>WNFI01058035.1_pt1 | contig 31402 bp, 30 predicted proteins | sample 5400471 | NCBI WGS metagenome assembly WNFI01 (sample SAMN13153348, study PRJNA577476) | soil metagenome | isolation source: 100 cm saprolite on Douglas fir-dominated hillslope | place: USA:California | collected 2013-09-17
TGCGGCAGGACCCGCAGGGTTGGTACGGCGAGGAGACGCTGGACGTCGAAGCCGTGCACGGGATGGCGCCCGGCGCGCAGATCATCTACGTCGGCGCCCCGAACAACTTCCAGGACCTCGACGCGGCGCTGAACCACGTCGTCGACCGCCGGCTCGCGCAGATCGTCACCAACTCGTACGGCTTCTTGACCGAGCTCCTCGCGCCCGGCTTCATCAAGCCCTACGAGGAGACGATTCTGCAGGGCGCCGCCCAGGGCATCGGCATCTACTTCTCCTCGGGCGACAACAGCGACGAGTCGCTCGTGGTTGGCTACGCGACGCCCGACTGGCCGGCCTCGAGCCCGTATGTGACCGCCGTAGGCGGCACCAGCCTCGCCGTCGGCGCCGCCAACGACTACCTCTTCGAGACCGGCTGGGGCACCCGCCGCACCCGCTGGAACACCTCGTGCTCGGGAGTGTCTGCGTGGTGCCCGCCGCCTCCCGGTCCCTGGGTCTACGGATCGGGCGGAGGCGTGAGCCGCCTCTTCGCCGAGCCCTGGTACCAGCGGGGCGTGGTCCCCGACCAGGTCTTCGCCGCCCAGGGCCGCACCGGCCGAGCGGTGCCGGACATCTCCGCGGTCGCGGATCCGAACACCGGGTACCTGATCGGCCAGACGCAGACCTTCCCGGACGGCAGCGTGAAGTACTCCGAGTACCGCATCGGCGGCACCAGCCTCTCATCGCCGCTCTTCGCGGGAATCATGGCGCTCGCGGATCAGGCGAGCGGTACCCCGCACGGCTTCGCCAACCCGGCCCTCTACGCGCTCTCGGGCAGCGCCGCGGTCCGCGACGTGGTCGCGCCCGCATCCACGGTGGCCACTGTGCGTACCGATTATTTTGACTTCATCTCCCCGTCGAGCGGCCCGCTGCAATACTCGCTGCGCACCTTCGATCAGACGCTCAGCCTGCTCACCACGCCGGGCTGGGACGACGTGACCGGCCTGGGGACGCCCGCGCCGGCATTCGTCGGCGCCCTGCGCTGAAGGCCTCGCGGCCGCGCGGCGTGCCGCGCCATCTTGATTCGGCGTTCTAAACGAACGCCGAGCGGACGTCAGGTCCCCGACGGTGTGCTAAGGTTTCATCTGGGTATGCTCGGGGGCCTGTGTGTCATTGGTAGCGGAGTTGCAACGCCGCCGCGTTTTCCGCGCCCTCGTCGGCTACGGCATCGCCTCATTCGCCGTGCTCCAGATCATTGAGCCGATCATGCACGGGCTGCACTGGCCCGACGCGGTGCTCTCCTACGTGGTCGTCGCACTCGCGGGCGGCTTCCCCCTGGTCGTCAGTCTTGCCTGGATCTTCGATGTCAAAGCGGGCCGGATCGAGCGTACGGGACCGCCCTCGCCTGCCAGTGGATGGCGGGGTACACACGTCGCGCTGCTGCTGGTCGGCATCGGTCTGCTAGCGGCCGCGCCCGGCCTCGTCTATTACCTGTTCCTGCGCAGGCCGCGCATCGAGGCGCCCGCGAGCGCCGGGCGGGCCGCCTCGATCGCCGTGCTGCCTCTCGTCAACCTGAGCCGCGATCCCGAGCAGGAGTATTTCGCCGACGGCCTCTCCGAAGAACTGCTGGACCTGCTCGTGAAAGTGCCCGGACTGCACGTCGCCGCGCGCACCTCCGCGTTCTTCTTCAAGGGCAAGAACGACGACGTGCGCACGATCGCGGAGAAGCTCAACGTCGCCACCTTGCTCGAAGGCAGCGTCCGCAAGGCAGGCGACCAGGTGCGCATCACCACGCAGCTCATCAATGCGGCCGACGGCTATCACCTCTGGTCGGAGACGTACGACCGCAAGCTCACCGACGTGTTCGCCGTGCAGGACGAGATCGCGCAGGCGGTTGTCGCGGCGCTCAAGCTCAAGCTGCTCCCGGGGCAGACCCCCACCTCGAAGCAGCATCGGACTTCCAACCCGGAGGTCTATACGCAGTACCTGCTCGGGCGGCAGTTTTTCAATCGCGCGACCCTGGATGGGTACCGCCGCGCTGCACAGGCCTACGAGAAGGCGATCGCGATCGATCCGGGGTTCGCGCCCGCCTGGGCCGGGCTGGCGCATGCGGTGTACTGGCTCGCGGACTCGGGAGAGACGGCTGCCGACGTCTCCGCGGGCCAGCGCCGCGCCCTCGCTGCGGCGGAAAAGGCCGTCGCGCTCGCTCCCGATCTCGCGGAAGCGTACGTCGCACGCGGCGCCATCCGCAGCTCGACAAAGTGGGACTGGCAGGGCGCCAACGCCGACTTCGAGCGCGCTCTGACGCTGAGCCCCGAGAGCGCGGACGTGCAGCGCGACTACGGCTTCTACGTGCTCCGGCCGCTCGGGCGTTTGCAGGAGGGGATCGCCGTCGCTCGGAAGGCCGCTGCGCTCGACCCGCTCAACGCGAGGTCGTGGACCTCGCTCGGGTCGCTCCTGATCATCGCCGGCCGCCTCAAGGAGGCGCACGACGCTCTGAATCGCTCGCTGGAGGTGAATCCGGAGCAGCCCTTTGCGCCGGGTTGGCTAGGCGTCGCGTTCATGCTCGAGGGACAGCCGACGGCGGCGCTCGGTGCGTTTGAGCGATCGACGTCGGGCATTTTCCGTCTCTCCGGCGCCGCCATGGTGCACCAGAACCTTGGCCACGCGCGAGAGTCGCAGCAAGCGCTCGACGAGCTCATCGCCAAGTATGGGCACACCGGGGCCTACCAAATCGCGCAGGTCTACGCTTGGCGCGGGGAGAACGATCGGGCATTCGGCTGGCTCGATCGCGCGTACGCGCAGAGCGACGGCGGACTTGTCTTGCTCAAGATGGACCCAATGCTGCGCGGACTGCGGGCCGACCCGCGCTTTGCATCGTTCTTGAAGAAGATGAACCTGCCTCTGAATTGAGACCTGTCAGAGCCGGTGGATCTGCATCATCGACGCGCCGAACGTAGGCCGGTTCGGCGGCACCGCGCTGGCGATGATGATCGCCTCTCCGCGCATGGCGTCGCCGGCGCCCACCAGCGTCTGCGCCATGGCGGCGATCATCGCGTCGGTCGAGTCGAACGGCTGCGGCACGCGGCGGGCCACCACGCCCCAGTAGAGCGCCATGCGGTGGTAGGTCTCGGGCGAAGCGGTGAAGGCGACGATGCGCGCGTTGGGCCGGTACTCGGCCACCTGCCGCGCGGTCTCGCCGGTGCGGGTGTAGACGCAGATGGTGCCGATGCCGAGCTGGCCGGCGGCGGCGACGCAGGCCTTGGCCACGGCCGTCGCGAAGGTGCTCGCGCCGCGGTCCATCATGCGGTCGGGCAGCGACTGGTAGCGCGCGCTGCGCTCCACCTCCTCGATCACCTTGCCCATGGTGACGACCGCCTCGACGGGGTGCGCGCCGGTGGCGGTCTCGGCCGAGAGCATGACAGCGTTGGCGCCGTCGAGGATGGCGTTGGCCACGTCGCTCACCTCGGCGCGGGTGGGCTGGGGCGAGACGATCATGCTCTCCAGCATCTGCGTGGCCACGATCGCAATCTTGCCGTGGTAGTTGGTCCGCTCGATGCCGGTCTTCTGGATCAAGGGCACCCGCTCGAGCGGCATCTCCACGCCCAGGTCGCCACGAGCGATCATCACGCCGTCCGCGATCTGCGCGATCTCGTCGATGCGGTCGACCGCCTGCGGCTTCTCCAGTTTGGCGATGATCGGCGTGGTCGGCGCGAGCCGCTTGACCTGGCGGATGTCGTCGGCCGAGCGCACGAACGAGAGCGCGACATAGTCGACGCCGTGCGCGAGCCCGAAGTGCAGATCTTCGATGTCCTTGGGCGTGAGCGCGGGAATGCTGACCGCGGTGCCGGGAAGGTTGATGCCCTTGTGGTCGGAGAGCAGACCGCCCACCACCACGCGGCACTTCACTTCCTTGTCCGCCACCGCGATGACCTCGAGGCGGATGGCGCCGTCGTTGATCAGCACCGGGTCGCCTGGGGTCACGTCGTCGGGCAGGCCGTCGTAGCTGCAGGAGAAGCGCTGCGCGGTGCCCTGCGCCTCGGAGGCGACCGTGATGATCACCTCGCTGTGCTCGGTGAGCTGCACCTTGCCGCCCTTGATCTTGCCGACGCGGATCTTGGGTCCCTGCAGATCGGCCAGTAGGGCGATCGGCCGGCCGGCCGACTCCGCCGCGCGTCGGACGTTGGCAATGGTGCGGGCATGATCTTCGTGGGTGCCGTGCGAGAAGTTCAGGCGCGCCACGTCCATCCCCGCCGCGACCAGCCTACCCAGCATGGGCTCTTCCCGGGACGCCGGCCCCATCGTACAGACGATCTTAGCCTTGCGCATGAAGGGCGCAGACTAGGGCGGCTTCCACCTGCCTGCAACATCTCAGATGTCGAGTACCTGCGAAGGGCCCGCGCGACCAACCGCCGCGGGCGGCTTGCGGGAATCGCGCAGGGCGACCGCTTCCTCGGGCGTGATGCCGGCGCGGTCGAGCACCTCGCGGGCGGCGAACATCGGGGCGCCCTGCTCGAGCGCCAGCGCCACCGCGTCGGCGGGCCGCGCCTCGACGTCGAAGGTGTCGGGGCCACGCCCCAGTGTGAGCCGGCCGTAGAAGACGGAGATGGGCACCAGGAGGCGCCGCTCGCCCTCCTTCTCGCGCAGCACCAGCACGGCGCGGCCGTTCGAACAGCGCATCAACTCCTGCACGGTCAGCTCGGCTGGCCCGTCCTGGCCGGCTAGCCCAAACCCCGCGGTTCCGTGGAGGGCGCCCGCCAAAAGGGCCGCACCGCCGCAGAGCGATGCGATCGCCGCCGCCTCCATCATCCCCGCCCCCCGCCCCCCCATCGCCGCCCCCCTCCCGGCAATCTAGAGCGGCCGGGCGGAAGGTGCACGGACGATGCGAGAGATCTTCAATACACGCTAGAGTTCGTCGGCCTCCCGCTCCTCGGCCTCCTCGTTTTCCTCGTCCTCGTCCTCGTCCTCCTCTTCGTCGAGGAGGGCGGCCTTGCGGGCCACGGAGGGGGCCTCGTCGTAGGGCGGGGGAAGGTCCTCGCTGTCGATCTCGACCGAGCTGGTGAACTTGCGCCGCAGCGGGGACATGGCGGCGAACACTTCCTCCAGCGCGGCGAGCAGGTTCTCCACCTGATCCTCCGCCGCGTGCGCGCCGCACCCAGGACAGCGCAGCTCGGGGTCGGTGCCGAGGTCCGAGAATTCGAGCGAGAAGGATTCCTCGCACTTCTGGCACTGAAACTCGAGCTGCATCGACGCCTCCCAAGGGCCTGCGCGCCAGCATACTCACTGCAGGCCGCGAAGGAAGTGGGCGCCCGTCCGCTTAAAATGCCCGCAAGTGAACTTGACCCGAAGGTGCCCGCTCTCCACAATCCGCGCCCCAAAAGCAAACGGAGGAGGACCCAATGGCAAGCGCAGCGCCCCAGATCCCCGCGGGGGGGCAGCCCATCGAGCTTCGCGACGGCAAGCTCCACGTGCCGGCCAACCCAATCCTGCCGTTCATCGAGGGCGACGGCACGGGCCGCGACATCTGGCGGGCCTCGCAGCGCGTGCTCGACGCCGCCGTGGCCAAGGCCTACGGCGCAAAGCGCCGGGTCGCTTGGACCGAGGTCTACGCCGGCGAGAAGAGCAAGAAGCTGTTCGACACCTGGCTCCCCGACGAGACCATCGACGCTTTTCGCAAGTACCTGGTGGGCATCAAGGGTCCGCTGACCACTCCCATCGGCGGCGGCATCCGCTCGCTGAACGTCGAGCTGCGTCAGCGCCTCGACCTCTACGTCTGCCTGCGACCGGTGCGCTACTTCCAGGGGGTTCCCAGCCCGGTGAAGCGACCCGAAAAGGTCGACATGGTGATCTTCCGCGAGAACACCGAGGACATCTACGCCGGCATCGAATACGAGCAGGGCAGCGAGGGCCAGAAGAAGCTGCTCGCGTTCCTGCAGCAGGAATTCCCGAAGGATGCCAAGAAGATCCGATTCCCGGGCAGCGTCGCGCTGGGCATCAAACCGGTCTCGATCGAGGGCACGGAGCGCCTCGTCCGGGCCGCCATCCGCTATGCCCTCGAGCGCAAGCGCAAGAGCGTGAACCTGGTGCACAAGGGCAACATCATGAAGTTCACCGAGGGCGCTTTCCGCACCTGGGGCTACGCGCTGGCCGAGCGCGAGTTCGGCGACCGCGTCTACACCTGGGAGCAGTGGGAGCGCACCAAGGCGGCCTCCGGCGAGGAGACGGCGAACCGCGAGCAGAAGGCGGCACAGGCGGCGGGCAAGATCATCATCAAGGACTCCATCGCCGACATCACGCTCCAGCAAGTCTTGACGCGGCCGGAGGAGTTCGAGGTGATCGCGACGCTGAACCTCAACGGCGACTACCTCTCCGATGCGCTCGCGGCGCAGGTGGGCGGCATCGGCATCGCCCCCAGGCCGCCGACCTGATCATCAAGGGCATGGAGGGGGCCATCGGCGCCCGGACCGTGACGTACGACTTCGCGCGGCTGATGACGGCCGAGGGCGAGAAGGGCGTCAAGGAAGTGAAGTGCTCCGAGTTCGGCGACGCCATCATCCGCCACTTCTGATCGGGCTGCGGCGCCGCTAGCAGGGTGAATACCCTGCTAGCTCACTGCTAGCTCACGGGACGGCGCGTCGCGCCGGCGCCGCCGCGGGCCGCGGCTGCGCGACGACGCGCAGCCCGTGGGCGAGCCGCAACGTCACGCGCGGCTGGGGTTCCACGCGCTGGCCGGGGACGGGCACGAAGCGGAAGCGTTGCGCCAGCGCGGCCAGCACCAGCGTGCCCTCCATCCAGGCGAAGCCCTCGCCGATGCAGACCCGGGGGCCGCCGCCGAACGGAAAATACGCGAACCGCGGTCGAGCGGCCTTCGCCTCGGGGAGGAAGCGATCGGGGTCGAAGCGCAGCGGGTCGGGCCACAGCTTCGGGTCGCGGTGCACCACCCACTGCGGCATGATCAGGCCGGCGCCCGGCGCGATCGGATGGCCGCGCAGCTCGATCGGCTCCACCACCCGCCGGGCGACGACCCACGCCGGCGGGTAGAGCCGCATCGACTCCGCCAGCACGCGCTCGCACAGCTCGAGGCGCCGATAGTCGGCGCCGCGCGGCGCGCGGCCCTCCAGCACCTCGTCCAGGTGGGCGTGCAGCCGCTCCTCGACGGCACGGTTCTGCGAGAGGCACCAGAAGGTCCAGGCCAGCGCGTTGGAGGTCGTCTCGTGTCCGGCGAGCAGGAGCGTGACCACCTCGTCGCGGAGCTGGCGGTCCGTCATGCGCCCCTCGCCCGCCGCCGACTCCTCGTCCTGCGCGAGCAGAAGCATCGAGAGCAGATCGCCCCGGTCGGTCCCCTCGCGCCGGCGCTCCTCGATGATTCGATAGAGGAGGCGGTCCAGGCCGTCGCGGGCGCGGTGGAAGCGCCGGGTCGAGGGCAGGGGCAGCTTGTCGAGCAGGTGCGCAAACGGGATGCGCGCCATGGTGAAGAGCTGCATGGCCACGTCGAGCGCCTCGCGCACCACCGGCGCATCGCGGGCCACGTCGGCGGAGAAGAGGGTCTCGCCGGCGATGCCGAGCGTCAGCTCCATCAGGAGCGCGTTCAGGTCCAGCTCTTCTTCGGCGCGTACCGAGTCGCGCGCGCGCAGGGCCCGCGCCACCATCGTCTCCGCGTAGCCGGCGATGCGCGCCGCGTGGAAGGCGGGCTGCGAGAGGCGGCGTTGGCGCCGGTGGAACTCGCCCTCGCTGCCGAGCAGCCCCTCGCCGAGCAGGAGTTTGGTCGCCCGGATGCCCTGATCCTTGTGCAGCGCGCGGGCCGCGCCGACCAGCACTTCGCGGACGAGCTCCGGGTCGGTGACCAGGTAGAGATGGCGGGAGCCTATCTTGTAGTGCACCAGGTCGCCGTACTCGCGCGCGAGCCGCTCGAAGAAGCCGAGCGGGTCGCGCCCCAGCCGCAGCAGTCCGCGCAGCACGAAGGGCTCGTCGGGTGGCCCAGGCGGGGTCTTCATCGATTCCTCTCCTTCGTCCCGCTGGGTCCGCCGTTGCAGGCGTCGGCGTTGTGCGTTATAGCGCGCGCGCCACGCGGGGAGACATCCCAGGGAAAGGCATGGAGACCATGGCTCGCAGGAAGATCGCCCTCATCGGTGCCGGTCAGATCGGCGGCAACCTCGCACTGCTCGCTGCCCAGAAGGAGCTCGGCGACGTGGTGCTGTACGACGTTGTCGAGGGAACGCCCCAGGGCAAGGCCCTCGACATCATGCAGTCCCGCGCCTGCGACGGCTACGACGCCCGCATCACGGGCACCAACAAGTACGACGAGGTGGCCGGCGCCGACGTGGTGATCGTGACCGCGGGCGTTCCGCGCAAGCCGGGCATGAGCCGCGAGGACCTGCTCGGGATCAACATCAAGATCATGCGGGACGTGGCCACAAACCTTAAAATCCAGTGCCCCAACGCGTTCGTGATCGTCATCTCCAACCCGCTCGACGCGATGGTCTACGCGATGAAGCAGATCACCGGCTTCGCGAAGAGCCGGGTGGTGGGCATGGCGGGCATTCTCGACAGCAGCCGCCTCCAGCTCTTCATCGCGGAGGAGCTGGGCGTCTCGATCAAGGACGTGCACGCGGTGGTGCTCGGCGGCCACGGCGACGACATGGTCCCGGTGACCCGCCTCTGCTCGGTGGCCGGCATCCCGCTCGAGACGCTGATCAAGAAAGACCGCCTCGACGCCATCGTCGACCGGACCCGCAAGGGCGGCGGCGAAATCGTCTCGCTTCTCAAGACGGGCTCGGCCTTTTACGCGCCAGCCACCAGCGCCATCGCGATGGCCGAGGCCTACCTCAGGGACCAGAAGCGCGTGATGCCCTGCGCGGCGCTGCTCGAGGGCGAGTACGGCATCAAGGGCTACTACATGGGCGTGCCGGTGCAGATCGGCCAGGGCGGCGTAGAGAAGGTCTTCCAGATCGAGCTCACCGCGGCGGAGAAGGCGATGTTCCAGAAGTCCTTCGAGTCGGTGAAGAAGACCGTCGACGAGATCAAGCTCTAGAAGGCGACCTCACCGCTCGAGCAGCACCAGGCTTGCGGCTCGGGCCGGCTCGCGTGGTGTGCCTGCGCCCGCCGCCCGCCAGGCCGGCGTCCGCCGCATCAGCTCCGTCGCGAGCCACAGCCAGAGCGCCCACTGGGCGAGCAGCAGCAGCACGCCGAGCGCGAGCCCTGCGCGGGTCGGGTGGAACGCTTTGCAGAAGGAAAGCTGCGAGGCCATGGCGCCCTCCTTCCTCCCGATGAGCTCGGCAACGCCCACGCCCGAGGCCACGGCTGCGAAGTTCGAGCTGTACGGCGGCGACCCCAGCCTGGACTTCGTCAACACCGTCGACGGCATGCGCGGCTTCATGCCCCGCGAGCAGCTCTCGTCCTATCCGCGGCTACTCGACTGGGCCCTTCAGGCAAACCTCGTGGGGGCGTCGGAGGCGCAAAGGCTCGCGCGGCTTGCCGAGGCGCAGCCGATCCGGGCCGCGGCGGCCCTGGCCGAGGCCCGCCGCCTGCGCGAGGCGCTGCACGACGTCCTGGTCGCGCTGCTGCGGAGAAAGCCGGTGCCGCCGCGGGAGCTGGAGGCGGTCAGTACCTGGGTCGGCTCGGCGCTGGCGCGGCGCAGGCTGATCCCCACCGGCAAGGGCGTGCGGCTGGGCTGGGAGGGGGCGGGCGATGACCTGCTTTCGCCGCTGCGCGAGGTGGCCGCGGCGGCGATGCGGCTGCTCGCTTCGCCCGACCTCGAGCGCGTGCGCCTGTGCGGGCAATGCGAGGAGGGTCGCTGCGGCTGGCTCTTCCTCGACGGCACCCGCAACCGCTCGCGGCGCTTCTGCAGCAGCGACGGCTGCGGCAACCGGGCCAAGGTCGCCCGGTACTACCGGAGGCAAAAGGTTCAGGGGTCGCGAAAGACCGCACGCGACTCGCGGTAGGTGCCGGCGTGCGCCTCGACCGAGCGCGCGATGGGCCGGGCATACCCGCCGCCCAGCCGCACCAGCGGCAGGTGCCGCTCGAGCAGGTCGAGGTATTCCGCGTCGCCGCAACCGTCGGGCAGCTCGACGTCGCGCGAGGAGCGCTGCTTGCGGAAGGGGAAGTTCTTCGCCCCGTGCATCGAGAAGGTGAAGACGCTGTCGTCCCCCTCGAAGATCGCGGCGGTGCCGTTGCCCTGGTGCACGTCGAGGTCGACGACCACGGCCCGTCGGATGCGTCCCTCGCGCTGCAGCGCTCTTGCCGCGACCGCGTGGTCGTTGAATACGCAGTACCCCTCGCCATGATCGGCGAATGCGTGGTGCGTGCCGCCCGCGAGGTTGCCGGCGATGCCGTCCTCGAGCGCGGCCCGGCAGGCGGCCAGGGTCCCGCCCACGCTGGCGCGCGACCGCTGCACCAGCCGCTCGCTCCAGGGAAAGCCGAGCCGACGCACCTCTTCTTCCCGCAGTGTCCCCCGCGCCACGGCGTCGACGTACGCGGGCGTGTGGGCGAGCAGCAGCTCGTGGGTCTCCGCCAGCGGCGCCTCGGCCAGCTCGTACGCGCGCAGCGTGCCCTCGCCGAGGAGAAGCTCGCGCAGGAGCAGGTACTTTCCCTGCGGAAAGCGGTGCCCCGCGGGAAGCTCGAGCGCGTAGCGGTCGCTGTGGAAGACGCGCACGTCCACGAAGTACCCGGCAGCGGCCGCGCCTGCAAGCCGCGACTGCGCTTGCGCGGCGCGTCGCTGGGGTGTATCTCGCCTCCCGCTTCGCAGCGGACTTCCCTCTCGTTCGGGAGCGTCATCGCATGAAGATTCACGAGTACCAGGCCAAGGAGATCCTCCGGGGCTTCGGCGTCGCCGTCCCCAAAGGGAAGCTGGTCCAGGACGCGCAGGAGGCGGCGGCCGCCGCCCGCGAGCTGATGGGTCCGGGCAAGCCGGTGACCGTCGTCAAGGCGCAGATCCACGCCGGAGGGCGCGGCAAGGGCGGCGGCGTCAAGCTGGCGAAGAGCCCGGAGCAGGCGGGCGAGCTCGCAAAGGCCATGTTCGGCATGCAGCTCGTCACCCATCAGACCGGCCCCGCGGGACAGAGAGTGCGCAAGGTCTACGTCGAGGAGGGCTGCGACATCGCCCGAGAGCTGTACCTCGGCATCACGCTCGACCGCGCGCTGGGGCGCAACGTGATGATGGCCAGCTCCGAGGGCGGCGTCGAGATCGAGGAGGTCGCGGCGAAGCACCCGGAGAAGATCCTGCGCCAGCCGATCGACCCGGTGGTGGGCCTGGGAGCCTACCAGGCGCGGGAGCTCGCCTTCGGTCTCGGCCTCTCCGGCTCCTCGGTGAGCAGCTTCGTCCGCTTCGCCACGGCGATGTACCAAGCGTTCGTGGAGACCGATTGCAGCATCGTCGAGATCAACCCGCTGGTGGTGACTCGGCAGGGGGACGTGCTCGCGCTCGACGCCAAGATCAACTTCGACGACAACGCCCTCTTCCGCCACAAGGACCTGGCCGCCCTGCGCGACCCGGACGAGGAGGACCCGCGCGAGGCGCAGGCCAAGGAGTTCGACCTCAGCTACATCGCGCTGGACGGCAACATCGGCTGCATGGTCAACGGCGCCGGCCTCGCCATGGCAACCATGGACATGATCAAGAACGCGGGCGGCATGCCCGCGAACTTCCTCGACGTGGGCGGCGGTGCCGACGAGGCCAAGGTCACCGCGGCGTTCAAGCTGCTCCTCTCCGACGCCAGCGTGAAGGCGGTGCTGGTCAACATCTTCGGCGGGATCATGAAGTGCGACATCATCGCGGCCGGCATCATCGCCGCCGCCCGGCAGGTGAAGCTTGCAGTGCCGCTGGTGGTGCGGCTCGAGGGAACCAACGTCGAGGCGGGCAAGAAGCTGCTGCGCGAATCGGGCCTCGCCATCACGCCGGCAGACGATCTGGGCGACGCCGCCCGCAAGGCCGTCGCCGCGCTCAGGGCCTGACGGGGCTGCGCCCGCATGAGCCTCCTCTCCTCCCTCTTCCGCAACGTGCTCGGCAAGCCGGGGGCCGCGGACTACCGCGACTCGGCCGAGCACTTCGTGCGGGTGATGCGCGAGCACGGCGTCGCGCTCGGCTGGGGCAAGGAGGAGCTCCGCTTCGTCGACGCGCTGGTCGAGCGGCTCGCGTCGCACGACGAGTTCCGCGACGCGGTGGGCTGCTGGTTGGGCGAGATCTTCGTCCGCGCCTTCGGCGGCGAGTGGGCGCCGGGGCACGCGCTGGGTCCCGCGGTGCGGGTGAAGACGCCCGAGAAGGGCACGCGCCATCTCTTCCCTCTCGGCTGGGTCTACCGCCGCGCGGACGGAGGGCCTTCGGAGAGCATCGCCGCCCGATGCCACAAGGAGCTGGGCGAGCCCGACGACCCCGCGCGCTTGGGCAGCTTCACCGACGAGGGCGCGCGCGTCTGGCCCTTCGCCGGGGGGCGCCTGCCGGACCACCTTCCAGTGTAACACATTGAGTAGATGATATTCGAAAGGGTTCCATGAGCATCCTCGTCGGCAAGGACACCAGGGTCGTCTGCCAGGGCATCACCGGTAGCGCCGGCTCGTTTCACTCCCAGCAGATGCTGGCGTACGGCACGCAGCTCGTCGCCGGAGTGACGCCGGGCAAGGGCGGCTCCAAGTTCGAGGGCAAGGTGCCCGTCTTCGACACCATGGCGCAGGCGGTGAAGAGCACCGGCGCGAACGCGAGCGTCATCTTCGTGCCCCCGCCCTTCGCGGCCGACGCGATCCTCGAGGCGGCGGCCGCCGCGATCCCGCTCATCGTCTGCATCACCGAGGGGATCCCGGTGAACGACATGGTCAAGGTGAAGCGGGCGCTGGCGGGCGGCGCGTCGCGCCTCATCGGCCCCAACTGCCCCGGCGTGATCACGCCGGGCGCGTGCAAGATCGGCATCATGCCCGGGCACATCCACAAGCCGGGCCGCATCGGCATCGTCAGCCGTTCGGGCACGCTCACCTACGAGGCGGTGCACCAGGTCACGCAGCTCGGGATGGGCCAGAGCACCGCGGTGGGCATCGGCGGGGACCCGGTGCACGGGCTGACGTTCACCGACTGCATGAAGCTCTTCGCCGCCGATCCGGAGACCGACGCGGTGATCCTCATCGGCGAGATCGGCGGTGGCGAGGAAGAGGAAGCGGCCGTCTGGATCAAGGCCAACTATCGCAAGCCGGTGGTCGGCTTCATCGCCGGCGCCACCGCGCCCCCGGGACGGCGGATGGGCCATGCCGGCGCGATCGTGTCCGGCGGCAAAGGCAGCGCCGCGGATAAGTTCAGCGCGCTGCGGGGCGCGGGCGTCCACATCGCCGAGCGGCCCCACCTGCTCGGCAAGACCCTGGCGCAAGTGCTGCGCAAGTAGATCCCTCGCGCCGCGTCGGGCGGCGCCGTCCCGCGAGGTTTCCCACGTCTTCCACGGAGCCGGTCGCCCCCCCCGCGCTCGAGGTCAAAGGGCTGCGCAAGAGCTTCGCCGGCCTCGTGGCCGTGGACGACCTGTCGTTCGCGGTGGGCAGGGGCGAGGCGGTGGCGCTCCTCGGGCCCAACGGCGCGGGCAAGACCACGGCGATGCAGCTCGGGCTCGGACTGCTCGATCGCGAGGCCGGCGAGGCGCGCCTGTTCGGACTCGATCCAGAGCTGCTCGCGGTACGCCGGCGGGTGGGCTACGCCCCCGATGCGCCGCTGTTTCCGCGGGCGATGACCGGGCTGCAGATCCTGGAGCTGCACGGCGAGCTCCTGGGTCTGTCGCGCGCGCGCGCGAAGGCGCGGGCGGAGCAGGTCGCCGAGCAGCTCGGTTTCGCAGGACCCGCGCGCCGCCCCTGCGGCGGCTACTCGCGCGGGCAGTCGCAGCGGCTGGGGTTGGCGCAGGCGCTGCTCGGCGAGCCCGAGTTGCTGCTGCTCGACGAGCCCACCGCGGGCCTCGACCCCGCAGGCGTCGCTTCGCTGCGCGGGTTGATCGCCGAGCTGCGCGGGCGCGGGGTGGCGGTGCTCCTCAATTCGCACCTGCTCTCCGAGGTGGAGCGGGTCTGCGACCGCGTGCTCTTCCTCAAGGGCGGCCGTTTGCTGTGCGAGTACTCGATGAAGGAGGCCGTTCGGCGCGCGGAGCTGCGCCTCGCCAACGCCGCCCAAGCGGGCCCACGGCTCGCCGGCCTCTTTCCTGGCGGCGAGCTGTTGGGCGACCGCTTCCGCGTGCCGGTCGCCGCCGACGAGGAGATGCCGCGCCTTCTGCGCCGCGCCATCGAGGAGGGCGCCGAGGTGATCGAGGCCCGTTTCTGCGGCGCCGAGCTGGAGGAGATGTACCTGACCATCGTGGAGGGCCGGACATGAGCCCGCTCGTCTCCTGGCCGATCGCGCGCACGACGGCCTTCCAGCGGGTCCGCTCCGCGCCGATCGCCGGGATCGGCTGCGCCTGTGTCCTGCTCGCGCTCGGCGGCGGCGCGCTGCAGGGCGGCGGAGAGGCGACTTCGGGGCTGACCTGGTTCTGGCTGCACCTCTTTGCCGCCGCGCTCAGCGCCGGGCTCGTGTCGGAGGAGATCGAGAGCGGCCATGCGCAGCTCGTGCTCCTGCGCCCGCTCACCCGCGCCGCCTGGTTCGGGGGGCGGCTTTCGGGCGCTCTGCTGCTCGCGCTTGCGCTGGTCGTGCTGGTGGACGTGGCGGGGGCGGTGGGCGCGCAGCTCGGCCGGGGGCACGCGGGGGCCTTGCTGCTCTTCTCCTTGCCCTTCGCCTGGGTCGACCTCTGCGCCTGGCTCGCGCTGCTGGCCGCGCTCAGCGTGGTGGTGCGCGGCCTGCGCAACGTCGCGGCGGTGCTGCTGTTCGGGCTCGTCTGGTTCGCGGCGCGGATGATCGCCTTGCAGGCCGCCCCGCAGAGTCAGCAAGTAGCGCGCGTCTTCGATGCGATCCAGCCCTGGCTGCACCCGCACGATTCGCGCGGCATCGCGCGCGCGCTCGCCGACTCCCGGCCGCCGGACTGGGAGCCGCTCCTCTGGAACCTGCTCTGGATCTTCGCCTTCTGGGTCGTGGGCGTACTCCTCCTCAACCGGACCGAGCTGGCGCGGAGGCGCACGTGAGCGGCCACCAGCGCGAGGTGCCCCTGGGCTTGTGGGTCGCACTGGCCGCCGCCGCGGCGGCCTTCGCCGCCTACCAGCTCTTACATTGAGGGAGTGCTTGACGTTTGGCTCCCATTCGGGTAGACAGGCGCGCTTTTTCGGGGCGGCATTCTGCCCCGCCAACAGGAGCAAGAAATGGCCGTGACGCTGCGCCTCGCTCGCCGGGGTGCGAAGAAAGCCCCATTCTACCACGTGGTCGCGACCGACTCGCGCAACCCGCGCGACGGGAAGTTCGCCGAGGCGATCGGCACCTACGATCCAAAGTTCACCCCGGCCAAGGTGACCCTCAAGCAGGACCGGCTCGAGCACTGGCTCAAGCAGGGGGCGAAGCCCTCCGCCACCGTCGCGCAGCTGATCAAGCTGGCGAAGAAGCTCGCTGCTCAGCCGGCCGGGCGCTAGGCGGACGCCGTGGTCGCAGGGCCTGCGGAGCTGCTCGCCGTGGGCCGCGTGGCCAGGGCCCACGGAGTGCGCGGTCGGGTCCTGATCGCTCCCTACAACCCGCAGTCGGCTGGCCTCGAGCGCGCCTCGGTGCTGTGGCTCGCGAGGCAGGGTGGGACCCCGCGCCGCATCGAAGTGGCCCGCGCGGAGCGGGCGCACCTCGGTTATCTGGTGGCCCTGCGCGGTGTGGACGACCGCGATGCGGCCGACGCCCTGCGCGGCGAGGAGGTGCTGGTGGCCCGTGACGAGCTGCCTGCGCTGGATGAGGGCGAGCTGTACGCCGTCGACCTCGTCGGGATGGCGGTGGTGGACGCGGCGGGCGCGCGCCGGGGCCGGGTGACCGCGCTGGAGACGGCGGGGCGGCAGGAGTTGCTCACGGTGCGCACCGAGGCAGGCACCGAGGCGCTGGTGCCGCTGGGTCTCCTGCGGGAGATCCGCGAGGAGGCGCGCGAGTTGGTGATCGACGTGCCGGACGGTTTGTTCGAGGTGCAAGAGAAGCCGCAGGAAAAGGGCCCGGGCTAGGATGCAGATCGAGGTGCTCACGCTGTTCCCGCGCATGATCGCGGCCCCGCTCGACGAGAGCATCCTGGGCAAGGCCCGGGAGAAGGGGCTCCTGCGCGTTCGCGTGCAGGACGTCCGCGCCCACGCCGAGGGCAAGCACCGCGTCACCGACGACGTCCCCTACGGGGGCGGCGCTGGCATGGTGATGAAGCCGGAGCCGCTCGTCGCCGCCATCGAGGCCGCCCGCGCCCGCGCTGCCGAAGGCGCCCAGGGAGCGCGTCCGCGCACCGTGCTGATGAGCGCGCAGGGAGCGCTGTTCGACCAGGCCGCGGCCGCACGGCTGTCGCGTGAACCGGCCCTGGTCCTCGTCTGCGGCCGGTACGAGGGCGTGGACGAGCGCGTGCTCGACTTCGTCGACGAGGAGCTGTCGGTGGGCGACTTCGTCCTCACCGGCGGCGAGTTCGCGGCGCTCTGCGTGATCGACGCGGTGGCGCGCCTCGTCCCCGGGGTGCTGGGCAACGAAGAGAGCGCCCGCACCGAGTCGTTCGCGGGCGCCGAGGCGCTCCTCGAGGGTCCGCAATACACTCGCCCACCCGACTTCCGCGGCCTCAAGGTGCCCGAGGTGCTGCTCTCGGGCGACCATGGGCGCATCGCGCGCTACCGAAGGCGCGAGGCCCTGGTGCGCACCCGGACCCGCCGTCCCGATCTGTTCCAGAAGCTGCGCCTGACCGCCGAGGACCTGCGCCTGCTCGCCGAGGCGCAACCCGAACCTTGACGCCGGGCCATTTTTAGTAGAGTCCCTTACCCCCTTGCATTGAAGCGGGTTCTCGAAGGAGAAGTGAGCGATGCGCGCGAAGGCAATCGAGCTGGTTGAGCAGCGGAACGTGAAGCAGGAGAGCCGTGCCCAGGTGCCGGCGTTCCGGGTCGGAGACACCGTCAAGGTGCACACCAAGATCAGCGAAGGCGACAAGGAGCGCATCCAGATCTTCGAGGGTGTGGTGATCCGGCGCAGGCGCGCTCATGCGCACACCTCTTTCACGGTGCGCAAGGTGAGCTACGGCGTCGGCGTAGAGCGCATTTTCCCGCTCTACAGCCCCCGCATCGACAAGATCGAGGTAGTGTCGAGCGGCAAGGTCAAGCGGGCGCGCCTCTTCTACCTGCGCGACCTGCAGGGCAAGGCCGCCCGCCTGAAGAACGCCGACGAGACCGTCGCGCAGTAGGGAGAACGCACCGGTGCAGCTGAGCGAGCTGCTGTACCAGCGCGTGAAGGAGATGGGCGAGCGCGGCCAGCTCGTCCTCAAGCCCGGCTACTGCGTGGTGGTCGGCAAGTCGCGCTCGCTCAAGCACGTGCTGCTGGGCGCGCTCTTCCAGAACCCGGACGATCAGCGCAACCTGGCCGAGGCCGACGGGGCGACCCGCGTGGGCGTCGGCCTCCTCGCAAGCGGCGCCGCGCAGTACCGGCTGCTGCGCGAGCTCGGCCAGGGCAGAAATCTGCAGAAGTTCGACCCGGCGCAGAAGAAGTTCGCCTCGGTGACCGAAGACGACCTGGAGATCGAGAGCTTCCTGCGCGTCGAGTGCGGGTTGCCGAACGCCGAGACGTACGCTGCGTTCTTCGTCTTCGACTTCGCCGAGCTGCCCAGCCAGCGCGGGAAGCCCGGCGCCGCCGCCTCGGTCGATCAGGTCAAGGTCAAGGCCCTGCGCGACGAGCTGGAGCAGACCAAGCACTTCGAGGCGGTGCAGGACCGCCTGTTCAAGGCCCAGCAGCGGCTGCATGAGCTGGGCACGCTTTCGCAACAGGTCGCCGCCGCCACAGCGGAGCTGGCCGCGCTCAACGCGGAGCTCGGCCGCTCGCCGTTCACGCCCGAGCAGCTCGAGCAGCTCGCCGGGAAGGCGAGCACCGCCAAGGCCGACCAGAAGAAGCGCGACGACATCCTGGGGGAGATCGCCATGCAGCGGCAGCGGCTCGCGCGCTCGCTGCCGCAGCCGCCCGACCCGCTCTTCCGCGACCCCTTCTTCGGCGGCGGGATCGCGGGCGGCATGCTGCTCGACGGGGTCGCGTTCATCCTACGCAAGCCGCCGGTGGCGCTGCTTGGGCTGTTGCCCTTCGCCGCCGCGCTGATCGCTTCCTTGCGCTGGATCGCCGCCGACGAGGCGGACGCGCATGCGGTCGGCGAGACCAAGCGGCTCAAGGATCGGGAAGACTCGGTGCGCAAGACGTTCGCCGAGGATCAGGCGCAGCTCAAGGCGGCGATGAAGGCGGCCAACGTCGACAGCGCCGCAGACCTTCTCGAGGTGTTCCAGGCGCGCGAGGTGGTGGCGGGCAAACGGGAACAGGCCAGGGCCATGTTGGAGAAGGTGCGCAAGAACCCGGAGATCGCGCGCATCCCCATCGAGACGCCGCTGCTCGAGTCGGAGAAGCAGAAGCTCGAGGCGATGGTGCTGCAACAGGGCTTCGCCCGGCCCATTGCCGAGATCGAGATCGATCTCAAGCACGCCCTCGGGCTGGGGGCCGACAAGAAGATCTCCCCCCAGTCGGAGGGCGAGGTGGCCAAAGATCTGGTCGCCCGTGCCGCCGACCTGATGCAGCTCTCGCCCGAGGAGCTGTGGACCCAACTCGCGCCGCGGCTCGCCGCCTATCTGACGGCGCTCACCGACAAGCGCATCGTCGCTGGCAAGCCGGACGCGAACGGCCTGCTCGTGCTCGCGGCGGCGGACGGCCGCAGCGGCCCCTACCATGGCCTGCCGCAGCCGCTGAAGGACCTCGCCTACGCGGCGCTGCGGCTCACGGTGCTGGAGAAGGTGGCGAGCTACAAGAAGCTCCCCATCTTCATCGACGATGCCTTCGGCGGTCTCGACCCAGCCAAGCGCGCGCTGGTACACAAGATGCTCAAGGGCATCTCGGCGCTCACCCAGATCGTGCACCGCACGCCCGAGCCGCCGCCGCAGGGCGTGGCCGACCACCTGGCGCAGGCGCCGTGATCGACGGTCCCCGGCGCACGCCGCGCGGGCGGCTGGGCGACGCCGGCGAGCAGGCGGCGGCGGAGCACCTGCTCGCCTCCGGCTACCGCATCGTCGCTCGCAACCACCGCTGCCGGCTGGGCGAGGTGGACCTGGTGGCCGAGAAGGGCGATCTGTTGGTGTTCGTCGAGGTGCGTACCCGCAGGAGCGCGGTCTTCGGGTCGCCGGAGGAGACGGTGGACGCGCGCAAGCAGGCCCGGGTGGTGCGCGCCGCGCGCGACTTCCTCGCCCGCTGGCGCGGGCCCGAGCGCGGCGCGCGCTTCGACGTGATCGCGCTCGTGGACGCGCCCTCGGGCGTGCAGCTCTTGCACCTGCCCGGCGCGTTCGACTCCGCCGGCTTCTGATCGGCGCAACCCTGGGGACAGCCGTGCCGCTGTACATCGTCGCGACGCCGATCGGGAACCTGGGCGACGTGACCGTGCGCGCACGAGAGACGCTCGCGGCCTGCGACGCGGTGGTGGCCGAGGATACCCGGCGCAGCGGGCAGCTCCTCCAGCACTTCGGCATCCGCAAGCCCCTGCTGTCGCTGCCGGCCTTCGACGAGGCCGCGCGGGCAGCGCCCCTGGTCGAGCGGCTCCGCGCGGGGCAGTCGCTCGCCCTGGTGACCGACGCCGGCACGCCGGGCGTGAGCGACCCCGGCGCCCTGCTGGTGCGCGAGGCGGTGCGGGCGGGCGTCTCGGTGGTGCCCATCCCCGGCGCGTGCGCGGCGGTGGCGGCGGTGAGCGCGAGCGGCTTTTCCGAGGGTCGGTTCCACTTTGCGGGCTTCTTGCCGCGCAAGGCCTCCGCGCGTGCGGAGATGCTGGAGGAGCTTGCGCCGCTGCGCGCGCAGCTCGTTTTCTACGAGGCGCCCGGCCGCCTGCGCGAGACGCTCCTCGCCTTGCGCGAGGCGCTCGGCGACCGTCAGGCGCTGGTCGCGCGGGAGCTGACCAAGCTGCACGAGGAGCTGGCGCGCGGCGCGCTTTCGGAGCTGGCGGAGCGGTTCGCAGGCGAGGTGCGCGGCGAGGTCGCGGTGGTCGTCGCCGGATCGCCGGAGCCCGCGGCGGCCCCTCCGGAGCAGCTCGAGGCCGCGGTCCGCGAGCGGCTCGCCCGCGGCGAGCGTCCCAAGGAGATCGCCGAGGCCCTACGCGCGCACGGCAAGCGTGAGGTGTACCAACTCGCGCTCAGGCTTCGCGGCGAGGAGGAGGGCGACGAAGACGGCGGCGGCGCCGACGGAGAAGGCTAGAAGTTCAGCGAAGCGGACGCGGTGGCTCCCCAGACCAAGGCCATCTCCGCGCGCAGCCTCCGCCCCGGCGTGTCGAGGCGGAAGTCGTAGAGGGGGTTCTGCTGCGACTTGGGCGAGGCGCCGGCCGAGGCGTCCTTGCCGATGCTCTCGGTGGTGAGGAAGTGCGGCGTTTCCAGGCCCAGCGTGCCGGCGGCGCGCACGTGCAGCACCCTCGCGAGCCGCCAGTAGATGCCCAGGCTCCCGCTCAGCGCCGCGTACTCCTCGGCGTAGGTCAGCTTGCCGAGCGCGTCGGTGACCTGGGTGTAGTCGCGTCCCGGTGCCACATAGGTCAGGTCGGAGCGCACGTCGAAGGCGAACTTCTGGTCGCGCGCCGCGCTCTCCATCGCCACCAGCTCGGTGCCCAGGGTGAGGATGGCCGTGAGCGGAGGCTTGTAGCCTGTCTGGCCCTTCCAGGCCGCGTCGACGCAGTTCTGCGGCGCCACGTCGGAGAGCAGCTCGGGATGCCAGCAGTTGTCGTAGGCGCCGCCGCTCGAGCCGCCGCCTCGAACCGCCACGGGCAGCGTCACCCGCGCCAGGAAGTAGGGGTCGAGGACCCGGAAGCGCTTGGAGAAGCCAGTCCAGAACGAGAACAGGTGCGCCTTGCGGCGGACGTTCCGCGCGGGTCGCGCCGAAGGGCTGGTGTTGCTGTTGGCCGCCGCGACGCCGAACGCGCTGGGGTCGTCCGGCGTGCCGGGCAGCGGCAAGGTGTAGTCGAAGCCGACCACCCAGGTTGAGACGGGCCGGCCCGGTGGGAAGAGGTCCGGGTGCAGGAGCATCTCGCGCTCCTCGTTGATCGGGCCCCAGGCGACGCCGATGGTCGGATCGCGAAAGCCCGCGCGCAGCGAGCCGCCGGGCGCGCCGACGATGGGCTGCACCGTGTTGCAGGCGCTAGGGGCGGCGCAGCCGGAGACGCTGATGCGGTTGGTCGCGAGCGTGGAACCCGCCGCGCCGCCCGCCGCGTAATCCCACTCCTGCTGGTCCGCGAGCGCCAGCGGGACGATCGCGTGCAGCTCGAGGTCGTGCCAGAGCCCGACGCCGAGCCGGAAGCGCAGCTCGTCGACGGTGCGGACGTGCTGCAGCTCGTCGTTGAAGCCGGGGACGGGCTTGCCCGTGGTCGGGTCGGCCTGCAGGGTCTCGCGCGTGATCCGCGTCTTGCGCTGCTCGTGCACGTAGCCGACGTCGAGGTCGACCTCGAGCGGGTGCGCCTCGTCCATCGCGTCGGCCACGTCGGTCGCGTGGGCTGCCCGCGCGGGCGTGGCGGCGCAGAGCAACGAAAGGCAGGCCAGCCAGGCTACGAGGCAGGTTCGGGAGGAGCTGTACGGGGATGCGGCGTCTGCGGCGCGGCGCGCGGGCGGAGTCTGCATCGGCTGGCACAGTAGGGGGACCGTCCAGCGGCGTCAATTTCGCGGCCGTCAGCCCTCGTCCTCGCGCAGCCCGAACTCCTTCATCTTCATCTGCAGGCTCTTGCGGGAGATCTTGAGCAGCTTGGCGGTGCGGGTGACGTTGCCGCCCGTCACCTCGAGGCCGCGCACGATCAGATCGCGCTCGATGGCCTGCACCTGCCCGCGCACGATCTCCTTGAGCGGACCGGGCGACGCGTGTCCGCCCAAGGGGTGTGCGGAGCCGCCCGGCGCCGGCGTGATCTCGACCTGGCCCTCTGCGGTGGCGCCGCTGCGCAACGACTGCGGCAGGTCGGCGGCCCGGATCACCTCGCCCTCGACGAAGAGGATGGTGCGTTCGAGCACGTTCTCCAACTCGCGGATGTTCCCCGGCCACGAATACGAGGAGAGCGCGAGGAGCGCGTCGTCCGCGACGCCGACCACGTTCTTGCCCAGCCGCGCGTTGTACTTCTTGCGGAAGTGCTCCACCAGGAGCGGGATGTCGTCCCGGCGATCGCGCAGCGGAGGCAGCTGGATGGGCACCACGTTGAGCCGATAGAAGAGGTCCTCGCGGAAGCGGCCGGCGGCGATCTCGCGGCCGAGGTCGCGGCTGGTGGCGGCCACCAGCCGCACCTGCACGCGGGTGGTCTTGACGCCGCCGACGCGCTCGAACTCGCTCTCCTGGATGGCGCGGAGCAGCTTCACCTGCATCTCGACCGGGATCTCGCCGATCTCGTCGAGGAAGAGAGTCCCGCCGTCGGCCAGCTCGAAGCGGCCCGGCTTGCTCTGCACCGCGCCGGTGAAGGCGCCCTTCTCGTAGCCGAACAGCTCCGCCTCGACCAGCTCGCGCGGGATGGCGGCGCAGTTGATCTTGATGAACGGCCGGTCGCGGCGCACCGAGGTCTCGTGCAGCGCGGTGGCCACCAGCTCCTTGCCGGTGCCGCTCTCGCCCTGGATGAGCACCGTCGAGGGGGCGTCCTTCACCTTGGCGATGACCTGGGTGATCTCCGCCATGCGCAGGCCCTTGCCGATGATCTCGGTGTAGCGGCGAAGCTCGCCCTGGGGAACCTCGTCGGGGACGACGTTGCGGGCGTTGTACTCGCTCTGCCGCGCCGCCTTGGCGATGACCGCTTTCAGCTCGCGGTGCTCGAACGGCTTGGCGAGGAAGTCGAACGCGCCGGCCTTCATCGCCTCGACCGCGCTGTCGATGCGGCCGTGGGCGGTGATGACGATGACCGGCACGTCGGGGTGGCGGGCGACCACCCTTCGCAACAGCGAGAGGCCGTCCATCTTCGGCATCACCAAGTCCGTGACCACCACGTCGGCGCCGTCGCGCCCCAGCGCGGCGAGCGCTTGCTCGCCGTCGGCGCAGACCGTGACCTCGTAGCCCTCGCGCTGCAGCGTGGCCGCGAGGATTTTCCGCAGATTCTGTTCGTCGTCCACGACGAGGACGCGGTCCGCCATCGGGTCCGAGGTAGCACGGTCCGCCACCCTGCGGCAAAGCTTCGCAATGTCGCGGCGTGTACGGGGCGCTTGTGGGGAATCAGGCGCGTCGCCACATCTGCTAGGTTCGAGCAGAACCAACCGGGAGCGCACCGACATGCACCGAGCCCTTGTTGTGCCGTGCACGGCGGCGCTCCTCTCCTCGCTCGCTTGCGGCAGCAACAACGCCCCAACGCCGGGGACCCCAGGGCAGGCGAGCTGCCAGATCGTCAGCCCGGATGGCGGGACCGTCGCCTTCCGCACCTGCACGCCGCCCGGCTCCCCGAAGTTCGTCGACGGGCAGACGGTAGGCCCCGCCAGCGCGCCGGCTACCGCCTGCGTCAAGCCGGTCGTAGGCGTGACCACCAACTACGGGTTGCAGAAATTCGGCTCCAACGTCGTGGGCACGCCGATCTCGTTCTCCGTGCCATCGTGCACCGGCAGCATCAGCATCCTCTCGCAGGCGTACACCGCGCAGGACTCGGTCCGGATCGACGACGGCGGTGTGCCCAACAGCGTCTCCCCCACAGGGGTGCGGGATTCCAACGGCCGTACGCTGCTCGACACGCCGTACACCGCGCAAGACCCGGTGGACGCGGGCATCTTTTACGGCGGGCTCTCGCCCTCGACCGGAGAGATGACGTTCCCGGACACCTCGCTCCTCCTCGACGAGGTAACGAGGATTGGGCAGTTGCCCCCCGGCACCTGGTCGTTCACCGTCGACGACCTGGCCAACGACTGCCGGCTGTTCACCAACTGCACGGGCGGGGGCAGCGGCGGAAGGTACGACGTCACGGTGATCACCAAGCCCGCCGCGCCCTCGACAGGCACCCTCGACGTCGGCATCTATCTGGTCGGGTCGAACGGCTATACCTCGACCACCGCCGCCGCCGACGCGGCGGTGCCCACGACCCCGATGGGCCGCATGATCCAGACTCTGGAGGGGCTCTTGGGCAGGGGGGGCCTCTGCCTGGGCACGGTCGCTTTCTACAGCGTGCCCTCCTGGGCGCAGAACGCCTACGCGACCACGATCGACGCGGACAAGACCGACCCCTGCAGCACGCTCAACCAGATGTTCGCCAACCTCTCGCAGCCCGGCAACACGCTGAACTTCTTCCTGGTGTCGTCGATCACCTCGACGAGCCAGGGAGGCACGATGGTGGTGGGCGTCGATGGCACCATCCCCGGCCCCTCGGGAGCTGGCGGCACCATCCACAGCGGGGCAGCGGTCTCGATGGTGGACCTGAGAGCGGGGAGCACGGCCTGCCTGGCGGGTTCGGTGGATTTTCGCGGCTGCGGGGCAGACCGAGTCGCGTACATCGCCGCGCATGAGGCCGGTCACTGGCTCGGCCTGTACCACACGACCGAAGCGCTGGGAGACGCGTTCGACTCGCTCGCCGACACGCCGATGTGCCCCTGCGCGACCTGCAGGCCTCCGACGGCAACGGCGACCTGCGGGACGAACTCCGCGACCAGCTACCAGATGAGCGTGTCAGCCTGCACGGCGAGCGCTTCGTGCGGCGGGGGAGATAATCTGATGTTCTGGCTCTTCGGGGCGGGCTCGACGGGCAGTCTGACCGCGCAACAGGGCCAGGTGATGCGCGGCAACCCCGTGGTCCAGTAGGAGGCGACGATGATGTTCCCCTTGATCGCGGCGGCGCTGCTCCTCGCGGAGCAGGCGCACGTGCGCCAGCAGCAGCCGGCGACAGCCGAGGCGCCGCAGCAGCAGAACCTCAGCGACGATGAGATCCGCGAGCAGATCGAGACCTATCTCGGCACCATCGACACGCCGATCTCGATCGCACGCTGGCGCTCTTTGGGGCCGCGGGCCGCGCCCTTTCTCGAGGAGATCGCCGCCTCGCCGCGAGCCTTGCCCTCGCAGCGTGCGCAGGCCATCGACGGGCTCTCCGCGGTGGGCGGCGACCGGGCGAAGGCGGTGCTGGCGCAGCTCGCGCGCGGCGAGGAGGAGCCGCTGATCGTCCGGCTCTCGGCGGTGCGCGGCATGGGGCGGGTCGAGCACGGCAACGGGCTCGCGGTCGCGCTGCGGCCGGTGCTGGAAGGCGCGAAGGACGCGCGCGTGCGCGGCCAGGCGGCGGTCGCGCTGGCCGAGCACGCGGCGAAGAGCGGCTGCGCGGCGGTGAAGGCGCAGGCGCAGAAGGAGGACGAGGAGGCCCGCGTCCACTACCGCAAGGCGCTCGCGCGCTGCGGCGAGCCCCCCGGGGCCGCGCCGGATAAGGCGCAGTGAGCGCGTGACCGGGACCGCGCTGCCGGAGGCGCTGTCGTCGCGGGTGCGCTCCCTGGGCGCGGCGCAGCCGGGCGCCACCGCCGCCTTCGACGCGGACGGCACGCTCTGGCGCGAGGACGTGGGCGAGGCGTTCCTGCAGCACCTCTGCGAGCGCGGCTGGGTGAAGCTGCCCGGCGGCGGCGATCCGTATCTTGAGTATCTAACGCGCGTCGAGCGCGATCGCGCCACCGGCTATGCCTATGCCGCGCAGCTCCAGGCTGGCCTCTCCGAGGACGCGCTGCAGGAGGAGAGCGACCAGTTCGCGCGCGCCTGGGTGCCGCGCCGGATCCTCGCCGCGACCCAAGATCTGCTGGCGCTGTGCTCGGAGGTTGGCATGGTCTGCGCGGTGGTCTCGGCGAGCCCGATCCAGATCGTGCGCGCCGCGGCGCCGCTCGCCGGCGTGCCCCTTGCGCGCTGCCTGGGCATGACCACGCGGGTGGACCCAGGCGGTGCCCTGACCGACGAGATCGTCCAGCCCATCAGCTATGCAGGCGGCAAGGTCGATGCGCTCTTCCGGGCCGGCTACGGCGCGCCGGCTCTCGGCTGCGGCGATTCGATCTTCGGCGACCTGGCGCTGCTCGAGGCTGCGCGCCTTCCGGTGGTGGTCGCGCAGGGGGTCGGGGGCGCCCTGGCCGAAGAAGCGCGCCGCCGCGGCTGGAGCATCCTCAGCTATTAGCAGGCGTTGAAGAGCTCTCCCGCGAGCCCAGCCTGATACCCTCAATTGCGGGTCCCCGCGGCCACGGCCGGCAGGATCGGCTCAGCCCCGGGCTGCTCCTCCGCGGGACGGGGTGGCTGCGGCGCGGCGACGCCGGGCATGGGCCCGGCGACCAGGCCCAGCCGGCCGGCCGTGTCGAGGGCGAGGACGGTGGGAAAGCGCAGGATGAACTCCGTCCCTTCGCCCAGCCGGCTCTGCACCTCGATGGTGCCGCCGTGTCCCTTGACGATGCGCTGGGTGATGGCGAGCCCCAGGCCGGTCCCCTTGGTCTTGGTGGTGTAGAAGGGGATGAAGATCCGGTCGCGCGCTTCGTCGGGAATGCCCGCGCCGGTGTCTGCGAACCGCACCTCGACCTGGTCGGCGGCGTACCGCGGCAACGACTCGGAGAGGGCCATCTCCAGCGGCTGGTGCGGCCTGCGCGTGCGCACGGTGAGCCTGCCGCCGTCCTCCATCGCCTGCACGGCGTTGAGCGCGAGGTTGAGGAACACCTGCTTGAGCTGCTCGGCATCGCCCGCGATGGGCGGCAGGTCCGGCGTGAGCTCGGCCTGGAGCTGCACGTTGGCCGGCAGCGTCGCCTCCAGCAGCTTGAAGGTGCGCGCGAGCACGTCGTTCAGGCTCACCTGGGTGAACTTCTCGGCGGCGCCGGGGCCGGGGAAGGGCCGCGAGTACTCGAGGAATTGGGCCACCACGCCGTCGAGCCGGTTCACCTCCTCGACGATGATGCCGAGGATCTCGCCGTCGCCCGGCGGAAGCTGGGAAGGATCGAGGTACTGCGCCGCTCCTTTGATGGCGCCGAGCGGGTTGCGGATCTCGTGCGCCAGGCCGGCCGCCATCTCGCCGAGCGCGGCGAGGCGGTCGCGCTCCTTCATCCGCTCGTACAGGCGGCTGTTCTCGATGGTGATGGCCGCCTGCTCGCCCACCTCGAGCATGGCGGCCAGCTCGTCCGAGGCGAAGGCCTCGGGCACGCGGTCGTCGAGCAGGCAGAGGAAACCGACCACGCGCTGGCCGGCCAAGAGCGGGATGGTGACGCCGGCGCGCATCGCCGCCATGGCGGCGCCGATCTCGCTCAGGCGCGCGCGCTCCTCGGCCAGCGCGTGGGGGGTACCGGCCGGGAGCTGCGGGGGCCCCGCGCCCTCGTCGCCCTGTGCCGGGGCGCTCCTCGCGCCGGAGACAGCGGTGGTGTCCTCCTCGTCGGGCAAGAGCTGGCGCAGCTCGGAGAGCCGCCGCTCGACCAGCTCGACGAGCTGCGCCTTCTGTCCCGCCTGCGCACTCTGCACCAGGCCGCGCACCGAGGCCGCATCGATATAGGGGGCGGGCGAGGGTCCGCGGTGATCGAGCCTGCGGTAGCCAAGCCCGTCGTCGGCGAGCAGGTAGATCGAGGCGTGCGTCACGCGCCGGGTCTCGTAGAGGCCGTCGAGCATCACCTGCGCGAGCTGCCGCACGTCGACCACGCTGGCCATCCGCCCGCGCAGTGCCTGCAGCGCCTGCACCAGCTCGAAGCGCTCGGCGAAGAAGAGCGCGAGCACGCGCTCCTCGACCTTGGCCTTGAGCGGCTCGAAGAGGATGAGGATGACGAACGAGGCGACCAGCGTGTTGAAGAGGAACAGGCCCGTGGAGGCGCCGCCTGTCCAGCGCACGAGGAGCCCGTAGATGGCCACCAGCACGAGGCCCACGCTGGCGAGCACCACGATCTTGCCGAGCAGCTCGTTCAGGTCGAGCAGGCGGTGGCGCTGCAGGGTCTGCGAGAGGAAATAGAGGTAGACGGTGAGGGCGACGTTGGCGAAGGGCGGCGGGGGCCAGCCCGCGAGGCGGACGACCAGCTCGCCGAAGGTGAGGCCGACGCAGAGGGCGGCGCCGACCCACAGGTAGAACAGCCGCGCGCGCTCGGTCCGGCTCTGCGCCCTGCGCATGCGCGCGTAGAGCAGGCTGACGGCGGTGGTGAGCTGGAGGAACACGGCGGTGGCCGCCGAGATGCGCGCCCAGCGCAGCGCCGAAAGCGGCGAGATGGCGATGACGAAGGTGAGCGCGGCCGTGCCCAGCGCCAGCCGGCGCAGGCCGGCGGCGCGGCCGGCCGACTCGCCTTGGAACTCGACCAGGAAGGCGAGGACAGCCCAGGGCAAGAGGCCCGCTGCCGCAACCGTGATGCGCAGCGGCCAGATGGGAGTGGGCAGGACGCCGTGGAGGAAGTCGCCGATCTGATACGCGAGCAGCGAGAAGTTGAGCAGCGCGAAGGAGGTCCACAGCCGCGTGCGGCCCTGCCGCAGCAGCATCGCCACCGCGAGCGCGAGCGAGACGATGCCGGCGAGCAAGGCGCTCTGTGTCCTCGCGTCCATCGAGAGGATGGTAACACGCGGCCGCGGATCCGCCGTCGGCGCGGAATGGATCAAAGCGTCGCGTGGGTTCTTCGCGCACTAGACGCGCCCGTCGTTCGGATGCGATGGTTCGCCCGCCCCGGAACCCGATCGATGAGCTCACGGTTCAGAGCCCCGCTACGGCTGAACGTAGCCCTGCTGTCGATCGGCGCCGTCGCCGCCGCGATCGGCCGCGCGCCGCCGGCCCGCGCCGAGACAGCAACCGCGAAGGTCTCGGCCGGCGGCTTCGATGCGCAGGCGGGCGCCGGCGGCGATCCCGCGCTGATCGGCCCCGCCATCGGCGAGGCGGATCTCGCGCCCTACTTTGCCTCGGGGCCGCTGAAGGAGGCCGTCGCCGAGCTGCAGTCGGGAAGGCCGCTGCGGGTCCTGCAGCTCACCCCCAGAAAGCCGCAGGACGATCCTACGCGCTGGCTGCGGGCGCTCGCGCTCCGTGCCGCCGGTCGCTCCGGCGAGGCGCGCCGCCTGTTCGAGGCGCTGGCGCTCTCGGGCGGCGCGCTCGCGGACCGCGCCACCCACCTCGCCGCGCTCTCGGCCATCGAGGCCGGCGACTCGTCGCTGGCGGAGAAGCTGCTCGGGCAGGTCTCGCTGCGCTATGTCGACGCCGACCAGGCGCTGCTCGAGAGGGCCCGTCTGCAGGGCAAGCTGCACGCCGCAGGTCCCACGGCGGCGCGGCTGGTGGAAGAGACGCTCGCGCCGATCTTCGAGGGCAAGGTGAGGGCCGACGTCGCCACCGCGCACCTGATCGCGGGCGACGCGCAGCTGGGCGCCGGCAATCCGGACGCGGCGCGGGCGCACTGGCGGGCGGCCTGGATCGAGCACCCGCTCTCGGGCGCCGCCGACAGCGCGCGCGCGCGTGAGGGGCGGCTGCCGCCGGGCCCGCCCATCCCTCCGCTGCAGCTCATCCGCCGCGCCGAGCTCCTTCTGGACGCGCACCGCAACCGCGACGCGCTCGACCAGCTCGCGCGCCTGAAGCTCCCCTCGCTCTGCGAGGGCGGCTGCCCGGGCGATCGGACGCCGGCGGCGCTGCTCGAGGCCGCCATCGCGCTGCTCGCGCCGGGCGCGCTCCCCCGGCCCCACCAGGTCACGCCGGAGGACTTGAGCCACGGCGTGGTCGATCCCGCCGACCCTCTCGCCTGCCGCGCCAAGCTCGACCAGGGGCGCCTGTGGCGCAAGGAGCACGAGTACTTCAAGGCGCGCTCCGCGCTGGCGCCGGTGGTCCTGCGCTGCGCCGACCCCGACCTCCGGGCGCGCGCTCTCTACCTGCTCGCGCAGATGGAGTCGCTCGCGCAGAAGCCCGTCGCGGCACCGCTGTGGGAGTCCTTGGCGCGTAGGTTCCCGCAGTCGAGCCTGGCCGACGACGCACTCTTCAACCAGGCGCTGGCGCTGCGGCGCGCCGGCGATGCCATAGGCGAGCAGAGGCTCCTCGCCCAGCTCCTCAACGAGCACCTCGACAGCGACCTGCGCTCCGAGGCCATGTTCCGGCTCTTCTGGTCCCTGCGCAGCACTGGAAGGGCCCGCGAAGGGCTGGTCTGGCTGGACGCGCTGGCGGCCCACCCGGACCCCGAGGGGGCCGAGGAGGAGCGGGCGCGGTATTGGCGCGCACGCACGCTGCTCGAGACCGCGGGCGAGGACGCCTCGGCCCTGGCCTCCAGCGTGGCTGCGCAGGCGGCCGACGTCGAGGCGGCGCGCGCCGACCTGCTCTGGCTCATCCAGGACCGGCCGCTCACCTACCACGGCCTGCTTGCGCGCGGCCGGCTCGCCGATCTGGCGCCGGCGCTCTCGCAGCAGATCGAGCAGGCCGAGGAGCGGGCCGTCGCCGCGGGCATCCACCGCGGCGGCGGGGCGCTGCACGCGGGCGCGCTGGCGAACGACCCCCACCTGCGCGCCGCCATCGAGCTGTTGCGCCTGGGGCTCAAGGCGGAGGCTGGGCGTGAGCTGTCGGCGGTGGAGCGGCGCCCGGCGCGGATCGCGGGGGAGCAGGGGTTCGAGCCGCTGGTGCTCCTCGCCGACCTCTTCTCGCGGGCGGGGGACTTCCGGGCCGCCCACGCCATCGTGCGGCTCGATCTGCAGGCGCTCCTGCGACACCCGGTGCGCGGGCTCTCGCTGCGCGCGGCCGCGCTCGCCTATCCGCTGGCTTTCCGTGAGCAGATCGCGAAGACCGCGAAGGTCGCGGCGATCCCGCCCCACCTGTTACAGGCGCTGATGCGCGAGGAGAGCGCGCTCGATCCCAAGGCGCTCAGCGCCACCGGCGCGCTGGGCTTGACCCAGCTCATGCCCGCAACCGCGAGGGGCCTCGCGCGCAAGCTGCGGCTCTCCTCCTTCGCCATCCAGCAGCTCTTCGACCCGGCGGTGAACATCCGCCTGGGCGGCAGCTACCTGGGCGAGCTGAACGCGCATTTCCGCCACCCGGCGCTTGCGCTCGCCGCCTACAACGCCGGCCCGGGCTCCGTGTCCGGGTGGCTGCGCGCCCGCGGCGAGATGCCGCTCGACGCCTTCGTCGAGGAGATCCCGCTGGAGGAGACGCGCGGCTACGTGAAGCGCTGCCTGCGCAGCTTCGCTGCCTACGAATACCTCTACGGCAGCGGCCAGGCCAGGTTGCCGCACCTCGGACAGACGCTCGCGTCGCGCTGAATCTGGCGGTAGCATCCCGCCCGTGACCGATCCTGCGCGGCTGCGCGCGCTTCCCAGCGTGGACGAGGTGCTGGCGCGGCCAGCGGTGCGCGCGCTCGCCCAGCGCCTCGGCCGGCCCGCCGCGAAGAGCGCGGCACGCAGCGCGATCGCCCAGGCGCGGGAGCGGCTGATCGCCGGCGCCGACGTGGCGGCGGACGATCCGGTGCCGGACAGCGCGGTCGCGGCGGCGGCCGCGCGCGAAGC
>WNFI01092315.1_pt1 | contig 31380 bp, 31 predicted proteins | sample 5400471 | NCBI WGS metagenome assembly WNFI01 (sample SAMN13153348, study PRJNA577476) | soil metagenome | isolation source: 100 cm saprolite on Douglas fir-dominated hillslope | place: USA:California | collected 2013-09-17
CACCTCTCGTAGCAACGCACGATCCTGCTCGATTTTTGCCGCCGCCAGACAGTGCATCGCAAGGCTGCGCGCATCGAGGATCCGATGCTTCAATGCACCGGGGGAGAGTGCCTGAACTGGCGCCTCAAGCCTTGTGACAGCACGCAGACCCGCCGCCCTGTGTCGTGCGCGGTAGCGGCGCATGCGTTTGGCAGCAGACTGCGCTTTTCCGGTAGGCGGCCGGCCGATCATGGTTCGCGGAGATTTGGGCATTCATTTATCGTAACGGGTTACGATAAATATGACAATCTCTATCGCGCGAACCCCGAGTCATTTTTAATACTTTAATGCAGTCACGTACATCTCGATATTCAGGTAATTCACGGCTCTGTCGGTAATTCGCTCTCATGCCACCGCCGCAACGCCAGCCTGGATAGCCAACTGACCACGAGGAAGAGCACAATTCCCGTCGCCGTGATCAGGAACAGTGCGGCGAACAGTCTCGGTATTTTCAATTGCAAGCCCGCCTGAAGTATCTGGTAAGCCAGGCCGGATCGCGTGCCGCCGGTGCCGGCGACGAATTCTGCGACGACAGCCCCGATCAGCGCCAATGCGGTCGCGACGCGCAGCCCGGCGAAGAAGTAGGGCGCCGCGCTGGGAATGCGCAACCGCAGCAGGATCTGCGTGCGCGACGCGCCGTAGAGGCGAAACAGATCGATCAGCCCTGTATCCACGCTGCGCAATCCCACGGTAGTGTTCGCGATGACGGGAAAAATGGAAGCCACGGTCGCGCAGATTACCAGTGCGTCGTAGGGATCGCTGACCCAGATGATGATCAGCGGCGCGATCGCGACCAGCGGCGTGACCTGCAGAATCACCGCGTACGGCAGCAATGCGGATTCGAGCAGACGGCTTTGCACGAACAGGATGGAAAGCAGGGAGCCGAGGAGCACTGCGAGCAGAAGCGCCGAGCCGGTGACCTGCAGCGTGATCAGCAGCGAGTGGTAGAGCGAATCCCAGTCGTGCAGAAGGGTCTCGAACACCAGTAGCGGTCCGGGCACGAGATACGACGGAATCTGGTTGATCGCGACCACGGCGTGCCACAACACCAGGAAGACCACTCCCACGACCACCGGCGCTGCGATGCTGATCCAGTTGCGGCCGTTCATTGATCAGCCTCCTGCATCACGGCCCCGAGCATCTCCGACAACTGTGCACTGTGCGACGCGAATTCCGTTGTAGTGCGGAAAGAATCCGCGCGCACCCTTGGCGCGTCTATGGCTACTTCGGCATGGATGCGACCGGGGCGGGGGGACATTACCAGCACGCGCGAGGACAGGAATACGGCTTCATAGATGCTGTGGGTCACAAACAGGACGGTGAGGTTTTCGCGCGCGCTCAGTTCGGAAAATTCCCGGTCGAGGCGGTTGCGCGTGATCTCGTCGAGCGCACCGAAGGGCTCATCCATCAGCAGCAGGCGCGGACCGGTGACCAGCGCGCGGGCGATCGAGGCGCGCATTTGCATGCCGCCGGACAGCTCGCGTGGAAAGGAACGCGCAAAATCCTGCAGGCCGACCCGTTCGAGCGCGTGGCGGGTCGTCTTGTCGGCTTGCGTGCGGGCAACACCGGCCAGATCGAGCGGCAGCCGGACGTTGGCCTGCACGCTTGCCCACGGCATTAGGGTCGGCGACTGGAATACGTACGCAAGCCGCGGCGGCGAATAGCCTTCCGACAAGACGATGCTGCCGGCGGTGGGCGGCGATAATCCCGCAATCAGGCGCAAGAGCGTGCTCTTGCCGCAGCCGGATGGGCCGACGATGGTGACGAACTCGCCCTCGCGTACGATCAGCTCGATCGGTTCGAGCGCGCGGGTGCCATTCGGGTAGGTCTTGCAGGCGCCGCGGATGTCGATGGCGGCAGGGGAAGTGTCGGGGGAGGTCACGCAGCGATTCTAGCAGCGCGGCTCCAATTTCAGCCCGGAATTAAGCTCTAGATCAACGCGCTCACCGCAGAGGACGCGGATACCCGACGTGCTACGCACGTCGGGTATCCGCGTCCTCTGCGGTGAGCGCGAGAATGTTTTACTTGCGAGTATCGATCGAGGGAAATGCTTCGGCGACGGATTCGATCTGACCCGCACGGGGAGCCGTGTAGCCGGGCAGGCCGGCGATGAGGTCGAGGAAGGCCTGTCCGCGGATCAGTTCGATCAACTCCTTCGACTCCGGCAGGTCGAGCGATTCGTCGCGGCAGATCAGGAAGTAGCGCTCCTTCGCCATCGGCAGAAAGTCGAGCGCGAACTGGCGTGCCGCCGGTTCCACGCCGAACCCCGCGTCGGCCATGCCGCTGGCGACATAGGCTGCAATCGCGGCATGGGTGAATTCCTCGGTCTGGTAGCCATCGAGCCGCTGATGATCCACGCCGGCGTCCTCGAGCAGTTGATCGATCAGCAAACGGGTGCCCGAACCGCGCTGCCGGTTGATGAAGACCACGCCCGGGCGGCCGAGGTCGGCGAAGCTGCGGATGTTTTTAGGGTTGCCCCGCGCCAGGAACAACCCCTGGGTGCGGGTCACAAGGTGAATCAGTTTCTGTTTGTCGGGAACAAGCCATTTTGCGTACTGGGAGAGTGCCAGTTCACCCAGCTTGCCTTCCGGCACGTGGAAACCGCCGAAGTTGCAGGCGCCCCGCGCGACGGACGCAAGCGATTCCTGCGCGCCAAGATAGCGAAGATCCAACTGGATCAGCGAGTGCGCCCGCAACAGCTCCGGCAGTTTGGCGACGGCAAAGCCATGGCTGGCGTGGATGCGCAGCGTGGACCGGGCTGTCGTGACGAGCTTGCTGATCTCCAGGTTGAGTTCGGAGGCCAGGCTTTCCAGTTGCGGCGCAAGGCGGGCGTTTATGCGCTGCTCGGCCCAGAGCAGCTTTTCCCCCAGCGGGGTCAGGGTCGTGCCGCGGCCGCGCTCGAGGCTGACCAGGGGACTGCCGAAAAACTCCGACCAGCGGCCGATGAGGTTCCAGGCATGGCGATAGGACAGACCGGCTTTGGCAGCCGCTACCGTCAGTTTGCCGGCGTCGTGAATCGCCTGCAGAACCGGGAAGAGTTGCTGATCGAGTTCTTCCCCCGCCTCGTTGCTGACCAGCCACGCCGGACGGACCACGATCTTGCTCAACCACCACCTCCATATGCACGAAGGTTCATATTGTGTGATTATCACCCAGGCGCTAGGTTTTGACCTCGAAAAGGATAGCATCGTCCACCCAATATGCAATTTGATGCATAAGATTCTGTCCAAGAGTTGGGATGGCCCTGCCGTACGTCGGGCGGGAATGTGAGGAGGAGTCGTGTCTGAACATGAGCAGGACCGGAACGCGGTCATAAACCGGGTACTCGAAGAGCGAAAGCATCAGCCGGGCGCCTTGCTGCCGATTCTTCATGGCATTCAGGATGCCCTCGGCTACGTGCCTCGTGAGGCCATTGCGCAAATCGCGCAGGCGCTCAATCTGTCCCGCGCGGAAATTCATGGTGTCGTGAGTTTCTATCATCACTTCCGCACCTCGCCGCCGGGACGGCACACGGTCTATCTCTGTCGCGCCGAGTCCTGTCAGTCGATGGGAGCCAACCAGTTGGTCGAGCACGCCAAAGCGATACTGGGCGTCGATTTCCACGAAACGACGCGCGACGGTGCGTATACGCTCGAACCGATCTATTGCCTCGGCAACTGCGCCTGTTCGCCCGCGATGATGATCGATGAAGAGACCTACGGGCGCGTTACACCCGAGCGCTTCGAGGAAGTGGTCAGCAGTGTGAAAGAGGTCACGGCGTGAGCGTTCGCGTCTATATCCCGCGCGATTCGTCTGCGCTGTCGCTCGGTGCGGAATCGGTTGCCAGCGCCGTCGCGGTCGAAGCGGCGCGCCGCAGGGCGGACATCACCATCGTGCGCAATGGATCGCGTGGGTTGTATTGGCTGGAACCGATGGTCGAAGTCGAAACTGTGCAGGGCCGGGTCGCTTACGGCCCGGTGACCATGAAGGACGTTGCTGCGCTGTTCGACGCCGGCTTTTTGCACGGCGGACCTCACGCACTTTCCCTGGGCCCGACCGGGAAGATTCCCTACCTGCAGAAACAGGAACGCCTGACTTTCGCCCGTGTCGGCATCACAGATCCGTTGTCGCTCGCCGACTATGCAGCCCATGACGGCTGGAAGGGTTTGCGCGCAGCGTTGGCGATGCAGGGTGCCGCCGCCGTGAAACAGGTGACCGAATCAGGATTGCGTGGCCGCGGCGGTGCGGCCTTCCCTGCGGGCATCAAATGGAAGACTGTGCTGGATACGTCCGCCGACCAGAAGTACGTGGTGTGCAATGCCGATGAAGGCGATTCGGGCACCTACTCCGACCGCATGATCATGGAAGGCGATCCGTACGTGCTGATCGAAGGCATGGCCATCGCCGGCATTACCGTCGGTGCGACCCAGGGTTACATCTACGTGCGCTCCGAATATCCGCATTCCTGCCGGGTGCTCGCCGAGGCGATCGCCCTCGCCAGAACCAGTGGTCATCTTGGCCCCGACGTACTCGGCAGCGGCAAAGCGTTCGACCTCGAAGTGCGCAAAGGCGCCGGGGCCTACATCTGCGGCGAGGAAACGTCGATGCTGGAAAGCCTCGAAGGCAAGCGCGGCATGGTGCGCTTCAAACCGCCGCTACCGGCCATTGCCGGCCTGTTCGGCAAGCCGACCGTGATCAACAATGTCATTACGCTCGCCTCGTTGCCCATCATTTTCGCGCAGGGTGCGGCACACTATCGCGATTTCGGCATGGGCAAGTCGCGCGGCACCTTGCCCATCCAGCTTGCCGGCAATCTTAAATACTGCGGCCTGGTGGAAAAGGCATTCGGCGTGACATTGCGCGAATTGCTCTACGACTACGGCGGCGGTTCGGCGAGCGGACGCCCGATCCGCGCAGTGCAGGTCGGTGGCCCGCTGGGCGCTTACCTGCCGGAACAGCAGTTCGATACGCCGCTGGATTACGAAGCTTTCGCGGCGATCGGCGCGATGGTCGGCCACGGTGGCATCGTCGCTTTCGACGACACTGTGGACATGGCCGCGATGGCGCGTTACGCGATGGAATTCTGTGCCATCGAGTCGTGTGGAAAATGCACGCCCTGCCGGATCGGCTCGACCCGCGGCGTCGAAGTCATCGACCATATCGTCGCCGGCCGCGAGCGCGACAAGAATATCGCGTTGCTCGAGGATCTTTGCGACACCATGATCAACGGCTCGCTGTGTGCGCTGGGCGGCATGACGCCATTCCCGGTGCAGAGCGCGCTCAAGTATTTCCCAAACGATTTTCGCTCGTCGCTCAATCGCAAGGTTGCGTGAGCGACGTGAGCCAGTAGAGGAGACCACCATGTCCCTGCAAACCACCCCCGATTACGGCACCCCGAGGCGGGTTTCGGAAAAACTCGTCACGCTTGAAATCGACGGCGTCGAAGTCACTGTGCCGGAAGGCACCTCGGTGATGAGCGCGGCCGTGGACGCCGGCGTACGCGTACCCAAGCTGTGTGCCACCGACAGTCTCGAGGCCTTCGGGTCCTGCCGCCTGTGCCTGGTCGAGATCGAAGGCCGCAAGGGTTATCCGGCGTCCTGCACCACCAACGTCGCGCCGGGAATGAAGGTGCGCACGCAGACGCCGAAGCTCGCGGATCTGCGGCGCGGCGTGATGGAGTTGTACATCTCCGACCATCCGCTCGACTGCCTGACCTGTTCCGCCAACGGCAACTGCGAATTGCAGGACATGGCCGGCGTGGTGGGCTTGCGCGAAGTGCGCTATGGGTACGAGGGCGAAAACCACCTGAAAGCCGAAAAAGACAATTCCAATCCCTACTTCAGCTTCGATCCGAGCAAATGCATCGTCTGCTCGCGCTGCGTGCGCGCCTGCGAGGAAGTGCAGGGCACCTTTGCGCTGACCATCGATGGCCGCGGATTCGCATCAATGGTCTCGCCCAGCGAAAACCAGCCGTTCATGGAATCGGAATGCGTTTCCTGCGGTGCCTGCGTGCAGGCCTGCCCGACCGCGACCCTGATGGAAAAATCCATCATCGACAAGGGACAGGCGGATCACAGCGTCACCACTACCTGCGCCTATTGCGGCGTGGGCTGCTCTTTCGTCGCGGAAATGAAGGGCTCGGAAGTCGTGCGCATGGTGCCGAACAAGGACGGCAAGGCCAATCGCGGACATTCCTGCGTCAAAGGCCGATTCGCATTCGGCTATGCCACGCATCCGGATCGCATCGCCAAACCGATGATCCGCAGCAAAATCACCGACCCCTGGCGCGAAGTCTCCTGGGACGAGGCCATCGGTCATGCCGCGTCGGAATTCAAGCGCATCCAGGCCAAATACGGCCGCGATTCGGTCGGCGGGATTACGTCGTCGCGCTGTACCAACGAAGAAACCTATCTGGTGCAGAAACTCGTGCGGGCGGCATTCGGCAACAACAACGTCGACACCTGTGCGCGCGTGTGCCACTCACCGACCGGCTATGGACTCAAGACCACGCTCGGCGAATCGGCCGGCACCCAGGATTTCGATTCGGTGATGAAATCCGACGTCATGATGGTCATCGGCGCCAATCCCACCGACGGCCATCCGGTGTTCGCTTCGCGCATGAAACGCCGGATGCGCGAAGGCGCGAAGCTGATCATCGCCGACCCGCGCACCATCGACATGGTGCGTACGCCGCACATCGAAGCGTCCTATCACCTGCAACTGCGTCCGGGAACCAATGTCGCGCTGATCAATTCTCTCGCCCACGTGGTCGTGACCGAGGGACTGGTGAAGGACGATTTCGTCGCCGCACGGTGTGACGTGAAAGAATTCGCCAAGTGGAAAGCGTTCATTGCGCAATCGCGCAATTCGCCGGAGGAAATGGAAAAGGTCACCGGCGTGCCCGCCGATGAGGTCCGCGGCGCCGCGCGCCTCTATGCCACGGGCGGCAATGCGGCGATCTACTACGGACTGGGCGTCACCGAGCACAGCCAGGGCTCGACCATGGTCATGGGCATTGCCAACCTTGCCATGGCGACCGGCAACATCGGCCACGAGGGCGTGGGGGTGAATCCGCTGCGCGGCCAGAACAACGTGCAGGGCTCCTGCGACATGGGTTCGTTCCCGCATGAATTACCGGGCTATCGCCATGTTTCCGACGACAAGGTGCGTGCCCAGTTCGAAAAGCAGTGGGGCGTGAAGCTGGATAACGAGCCGGGCCTGCGCATTCCCAACATGTTCGACGCGTCGATCGACGGCAGTTTCAGGGGTCTGTACATCCAGGGCGAAGACATCGCGCAGTCGGACCCGGATACCCAGCACGTCACCCATGCGCTGGAAGCGCTGGAATGCGTGGTGGTGCAGGACATCTTCCTCAACGAAACCGCAAAATTCGCGCACGTATTCCTGCCGGGTTCCTCGTTCCTGGAGAAGAACGGCACCTTCACCAATGCCGAGCGGCGCATCTCGCGCGTGCGCAAGGTGATGCCGCCACTTGCCGGCAAGGAAGACTGGGAAGTCACCGTCGCGCTGTCCAATGCGCTCGGCTACCCGATGAAGTACAAGCACCCTTCCGAAATCATGGACGAGATCGCGCAGCTCACGCCCACAAGGCACCCCGGTTATGCACGTAGACGAATTCGTGCGCGGTAAAGGCAAATTCGTGGTCACTGAGTACGTGCCGACGGAAGAGCGCACTACCGGCAAGTATCCGTTGATCCTCACCACCGGCCGCATCCTGTCGCAATACAATGTCGGCGCGCAGACCCGGCGTACGCCGAACAATGCCTGGCACAGCGAAGACCGCCTGGAGATTCATCCGCACGATGCCGAACAGCGCGGAATAAAGGATGGCGACTGGGTTGGCATCACCAGCCGTGCGGGCGAAACGGTATTGCGGGCGACTCTTACCGAGCGCGTGCAGCCCGGCGTGGTCTACACCACCTTTCACTTCCCGGAATCGGGCGCGAACGTGATCACCACCGACAACTCCGACTGGGCGACGAATTGTCCCGAATACAAAGTCACTGCAGTGCAGGTCTCGCGTGTAACGCAGCCTTCCACGTGGCAGAAGCACTTCCGCGAGTTCACCGATACGCAGCTCGACCTGCTGCCGCAACGCGAAGCAAGCGGAGCGTGAACGCATGGCGCGCCGCGAATTCGATGTGGTAACGGATGTGCGACGTGCCGTACCGGCCGTGCGGGTCGATGAGACCTCGGCCCGGCGGGTGGTCGAGCAGATCGCCGAAGAAGCACCGATTGCGCTGATCTACAACGGTGCGCCACATGTCGTCGTAATGGCTACGCCGGCGAACCTCGAAGACCTTGCCCTCGGTTTCAGCCTGACCGAAGGCGTGATCGGAACCGCGGCGGAACTTGGTGGTGTGGAAATCGTGCCCGAAAAGACCGGTTATTCAATCTACCTTAGCGTTCCGCCAGAGCGCGTCGCGGTCATCGAGCGGCGCCGCCGCAATATGACCGCCCGCACCGGCTGCGGGGTATGCGGTGCCGAGACCATCGAGCAGGCGATGCGCGATGTTCCCAATGTGACGGCGCCGAAGGTGGCAGGCTTTCGACGGGTGACACGCCAGGCGATGGCGTCCGCAATGAAACAGATGCCTGTGCTGCAGACCCTGAATGCGGCAACCGGCGCGACTCATGCGGCGGCATGGGCGAGTCTCGATGGGCAACTGCAACTGGTCCGCGAGGATGTGGGCCGCCATAATGCGCTGGACAAGCTGATTGGCGCGCTGGCTGCCGGCGGCATGGATACCGCGCAAGGGTTCGCCGTGATCACCAGCCGCGCCAGTTACGAGATGGTGCAGAAAGCGGCGATGGCCGGAATCGGTTTGCTGGCCGCAGTGTCGGCGCCGACCGCTCTGGCTGTGCGTATCGCGCGCGAAGCGGGAGTCACACTCGCCGGCTTTGTGCGCGGTGAGCGTTGCATGGTGTACGCCGATGAGGCACACCGGTTGACCCAGAGCGCAGACTGGAAAGAATGAACATCGAACGTCTGGTGCGCATGGCGAACGACATCGGCAATTTCTTCAAGGCGGAACCGGATCACGCAGTCGCGGTCGACGGCGTTGCGCTACATCTCAAACGATTCTGGGATCCGCGCATGCGCAAAGAGATCGTGGCCTATGTCGATGGCGGCGGCGCCGAACTGATGGACCTGGTGCGCGAAGCCGTACTCAAATTGCGCTGATGCGCAATTTGGAGAGGCGAGAGGAAAGAGAAAAGATAAAAGAGGAAAGGTGAAAGTCAGACCGATTGCGGTCCTTGGCACCAGGTCCTATCTTTCCTCTTTCCTCTTTTACCTTTTCTCTCGCCCTTCACGCAATTTGCGCTTGCCGTTTCCCGGCCTGCTCGCCGACTCCGAGCACCGCAATGAGCGACAGTGCCTGGAAGGCGCCGATGCCGACGAATACCCAGCCGGGATGGTGTGCGTCCATGAGCATGCCGAACATCAATGGCGCGCCGGACAGTCCGATGTCGAGCCCGGAATAGACTACGCCATAAACGCGGCCGGTCGCATTTTTCGGCGCGGCGGCGCGCACCAGCAGATCTCGCGATGGGCCGGCCACGCCGGATCCGAATCCGATGGCGCCCAGCAACACGATGACCATCGCTGCCGGGGGCACGGTGCTCGCCACCAGCACGGAAACTGCACCCGCGCCGGCAAAGGCGATCGCGATCACCTTGTCGTGCTGCCGGAACCTAGCCGCCAGAAACCCGCCAACCACGATGCCACCGGCACTTGCCAGCATGTAGGCCGTAATGCACGCCGTCGCATACGTCAGAGGGATCTCGTACAACTCGCGCAGCGCGGTGGCGGCAAAGCTCTGTATGCCGCCGAAGGAAATCGAGGAGATGAAGAAGAATGCGAAACACATCCACACCGCCGGTACTTTCATGAAACCCAGTATGGCGCTTCCGGTTTCTTTCTTCTTTGCCGATTCCGCCACGGCGTCACCGACTTCGCGCGGATCGAGCAGATGACGGAATGCGATCAACACCGTCAATACGGTGAAAGCCAGCGCCGCGGCAGCCAGCAATGCTATGCGCCAGTTTGCGACTGTCGCGATACCAGCCAGAAATATGGGTGCGACAGCCCAGCCGAGCGTGCCGGTCAACCCATGTACGCTGAAGGCGTGCCCGAGGCGGGGCACGCTGACACGCCTGTTCAGCAGGGTAAAGTCCGCGGGATGGAATACGCAGTTACCCAGGCCGGCCACGCCGGCAAACAGAATCAGCATCGGATAATTCTGGCTGGTGGCCAGCCCGAGTGCCGAAATGCCGAGCAGGGCAATGCCGCCGAACAGCACCCGCAGGGCGCCAAAACGGTCCACGACGAAACCGGCGAGCGCCTGGCCGATGCCGGATACGATGAAAAATACGCTCATCAGCAGGCCGAGCTCCGCATAGCTGACGGCGAAGGCCTCCTTCAGCCAGGGGAACAGCGGGGCGAGCGAAAGATGGAAAAAATGCGAAGTGCCATGGGCAAGGCCGACCAGGCCGATGACCTGGGCGTCGCGCCGGAATGAATCAACAGTTGTGGTGGTCATGCTTCCTGAAACTCCGAGACAAGGCCGTAACATAGCGTAACCCTGCTTGCCCGGCAAACCGGCGGTAATTCTCGATCGGCCCCGCCAGCGTGTAGAATTCCGGCAGTCCACAGAAGGCGCCGCGCGAGCGCCCGCGAATGGAGGAACTCATGAACAGCGCCACTCTGACCCCCAAGCAGGCCGCATTCCGCGAGGATTACAAACGCAACATCGCCCCCTGGTACAACGGCTGGGGCCACCTGTTGTCGATCTTCGTTCCCGGCGGCGCTGTCATCTGGTATTGCGTCGCGCACGTGCATGAGCCGACCCTCTGGGAGGTGCTGTTCGTGATCCCGGTACTGGCGTTCTACAACTGGAACGAGTGGTGGCTGCACAAGAACGCCATGCATCGTCCAATCAAAGGTCTGGGCGGCATTCTGATGCCGGTCTACCAGCGCCATACCCATCAGCACCACCAGTACTTCACGGCGCAGGTGATGACCTACGACACCAACCGCGAATGGCGCATCGTGCTGTTCCCGCCTTATGCGTTGCTCGTGTTCATGGTGATGACGCTGCCGGCGGCGCTGATACTCGGCTTCCTGTGGTCGGCAAACGCAGGCTACATGCTGATGCTGCTCACGCCGATCTATTACCTGAACTACGAGACTTTCCATTTGTGCTGTCATGTGCACGATAACCGGTTCGTGCGCAATTTTCCGTTGGTGAACACCATTCGCCGCCACCATGCGGCGCACCACAGCCAGCCGATCATGATGGAACGCAACATGAATCTGACTTATCCGGTGGCCGACTGGTACATGGGGACCAGCGACCTGCAGCGTGGCCTGCTCGGTCATCTGTTCAACGGCTACAGCACTAGGTATGTGAAAAAGGAATACGCGGGCGACCAGGGCGCGGAGCTCGACGCTCGAGTTGCCCCTTCCTGAAGATCAGCATTCCCTGACAATAAAATCCTCAAGGGGAAGGGAGGATGGGCGCTTTCGGGCGCCCATCTGTTTTTGGTTCGTCCGAAGTCCGTCAAGAAAACGCTCACCGCAGAGGACACGGAGGACGCGGAGGAAAGGCAAGTTCAAGGAAAAATATTTGGATTGGAATGAATCCAGGCTCGAGGATGCGTTACCGCGATAGGTGATGGCACAGATCTACTAACAACCATCCTGCACTTAATCCGGATACCATAGTCCCCTTTCTCGCCTTGTTTTTCCTCCGCACTTTATGTGGTGAGTGCTCTGCCGGGTAAAAGGTTTGTATTTTTCAGGCAAGAAACGCCGAATCAATCGACAATGGCGGCCTTGGACCGTCGAGCATCAGAACATCATGGACCTGCAGGAATTCACACTGACCACGTCCCGGGATTCGCCGCCGGCGGGATTGATTCCCGCACTCGAGGCGTTGTGGTATGTGCGCAAAGGCAACTGGGATCGGGCGCACGCGATCGTGCAGCAGCATGAGGACGACAACGTCAACGCCGTGGTGCACGCGCACTTGCATCGCATAGAAGGCGACCTTGGCAACGCGGGTTATTGGTATCGCCGTGCCGGCAAAAAAATGACTGACGCGGCATTGGAAGAGGAATGGAAGGGGCTGGTCGCGCACTTCCTCGGGGAGAACGTTTCATGAGCAAGCTCGACATTCGCATCGAACCGGTAACGCAGTCGGCGCCCGCCGTGCTGCCGGACCCGCTGGGTTTCGGGCGGCATTTCACCGCACGCATGTTCACGCAGCACTACACGACGGGAAAAGGCTGGCACGATGCGGTCATCGGGCCTTATCGGCCGCTGGCGCTCGATCCCGCAGCGCAGGTTTTCCATTGCGGACAGATGGTTTTCGATGGCACGAAGACCTACTCGCGCCCGGACGGCAATCTCAATCTGTTTCGTGTAGAGAAGAATGCCGATCGGTTCAATCGCTCCGCAGCTCGTCTCGCGATGCCGGAGGTCGACATCGACGAACATGTTCAGGCCATTTCAGAACTGGTAAAGCTCGAACACGGCTGGGTGCCGAAGCAGGACGGCGCGGCACTTTACATCCGCCCGGTGATGATTGCAGTGGAAAATACGCTCGAAGTTCGCGCCAGCCGTACTTTCCTGCACTACATCATCCTGAGCCCGGTCGCGCCGTATTTTGCAGGCGGATTCAAGCCGGTGTCGGTGTTCGTCGCGGACGCTTATGTGCGCACCGTCCGGGGTGGAACCGGCGAAGCGAAAACGCCCGGCAATTACGCGGGCAGCCTTGCCGGTACCGAGGAAGCGATCGCCGCGGGCTATCAGCAGGTGCTTTGGCTCGACGCGGTCGAGCGGCGGTACGTCGATGAAGTCGGCGCCATGAACATCGCATTCGTTTACGAGGGCAGGCATATCCGCACGCCGATGTTGTCCGGCGCCATCCTGCGCGGGGTAACGCGCGATTCCCTGCTCACGCTTGCATAAGGGGCGAAATTACACTTTCGCTTCCGGGCAGGCGGGTCCGGTCTCACGCAGGCTGTTCAAGAGCCTGACCGACATCCAGTACGGACGCGTGCCCGATCCTTATGGCTGGACGCGGCAGGTGGAAATCGCCCGCGCCAAAACCCGGCAGGCCGCACGAGTGTAACCGGCAAGCATTCCAACGCGTGCGCGTGGCGGCGCATCGATCCACTCGTTTCTGCGGTGCATCCGGCGCTGATTCCGATCGATGCCAAGCCGGTATCCGGACTGCGGTGGCTGCAGTTCAGGCGCGGGACTATCTGCGGTCGCTGCTATTTTTCCCGCAACAGAGGCAGCACTTTTTCCGCGTAGTAGTACGGCTGTTTCGCGCCACGCGTCTGGCTGCGCAAAACGCCGTTGCGGTCGATCACGAAGGCAGTGGGCGTTGGATATCTGCGTTCAAATCCACTCTGCTCCAGCTCGTCGGCCATCACGCCCGGCAGTCCGTAGATCCCCAGCATGCGTTCGACCCGATGCCGATCTTCGAGGCTGTCGATACCGACGACAATGACTTCGAAGCCCTGATCGCGGTGCCGTTCATAGAAGGTTTCCAGGTTGCCGATCTCGTACGCGCAGAAACTGCAGTAGCTGGAGTAAAAATTGACCAGCACCACTTTGCCGCGCATCTGCGCCAGATCGAAGGCCTGTCCGGAGAACAACGTGCCCTTCAGAGCGGGGGGTGGTTCTCCGAGTTCCGCGGCCGGTCCGGCCGCCAGTTCGGTTGATGCAACAGCGCCGAAAATCAAAACAAGGGCGGCGAGGGTTTTCAGGTTTTTCATGCGGGAAACAAGCTCAGTCAAAATGACTGCGTCGGCAGCCGATTCGCGCCAGTATACTTTGCCAATAGTCAAAATAGTCCGAGGAGAGCGTTATGGCCGAAGCCGGCAGTCAGATCACCGCGGATTCGCAGGTCGCGCGTATTTTCGAATGGCGCCGCGGTTTCAATACCATCCATCTCATCGACCTGGGCGTGCATCTGGGCCTGTTCCACGCGCTTGCACAAACGCCAGGACTGACAGGGGCCGAACTGGCGGGCCAGCTCGGATTGCACGCGCCGTATGTCGAGGTCTGGTGCAAGACCGCTTACGGGCTGGAAATCCTGGATGCGGATTCGGCCGGAAAATACCGGCTCGGACCGTATTTCGATGCGATTCTCGCCAGTCCCACGCATCCCCGTTACCTGGGTGGCTACGTACGGCTGGGCACCGAGGTGGCGGCGGACGATTTCCGGCGCTGCCGCGAAGCGTTCAAGTCCGGCAAGGCGAAACCATTTCAGGGCCGCGGTGACCACTTCAATCAGGCGATCGCCGAATCCACGCAGGGACTGCAGGTCGTCACCGCAAAGAAAATCCTGCCGGGACTGGGGGACCTCGCGAGCCGTCTTTCCGCCGGTGGGGCGATTCTCGAAATCGGCTGCGGCACCGGCAATTTTTTGTTGCAGGCAGCCAAGGCCTTTCCCGGCGCGCGGCTTGCCGGTGTCGATATCGACGACGAGAGCCTGGCCAAGGCGCGCGACAAGGTGCAACTGGCCGGACTCGCCGGGCGAATTACCCTGCACCGGGAAAAAGTCGATGACGCCGCCGGCGCGTTCGACGCAGTCGTCATGATCGAAGTGCTGCATGAGATCGCGCCGGAGATACGTCCCGCCGTCGTCGCTGCCGCCGCGCGCACGATCAAGGCTGGCGGCTGGATGGTGATCATCGACGAAACTTATCCGAGCACGCTGGACGAAGCGCGCCGTCCCGAATTCCGCTTTCCTCTGCAGACCGGATTCGAGGAGCTGATCTGGGGCAACGTGATTCCTACGCGTGAAGAGCAGGAAAAACTGTTGCGCGACGCGGGGCTCAAAGGCGCGATCTACCGAGAACTGATCGGCGAAGGGTTTACGGTCCTGACGATACAGCGCTGAAGCGCATGCCGATCCAGATTGCCAGCGTTGGTGTCGTTTCGACAGGTCCGTCAGGACAAATCGCCGCGGATGGCCTTGATGAACATCTGCCGCATCTCCGCCTGTCCGCCAGGGTGTCGGGGATGCCGATTTCCTTCCTGAGCGCGAGCACCCAGTCGAGTACCGCCTGAAATCCGGGATTCGCCAACCCGAGGTAGCGCGCCAGCCGCGTCAGCCTTTCCTCGATCGCCGGGCGGTTGAATACCAGCACGTAGGGCATCACCACGCCATTGGTCTCGCCGTGATGCGAGTTGTAAATCGCACCGACCGGGTGGCTTAGCGAATGGATGGCGCCGAGGCCTTTCTGGAACGCGGTGGCGCCCATGCTCGCTGCCGCCAGCATGTGCGCGCGAGCGGCAATGTTCTTGCCATCCTTCACGGCGACCGGCAACCAGTTCCGGACCAGCCGCATGCCTTCGAGCGCGATGCCGTCGGCAAGAGGATGAAATCCGGGCGCGCAGTACGCCTCCAGGCAGTGCGCGAGTGCGTCCATTCCGGTCGCGGCGGTGATGCGCGAAGGCAAGCCAATGGTCAACTCGGGATCGGAAATCACCACGGTCGGCAGCATCTTTGGATGGAAGATGATTTTCTTGATGTGCGTAACCTCGTCGAGGATCACCGAAGCACGGCCCACCTCGGAACCGGTGCCGGCGGTGGTGGGCACAGCAATTGTCCGCGCCATGCCGGCGACGTTGACGCGCGTGTACCAGTCGTCGCGGTCCTCGAAGTCCCACAATGGCCGCGTCTGCCCGGCCATCAGAGCGATGGTCTTGCCGACATCGAGCGCGCTGCCGCCACCGAAGGCGATGATGCCGTCGCACTTGCCGGCCTTGTAGAAGGCGACACCGTCATCGACGTTCCTGCCGACCGGATTGGCGCGGATGTCGGAAAAAACCGCGTCTCCCAGTCCCCCTTTGCGCAATGAAGCCAGCGCACTTTCGATCATCGGCAGCTTGCGCAGACCCGGATCGGTGACCAGCAGCGGACGCTTAATGCCAAGTTCCCTGCAAACAGCCGGCAACTCGGCGATGCGCCCTGGGCCGAAGCGCACCGAGGTCGGGTAGTTCCAGTTGCGGGTGAGCGTTTTCGCGTCAATCATGATTTTCGGTATTACTTAAAGATGAAAAATGAACCACGGAGGACACGGAGAACACGGAGGAAAAGAAAAACGAGGAAAAGCGAATTGGCGTGAAACTCGGGGTGACTGTTCGGACGTAGATGATAAGACTTCGGCCGGGTGAGTTGTTCGTAGCCGACGCTCGACAACGTGCAGCCACGACCGGAATCCTTGACGCCGGTCCAGGCCAGCGCCGGATCGAGGTAGTCGCAACGGTTCATGAACCAGGTGCCGGTTTCCACGCGCTCGCCGATGGCCAGCGCAGCGTCGGGATCGGAAGTCCAGATCGCCGCGGTGAGGCCGTAGTCGCTGTCGTTCATCAACGCGATCGCTTCGTCGTCGCCCTTCATTTTCATGATGCCGATCACCGGCGCGAAGCTCTCTTCGTTCATCAGGCGCATCGAGTGATTCACGTTCACCAGCACCTGCGGCGCCATGTACGGCGTACCTTCCTTGTCGGCGGGAAACTCCTTGGGACTGACCAGCGACTTCGCGCCTTGAGTGATGGCCTCCCTGACCTGTTCGCGGGCAAATTCGGCGGCGCGAGCACGCACCATCGGCCCGAGATTCACGTTGGCATCGAGCGGATTGCCAAGGCGGTACTGACGCGTGAGTTTGACGAAACCCTCCACGAACTCGTCGTATATTTTCTCGTGCGCGTAGATGCGCTCGATGCCGCAGCACGACTGACCGGAATTGAAGAAGGCGCCATCCACCAGATTCTCGACCGCGTGCGCCATGTTGGCGTCGGCACGCACATAGGCCGGGTCTTTGCCACCCAGTTCCAGGCCGCTGCCGATGAAGCGGTCGGCCGCCGCTTTCTGCACCGCATGGCCGCCGGCGACCGAGCCGGTGAAGGCGACGAAGTCGATCAGGGGCGAAGCAACCATACTCGAACTTTGCTCGTGGCTGCAATGTACGAACTGGAACACGCCTTCCGGCAAACCCGCTTCGCGGAAGCATTCGTCGTAACGCTCGGCGCACAGTGGCGTCTGGCTCGAATGCTTCAGGATCACCGCGTTGCCGGCCATGATCGCCGGCACCACCGAATTCACCGAGGTGAGCTAGGGGGATAGTTCCACGGTGCCAGCACCAGCACCGTGCCTGCCAGCTCGCGGCGGATGAAGCGGCGAAAGCCCTGTTTCGGACCGGCGTCGATGTCGGCCAGTGACTCCGCAGCGATCGACGCCATGTGGCGCGCGCGCTCCTCGAAGCCGTGCGCTTCGCCTGCCGACTGACTGATCGGCCGGCCCATCTGCCGGGTAATTTCCTCCGCGATCTTGTCCTTGCGCGCCACGAACGCGTCGACGAAGCGGTTGACGATGGCGGCGCGGCCGGCGATCGGCACCCGCTTCCACTGCGCCTGCGCACGCCTCGCCCGCTCCATCGTCTGCTGGATTTGCGCGTCGGTGGCGAGCGCCCTCTCGACATAAACGCTGGCGTCGACTGGGGAGATGGTTTTCTGTGTTTCTCTCATCTGGAGATTGGGGCGGATCGCCTAGTATTTATGAAATTCAAGATCGCAATTCTTACCACGAAGGCACGAAGACACGAAGAAGAGCGGGAAAACAAAATCTAAAATTCGACCCACGGGTCAGTTTGCAGGTTACGACAATGAACATAGACACACGAAACAATCTTACTGTCGTGGCTGTCCAGGAATCTCGCTGTTTGCCGTTTACCCCTAAAAGCCTTTCTTCGTGTCTTCGTGCTTTCCTGGTGAGATTTTCAGTCTTACTCAAATAATCTCGAAGTAACGCTCCAGCTCCCAGTCGGTGACGGACTTGCGGAACTGTCGCTCCTCCCATTCGCGGGTGGCGGCGAAATGCTCGACAAATTTATCGCCGAAACACGCGCGCGCCGCTTTCGAGGCTTTCAGCCGTTGCGCCGCATCCCACAGCGTGGTCGGCAGCGCGCCCTTCGCGGGCGGACTCTGATCATAGGCGTTGCCGCTGATCGGCTTGCCCAATGGCAGCTTGTGCTCGATGCCCCACAAGCCGGAGGCGAGTGCAACCGCAAGACCCAGGTAGGGATTGCAGTCGGCGGCGGCAATGCGGTATTCGACGCGCTGACTCTTTTCCGAGCCCGGAATCACCCGTAATGCGCAGGTTCGGTTCTCCGCGCCCCAGGTCGCGTGCGTCGGCGCCCAGTAACCGGGCACCATGCGGGTATAGGAGTTGACCGTACTCGCCACCATGCCCAGGAATTCCGGCATCAGGGCCTGCTGGCCGGCGACGAAATGCTTCATCAACGGGCTCATGTGCAAGCGGTCCGTGGAATCGTGAAATACTGCCTTGCCCCCTTTGCCCTTCAGGGAGACATGAATATGGCCGCTTTGTCCCGGCAATCCCGCATTCCATTTCGCCATGAAGGTCGCCATGCGATTGTTCAACTGGGCGTGGACCTTGATGAAGGTTTTGAACAACCCGGCCTTGTCGGCGGCCGCGAGGCCTTCATCGACCGCAATCGCGGCTTCGAGCACGCCCGGGCCGGTTTCCTCGTGCAAGGCTTCGAGGGGGAAGCGCATTTTTTCGCACAGGTCCAGCGTCTCGAGGTAGTACTCGGAATGCACGGTATTGCGAATCACCGAGTAGCCGAAATATCCCGGCGCCATCGGCTTGAGATCGCGGTAATGCTTGGCGCGCACCGAGTCCGGCGTTTCGTCGAAGATGAAATACTCGTATTCGAAGCCCGCATAGACTTCGAAGCCCAACTTGCGCGCCTTCTCCAGCACCCTGCGCAATACGCCGCGCGGACACGGCGCCTTGGCGTCATCGTTGAACTCTGCGAGGAAGAACAGCATTCCCGGTTCGAAAGGGATGTCGCGGCAGGTATCCGGCAGGATCCGCACCTGCGCGTCCGGGTAGCCCGTATGCCAGCCGGTGAATTCGGTGTTGTCGTAAAGCTGGTCGTTCGAGTCCCAGCCCAGCACCACGTCGCAAAAGCCGAAACCCTTGTCCAGCGAACTGAAGAATTTCTCGCGCGACATGTACTTGCCGCGCAGGATGCCGTCGATGTCGAAGACGCCGACTTTTACGTGGGTGAGCTTGCGCTCGTTGACGATTTTCTTCGCATCGGCGAGGGTTCTTACGCCTTCTGGTTTCATGGGCGGATCCAAATCCGGTTTATGGGAACACGCAATACCGCGAGCAAACGGGGTCAAGACGTGGAGGGGTGTCGCCGCACGCAACTGATCTGCGCGCTGCAAAGCTTAGCATGTTGGTTGGGCAATCCGCGCCGTCGCCCGGCACGGACTCTGTCGCCCTGGCTCAGGCTTTCACCCGTTCGCTGCGCGGATCGTACAGCAGCGCGAGGTGAAGCTTGCAGGCCATGCGCGCGGTGGCGACTTCGAGCTCGTAGCTGCCGGAGTTCAGCATGGCCTCATCCACGCCGTCAGCGTTGCGCACGTAGCCGAAGCCGATGTTCTTGCGCACGGTATAGCCCCACCCGCCGCTGGACAGCCATCCCCCGCGTTGGCCGTCGCGGTAGATCGTTTCACGACCGAGCGACACGACACCGGGGTCGTCCACGGTGAAGCAGGCCAGCCGTTTCTTCAAGGGCTGCGACCGCTGTGCGAATAGTGCATCGCGCCCGAGAAATGGCAGATCCTTGGTCAGCTTGACGGCCCAACCCAGTCCCGCTTCGAGCGGTGTGTGATCGGGGCCGATATCGGCTCCCCAGGCGCGATAAGCTTTTTCGAGCCGAAGCGACTCGACCGCGCGATAGCCTGCGTTGGCGATCCCATGCTGCCTGCCGGCTTCCATCAACCGCCCATAGACGGCGAGCGCACACTCGACGGGAATGTGCAGCTCCTAGCCGAGCTCGCCCACGTAGGTCACGCGAAGCTCGCGCACGGGCGCGCCCGCAAGGTCGATCTCGCGATAGGTGCCGAACGGGAAGGCTGCGTTGGACAGGTCTGCCTGAGTGATGCTTGCCAGCACGTCGCGCGCTCTCGGACCCATCAACGCCAGCACCAATACGCTGATGTGACATCGACCAGCGCCGCGTCGCCGCAGTCCGGCGGGATGTTGCGACGAATCCAGGCGAAGTCGTGGGTGGCGAACCCGGTACCGGTAACGATGTAGAACTCGCCCTGCGACAGCCGGGCAACGGGTCAGGACACCGGTTTAGAATGTCATGAACATCCGACCTGAGTCTTTGCCACCATGTCCCGACGCCAGAACCCGCTCATCGGCCTGACCACCTACGGACGCGGCGCCGACAACCGTTATACCCTGCCGGCCGATTACCTCGATGCCGTCCGTCGCGCGGGCGGCGCGCCGGTGCTGATCGCGCCGGGCGAGCCGCGTTGGGCGGCCATTCTCGATGTAGTCGACGCGCTCATCCTCACCGGTGGCGGCGACATCGATCCGGGGCGCTACAACGGCAAGCGTCACGAGACCAACTACTCCATTGATCAGGAGCGCGATGCGCTGGAACTTGCACTTGCCGGCCGCATCATCGCGTCCGGTATGCCGACGCTCGGTATTTGCCGGGGTGCACAGATCCTGAATGTGGCGCACGGCGGGCAATTGATCGAGCATATTCCCGATGAAGTTGGCGAGGCTGTGCTGCATCGTGCCCCTCCACGCGAGCCGATCCCGCATAGTGTCAGGCTCAATCCCGAGTCGCGATTGGCACGGATGCTCGGACGCGAAGAATTCAATGTCGCTTCGTGGCACCACCAGGCGCTACGCGGTACGGCGGCCGGCTTCGAAGCCGTCGCGCACGCGCCCGACGGCACCATCGAGGCGATCGAGATGCCCTCCCACCGCTGGCTGATTGCGGTGCAGTGGCATCCCGAACTCAGCGCGGCCAGCGATCCGCTGCAGCAGAAGCTGTTCGATGCGATTGTTGAAGAAGCGCGTCGCGGAACTTGAGTGTCAAGATCTCGACGCATGAAAACGCCCGCCACGGAGGACACAGAGGACACGGAGGAAAAACAAAAACGAGAGAAAGAAAACCGGGATAGAAAGCACGGCGATCATCAGCGATTATGTGCCATCTACTTTCGTTGCGATGGAACATGAGTCAACGAAAGGTCATCACCCGAGCTTGTTTTCTTGCAAGTGCCTTTCTTAAAAGCGTACTCCACGCAATCGCGAAGGTATCCGTGTTCTCCATGATGAGCGCTTATCCCGCCTTACGATTGACCTATCCGCCAAAAAACGCCCGATCGACGAACAAGACCAATCCCACTGCCAGTATGACGCCCGAGACGGTCGCGACCATGCGCGGTTCCCATGGCTTCGGCTTCAGCCGCATCAGGATGGGAACGACCAGCAATACGACTGTCAACTGGCCCGCTTCCACACCGAGATTGAAGTTCAGCAGGGACAGCAGCAAGTTTTCCTTCGGCAACCCGATTTCGCGCAGGACCGAGGAAAAGCCGAAGCCATGCACCAGGCCGAACAGGAAACTCACCGCCCATCGCCGCGATACCGCATAGCGCGGCAGCAGGTTTTCCAATGCGACATAGGCGATCGAAAGCGCGATCACGGATTCGACCAGCATGCTGGGTAGGACGACCACGTCCAACGCGGCGAGACCCAGCGTGATGCTGTGCGCGATGGTGAAGGCGGTGATGATCTTCAGCAACGACCACAGGCCACCGCCGCGCAACATGAGCGCCAGCAGGAAGAGCAGGTGATCGTAGCCGGTCAGGATGTGTTCGATGCCCAGCGGAAAGAAGCTGCCGGCTCCGCGCGAGGCATGGGCTTGCTCCGCCACGGCGACGCTCGTCTCCCGCGCATCGCTGCCGAAGGCGAATTGCTGGCTGCCCCCGGACCACACGATCAGTGCCAGCGTATGTTGACTGCCGCCGAGCACTTGCGTCGTGTCGTCGCGAATGGTCAGCTTGCGGATCTCGCCGGGACAGTTGAAATCCACGCTCGCCGTGATGCTGACGGAGGTCGCGGATGGCGGCACGATTTTACCTTCGGCCGCCGGGCAGGCCGCGCCGTCGCTTGCGAGATGGATTTTTTCGCTGATCGTCGTTACAAGCGGCCGATAGTCCGGTATCGCCCCCGGCTGGCCGAGGTGCATCTGCTCGGCAAGAGGGCCGGGCGCAATGTCGGACAATGTCAGACTGTAACGCACAGACTTTTCGCTGATGGTAATAGTGGCGAAACCCGTCATGCCACCCGTGTGTGCGCCGGCCATGCCCGCCCATCCGAGCAGCACGAGCAGTGCGAACGCCAGCGCGGTGAGCCTGCCGGCCACGGGGCGCAGAGATTTGCAGGCGGCGGAAGTCGGCCTGGTACGGGTCATCGTTGGCGGGGGTCGCACTTCGAGAAGCGGCGAAGTTTACCTGCCGCGCCGGTGCGGCGGCAATCCCGGCGTCAGCGGCGCTTCCCGATCTCGATCCCGCGTGCAGGCGCATTGCTGCCGCCGACCGCCTGGATGAGGTCCAGAAGATTGGTGATCTGGTAGTCGGCGATGGTTACCACATTGGCGCTTCCCACTGGAAGGACATAACGGCTGTACTTGTCGGGCGCCACCTCGCCGACGGCAAACTGCGCCATCGGCAAGAGATTGATCTTCCCATAGACGAGGATGATCATCTGCGGCGACGACAGGCCGTAGCTATTCGCCTGCACGTCGAGCCGGAACTGACGCTCCATGCGGGTACGTCCGAGGGCGGCAAAGGCTTTCTCGATGATCTGCGCCTGAGCCGGGTCCGTCTGATGCGCGTGAGCCGGCTGCGCAGTGGCGTGCATGCCGTGATAGAACCAGGCGCCGGCTGCATCGCGCTCGAAACGATGAAGCGCGCCTGCACGAACTAATTCTATGGCGCTCAGTTCTTCAATGGGCGCGGGCAGGAGCATGCGAGAACCCTCTGCGCCGTGAACCTTTTCGGCCGCGCCTTCGGGGATCCTGGAACGGTTCCGGTACTCCAAACCCGCGATTCCCGCAATCAAGGCAGCCAGCACCACCCAGACGACAAGCACACGGTGCCTGACGCCTCCGGCTTGATTCATCGCTGCTTCCACCATACCGCAAGTCCGACTGCGGCCAGAATCGCGGGGATCAGAATTATCGCAAGGAAGAAAGTCCCTTTCATCTGACGATTGGTCAGGTTGACCCGGGGCAGGTCGCTTGAGCGCGGTTCGAGGCCGATCAGATTTTCCTTCGATGCAAGATAGTTCACCGTATTCAGGAACAGCTTGCCGTTGCCCATGATGTGGAAGAACGAATTGGTGGCAAAGTCCGAATCGCCGATGACGGCGATGCGGGAACGGCCGGTAATTGGGACCGGCGTATCGATCTTGGGCGCGGACGTCGCAGATTTCTCGTTGCCGGGAGTGCGATAGAGAGGGTCGTTGGCCGGAGCGGGGCGGCGTATGGCGACCGCTATCAGCGTCAGCGGGCCGGGGAGATCCTTGGTCTTGTCGAAATGCGTGCGCTGTGAGTCCGTCTGGCCGTAGCTTTGCTTGGATGAGTTGGCAAGGGGAGCCACATCGGTGCCAGGGATGCGTTGCGAGGTCGGGGAGAAAGACCGTGCGCCCGGAAAAAAGGTCAGCGGCAAGTCCTGTGCGATCGCGTGATAGTTGTAGTCGGTCACCGCAGGCGACGAAGGATCCGCCCAGAAATGCGACGCCTCGTCGATCACGATGTCGTCGTCGGCGACAATTCCAAATTCGAGCAGCACCGGCTCGACGCCGGTGCGTACGAAAGGATCGAGCATGAATAGTGCGTTCCCGCCCGCGGCAAGGAACTTGCGAATGGTCCCCACTTCAATCGGCAGCAAGGGCATCTTGGGGCCGGCCACGACCAGCAGTGAACAGGCTGCCAGTTCTTCGGCTGCGCCGACCCGGGAAAGCGAGAGCTTCTCTACCGTGTAATTCAGCGTCTCGAGCGCATTGCGGGCCTTGGCCATGCCGTGTTGTTGGTGCAACACGTATTGGGCGCCGAGGCCGTGAGAATGGCCCGCGTCACCTTCCATGTGATCGTGGGACTCCATGCTGAAGGGATCGGGCTCGCGGTGTCCATCGAGGAAGCAGACTTTCTGCGTAACCCCGAGAGAAATCCGCAGGATCGCATTGGCGATGTCCGTTTCGCTGGAGCCGCTGATCTGCATCTTGCGCCCTTCGCTCTCCAGTAGAGATGTGCCAGCGAACTGCACGCCGCGCATCCGTGCCTGCGCGGGATTGAGCATGGGATCGAAAAACTCGAGTATCAGCTTGTCGGTCTGGCGGGCCATCAACTCATAAAGTTCCACGGTCTCGCGCATCATCGGATCGTGGAAGAAGGTGATGCGCACCGGTTTCTCCAGACGCTTGAGCATGGTCACGGTCTGGCGGGAAAGCGAATATCTGCCTTCCTCAGTCATGTCCAGGCGCGCCGGGAACTGGACAGACAGGTAGGCGATCGCGGCGAGTACGCCAATCACACCGACCGTGTATAGCAGCATTTCGGCGCGCCCTTCGCGCACCGTGGCGGCAAAGTTTGCGCGCAGCGCGTAGCCTCCCCATGCGCAAAGCGCCAGTCCGATAACCGCGAGGCCTGCTGTCCAGACCACGCCTTCGAGGAGAATTGCATGGATGGCACCGGCCGTCGCCAGCAGCGCGATGCCCGCAATGAGGATCAGGCCGGATCGGAAGAAGTTGTCCATGTCAGCGGCGCCACTGCAGGTAACTGCTGTTCAGGGTCAGCGCGATGGCACTGACGATCAGGTAAAACAAGATGCCTTCGCTACGGATCAGACCCTGGACGAAATCCGCGAAATGCAACGCGAAAGAGAGATAGCCGAACAAACTGCGCAGGGTGTAGGACGCCTGGAAATTCTGCAGGTGTCCGATGAACCAGAAACTCAACAGCACCGGGACGGTAATCAGCGCGGCAACGATCTGGTTTTGCGTCAGGGCAGAAAAGAACTGGCCCACGGCAAGGCAGGCCATACCCAGCAAGATAAATCCGATATAGCCGGCCACGATGGTCGTAGTCTGGGGATTGCCGAACAGGTAGAGCGGCACGAGGTCGATGAATGTTCCGGCCGTCATCAGCAGCAGGATCGTGACTGCGCCAAGGTACTTGCCCAGCACGATCTCCCAGGGCCTGAGCGGCAATGTCACCAGCAGTTCCATTGTGCGGCCGCTGTACTCGCCCGAAAACAGCCGCATCGACACCAGGGGAAGCAGGGTCAGGATCAGGATGCCCATGTTGCGGAACGTCTCGTCCATCGAGGCGCTGCCGGAGAGGAACATGTTGTAGGTAAAAAAATATCCCGTTCCAACAAGGAATACCGCGACCACGAAGTACGCAATCGGTGAGCGGAAATAAGCCAGCATCTCCTTATGGTAGACGGCGATGACCCGGTTCATGCTGCGGCCCTCGCTTCAGCCGATGACTGGCTGACATAGCGCAGGAAAATATTCTCGAGCGTCGGTTGCTGGCGCTCCAGGCGATGCAGGTCCCAGCGACCGGCCACGGCCCGTGCGATTGCCGCCTCGACACCCTCGCGAGCGTCGGTCTGGCAATCGACGTTAACCATGCCATGGATGCCGGGTACCGGGTGCACGGTCAATCCCGTGACACCGGCTACGGACAGCAGTTCCGATCGCAGGGCGTCCGCGGGCGCAGTCGCCGTGAGCAACACTCGATTGGTCTGCTCGGAGGCGCGCTGCAGTCCGGCAGGCGAATCAATCGCGAGCAGACGTCCGTTGTTGATGATCGCCACCCGGCGGCAGATCAGCGTGACCTCCGGAAGGATGTGCGTGCTCAACAGCACCGCGTGCTGTTCTCCAAAGGAGCGGATGACTTCCCGGGTTTCGTGGATCTGGCCCGGATCGAGGCCGGCAGTGGGTTCATCGAGGAGCAGCACCTCGGGTTTGCCGAGAAGCGCCTGCGCCAGACCGACCCGCTGGCGATAACCCTTGGAGAGTTTGTAGATTTCGCGCTGTATCACGGCTTCGAGCTTGCAGGCCGTGGCCACACGGTCGAGTTCGGATTTGATCTCGTCGCGAGGTACCCCTTTGACCCTGGCGACGAAGCGCAGGTACTGGGAGACATCGAGCATGTCGTAAAGCGGCGGATGCTCCGGGAGGTAACCAATTTTCCGCGCGGCTTCCTGGTTCCGGGTGGCCATATTGCAGCCAGCCACCGTGACCTGTCCCGCAGAGGGGGTGGTGAACCCGGCGATCATGCGCATGGTCGTGGTCTTTCCAGCGCCATTGGGACCCAGAAAGCCGACGATCTCGCCCTTGTCGACCGAGAATGTCAGGTCGTGGACGATGGTCTTGGAACCGAAGCGCTTGGAAACCGATTCGAGGGTGATCGCAGCGGTGGGAGTGTTCATCAGGTTATTCGCCAACAAAAAGGCCCCCCGAAGGGGGCCTTCCAAAGCGGTTCGGAGACCGGACTTGCTTACTTGTACCAGCGGGCGCCCTTGGCAGCGTACTGCTCACCGTCGTGGGCCATGAACAGTTGCGCGCCTTCGAGGTCGCGCATCATTTTCAGACGGTTGACGGAGGCGCTGTAGTCCTGAACGCTGTAGTTCAGGCCGGCGGGGTAGCCGTCCAGGTTTTCCTGCATCCAGATCGCATCCTGGGAAATGATGATGGTGCCGCTGCTGCCGGTCTTCACCTTCATCGACTGATGGCCCTGGGTATGGCCCGGCGTGGAGTAGATCATGATGCTGCCGTCGCCGAACAGATCGTAGTCGCCTGCAAGCTCGAGGTAGTTGAACTCGCGGGCATTGGCGATATCAGCCATCACGAAGCTGCCCGGGCTGGTACGGCCCTGGAATTTCTCCGGAAACCAGGCCTGATACAGTTCCTTCTTCTGGATCACGTGAATGGCGTTAGGGAACATCTGAATGTTGCCGATGTGGTCCAGATGGGAGTGCGAGGACACGACGACCTTCACCTTGTCGGGCGAATAACCCAGCTTCTTCAGCTGCATGTCGATTACGTCTTCGCGCTTCTGGCTGGGTTTCAGGAAGTCGCAGTTGCCCGGCGCCCAGTAGCCTTTGCAATTGTCGATGATTGCAACGTTGTTACCGGTGTCGAACACCACGAGGCCCTTCGGATGGTCGATGATCCACATGCTGACCGGGATGGTGATTTGGCGGGACTTTTCGGCCGGCAGGGCGGGGATCAGACCGCGGATGTCGAACGGACCGAACATGCCACTGGTGGTCCAGTAAACCTTCGAAGTGTCCGCCGCGAACGAACTGAACGAGCCGAATGCGCAAAGCAGACCGAGCAATGCGGCAACGATGCCTGATTTCTTCATGATTTCAATTCCTCCTTGGAATTTTAGTGGTAGTTCTTCTACTTTTTAGACCTCACCTGCACCGCCTGTGACGTTGTATCTCCCAAACATCGGGGCGGGAATTTTTTGATTTCCCTGCGATTGCGTTCAGGTACTTGCGATACGGCGCGACGGAAGTTTGCCCTTTCCGTTTCAACGCGTCAATTCGCGTTGCGGCGAAGGCCGTTAAATTACAAAACGGTTATCACACGAAACACAAGTTTTGTAAGATACTCATGGAAGCCGCATCTGGCGCGGGTATCCGGGGCGCTCAAGTTGAAACTAGGCCAGATTGTCGGCGCTGATCAGCCCCTTCGCGAGCAGGGTGCCGAATATTTCATGGGTCTGGCGAATGCCGTCCTCGAGTGAAATCGAGCCATAATCGCCGAGGAAGCTGCGCACCGGCTGATCCGACAATGCCATCGGAAACGGCAGGGCATCTCCCGAGATGTCAATCCTGGCCTCCGGCGAAATCTTCCTGATCAGTTCCACCGACTGCTCGACTGTCGAGGCAACGCCATTGATGTCGAATACCTCCGCGCCAGTGCGATCCCTGGAAACGGCCTTGATGAACGCGCTGGCGACCTCGCCGGCATGCAGCCAGGACACCGGGCCGCGAAACGGTATGGTGTAAGGTTTGCCGGCGGCGGCGGCGAGAATCGCCACGGTTGTTTTCGAGGTCATGCCCTGGTCGCGACCGATGCCATAAACGACGCCCGGGCGCAGCCCGACGCTTGGAATCTGCCAGTCCTGCGCGTACACCCGCGAGGTCTGTTCGTTGGCGAACTTGTAGGCGCCATAGAGCGTCGCCATGGTCTTCGGATCGAAGACGCCATGCGCGGCAATCGAGCTGGCATAGGCAACGCGCTTGATGCCGAACTTGCGGGCGGCTTCGAAAATGTTGATGGTGCCCACGACATTGACCTTGGCTCCGGCGATCGGATCTGCTTTACAGAACGGAACCTGCAGTGCAGCAAGATGAATGATCGCCTTTGCGCCGCTTTTTTCGACGGCGTTGTTCACAGCCGCGGTGTCGGCAATGTCGCCGGTGAACCAACGTACTTGGGCGAGCTCGGATTCTGCCATCAGCAATTTCGGGCGCCGCTTGTCTTCGGTCAGGTCCATTGCCGCGGCTGCCACGCCCGCGTCGGTCAGCAGGGTCAGCACCCAGCTGCCGATGCACCCGCCCGCCCCGGTAATCAGCACCGGACCGTTGAAGTCCTTCGGATTGATCTTGTATGGCTTGAACACGCGGGTCTCCTCACGTTTCCATTGGTAGAGCCGGATCTCGTGCCCATTCGGACAGCGAGGCATCGTAGAGCCTGACGTCCTCGTGCCCGAGCATGGTCAGTACCAGCGCGTCTGCCGATGCAGCGATGCCCCCGCCACAATAGGTGATCACGGCCGATTTGGACAGAGGTCGGGCGAACTGGCGGCGCAACTCCCGTGCGCTCCGGTAGACGTTGTTTTCATCCACGGTTGCGGCCGCAGCCAGGTTGATGCTGCCCCGGATGTGCCCGCGCCGGCCGTAGTGAACGCCGCCGGTTCCGGCGTACTGTTCGGGGCGCAGCGCATTGATGGTGCATATATCCGCTGCCCCGATCGCTGAAAGAACGTCTTCCCGGGTTGCGATCATTTCCCGGCGTGGCGCCCGTGGTTCGAAGTTCTTGCGGGTCGCCGGCGTGGGCGCCCCGGCTTCCACGGGCCGTCCGTCCCTGCGCCACTTCTGGAGTCCGCCATCGAGTACCGCCGCGCGATCGTGCCCGAACACGCGCAATATCCACCACATGCGAGAGGCCCACCAGTGGTTCGCCCCCGAATAACTCACGACCAGGCTGTCGCGGTCTATGCCCAGCGCCGACATCGCGTCCGCGAACTTTTCGGCCGATGGCAGCATGAAGTGATAGGGAGCCGAGGTGTCAGCGACATCGTGATCCATGTCCACCAATACCGCTCCCGGAATATGCGCCCCGAGAAATTCTTCGCGTCCCGCCCTCACCGTGTAGTAACTGTCGTCCGGGAGGGGAGTCAAGTGCGTCGTGCAATCGAGCACGCACACATCGGGATCGGCGAGATGCGCGGCCAGCCAGCCGGTATCGACCAGATACTCGGGATGCACGAATCCTTGTGTCATGTCTTCACCGACTTTGCGTCAGCCGAAAGCACAAGGCTACCAAAAAACGGCCGCTCTTCTCCGTTTGGTTGTCATGCGGGAAGCAGGCATCCCCGGCGGAGCCGGCCATGCCGTAACGAACTGGATGGACTCAGATCAGAAGTGGCCGCGAAAGGTCACGAAAAGGAAATCCCCGCCAGCATCAATTTTTTCCGCAATGGTCGGGTCGAGCTTCGCATCTAGCTTTAACCTGCGATATTCCAGCCCGACCGAGAAATTGCGCGTGACGAAGTAATCGGCCCCGATCAATCCCTGATACCCGACGTCGGTGTCGTCTTCCTCGGACTTGAAGGGATTGTCTTTCACCCGTAACACGGTGTTGTAGACCCCGACCCCACCGCCCGCGTACAGCTCGATCCGGTCAAGGGGCAGAATGAATTTCACCACGCCACCTACGCCACTCGAGGTCAGGCGGGCGCGGCCGTTGGATGATGAAACCGATGTTGGCGTATCGAACCTCTGGTAGGACGACAACCCATCTATTTCAATAGCGATATTCGGGGTGGCTCGATAGCCGCCGCTGAAGAACCCGCCGAACTGTCCGGAATGGTTCTGCAGTTGAGCGTTGGATTCTTCCCAAAATCCGCCGGCTCCCCCGCCGAGGTACCAATGCCCGACCCGGTCGGGCGCGAACATTCCAGTCGAATCGGCCCCGGCAACCATTGGGCTGAAGGCGGTAATTGCAACTGTCAGGGATATCCAGCGTGGCAATCGAAACATGGAGACCTCCTGAAAAGTGGATATTTTGCGTCAAGCAGAATCTTTCGCCGCGGCCAGCCGGCTTGGCGGCCGCCTGCGGATATTCAAAGCCTTTGATTCACAAGGGCCTCGATAGGTTTCCCGCAAAGCAATAAATGTTCGGGGGTCGGAAAATAAGCGTCCGGGAATTTGCAATGGCGGCCGATTCCTGCATGATTGGCGAAATCTGCTGACGCCGTCAGGTCTCGTCCGCCCCATAAGTCATTAAAACTAAACCTGGAAAAAGGTGGAATGCCGAAATGGTCAAAGACGCCGCGTACTACGAATCGATGTTCAACAACCGGGCGGCGGTCCCGGAATTCCAGAGTCATTTCGACAACTGGGCGTCCCGGTCGGAGCAGGCCCGGCGCAGTCTCGACGTTGAGCTGGACGTGCCCTATGGCGACGACCGCATGGAAACCATGGATATCTTCCGGCCGCGCGGCGAAGCGAAGGCGTTGTTGATGTTCATTCATGGTGGCTACTGGCGGTCCCTCGACAAGAAGCAACATTCTTTCGTGGCAACGCCCTTTGTGAACGCGGGAGGCGCCGTTGCAGCGATCAATTACTCGCTGTGCCCGGCGGTGAAAGTCGAAGACATCGTATTGCAATGCCTCAAGGCCGGGGCCTGGCTGTATCGCAACGCCGCGGAAGTGGGCGCACCGCGCAACCGGATCTTCGTCGCCGGACATTCAGCCGGGGGTCATCTCACGGCGATGTGCATGGCGGCGCAGTGGCCGCGTTATTCCCGTGGGCTGCCGGAGAAGGTCATGCAAGGCGGCCTTTGTGTTAGCGGCATCTACGACCTCGGCCCGATCGCGCGCACCCCCTCGATCAATGTGGACGTGCGCCTGACGGAATCCGACGCGATAAAAGTGAGCCCGGCATTGATGCCTCCTGCCACCAAGGCGCCCGTCTATATAGCTGTGGGGGGGCGCGAACTGGGCGGCTTCAAGGAGCAGCACGCGCTGATCGCCAGCCAGTGGTCGGGTGTCATTGCCGGCGACATTCCCAGTCCGGATGACAATCATTTCACCATCCTGAATTCGCTCGCCGATCCCGAAGCCGAACTCTGCAAGGTTGCTGTACGGATGATGGGA
>WNFI01492147.1_pt3 | contig 31369 bp, 54 predicted proteins | sample 5400471 | NCBI WGS metagenome assembly WNFI01 (sample SAMN13153348, study PRJNA577476) | soil metagenome | isolation source: 100 cm saprolite on Douglas fir-dominated hillslope | place: USA:California | collected 2013-09-17
ACACATGCGCATCAGCCCTCACCTCTGCTTCAACGGCCAGTGCAGAGCCGCGTTTACGGCATACCAGCGGATCCTCGGCGGTACGCTTGCGACGATGCTCACCTACGGAGAGTCGCCGATGGCGAATCAGGTTGATTCGCAATGGCATGACCGCATTGTGCATGCAACCTTGCAATTTGGAGACATTGAGCTGACCGGCACCGATCTATTGTCGACGGACGACATCAAGCCGCAGGGGTTCTTTGTCACGCTAACTGTGGAAGGCTCCGCGCGCGCCCAGCAGATATTTTCGAGGCTGGCCGAGCGTGGCATTATTGGTCTTCCTTTTCAGTCCACGTTTTGGTCGCCTGGTTTCGGCGTTGTCGTCGATGAGTTTGGTATGCCGTGGGAGATCAATAGTGTTGAACCCAGCGCTTCCGCCTAACCATGCGCTGCAGCGAACCCGGCCATCGCGTCCAGGTTGCAATCGAACGCCCTCGTGGGCCGGGTCGCTGAGCTTGGGTCGTTAGACCTCACTACAAGCAGCCGTGGCCAAGCACGATCGTCCTGGACGCAACGAGCAAACGGTATTCGGCGTCGCGTGGTTTGACCGTGAACAGTGGCGGCATCTCGAGCAAGTCGTCGCAAATCGGATCGAACTCGACGATACTTTCGAACAGTGGGAACAGAGCGCCCTGAAAGCCCTTCGAAAGTTCGAGGCCGAAGGTAGTAGATGCATTGGTGACTTGGTGCAGGTCCGAGGGCCTGCCGATCGATGGGCCATCTCGTGCGAAGTACGTGGCACATGTCTTGAAAGAGCGGGGTACAAAGTGAGGTCTAACAACGCGTTCGAGCGGACCGTGGGGTATCGTGGGTCGCGTCTGGCCGCGGCACAGCGGTGGTGCCCGGCCGCTCAACTCGGTCGATAGAGCGCACTCGTCGCGAATGGATATTCTGGCTATAATGTAGCCAGAATGCGATTCGAGATACTTCTTTCGCCTCAGGCAGTCGAGGACCTTCGAGCACTGAAGGCCAATGTTCGCACCGCGGTGAAAGAAGCGCTCGAAACACATCTCAGGAGTGAGCCGACCAAAACCAGCCGAAGTCGCATCAAGCGCCTTCGGGGTCTTTCGAAGCCGCAGTATCGGCTTCGGGTCGAGGAGGTCCGTGTGTTCTACGATGTAGTGGGCTCGACCGTGGAGGTCCTGGCCATTGTGCCCAAGCCGGAGGCGGAATCATGGCTCAACCAGTTCGGAAGTCCCGAGTGAAGGAAGTTCCTCTGTCCGAGGTAAAAGACGACCTATCTCGTTTCCTTCGAGAGGCCGGCGAACGTGAAATCGTCATTACCCGCCACGGAAAGCCAGCGGGTGTGCTGATCGGTTTCAAGACCGAGGACGACTGGTTCGACTATCGTCTCGAGAACGATCCACGGTTCCTGGACCGGATCCAGAGCGCTCGTGACAGTCTGCGAGCCGGCCGTGGGGTCAAGCTCGAGAACTTGGACAAGAAGTAGAGTGCGCCCTAACTACGCGTTGGAGCGGACCGTGAGGCATCGTGGGCCGCGTCTGGCCGCGGCGCGGTCATCGCGGCCGGCCGCTCAACTCGGTCGTTAGAAGGCATGCTCGTCGAGGCGATTTGGGACAGCATCGCCGCGGCTCCGGAAGCGCTCCAGCTGACGGATGCCGAGCGCGAGGAACTTGATCGACGCTGGAAAGCGTACGAGCGCGATCCGTCGCTCGGATCTCCCTGGGCGGAGGTTCGTGCCCGCATTCAGCGGAATGGATGAGCCTCAAGCTCATTCTTCGGCCCGAAGCTGAGGCCGACGCCCTCGAGGCATATCGGTGGTACAGCGAGCAGCTTCCCGGCTTGGGCGACGATTTCCTCTCCGAGGTCGAGCGTGCACTTGAGACCATTGGGGCCAACCCAGAGGCAAGCCGCGCGAATTTCGACGCGCGCTTACTCGGCGTCTGGCCGCGGCACGATCATCGTGGCCGGCCGCTCAACTCGGTCGTTAGGGCGAACGCGCCCACATTGACGCATAGTCGAATTGTATATACAATGTGCCTATGCGGTTTTCCTGGGATGAAAGGAAGCGTCGCCTTAACCTGAAGGATCATGGTTTGGACTTCGTAGATGCACCCAGGGTATTCGAAGGGCCTACTTTCACTTTCGAGGACGATCGCTTCGCGTACGACGAGCAGCGGTTCATGACGTTGGGATTTCTAGCTGGAATGGTCGTTTCCTTCGTTCACACCGAGACGCCGTCGCGCATTCACGTGATCTCTTTTCGAAAGGCGACGCGAAATGAAGAAAAAATCCTCTTCAAGAACCTCCAGGTCTGACTTGCCTCGAGTCCGTGCCATGAAGGACCGTCACGTCAAAGTCTCGGCTGAGCACCCCGAAGCTGACCTGAAGCACATCGTTCGGGGCATCGTCCGTCAAGGTCTCAAGCCCGTGAGCTCGAAGACCTCCATATCGCTGCGGGTGGACGCCGACGTGCTCGAATGGTTTAGGGCCCAAGGGAGCGGTTACCAAACTCGGATCAATGCCGTTCTTCGAGCGTTTAAGGATGCCTCGCCCTAACAATTCGTTGGAGCGGACCGTGAGGCATGGTGGGCCGCGTCTGTCCGCGGCACGGCTATCGTGGCCGGCCGCTCACCTCGGTCGTTAGACGTCACAGAAACACATCGAAGACCAAGTTCATTTCAGGCGTGGGAGGGTCATGAAGGAATACACGACTAGCCGCCACATCGCTGCCGCGCCCGCAAGAGTATGGGCCGTCCTCGTCGACGCTGCGCGGTACGGTGACTGGAACCCTGAGATCGTCGCGATCGATGGGAATATCGGACCGGGGCAGCGCATCACCGCGCATGTGCGGCTGGGCAGCGGCAAGGTGCAGAAGGTGGGGCTGCGCGTGACTGCGCTGGATGCACCCCATCTCATGGAGTGGACGGGCGGGCTGCCGTTCGGCCTCTTTGTCGGCCGGCGCACCTTCACCGTGGATTCCGCGGCGAGCGGATGCGAGTTTCGCCTGCACCTCGAGATGTTCGGGTTGTTGTCGGGCCCCATTGTAAAGTCCGTGGGCGATCGCCAGCCGGAGATCGACGGCTTCGCGTCAGGGCTAAAGGCACGGGCCGAGGGCGCGCTGTGAGTAGTGATGCCTAACAACGCGTTGGAACGGACTGTGAGGCATAGTGGGCCGCGCCTGCCCGCGGCATCGGCATCGTGGCCGGCCGCTCAACTCGGTCGTTAGGCCTCACAACCAACGCCGAACTCGCACCTGGAGTACAGACCGATGACAAAGTACCTGATCTCCTTCCCCGGACCGGCGATGGACGTCTCCCCTGAGGACTGGGGCGCCGTCGGAGAAGCGGCGCACTCGGTTATACGCGAGGCGAAGAATGCCGGCGTCTACGTGTTCGGTGGCGGGATCAACGAGGAGGTCGCGCCGCTGATGGTTGCCGCCGACGGCACCGTCACGAACGAGACCTACCCGCAGACCAAGGAGTTCGACGGCGGCTTCTGCGTCCTGGAGCTCCCGTCACGCGAAGCCGCCGTCGAGTGGGCCGCGAAGATCGCGAAATCCTGCCGCTGCTCGCAGGAACTCCGAGAGTTCCAGTACGACCCCGAAAGCTGACCACCGTGCCCATGCCGTACAGTTTTGTAGCACCCGCCGGAGTCAAACACAGATGGCCATCAAAGTGAGTGATGCCTAACAGCGCGTTGGAGCCGAGCGTGAACCACCGTGGCGCGCTGTGTCCTTGCGAGTCGACATCGTGGCCGGCCGCTCAACGCGATCGTTAGGCCTCAGAAGGTTCTCCATGCCAAGCAAACTCACGCTAGTAAAGCGGGTTGCCGTCCCCTCGCAGTCTGCCGTCGCTACTGCATTCAAGTCGGTGAGTCTCGCAGACGCGTTTTCGATTCGGCTTCCTTCGGACGCCTCTATAAATCCAGATGTCTTGGCCCGCTTCATCTTCTCGGAGCAGCCATCTTGGATCGGAGCGCTCACCAAAGTCCGAGATGCAATCGTTGCGGGATTTGGTCTAAAGACCGCCAAACACCTTGCAACGCTCTCTAGTGTTGCCACAGCTAACCGCATCAGCATCTTCAAGGTCTACGACACTAGCGAAACTGAGGTCGTCCTAGGCGAGGACGATAAGCATCTTGACTTCAGAGTATCAATTCTTTGTACGCCAGGCTCACCGCCAAATACCGGCAACCAACTGACCCTATCAACCGTCGTTCACTGCCACAACCGCTTGGGCCGAGCCTACTTATCGGTCATTGCTCCCTTCCATCGCCAAGTCGTGAAAGCCAGTCTTCGTCGTGCTGCAAACGTTGGGTGGCCCAAGGCAAGTGCGTAGAGGAATGCCATGTGTTGTCGACTAAGGCCTAACCCTTCCATCGAGGGGACGTCCAACATCAGGCTTCGCCTGCTGTCGGCCGCCCCTCATGTCAAACGTTAGGCGTCACTCGAATGTCCGCGGCCTCACCCACCAGCGCCGTTTTGACGGTCATCAATGTGTTTACCGTCGCTCCAGAGAACCAGGCGCGGCTTATCGATCTTCTTACGCGCGCGACCGAGTCCACAGTTCGCCACGTTCCCGGCTTCATCTCCGCGACGTTGCATCAAAGCCTGGACGGAGCGAAAGTGACCATGTACGCCCAGTGGCGGAGTTGGGACGACTATCAGCGTATGCGCGAAAATACAACGGCGAGCCCTTTTCTGACAGAAGCCCTCACATTCTCGTCGTTTGAGCCAGGGTTCTACCGAGTTGTGAAAGCGTTCTCCGCGGCAGCTGGAAAGAGTGACGCCTGACAACGCGTTGGAGCGGACCGTGGATCATCAGGGGCCGCGTCTGGCCGCGGCACGAGCAGCGTGGCCGGCCGCTCAAGGCAATCGTTAGATGTCATTCGCGAAGTGCGGCCGCCTATGGCACGATATGGACATTGCGGAGGGATAACGTGTCCACCCCGAAGGAAGATCTCACTCGCCTTATCCAGAGCCAGCCCGACGATAGTTCGCCCGACGAAATCGTGCGAGAGCTGGCATTCCACGTCATGATCGAACGCGGCCTCGCGGACTCGGATGCGAAGCGCACCATTTCGAATGAAGAGATGGGGCGGCGCATTCGGTCGTGGCCGAGATAACCTGGACTAACGAGGCTCTCCGGTGGCTCGAAGACATCTTCGAGTACATCGCCGCGGACAATCCAGGCGCAGCCTGAAGTGCAGTTCAGGGGATTTACGAGCGCGCCCAAGTCCTCGCTCAGCATCCGGAAATGGGCCACCGGTATCTTCACTCGGCGAGAAATGTTCGCATCATTCTATACGGGCACTTTCGAATCGCCTATCTTGTGAAGGGCGATGGAAATGTCGAAATCCTCGGCGTCTTCCACGGTTCGCTCGACATCGCGAAGTATCAGCTTTGAATGACAGCTAACAACGCGTTGGAGCGGACCGTGATGTATCGTGGGCCGCGTCTGGCCGCGGCACGTCCATCGTGGCCGGCCGCTCACCTCGGTCGTTAGGTCGCACAAAGAGGGCGGTGCCATGCTCACAGGGTCTTGCCACTGCGGTGCGGTCCGAATCCAGGTTGCTAGAAAACCTCGGCGGCTCACCAGCTGCAACTGCTCAATCTGCCGCCGTGGCGCATGTGCGGCCCAGCCAGTCATTGCAGCCGACGCCGGTCTCGTCGCTTCGCTCTCAACCGTCGCGGCTGAACTCCATCGTTAGACGTCTTTCGCGATTTCTGAACCTGTCTAACCTGTCGATACGTCGAAAACGCGAATCAATATTGCGGAGGCGGGACTATGGCTAGCAGTGCTCGTGCATTCCCGTATGCTCGCTACACGGAAGACGTGTGGAATTCCCATAACCCAGATGCGTTGGCCATGTACTTCGCACCCGATGCGAAAGTACATGGCATGACGCCGGGAAGCGTCGCCGGCACAGGTCTGGATTACCTGAAGGACCGGGCACGCTCGCTGTTGAAGGCATTCCCCGATATCCATTTCATCATTGAGGACGTTGTCGAACGGTATGATTGCCTCGCCGCGCGGGTGACTCTGGAAGGAACGCAAAGAGGTGAATTCGCCGGGATTCCCGCCACGGGCAACCGCATGAAGGTCTATGACTTCGCGATGTACCGAATTGTTGATGGGAAAATCACCGATGTGTGGTCGCTCATTGACATGCACGCTCTGCGCGATCAGTTGCAGGGCGGCTCCAACTCCCCTGACCACTTTCGATAGGTGGGGATGAAGGTGGGCATCGCCGTGGCTTGACATGCTATATATGTGGCGCATCGGGGAACACCGTCGCGTTGACAAGCAAGCCACGGGTGCGCCCATCGAGATCCTGAAACGCTACGAGAAATGGAAGGACATCGCGGCGATGTCCGGCCCGATGGGCCTACGCCTCATCAAGGGCTTTCGCGACGAGGCGCTGGCCGGACAGTGGAAAGGCTACCGTTCATCCCGCTTGGGCGATCAGTGGCGCATTATTTATCGCGTTGTGGCGGACGAGACGTTGTTCCAAGTCGCGTCAATCACCGCTCACGACCATCGGAGACCTTGATGAAAGATTATCGCCCCGCCAAGAAGCGAGCGACCGTGAGCGTCGGAGAGTCGGTTCGGATTCTTCGCGAGCTCCAGGACATGAGCCAGAACCAGCTTGCCGAGGTATCCGGCATCCCCCAGGCTACGATCTCCGCAATCGAAAATGATCGTGTTCGCCTGGGTGTCGAGCGTGCCAAAGTTCTGGCCCGCGCGCTTAAATGTCATCCAGGCGTGTTGGTCTTCCCGGGGTGGACGCATGAGGAAGCTGCCTAACAAAGCGTCGGAGCGTACCGTGAGTCATCGTGGGCCGCGTCTGGCCGCGGCACGGCCATCGTGGCCAGCCGCTCAACTCGGTCGTTAGGCAGACCGACACGGCGGCGTGTAAGGACGGCCCAAGCTTATGCGGCGACGACACCTGATCGAACTTGAAGACCAAGCGTGGTGCCCTGCCGCGGTGCGTCACGGCATCACGGATCTTCTCCAGCTCGTCTTGGGGCTCGGCAACTGCTACGCTGCAATTCTTCCTCGATTAGCAAGCGCACTCGAGATATCGGGTGAGCGCGACATCCTCGATCTCTGTTCCGGCAGTGGTGGCCCGTGGCTCCGCTTGCTTCCCTATTTTTCGGAAACCCAACTCCGTCATGTTCGATTCACCGACAAATACCCGAATGCAGCAGCGTCACGGGGCCTTGTGGCGAACTCGAAGGGCCGTATCTCGATCGAACCAGAAAGCGTAGACGCCACCGCCGTCGGGAGTGTTTCGGGACTCCGAACACTCTTCACGTCGTTCCACCATTTTCGACCCGACGTAGCACGTGCGATCCTGGCAGACGCGGTCAGAGAGCGGGCCACAATCGCTGTCTTCGAGTTCACGGAGCGTACTGTTTTCGCCATCGCTCTGTTTTGTTTCTCGCCCATCGCCGTTGTGCTGCTGGCGCCATTCGCTCAGCCGTTTCGCTGGTCACGCATGTTCCTTACATACATCGTGCCTGTTCTTCCCTTGGCTGCCGCCTTCGATGGAGTCGTGTCGTGCCTGCGCACGTACTCAGAAGCCGAACTTCGCGACATGGTGGCTGACCTCAGCCCAGGCGGATACGTATGGGAAATCGGTCAAGAGAGAAGCTGGCGCTCGCCCGTGCCTATCACCTTCCTAATCGGGTATCCGCGAAACCGCGTTGGGCCGGCTGCCTAACAAGGCGTTGCAGCGGACCGGCTGCGCCGGCCGCTGAACTTATTCGTCAGACAGACTCAAGCGACGCAGAAATGTCCTACCTTCGGGAGTTCACTGCGGGAATTGTCGCGCTGCCTCCGTATGGCGTGGGAGCGTTACTTGTCCTCCTGCTCTACGCGATTCAAGCGGAAATCCGTTTTGGGGCCAAGGCACGGAGCCACGCCACGGGCGTGTCCGACCGGCGTAGCACGCTTGTGGTCTCGTTGGCCTCGGCCGTACCGGTGGTTGGCTTCGTGCTTGCGATGAAAGGACGGATGCTCGCTCCCCTGCCGGGCATTCCGGCAATCGCATGGCTGGGCGTGGGCATCGGTGTACTCGGCCTTCTTCTGCGCCTGTGGGCGGTCCTGGTGCTGCGCGAGCGCTATACGCGCACGCTGCTCCTCCACGAAGGGCACGCGATCGAGCGTGGCGGCCCCTATCGTTTTGTTCGCCATCCCGGCTACCTGGGCTCGCTGCTGTGCCTGAACGGCCTCGCGCTGGCGTCAGGGGACGCGCTCGTTCTTTTGGCGTCGATCGGCGCGACGTTTGCCGCATACAATTATCGGATCCGCGTGGAGGACGCAATGTTAGTCGCCGCGTTCGGCGAGCCCTATCAGCGTTATCGCCGAGAGACCGGGGCGCTTCTACCCCTATGGCGTGCGCATGGGAAATCTGTCTAACTCTTCGTTGGAGCGGACCGTGGAGCATCGTGGCCGCGGCGCAGCGGTCGTGGTCGGCCGCTCAACTCGGTCGTCAGGCCTCGCGCGGGCCCACACACTTCAGGAGAACTCATGTTTGACCACGTCAAATTCGGAGTCAGCGACTATCCAGCGAGCAAAGCGTTCTTCCTCAAGGCACTCGAACCGCTCGGCGTAACTGTCGTCTCGGAGTGGCCGCCGAACGGTGTCGAGCTTAGCCAGCCAAAGGGTAAGGTTTCATTGTGCCTGTATCAAACCGAGGAGAAGCCGGCGCATCTTCACCTGGCGTTCGTGGCCGAGAATCGCCGGCAAGTCGAAGCTTTCTATCGCGCGGCTCTGGAGGCGGGTGGCAGAGACAATGGTGCGCCTGGTCTGCGCCCGCACTACCACGCGAACTACTATGCAGCTTTCGTCATTGGTCCGGACGGGCACAACATCGAAGCGGTTTGCCACGAACCTTAGGCAGAGATGCACCCTACAACTCCTCCGCCGTCTCGCATCGCCCCCTGTAGCTGTGGGGCCTGAAGCTCCGCCCAACCCCTCCATCGAGCGGACGTCCGCTCATGTCGAACGTTAGGGCTCATGCGTCGATCAATCATCTTGTCGCGCGGAAGCACTAGGCAGCGCATCGGCATCGCGTTTAGTTGGGGCGCCTTCTTGTTCGGCGCCGCCTGGGCAATTTACCGGCGACTGTGGCTCGTATTCGTGGTGCTCTTTATCATCACCATTCCAATCTGGCTTCTCGACGGAGTGGCCCAGGCACGACGTAGTCGAGAGCTTTCCTGTCTAGGCCTCATCCTCTCTATCTCGTACATGGTCATTTGCGGTGCATTTGGAAACCGGTGGCGACGATGGACCCTCGAACGACATGGGTACACCGTGGTTGAGGAACCGCGCAATGAGCCCTAACAACTCGTCGGAGCGAACCGTGAGGCATCGTGTTAGACGTCGGAAGCGGTAGCCTTGGAGGTTTCAGCCAACATCGGAGATCCGAATGCGAAGAGTCACAGGCATCGGCGGCATCTTCATGAGCGCCAAGGATCCGAAGGCGCTATGCGATTGGTACAAGAAGCACCTCGGGATCGACGTTCAGGACTGGGGCGGGGCAGCCTTCACCTGGACTGACTCTGATGGAAATCCCACCAAGGGAACTACGATCTGGTCAGTCGGTCCAGCGGAAGGCACTCACTTCGCTCCGAGCAAGTCGACCTTCATCGGGTCCATGACCCATCCGAATTTCCCGTACTCCGCGTGCTCGCGCCAAAGCACGCGCCCGAGCAGAGAATGCGGCCTGACAACAGAGAGGTGCTCCGCCATGTCACAAGCTAAGTGCCCGCATTGCGGTTTCGGCTTCGACAACCAAAGGAGCGCGGGGCCCGAACGGCTGCGGGGACGCCTGTTGTACGGCCCGGAGCGCCTCATTGCGAAGGCCAGGCTCGATGGCGCTTCATTCGACATCTGTCCAAATTGCGGGAATCGATTCCCGTCGCAGGAGTTCGTTTTCTTCGGCGAGTTTGCCCGAGCCAAGCTTCGGTCCATGGGGAGCATCTACGCCGTGGCGGGAATATTCATCGTTGTTCTGGCCATCTCAATATGGCTCGGCGGCAAGTAGTGGCCACGGCCCGCTCCTTGTATTGTCCCGATCAATCTTCCATTCGGCGCCATGGCTCATTCTCACAACCGGTTTCTTCTCGTATCACGTTGTTGGTGAGTCATGGGCGCCGTGGTTCTTTGGGGGTCTTATCCTGGTAGTTGTGTTCCTTGGCATCGCGGTCATCCATGCGGCGCACGCAAACTCATGAATTCGGCCGAAGCCCTCCAATTCCACGGAATGCCGGCGATCCGCTGGCGAAGCCGCGACGGCGCCTGCGCGATCGCCGCCCTGCAGGGCGCGCAGCTCTTGTCGTGGGTGCCGCCGCACGGCGAAGAGTGCCTGTATGTGAGCGCGCGCAGCCCTTTCGAGGCCGGGCGCCCGATCCGTGGCGGTATCCCCGTCGTTTTTCCGCAGTTCGCCGATCGCGGGCCTCTCGCGCAACACGGCTTCGCGCGCACGCAAGCATGGAGCCTCACGAGCGCGAGCGAGTCGAAGCAGGGCTCACGGGTGTCCTTCGCACTCGAAAGCTCGCCGCAAACCCTGGCGCTGTGGCCGGGAGCGTTCCGGCTCGAGCTCATTGCCACCATCGGCGGCCCGCGACTCGACGTGGAGTTTCGCGTCGCCAACACGGGGAAGGCCGCGTTCGCGTTCACCGCCGCCTTGCACACGTACCTCCGGGTCTCGGAGGCTGCCACTGCACGTCTCGAAGGATTGCGGGGCGCGCGATACGTGAACCGTGGAGCGAGCGCCATGGAGTCCGAAGGCCGCGAGATTGTGACGGCCGAGGAGCCGATCGATCGCGTATATTTCGCGACCCCGCCCGCCACCCGCCTCGAGGACGCAGGCCGCGTCGTTCTCCTCGAGCAACGCGGCTTCACCGACACGGTCGTGTGGAACCCGGGCCGCGAGCGCAGCGCCCGGATGACCGACATGCCGCCCGAGGGCTTCCGTCGCATGCTCTGCGTGGAGGCGGCGGCGATCGAGCCGCCGGTCTCGCTGAACCCCGGCGCCTTGTGGGATGCAGGACAGTCGATGGCGGTCTCGCGCAATGACGTGTTTCAACCCGCTCGTTAGGCGCCGCGGGCCGCCCCCAACATGAAGCAATCGATCGGTCTCGTGTCGCTCGTGGTGCGTGAGTACGACGAGGCGATCGCCTTCTACGTCGGAACCCTGGGCTTCACCCTGATAGAAGACACGCATGTGCCGGAACAGGACAAGCGCTGGGTCGTGGTCGCACCGCCTGGCTCGACAGGATCACGTCTTCTGCTGGCGCGCGCATCGAGCAAGGAACAGGCCGAGCGCATCGGCAGCCAAACCGGTGGGCGCGTATTCCTTTTTCTCCACACTGACAGCTTCGAACGCGACTACCGGGCGTACAAGGCCAAAGGCGTCAAATTTGTCCGCGAGCCCAGGGAAGAGCCCTATGGAATGGTGGCTGTCTTCAAGGACCTCTACGGAAACCAATGGGACCTCCTCCAACCGAGGCCATGAGCGAATGATCTGGTTGGCCGTTGTGTTGGCGGCTGAGGCCGACTCCGCCCGAAACGAGTGAATGCGCAGCTACTCGGCTGGGTTACCGGCGCGTATTTCGTCGCGTTTGTTGCCGTTGTCTATTTCACCCGAGCGACGGCGCGCCGAGTTGCCGGGGCGATCGCCGGCGGAGTAGTAGCCGCCGCGATATTACTCGGCGTCATGGTCCTCGCGGAGAAATTCGAATGGTGGCACGTCTTTCTTGCGCCCACGCCGAGCTCCCTGGCGCTCCTTTACATCTGCGGGGCAATCTCGTGCGCGCCGATCTATCTGCTCACCTGGCGGGTGGCGCGTCGTTTCGGATCGAACGGCTTGATGGTATTCATCTTCGTCGCGACGATCATCGGGCCGCCGCGGGACTATCTGGTCGCCGCGGTATACCCTGAATGGATCGCGTTTGGCGCAGGCATATTCCCCATCCTCGCGGTCGCCGCCACGTACGGTTGCCTGGTGGCGTTCGGGCACGCCGCAATGTCGATTGTTGCGGGACCCTCGAAGGGAGACGGGCTTGCCCGATCCAATGACGTCGCCGCCTGACAACGCGCCGTCCCCGATCTCTAGCAACTCCCGGAATAAAACCGCGGCGGGCAGACTGACTCGTACGTCTCGTTGCCGCCCACTTGCACCTGTTGCCCCTCGAACACGCGCTCGCCCTGGGCGTTGTGCCGGATCACCATGGACGCCTTCTTGCCGCAACGGCACACGGTCTTCATCTCCTCGAGGGTATCGGCGATCGCAAGGAGCTCGAGCGCCCCGGGAAAGCCCACGCCGCGGAAATCCGTGCGCAGCCCGTAGCAGATGACGGGGATGTGGTGCTCATGGGCGAGGCGGTGAAGCTCGCGAGCCTGGCCCGGGGTGAGGAATTGCGCCTCGTCGACCAGGACGCACCCCGGACGCGAAGCGAAGGAGTCGGCGAACGACGTCTCGGTCGAGAAGGTCCGCGCCGGGCGCTGCACACCCAGCCGCGAGGACACGATGCCGCCGCCCTCGCGATAGTCGAGCGCCGCGGTGTAGATGACGGCCTCGCGCCCGCGCTCCTCGTAGTTGTGGGCGACCTGCAGGAGGTTCGTCGACTTGCCCGCGTTCATCGCGGCATACCGGAGTTTTGACATGAGTTTGGTAGTATCGGCCAGCACCGATTATCGCGCGTTCGACCTGGTAAATCATCGGCAAGGAGGTCTGGGATGAGCTCCAGCACCGGATTTCTGATTGGCGCAGGATTCATCGCGCTCGTGAGCATCCCGCTGATCCTGAGGGTTGTCCCGCGCAATCCCGTATACGGCTTTCGAACGCCATCGACGCTCTCGAGCGATGAGGTCTGGTTCCGGGCCAATCACTTCGCGGGATGGGCGCTGTTGATCGCAGCCGTGGTGAGTGCCGCGTTGCTCGTTACCGTTTCCGGAAACGCCAGGGCAGACACAGGCTTCGACGCGCTTCTGTTCTCCCTGCCCTTTGTGGCCGCGTTGATTGCCTGCTTTATTTATCTTGGGCACGTCAATGGCGGTCGTTAGACGTCGGCCCGCGACGGCTGACAACGCGCTCGAGCCGATCGTGGAGCATCGTCCCATAACCATCCGAAAGGGCGAGCCATCGGACTACGGGATCGTGGTGGCATCGCCGCATCGCCGTCGGGGAGTCGGGTTGCGGCTTCTTCGCGAAGCCGAGGCGCAGTGCACGTCTCGAAAGTTGTTTACTTCCGCGAACGCATCGAACGAGGGCGCCCAGGCGCTCTTTCGGCGCGCGGGGTTTGTGCGAAGCGGGATCATCGAGAATCTGGACCCGGGCGATCCCGAGGTAATCTATTTCAGGGAAGCGGGCAAATGAGGACGATCATGCCTGTCCGGGCGAAGGTGATCGGCGGTGCCGCGCTTTTCCTCACGGCGTTTGGTGCCCCATGCGGATGTCTAAATAGATGATAGGAGAACTTCATGAGCATGAATGACGGCTACTTCCGGATCGCATCCCTGGGCGCCATTTGCGCGCTGCTGGTATTTCCCGCGCTGGCCCAGACCGTGAAAGTGACGCCGCTCGGCGGCATCGACGGCGAGTTCTGCCCGCAGGATCGGGCCCTGGTCTTCGAGGATCCAAATGGCACGCGCATCCTCTATGATCCGGGCCGCACTGTTGCGGGCGCGGACGATCCGCGGCTCGGCAAGGTCGACGTCATCCTCGTGAGCCACATGCACGGCGACCACGTGGGCAACGCGCACAACAAGGCACCGAACTCGGGCAGCTGCGACAAGCCGGACATGTCGGTCTCGGCAATGCCCAACTCCAGCGCGGTGGAAATCGCGATCGCGAAGAAATCGAAGATCGTGACCGGCAGCGAGATGCCGCCTTTCTTCGCGGCGAAGCTGAAGGCCAACGGCGGCGATCCCGCGAACTCGATCCTGGCCCGCTTCGGAGGCAGCGTCACCGTGGGCGGCGTGCGCATCGCGACGGTGACAGCGCTGCACAGCAACGGCCTCGATCCCGACTACATCGGCGGCGACCTGGGCAAGGCCATGAAGGATGCGGGTATCGCCGGCGACGTGGGCCTCGCGACGGGCTACATCCTCACGTTCAGCAACGGGCTGGTGGCTTATCTCTCGGGCGATACCGGAATCGTGGCCGACCAGGACCTGGTCGTGCGCCGCCATTACGGCGCGAAGCTCGCCGTCATGAACATCGGCGATGGCTTCACCACCGGGCCCACCGAGGCTGCCTACGTCATCAACGACCTCGTGAAGCCCGCATCCGTCATCCCCTCGCACGCGAACGAGGTTGGCACCGTGAATGGCAAGGTGCGCCCGGGCAGCAAGACGGAAGCGTTCATCAAGGCCGTGAAGGTGCCCGCGCACGTCCCACTTTCCGGCAAGACGATGGAGTTCACTAGCGCCGGCAAGTGCACGGCCGGTTGCTGATACGGGTCTGACCGAATGGAGCGCCCCAACAACTCGGACGTGAGCCCGCGTCGATGATCCTGGAATCGGCGCCGCTGCAGGTGAGGCCCGGACAGTCGGAGGCCTTCGAATCGGCATTTCGTGAAGCCCAGGCGATCATCGCCTCGATGCCGGGGTATCGATCGCACGAGCTCCAGCGCTGCGTCGAGCGCGAAGGGCACTATCTTCTCCTCGTGCGGTGGGAGAGCGTCGCGGCTCACGAAGAGGGTTTCCGGAAGTCGCCGCAGTACCAACAGTGGAAGAAGCTGTTGCATCATTTCTACGATCCATTTCCCACCGTCAACCACTATGAGCAAGTGGCAGGCGGGGAATAGGGGAATGAACGCCGACCGGGCCGTGATATTTCGCGTAGTCGTTGCGGCGATCGCCCTGTTTGCGCCTTCTGAGATGGCGGTTGCGGCGGACGATCAACATTCGAATCGAGCCAAAGTCCCCAATCATCTTGCATTGCAGACTGCGGGTCAGCTATTCCCTGAACTGTGCGGGAGCTCGGGTGGCTCGTGCGGCATCGGCTACGACAATCGAGTTTCCTGCCCCGCGGAATTCATCGTCCGGTTTCCCTCCCCGGCATCGCACGAGCCGAACCAGCCGAAGGAGGCGTGGGTCATGCTCGACGTCCGGGGCAAAGTCATTTACGTCGGCTCGAAGAAAAAGTCCGGATGCGACGATCGTGGATCCTAGGGCAGAGACGCTTCGTGCCCTGAAAAGGCTGCTGGCCAATGGGCCCTTGACCGCCGTGCCCAAGCGGCCGTCGGATCAGCAACTCGTGGTGACCCTGGCGGCGGCGCAATTCGAGCCGCACAGGCCTTACAGCGAGGGCGAGGTGAACGAAACACTCAAGGCCTGGATCCGGACATTCTGCGAGCCCCATGGGATCGACCATGTCACGCTTCGCCGGCTGCTGGTCGACTCGCGGCTATTGACGCGGACGACCTCCGGCTCGAGGTACCAAATCAATCGAGAGAGGCTCGCGGAAACGCAAGCCGTTGCGACCATGGAGCCTGCCAAGGTGCTCGCCGAAATTCGGAGCGATCGTGAGTCCCGCAAGCGCCAGCGCGCAACCTGACAACGCGGTCGTTAGGGGTCATTTGTCATCGCGCCGGCAATGTCGAGAATGACTTTCATCGCGCTCCTCTCGGCTGCGCCAAACCTCGCCTTGGCCGACGCTGGCGGTCCGGGCTGGGACATCATGGGACCCATGGCGCTGATCTTCTTCGCCGTTCTGTGCATCGTGTGCATCCCGATCTCGCTCGTGCTGCGCGGCGCGATCGTCAAACGGCTTGCGTTCGGGCTTGGGGCAGCCATCGCCGGTCTTGTGCTGGGCGCAATCGGCTTGGTTGTTGGCGGTTCATTGGGAGACAAGGGCTTCGCGCCTGTGGCACTCGCCCTGCTTCCGATCGTTGGCATCGGCATCTGGGGCATCATTCAGAGGTTGAAGGCAGGCGACCTCTGATCACCCCCCAAATCTTCGAAAGGCGAAACAACCATGCCCACGAACACCGTCCGCCTTCACCGCGTGCTCCGTTCGACGCCGGAGCGAATCTATCGGGCGTTCCTCGATGCCGACGCCATGGCCAAGTGGCTGCCGCCGAACGGCTTCACCGGCAAGGTCCACTCCATGGATGCCAGAGTCGGCGGCACCTACAAGATGTCGTTCACGAATTTCACCACGGGCCAGAGCCACTCCTTCGGAGGCGAGTACCTCGAGCTGGTGCCCCATGAGCGCATTCGCCACACCGACAAGTTCGACGATCCCAACCTTCCCGGCGAGATGCAGACGACGGTTTCGTTGAAGAAGGTGTCCACGGGAACCGAGGTGAACATCGTGCAGGAGGGCATACCCGGCGCCATTCCGGTCGAGGCCTGCTATCTCGGCTGGCAGGAATCGCTCGTGCTGCTTGCGCAACTCGTCGAGGCCGAGATCCCGGGATAGGAGCGCATGAAGGTCACGGTGGTACCGATGCAAACCGATCGGGCCCCGGTTGTGAAAGGGAACATCTAGCGACATGTTCGAGGAATTCAGCGTGCGGCGCGCCCTGGGCGGCGGCTTCATCGGCGTCATCGTCGCGGTCCTCGCGACCATGAGGGGAGAAACGCGCCTGTGGTGGCTGGCGGTCCCGGTCCTTGCGATCGTCTTCGGGTTCGATGGTGGCGGTGGTTCCGACTCGGACTCGGGCTGGTTCGGCGGTGGCGATTCCGATAGCGGTGGCGGCGACGGGGATGGCGATTGACTTCGTCGAAGGCCCCCTGGCATACGATTACCGACCCGTTGCCCAACATGAGGAGTTTCCGAAGCCATGACTAGAACCGTTGTTCGGCTGTTCTGCCTGATTCTCGCTCTGCACTCAGCCGCTGGATTTGCGCAGTCGAAACCGGACGCGCCGAGCGCCGCCGCATCCGGGCAGCGCGATGGTCAGCACGATTTCGACTTCGAATTCGGCACGTGGAAGACCCACCTCAAACGTCTGCTTCGTCCCCTGACCGGGTCCACGACATGGGTCGAATACGACGGGACCACGGTCGTCACCAAGGTTTGGGGCGGTCGCGCCAACCTGGTCGAGCTGGTCGCCGACGGGCCCCCGGGCTCGGCAGCGGCGAGATGAGCCCACCTGCCATCGGTCAATTCAGGAACGGGCGCGGTGAGTTCTTCAACCGCGAGACTCTCAACGGTCGAGCGATCCTGGTCCGCTTCGTCATCTCCGGCATTGCGGCAAATTCCTGCCGCTTCGAGCAATCGTTCTCGGCAGACGAAGGCAAGACCTGGGAGGTGAACTGGATTGCGGTCGATACGCGGGCCTGAGAGATGATCGACGTGGTGCCGATGGACAGGACCGAAGAGAGCTTCGAGTTCGCGCTCGCCGTGAAGATGGTGCTGGCCGAGTTCTACCTTCTTTCGGCGTTCCACCGGAAGGGAATCGGTACCGAGGTGCTGTCGAAGATTCTTGGCGAGGCGGATGCGAAGCATCTCCCAGTGCGCCTGCAGTGCCTCAAATGGAACCCCGCTCTGTCCCTTTACAGGCGTGCCGGCTTCGTGGTGACGGGCGAGTCCGACACCCATTACCAGATGGAAAGGGCAGCGGTATGACGGCGAGTCCGACCCTGGTGGGCTCGGGTTGCGATGGAGTGGTCATGGCATGCACCGCGATTCCCCTGGTCCTGCGGGAGCAGGACGTCGAGGTGCCTCTCTTCGATTCGACACGTCTCCTGGCGAAGGCGGCATTGAAGAAGGCATTGGGAAACTTGTGATGCCGGCAACGACTCCAAGAGGGCCGTGAGCGTGGGAGGATCTATGCGAATTCTCGGTGTAGTCGCTCTTGCATTCGGGATTGCTTCGGTTCACGCGGCGCCGCCGACCGCCAGGAATCGAGTCGACCTGGACAAACCGGGCGTGATGGACGCGTTGCAGCGCGACAACCCGAAGCACTTTCGGCGCGTCAGCGGCATTCTCGACCTGGCCACGGAGATGCCCTGCCAAACGGACGAGTTCGCGAAAGCATCGCGCGCGCGATTCGATGCCGAGGACGCCAAGTGCGGCGTGTTGTTGAAGACCAGCGATCCGGCCAAGCGCGTGCTTTCATTCGTGGTCGACGACACTTCCTACGTGAGCGTCGTCAGGATGAAGCGCTCGGAGCGCTTGGTGCCGGCGACGCAGTGAACGCCATCTTTCCCATGCCGAGCGGAACATGAGAGCGACGGTTACTTGCGCGGCTGCGCCCTGAGATACGCGATCACATCGCGTCGGTCGGCCGCGCTCGCGACCGAGACCGACATCTTCTGCCCTGGGATGAGCTTCTCGGGATTGATGAGCCAGCGGTCGAGCGTTTCCTCCGACCACACCACGGTGGACGAGGTGAGCGCCGAGGAATAGCCGTAGTCGGGCGCGCTCCCGGCCTTGCGGCCGAGGACGCCGCGATGCGCCGGGCCCACGCGATTCTCGTCGAGAGCGTGGCAGCCGGAGCAGAGCGATTCGTACACGGCCGCGCCGTGCGTGGCGTCGCCGGCGCCCTGCGCCGCAAGGCTCGCCACAAGGACCGGCAGCGAGACGACGGCCGCTCGAAGAAGGCGCCGGCCCCTCATTGCCCGCTCCTCGTCTTGAACTTGCTCACGACGACGTCGCGGTCGTCGAAGGTCACGGAAAACTCCGAATCGTAGTTCCACAAGTCGGCGAAGTGGTAGTCCCACGACGTGGTTGCGCTGCGCTCGAAGCGCGTCTTGCCGAACGGCGGGCCGATGCGCGCGAGGACCTCCGCGGCCGACATTCCCGCGTTGATGCTGTTGAAGTTGGCATCGGTCAGCACCTGGGCGGCCGCGACGATCCGGCCCGCGGCCGAAACGTCCACGCGGCAGGTCTCGGTCCCCGCGGGGCCGGTCGTGTAGAAGCGGCTCTCTCCGCCACCGGGAAGCGCCACTCGCGCGGCGGCGTGGCCCGATTGCGCGGTCGCCGCGGAGCAGGCGAGGGCGGCGGCGGGAATGCCGAGGAATGCGGACAACAGGGACAGCATTGCGATGCGATCGACGTGCTTCAGCATGGACATGCGGACTCCGTAAGGAAGGGTTGGATTCGGGCGTTTGCGCCTGCAGGATGAATGACGCATTCGCCGCCCGGATATTCCGCAACCGTCACATCGCGTGCGTTCCCGCGATCAGCTCCTCGAGGCGGATGAGCTCCGGCGTTTCGAGATCCGATGCGATCCAATAGCTCATGCCGGCGTGGCTTGAGCGCACGAGGCGATCATGTGCCCGCCGCGCCGGTAGACGAGCGCCGCCACGGCGCGGCCGTCCACGTAGTCGAGCCGCCCGCCCACCAGCTGGAATCCGTCGGCCACGAAATCGGTGACCGGAGGGGAGAAGTCGAGCTTGCCGGTGTACCAGGGCTTCACCGTGTGGCGGTCGGAGGAGACGACGTCGATCGCATGGGAGGCCACCAGGGCGCGCACATGACTCGTGAGGACCTCGTCGGCGAGCCGCTCTTCCTTCGAAGGCAGCGCGGACAGGATGACGAGGTTGGCCGAGAAGAGCGCCGCGAACGCCATGCCGGCCGCCGGCGTGAGCACCGCCCAATTAAGGCGGCGCCACCAGGAGGCGCGCGATTCGCCCGACTTTGCCTGCACGGCCGCGCGGACCCGGCGGTGCAGGGCGGCAGGGGCCACATAGCGCGTGAGCTCGCGCCGCAGCTCCTGGTGGACGAAGGATTGCACGGAGCGGTCGCGTTGGCACGCGGCGCAGCCGGATACATGCGCCTCGAGGCGCGAGCCCTGCGACGTGCTCAATTCGCCGTCAACGTACCCGGAGAGCTGGATTCTGGCTTCGCTGCAGTTCATGGTTTCCCTTGGTCAGGCGTTTGAAGGAGTCCAGCATCAGCCGGCGCGCGCGCGCGAGGCGCGACATGACGGTTCCGATCGGAACTTCCAGGGTGGCGGCGATTTCCTTGTACGAGAGGTCCTCCAGCTCGCGCAGCACGATGGCCTCGCGATACTCGACGGGCAACGCCTGCAGGGCCTGGTCGAGCAGGCGGATGTCGTCGTTGCGCGAGAGGATCGACTCGGGATTCGTGTCCGCGCGCCCCATCCCGGGCAGGGACTCGTCGCCGCTGAAGGAATGAATTTCCTCGTCGAACTCGCTCGAGGCTCCGGACGATCGCGCTTTCCTCCATTGCGTATAGAACACGTTGCGCACGATCGCGAGGAGCCACGTCCGCGGGTCGTCGCCGCGAAAGCTGCCGAAGAACTTGAACGCCCGCAGGAAGGCCTCCTGCGTGACGTCCTCGGCTTCCTCGATGTTGCCCGTGAGCCAGCGCGCCAGGTTGTACGCGGCGTCCATGTGGGGCAACGCCACCTGCTGGAATCGCGCCGCCTGATCCGCATCCGTCATTGGAAGTCCTCGCTTTCACCCTGCATTACTCGCGAGGAGCGCCGCTTATTCCCCTTGAGTTATTCCCGTTTTTTCGAATTCTTTTACCGCCCGGAATATTCGCGGCCGCGGATTCATCTTCATCGGCACGAGGCGTTCACGTTCCTCGCACCCTTTCCACCCAAGGAGATTCGTCATGATGAAGATTCGATCCACCCGGCAGCTCGCGGCCGCGGTCCTCGCATGCGGTTGCCTCGCGCTCGCGCTCGGCGCCCGTGCCGAGGGCGGAATGAATTCGATGGAAATGAAGTCGTCCGGCTCCGCCACCTCGTGCGTGCGAGCCCAACTGTCCGCGTGGTTCGAGAGCCAGCGGCTGCTCACGGACGGCGGCAGCCTTTCGGCCCGGGAGGTCGAGACCCCGCGCGACTGCGCCTCGGTGCAGGCCGCGAATGACGCGAATGAAGCGGCGCCGCGCAAGCGGATCGCCGCCGCGGCGAAGGCGCCGCGGCAAGTCCTGCGATGGGACATGGAAGGCTTGCTCGGAGGCCAGTGAAGGCAGCCCTTGGCGGATTCCCGCGGCAAGGCGTAACGCCTTGCCGCGGATTGCGCCGCTCGTCATGCGCGGTCACGACCCACTGTAGTGGGAATCCTTCGCGATGTAGATGTTGATGCTTCGCAACGCCATTGCCTCGGGCGCGAGCCGGCTCAAGTCCGCCACGCCACCGCTGAACGCATCGAAGTGCCAGGTGAAGGAGGCGTTCGCGCCCGCCGCACCGGGGACCACGAAGCGGATCACCTGCCCCGCCATGACGTTGATCCAGCGCGTGTTGGCGGTGACCACGATCTCGCGGTCGACGCGCCCGCCCTCGGCGGAGTCGCCGAATTGCCATCGGTATTGCGATGCGGACTCGGCGCGCGCGGGGGCGGCGAACGAAAGCATGCAGCAGGCCGCGAGCGTGCCTATCTGTTTGAGCGTGAACATGTCAATTCTCCTGCGGGCTTCGCGGGATTGCGGCCCGGGTGCGACGACAGACCCGCGCGCCGTTCGATCTATTCCGCCGGGAATAAAGCGATTGGCCACGCGTCTTGCATGCGAGCCGTGGATCGCCACGGCTCATTCCTGAACACAATCCCGGGAGGAGTAGGTGAGAAATTCAAGGCCTGTGGTGCAGTGGGTATCGGTCGCCGTCGCCGTCGCGTCCACGACGGTCTTCGCGCAGGATGTCGGAACGACGATCTACGGAACGCTGAACGTGGACTACGAAAGCGTCGAGGCGCGCGGCGCCACCGCCGCGGGGACGCTGCCCGACGGATTCCTCGGCGCCAACCCGACGGGCGTGAACGTCCCGCGCCGCAACCGTGTCACGCAGAACTCTTCGAACCTGGGATTCCGCGGCACGGAAAGGATCACGCCGGACCTGTCCGCGTTCTTCCAGATCGAGTCGGGCGTCGCGGTCGATGCCGGCAGCAGCAGCCTCGCCTCGCGCAACACCGCGATCGGGCTGAATTCGAAGTGGGGCTCGCTTCGCGTGGGGCAATGGGACACGCCCTACAAGACGCTCTCCGGCGCCGTCGATCCCATGTATTTCACGGGCCTCACGTATAGCGGGGCGCTGATCGGCACGCCCGGCTTCGGCGTCGGCCCCGTGACCATCGGCGCGCCCGCGACGAGCGGCGACGGGCGCACGCTCGCGAACGCGGCCAATGCGTCGTACGAGAGGCGCCAGGGAAACATCGTCCAGTATTGGGCTCCGACCTTCGCGGACGTCGCCGTGCGCCTCGCCTATTCGGCCAACGAGAGCCGCACCTCGAAGTCCGCGAGCCTCACGCGGGTCAATCCGTACATTCTCTCGGGCAGCATCGAATACGATCCGGGCTTCGTCTATTTCGCTTACGCCTACGAGAGCCATTTCGATTACTTCGGCCTCGACGCGCTGGTGCCGGCCGCACAAGCCACGCCGGTCGCGGCGGTGGCTGGCTCGCCGTCGGCCTCGGCGCGCGACCGCGGGGAGAAATTCATCGCGCGCGTGAGGTTCGGCGGAACCCAGCTGGGCGTGCTGGCCGAACGGCTGCGCTACGCGAAGTCCCAAAGCAACGCCGCGCCGGGTGCCTTCAATCGCTACGAGCGGCAAGCCGTCGCGCTCACTCTGGTGCAGAAGCTGGGCGCGCAGGGGACGCTGCGCGGCCTCGCGGGCAGGGCGCAAAACGGATCCTGCGGCCGGTTCGACGGCTCCGCGTGCAATACCTCGGGTCTCGGGGCGCGCCAGTTCTCGATCGGCTACAGCGAGACGCTTTCCAAGCGCACCGATCTCTACGCGTTCTACACGAGGGTCGCGAACGATTCGCGCGGCAGCTATCAGTTCGCCAATGCGGCGGGCCTCGGGGCGGCGCCCGGCTCCTCGAGCATCGGCTACCTTTTGGGAATCCGCCACGTCTTCTGAGCGCAACGGTGTTGAAGTGGGGCCTCGGGCCGCCGTCCGCGCAAGGATGGCGGCTTTTTTTTGGCCTCGGTCGTTAGACTCCGTGCGGGGTGCCGTCTAGAATTACGCACGCACCGCAAGAGGTTCCAGCATGCAGATTTCAGGCATTCCCTTCGGAACGACCGATTGGTCGCAAATCGAGCCCGTCGAGCACAAGGGCGAAATCGGACTCGCCTATTGGCGCACCCGGCACTTCGGGCCGGTGCGCGTTCGCATGGTCGAGTACACCCCGGGCTATCTCGCGGATCATTGGTGCGTGAAGGGACACGTCCTACTGTGCACCGAGGGCCAGCTGCACACCGAGCTCAAGGACGGCCGCAAGTTCACACTGAACCCCGGCATGAGCTACCAAGTCGCCGATAATGCGGAACCTCACCGCTCGTACACTGAGGTCGGGGCAAAGTTGTTCATCGTCGATTGAGACAAGCACAACGGGAGATTCATGGCCAGTCCCGCATACCCGGTCGCCCTCGTCGCGGCCGAAGCGCCGCCGAGAACGAAGCCGTCGAACTATCCCGAGCCTTTCGCTTCGCGGATGGCGGGCAGGCGCAAGCATCCCCTGGGTGACCTGTTCGGTCTCTCCAACTTCGGAGTCAACCTGGCGCGGCTCGCTCCAGGGGCGGTTTCGGCGCTGCGTCACGCCCACTCCCGGCAAGACGAGTTCGTCTTCGTCCTGCTGGGCCAACCCACGCTGCACACCGAGGAGGGTCGAACGAGCCTCGCTCCGGGCATGTGCGCCGGGTTCAAGGCGGGCATGGGCAACGGGCACCGATTGATCAACGAGACGGCGGAAGAGGTCGTCTACCTGGAAGTGGGAGACAGGACGCCCGGCGATGAAGGCAGCTACCCGGACGATGACCTGAAGGCGTCGACGGTCGACGGGAAGTGGAAGTTCGTGCACCGGGATGGCTCGCCGTATTGATCGCGAGCGGGAATCGGGAGATCGAAGCCTTGAAACACATTTGCGTCTTTGCCGGATCGAATAGCGGCACACGAGTCGAATACGTCGCCGCGGCCCGCGAGCTGGGGCGTGTGCTCGCTCGACGAAAGCTGGGCCTGGTGTATGGCGGCGCGCGGGTCGGCCTGATGGGCGCCCTTGCGGACGAGGCCTTGGCGGGCGGCGGGCACGTGATCGGCGTCATTCCGGAAGCGCTGGTGGCGAAGGAGCTCGCCCACCGCGGCCTTTCCGAGCTGAAGGTCGTCAAGTCCATGCACGAGCGCAAAGCGGCGATGGCCGACCTTGCCGACGGATTCGTGGCGCTTCCCGGGGGCTGGGGCACGGTGGAGGAGTTCTTCGAGGTCCTCACCTGGGGTCAGCTCGGATTCCATCGCAAGCCGTGCGGGCTGCTCAACATCCAGGGCTATTTCGATCGACTGATGTCGTTCGTCGAGCACGGCATCGACGAGGGCTTCGTCAAGCGCGAGCATCGCCCGATGATCTCGGTGTCCGGCTCTCCGAGTGACTTGCTCGACGCGATGGCCACCTACAAGGCGCCGGTCGTGGAAAAATGGATCGAACGCGCGGAAACATGAGAGGTTCGGACCTGTGGAACTAGCGCTGCGCTCCGTCATCACCTGCCCCGAATGCGGTGCCGCCGCGGAGGAGGAAATGCCCACCGACGCGTGCATCTTCTTTTATGAGTGCAAGGGATGCCGCAAATTGCTCAAGCCCGCGGCGGGCGACTGCTGCGTGTTTTGTTCCTTCGGGAGCGTCAAGTGTCCGCCCGTGCAGCTCGACAAAGGGTGTTGCGCGGCCTCCTTGCGCCGTGGCTAGGAACGTCGAGATCAAAGCGCGCGTCGGCGATCTTGGGCCGGTGGAGGCCCGGGCGCGCACTATCGCGACCGAAGGCCCCGTGCAGCTCTCGCAGGACGACACGTTCTTCCCTTGCGCGAGGGGCCGGCTGAAGCTTCGTCAATTCGCCGATGGGCGCGGCGAGCTGATCCATTATTTTCGCGACGATGAAAGCGGGCCGAAGGTGAGCGACTACCTCATCAGCCCGATCGCGGCGCCCGGCGTGTTGCGCGAGACTCTATCGCGCGCGTTCGGGACGGCCGGGCGGGTTCGAAAGCGAAGGCGCCTCTACGTGGCCGATCGCACCCGGATCCACCTCGACGAGGTCGAAGGCCTGGGCGCGTTCGTGGAGCTCGAGGTCGTGCTTCGCGACGGCGAATCGGTGGAGGCCGGTGAGACCGTGGCACGACATATCATGGGCGTTCTGGGAATCGACGAAACGCAGCTTGTCCGGGGGGCGTACGTGGACATGCAGAGCCAGACCGCCATGAGGATCGAGATCGACGACCTCTCGCGACCGGCAATCCACGCGCTGCTGAACGAGCATTTGAAGAACATGCACGAGCTGTCTCCACCCGGGAGCGTCCACGCGCTCGACCTCGACAAGCTCCGCAAGCCCGGGATCACGTTCTGGTCCGCCTGGGAAGGCCCGGTCCTGCTCGGCTGCGGCGCCCTCAAGGAGCTGGACCGCAAGCACGGGGAAGTGAAGTCGATGCGCACCCCCGCCGCGCTTCGCCGCAAGGGCGCGGGCCGCGCGATCCTCGCCCATATCGTCGAAGTCGCCCGGTCCCGGTCGTACCAACGATTGAGCCTCGAGACCGGCTCCGCGGAAGCATTCAAGCCGGCACAGAGGCTCTACGAGAGTTTCGGCTTCGAGTACTGCGGGCGGTTCGGCGAGTACGCGGACGACCCGAACAGCGTGTTCATGACGATGCCCCTGTAAATACAGTGCGGCGAGGAGACCCGGTGTCGAAACTCCGTGTGCAAAGCTTCGCGATTTCAATCGACGGCTACGGTGCCGGTCCGAACCAGGACCTGCAGAATCCGCTCGGCGTGCGCGGTCCCGAATTGATGGAGTGGTTCTTCCACACACGCATGTGGCGCAAGATGCATGGCCATGACGATGGAGAAAGCGGGGTCGATAACGAGCTCGCCGAGCAAGGCTTCGCCGGAATCGGCGCCTGGATCCTCGGGCGCAACATGTTCGGTCCCATCCGCGGCCCGTGGCCGGACGACAGCTGGAAGGGCTGGTGGGGCGACGAGCCGCCGTATCGCACGCCCGTCTTCGTGTTGACGCATCATCCGCGAGCGCCTGTCGGGATGGCAGGAGGCACCGAATTCCGCTTTGTCACCGAAGGCATTCACGCCGCGTTGGAGCAGGCGAAGGCCGCGGCCGGCGGCCGCGACGTGCGCTTGGGCGGCGGGGTCTCCACGATCCGGCAGTACCTGCGCGCCGCCTTGATCGACGAGCTGCATCTCGCCGTCAGGCCCGTGCTCCTCGGTTCCGGGGAGCATCTCCTGAACGATATCGACACGCGCGCCCTGGGCTATGAGTGCGCTAAGTACATCGCGGGCGAACGCGCCGCCCACGTCTTCCTTCGCAAGCGCCCGTGAAGCGCGACTGCCCCCATTGCCACAAGTCGATGGGCGGGCGCTTCGTCCGGTGGCGCAAGTTGGCGAACATGGATCCTTCGCGAAATTGCCGATTGTGCGGCGGCGAGATAGAGTTCCGCCTGTATCCCGAGGAGGTCGGCGCGCGCATCCTGACGATTCTTGTCGTCATCGCCACCGGCTATTGGGCGAAGCAGCGCGGCGGCGGTTACCTCACGATCCTGCTCACCGTCGCGCTGGTATTGGTGGCAGCGTACCTCGTGGTGCATTTGCGCCTGAGAAACCAGCAGAGGTTCAAGAAGGGGCGAAATGCGGCCTGACAACGCGCTGCTGCGACACCGCGGTTTCATCCTCGCGCTTTTTCTCGCGCCCTGCGTTGCGCCCGCGGCGTTGGCGCAGGGCTATCCATCCAAGCCGGTGAGGCTGGTGGTCGGTTTTTCGCCCGGCGGAGGCACCGACATCCTCGCTCGCATCGTGGGCCAGAAGCTGGGCGAGGCGTGGGGCCAGTCGGTCATCGTCGAGAACCGGCCGGGTGCCTCCGCCACGATCGGCGCCGCCGCGGTCGCGAAGGCGCCGCCCGACGGCTACACGCTCGCCATGGGACAGCTCACGCCCAACGCCATCGCGCCGGCACTCTTCAAGGACCTTCCCTACGACGCGCTGAAGGACTTCGTGCCGATCATCCTCGTCGGCACGTCGCCGAACGTGCTGGTGGTCAATCCGGCGGTGCCCGCGAAAAGCGTCGCCGAGCTGATCGCGCTCGCGAAGTCGAAGCCCGGCGCGCTCACTTATGCGTCCTCGGGCGCCGGCAGCCTGCAGCACATCGCGGCCGAGCTCTTCAAAGCCTCCGCCGGCGTCGACATCGTCCACGTGCCGTTCAAGGGCAGCGGCCAGGCGGTGATCGACCTCATCTCGGGGCAGGTGGACATGAACTTCGACTCGATTCCGGCGGTGATCCAGCATGTGAAGTCCGGCAAGCTGCGCGCCGTCGCGGTGACGTCGGCGAAGCGCGCCTCGGGTCTCGCGGAGATTCCGACGATCGCGCAGAGCGGCCTTGCCGATTACGACCTGACGACGTGGTGGGGACTGTTCGCTCCCGCGGGCACGCCCCCGGAGGTCGTCGCGAAGATCCATCGCGATACGCTCGCGGCGCTGCAGAACGCCGAGCTCAAGGAGCGCTTCGCGGGGCTGAGCGTCGATCCGGGCGGCGGCGGCTCGCGCGATTTCGCCGACTACGTGCGCCAGGAGATCGCGAAGTACGACCGCATCGTGAAGCAGCTCAACATCAAGCCCGAATAGGAAGATCAAGATGCGCGTCGCGGTTGGCGGAGTGCTCGCGGTTCTCCTCGCCGCATGCGCCGACGATGCCTGTGTGCACGACGCCTCGTCCAGGTACTACGACGAGGCGTTGTCGCGGCGGCTCGCCGCCAATGGCGTTGCGCATTCAGTGCATTCCGAAAGGGGCGTTTGCCTGTCCGCCGATCGCAAGCCGCAGCTCGTTGCCGCGCAGCGCGAGATCGATACCTACTTTCCCGAGGTCGCCGAGCTTCTCGGGGACGAATGCGAGGAACGGGCGTTTGTCGCATGGGCGACGCGCGAGAACCTGCGCTTCGAGGTGGTCGATGCGAAGAGCTCGAGCGGGCCCGCGAGAATGATCCTCATCCGCTCCTTCAGCAGCGATGAGGCGGCCGCGAACAGGAAGAAACTGGCGGCGCAGGCGCCGAAGAATGCCCGGTGCGCAAAGTGAGGATCAACGCGACCTTTTTGAGGCAACATGACGGCTGACGGCGCACGGGCACGCGGCAGATGACCCTTCACCTCGATTACACGATCGTGGCTTCCCGCAACAACGCGAAGGTGCTGACCGTCAGCCACGCGCGGGAGGCGCCGTGAAGAATCGCGCGATCTGGGCGCTCCTGGTCTCCGCGATGCTGGCCGCAGCCGTGTGGGCGCTATCCGTGGCGATCACCGGCAAGGACGAGCCGTGGGATGCCGAAGGGCCCTATTACTTCGTTGCCCTGGCGATTGCCGGCAGCATCTCCGGCGCGATCGTTCCCAAGCCTCTCGCCGCGCACTATGTGGGCGCGGTGCTGGGCCAGGCGGCCTACGAGCTCGCCTTCCTCAAGATGGGTCCCCTGTTCGTGCTCGGCTTGGCATTCCTCGCGGGATACAGCATCATTTTCCTGGGCGCGGCGGCGATCGTATCCACCTTCCGCAAGGCGAGCGCCGAGGAAGGCGCGCAATCGAGCGAACCCTGAACAACCTCGGCGGGGAGGGCGCCATGCTGATCCGAAAGATTCGCGAGGCGGACCTGGATGCGGCGCTGGCGATCGTCAATGACGCGGCCCAGGCCTATCGAGGCGTGATACCGGCCGACCGATGGCACGAGCCCTACATGCCGCGCGACGAGCTGCAAAGAGAGATCGCCGACGGCATCGTCTTCTGGGTCGCGGAAGAAGAGGGACGCCTCATGGGCGTGATGGGAATCCAGGACAAGGGAGAAGTCGCGCTGGTGCGCCACGCCTACGTCGCGCCCACTGCGCAGAGGAGCGGCGTGGGGACGAGGCTCCTGCGCCATGTGGGAGGCCTCACGGCGAAGCCCCTCCTGATCGGCACCTGGGCCGACGCGTCGTGGGCCATCGAGTTCTATCGGCGCAACGGCTTCACGATCCTTCCGAAGGGCGACAATGACCGGCTGCTGCGCAAGTACTGGTCGATCCCCGCGCGGCAGGTCGAAACGTCGGTGGTGCTCGCCGACCCACGATGGATGACGGGCAGCGAATGAATCGCTGCGGATAAGCCGAATGCTCATCAATGGCAAATGCCACTGCGGCAACATCGCGTTCGAGCTCGGATGGGAAGAAGATCCGCCCGAGATTCCCGCGCGCGCATGCGGGTGCACTTTCTGCGTCAAGCACGGCGGCGTGTGGACGTCCAATCCCCGCTCCAGGCTGGACGTTGTTGTCCGTGACGCCGCGCTCCTGTCAAAATATGCGTTCGGCACCGGGAGCGCCGAATTCTATGTCTGCTCGCGATGCGGCGCCGTGCCGCTCGCGACCAGCCGGATCGAGGACCATCTCTATGCCGTGGTCAACGTCAACGCGTTCGACAATGCCGACCCTTCGTGGCTGCGGCGATCCGCGGCCCGTTTCGAGGGCGAAGATCTCCAATCCCGCCTCGCGCGGAGAAAGCGCGGCTGGATCGCCGACGTGCGCATCGCCTCGGGGCGCGGCGCCGGCAAAAGATAGGAGGAACATCATGCGAAATGCGATCGCGGTCATCTTTCTCGCCTGCCTTGCCGTTCCCGGGGACGCCCTCGCGGCATCGCCCGTCGACCTCGACAAACCCGGCGCCATCGAGGCGCTGGCGCGCGATCGTCCATCCCATTACAAGAAGGTGATGGAGGAGATCGCCAAGGCCCAGGTGGTCCCGGTCGATCCGGTACCCACCCGGCGCGATGCTCGAATGGACGACCGGTCGAAGGACGCGACGGTGGTCCTGCCTTCGGATCCCGCGCAGAAGCGCCTGCAGCTTGTGATCGAAGGCACGGAGTATCGTGTGACGGCGCGGATGACGAAGGACCCGGCGAGGTTGGAAAAGGCCAAGTGATCCCATCGGCGTGAACCAGAGCCCTGCGTATCATCTTCATCTGGAAGAGCATCCTGGATACCTGCAGGCGACGGTCACGGGCAAGCACAATCCCAAGAATGCTCTTCGCTTCCTCACGGAAGCATTCGCGGCCTGCGCCAAGTCGGGGCAGCCGGCGCTGCTGCTGGAATTCAACCTGACCGGACCGAGCCTGGATTCCTCGAGCATCTACGACGTCGTGGCGCAGCGCACCGCCGTGGCCGCGAGGCTGCGCAGGATCGCGTACGTCGACCACGCAAGCCGCGGGCGCGATCCCGGCAAGATGAAGTTCGCCGAGACCGTCGCGTTCAATCGCGGCGTGAACGTGCGCCTCTTCCACGAGCTCGAGGACGCGCGGCGCTGGCTGTCGGGCGAAGCGGTGGGCGGCGATCGAGGCGATGCATGATCCGGGAGGACCCATGAACGTTCGCGGTTTCGTGCTGGCCGGGCTCGCCGCCGTTGCCACCGGCGCCCTGGCGCAGGGCGCCGCTGACGGCGCCGTGAAGGATTGCCTCGTCGACCTCGAGAAGCGCTCGTGGGTCGCATGGAAGGGGAACGATGGCGCGTTCTTCTCCGACTTTCTTTCCGACGACCACGTCGAGGTGGGCGCGCGCGGCGTCCTCGGCAAGTCCGATATCGTGGCCGGCGTCGGCAGCGCCGCGTGCAAGGTCGAGAGCTATGCGCTGGGCGAGATCAAGTTCACGCGCATCGCCGAAGATGTCGCGCTCCTTTCCTATCGCGCGGAGCAGAAGACCCTGTGCGGCGGCCACGCGGTGCCGAGCCCCGCGTGGGCGAGCTCGCTTTACGTGAAGCGCGGCGCGCGCTGGGTCAACGTCTTCTACCAACAGACGCCCGCGGCGTCCTGAAGCCGCGTCAGTCCGAGCCTTCGAGGTCGGAAAGGACGCCGCTCGCCGCCGGCTCCTTCACGCGAGCCAGGTCCACCTTCGCGCGCGCGGCGTCGGCCTTGCGGAAGAAATCGTCGGCGCTCGCGAGCGGCACCAGGCGGAATGCGGGCGGGCGCAGATCCCCGAGCGTCGCGCGCTGCCCGATGAGCTTCCTGGTCTCGGACTTGCCGAGGTATTGCAGGGCCGCGCCGGCGCCGATCAACGCGACCACGAGGCCCATCGCCGCACGCAAGTGGCGCGGCCCGATCGACTGCAGGTGCGCGAAACAGGTGGCCGCGAGCACCGCCCACGCGCCCAGGCCCGCGTACTCGGCCATCTCGCGCCACGCGAACCCGAACGAGAGCGACTCGGTGAGCTGGTCCCAAAGCACGAGCGCGATGCACGCGGTGATCGCGATGCGAAGCTGCAGCGAGAAGCGCGCCTGCCCGAAGAAGACGCGCGAGAGCATCGCCCACACGCTGGTCCACAGGGCGAGGATGGTGACGAAGCCGAGCAGCGGGAGCAGCATCAGGTTCGCGCTCGGCTCCGAGGTCAGGTTCAGCCACTGGAGCGCCAGCAATCCGAGAAGGAGCGCAGCGCCCAGGCCCATGG
>WNFI01127608.1_pt1 | contig 31308 bp, 36 predicted proteins | sample 5400471 | NCBI WGS metagenome assembly WNFI01 (sample SAMN13153348, study PRJNA577476) | soil metagenome | isolation source: 100 cm saprolite on Douglas fir-dominated hillslope | place: USA:California | collected 2013-09-17
GGCCCAAGCACAACCTTCAAGCGAGTCTTGCGCTGAAACAGACATCGCAGCCGAACGCGCAATACCGGCTGCAATTGTCGATGAAGCTGTGGAGTTTCTCCCCAGCACTTTCAGCGATGAAGATGCGAGTGATGTGCCCTGGGTTATGTGAGGCAGCAACCGCTTTGAGCGGAATCCTTTCGGATTCCGCTCAGGGCCTAGGAAGGAATTATGAAAAGGCCTTTTTCGCTCATCCTTATATACAGCCTCTGTGCTATCGCTGCATTGTCGCAACAGTCAAGCCCTCCCACCCCAAACGCCGTCGTGTACGTTGCGACCGCCCTGAACCACCTGACGGTTCTGGAATTTCACGAGCCGGTCACGATGGCGGCCGCTGGCAGCTCGGACTTTCAGATCGAGCGAGAGTCGAACAAGGTTTTCGTCAAGCCCGTGAAATCGGGGGCAGCGACGGATCTGTTCGTTTGGACGGCTTCTCGGCGCTTTGCTTACGAGCTTGAAATCACTCAAGAAGTAAAGAACATGAATTTTGCTATCGATAATGCCCCACCCGCTCCCGCCCCGCCTCCAAAGCCCGCCGTGGAACCCGAGACAAATCAGTCTGCTGACGTGGTGCTGACCCGCGCGCTCCTGGGGGCCGAGGAGATCAAACACACTCGCGGTGCGTACCAACTACGGGCAGATGACTCACCCATTTCGTTGGCGAGCCTAGCTCACACCCAGCTCGACCGAGCCATGCTCGAAGGGCTAGGCGGTACGCGGGAACTCCCCCTGCCTGTCACTCACGCCGAAGCTGAGGCTGACGATCTTCACCCGGGAGAGACTACACGAGGAGTGGTTTCCATTCGGCAAGGTTTGAAATCACCGGCAGTGGTGCAGTTGGTGTTTGCCGATGGGGTAAAAGTGACCGTTGTGCTTTGAGATGAAAGCGAATGCACAACTCGGCGAGATACATGATCGGCTCATTGAATTCCATATGCAGAACCCTAAGGAGCGTCTTGGCGACGCGCTGCTGGTTTGGGTGGAGGACCCCCTGAAGCCGCGAGACGCGGTCGGTCGTTTCCGCGTGAATCCGATTCTGCTGCTTCTGGCAATCGTATTGGCACTTGTCTTCGGCACGTTCCTGTTTTTCAGCGTGGTTCAGTCATGACCGCAGAAAACGACTATCGGCTCGGCCGACGCGCCTTCCATCGCAACCAGGAAGAGAGCATATCCGTTGCCTTGGCCATCGTTGCAGTCCTCCTGCTTGCTGGCGGCTCCTACATCCTGGTAGACCGTTTTCACGTGCGCTCCGTGCAACTGCTGGAAGGTTGCCTCTATGCGTTCTTTACTTTGGTTGCTGGCATTGCCCTCGCCTGGTATCTGCTGACTCTGCGCCGCCGGCGGGAGGCAAACTGGCCTCATCCTGTTTTATTTATAAGCCAGGTGAAGGACCGCGCCGCGGTCAAGGCCGCGTACGCACAGAACGCAATCGTGCTGGGCTATGACGTGCATGGCAAGCCCTGGTTCTGGCCGGACGCGACGCGGGTAATGCAGTCGGTGGTTTTCGGCGCAACCGGTTCTGGCAAGACTACGCTTCTGAAGAACATCATCACCCAGGACCTATTCCGAGTTGTCGGACCTCCCGAAGACCAGCACCGCAGTCCCATGTTGATCTTTGATGGCAAAGGAGACCAGGAGTTTCTTTCCGATCTTCTCCCGGCCATCGAAGCCGCTGGCAGGATGCACCAGCTGAGAGTGCTCAGCCCATCGCGGCCAGACATCTCCGTGCGCTACAACCCCTTCTTTAGTGACGCTGGACTGTACGAAGAGCACTCCGGTTTCGTGTTCGAATCGTTCGATCAGGAAGAAGATTTCTTCCGCGGGCATCAGGGCAACTATCTTGCCGACATCTCGCGCGTTCTGACATACACCGGTAAGCGTTACAACTTCCACGACGTGATGGTGATGGCGCTTGACCCAGTGGTCATGCGGGAACAAATCGCTATTGCCCGCGCCAGACTACAGACGCTTGAGGGTGTCAGCAATCAGCGCCGCCTGAACTTCGAGATGTCAGCGAAGATGTTGTTACAGTCCCTGCAAGACCGCGAGCGAATCACCAAGATCCAGGGCCTGTTAAACCAGCTCATGACCTTTCTCCAGGATGAACTTTCGGGTATCACCGGCGCCTACGATGAAATGCTGTCGCTCGACGAAGTCATTGACCAGGAACTGATTCTGTTCGTTTCGTTAAATACCAACAAGAACTCAAAAGCGGTCACGGCGCTTGGCCGGATGCTGCTGCAGAACATGCAATTGATAATTGGCAAGCGTTACGAAGACGAGCAGGAGCGCCGCCGCGAGAACCGGCCGATGGTGAGCGTAATCCTCGACGAGTTTGCGCCCTTTGCTTATTCGAACTTTGCCCAGATCCTGCAGACGGCGCGCGGCACCAACACCGCGTTCCTGTTCGCCCTGCAGGCGCTGCCGCAGCTTCTAACCGTGGGCCGTGGCTTCAGAGATGACGTGTCCTCGGCGCCGAATACCAACATCCTGTTGCGCACCAAAGATGAGGAAACGGCGCAGTATTTCCTGAAAGCATCGGCGCGTGTTCCACAGAAGCGGCGCACCTTGACCGTCCAGCGCACCGGGGTGTTTGAGGACAAGTACGAGCCCGTTGGATTCGGCAGTGAAACCGACATCAAGGATACTCGGGCGCAGGATGAGCACATCAAGAACCTGCCCGTCGGCCAGATGGAAATCCTCATGACCGACAACCGGCTCGGGACCCTCCATTCCCATCTGCATGTCAGGGTGCCGCGCCAATACCGGTTCCCGGGACTTGAGCCGAGAATTTATCCCAGGCTCCACGCAGTTTCTCACATTGAAGGCGCAAACCTGCGCTTCAAAGACCCCGAAGTTGTTCGTCGCAATGGCCGCCTGGCCGCGCGCACTGGCCGTTTGACATGAATGTGAGCCGTCCATCCCGGATTGTCGTTGCCGGCCTCTTCTTGGCCATGCTGCCATTGCTTTGCTTCGCCCAGGCGCGCCGTTCGGGCTACGATCCTGCCGTTCAGCCGCAGTCTTCGAAACAGAAGGATAGCTTCGTCGATTTCGCCCTGAAGCGCATCAATCCTGCCGACAAAGACTATGGGCAGTGTCTTGATGAGGGCCGCAAGCTGCTCGTCGAAGAAACCATGAGGAACGGCTATTTCTGGTCGAACCTCGTTGCATTGGGGCTGCTGGCGTGTCTGTTCGTCATCATTGTTTACCAGCACAGATTGCAGACCTGCCGGGTGTGGACCACGGCAGAGATGCTCGCACAACACGAGCACAGCCTCTCGCGGGCAAATGCTCAGGTGAAGGAGGCCACAAACAGGAATCGCGGCCTGATGGAGGCGTTAACCACGCTGAGAGAATCCGCGCCTCGTTTGCAAGCTCCACCAGGGGAGGCGCAGGACCGCCCTACACCAGAGACCGTTCGCAGCCGGACCTCTATACCGGCCAGCCAGGTAGCGTCAACCAAGAGCACCAATGCCACATCAGCGACTGACCGCTCTGCGCGCGTAGCGACGGCAACACGCCCCGCCGACCAGATCGGACTCTTCAAACCAGACGTGGACCTGATCATGAAGGTCAATTCCCTGGAGCAACAGCTTGGCCGGTCCCAGGATGAGGCCAAACTCTTGCGCCGTCAGCTGAACGAGTCAGACCGGCGGCTCCAAGAGGAGCAACAGAAGAACCGCAGTCTGAAAGGGGCATAGCCCGGCACCCAGAAATGAAGAAGGAGTTCGCAAAGAGATGTCGAAAGACGAAAAAGAGAACCGGTCGAAGCCAGAATCCGGGGCACTCGACAAGTTCGAGCCGGGCGGGGAGTTGGGCCCGATTGAGGACCGCAACGCATACGAACAACGGTTGAATTCGTTGCCTGCTGAGCAAAAAGAGTTCGCCGAAGAAAACACGCGCTTTGCCGATCTCTGCCAGTACTTTTCCCAGCAGAAGATCGACATCCCGCCGTCCATTATCGACAGGCTTGGAAATGTTTCTAAGCTTCCAGTGCCGGATCGCATTCGCGCCATGAAAGACATCAATCGCGAATTGATGGAGTACCTCAATGATGTTGGTCAAGATCCTGGAATTCGGCAGTAACTGGTGGGCGCGGTTCGGCCATGATCCGCAAGACCGTTACCGCTACACGAAACATGCCGCCTACTTCAATTCCACTGGTGTGCGCTGCGGAAGCAAGATGAGGCGCTACTGGATCGTTCCTGGGTTGATCCGGTTCAACGGCGTCGGAGACTTTAACCCGCAGTTCCCGAACCGGGCGGTCGGGGAGGTGTTTGAATGCGCCGATCTCGTCTTTGCACGCGGCGGCAATCGGGTGTTGTTTCGGCGGAGAGTCGGACAATCGTGCCAGCCCAATTGCTTCCTTTTGACTGTATCGAGCGCCAGGTTCGGCGCCCTCAGTGTCGAAGCTTCTGACTGGAAATCAGAGTCTCTGACCCCTATCGCTGTGAGCCACATCGGTGAAAGACAGGAAGCAATGTTGCTCATGAAAGCCGGCGATTGGGTCCGAAGCACACTCGGCATCTGGCAGCTCAGGGTTGCGCGAAACCTGCCGCACGGTGCTGCCCTGGAATTGCTCGAAGACGGAGTTCTGGACTGAGGGGTGCCACTTATGCGCTACGCCAAAGGCGGCTTGGTCATTAACCCAGAACGTGACATCCCTTTGTTACGTCAGGTCCGCAACTCGCGGTTCGTCAGCCACAACCAGTTGTTTGAGTTGATGAAGTTTGGCGGCTCGGATCGTTCGCGAGACAGTTTTAACTGGCGCGTCAGACGGCTGCTTAAGTCGGGTCACATCAGCATCTGTGGCGGCATCTTTTGCGCTGGTTCGTCGGTATATCGGATCACCAAAGAAGGTCTGGTCCTGCTCGAACATCACGGCCAATTCATCACAGTCTTACACTCGAATACAGAGCACCTTCCGCACGCTTCCCAGGTCTTTCACGCGCTCGAATTGAACGCAATTCAGCTTGCCTTGGCGCACAAGAACCTGCTTGCCAGTTGGCAATCGGAAGTCGAAGTCGCCTCGTTCAATACGATTTCGCGGTCTCCCTACGAGAAGGACTACGACGCCATAGTCGACGTGTGGGTCGGCGATAACAGGGCCCGATTCGCACTGGAATACGAACGCACTCTAAAGAGTTCGAAGCAATATGAACGGGTTCGGGCTGCACTTCACGCTGAGCGCCAAATTGCCTGCGTGTTGTATTTAACTTCCGGAATGGAGGTGCTAGTTCATCTCGTACATGAGTTTGAATCAGTGCCCAAGAAGTTGGCATTTGCTAACGCCAGGGATTTTAGGCAGACACTTCTCGAAACCAGGGTCTTTGTCCGCGGGGACGCCACCGGGACCAGATTCCGGGAGTTGCTTCAATGAAGATTCGATCAATCGTCTCTACCCTTTCCTCTCTTTGGCTTGTTGTTGCCGCCTTCTCGCCGTCTTTACGCCGTCTTGACGCGATGGGCATGCCTTTTTTGGGGGGTCAATAACATGGCTTGTTTCATTAACTTGCGTTCTGACTACCCCCTCAATTTGACTTTGTTCAAAGATCCGTATGCGTGTACTTTGACGTGGTTTTATATTGCTGGATTCACTTCGGCCCGCACGATTCCCATTTCGCTAATTCGACATAACCATCCGGTTCCAATCAGTATCTACCCCAGGTCCTGCGCTAACCGTTGCTCATCCGCATGCGCCCCAGCGGCAAGCGAATCCGCTTGGGGATTTACATCAGCACGTGCACTGGCCCGCGAGTTCCGGGCCCATATCGACGAGCAATTGACGCCTTCCGTCAAACACCAGCGTGCAAACCTGCGCGGCAGCGCTGAACTCGATTCCCGGGAATTGTCGGCGTCTTTGTCGCCTAAATCAGCGGAATGTGCGGTTGTTGAAATCCACATGCTATTGCCCGGCTCTCACAAGCGGACTTCGACGGAAGGAGCGTACTTCGGTTCTGTCGTCACTCTCTGGCGCGCCTATTCGCGGACAGATGGGCAAGTCAGATCGACTAAGGAGGAACACGTCATGTCTCAAAGCAGAGGAGCAGTAAGTTTTGAACCGCTGTTTACAGCAGAGGACATTGGCCTGCGCAAAGAGGCCAATGTCGAGCACGTTGTGAAAGTCTTTGTCACCCTCGGCGAGGGGCTGGCTTCTCGCTGGATCGAAATGCCCAAGGGCGTTTTGTTGCTGCAGACCGTGCCAGACGATCCTGCGTCCGGCGCCATTTACCTGTACGACCGCGAGCTGCAAGTCTTCTACTTTGTGGTTTTCGACGAAGGGCGTGACGACAGCCTAACTGCGGCCGAGTTCGATGAGCTTGTTACGGAATACAACCTTGTCTCGTGGACGGCACATCCGGCGCTTCTCCGGAGAGCCGTTGCTAAACTTGGGATGGCGTGACGGCTGGCTTAGAGAGAGGACTTTATGAAAGGAGTAGGCGAAGCGAGCGCGGAGATGGCACGGAGATATTTTGCATTGTTCGTAAATCGTCTGGCCTACACCCTGCAGTCCCACAAACCAGGCGCGAACGGGAAGCACTACTACTATCGCCCGAAGCAGGACCGCCGGATTTCGCCCCAAACTATTCGCGAGCATTTGAACGGTCAGCTCACCATTGGCGTCTACGCTCTGAATCCGAAGACACAGCGTTCCAAGTGGGTGGCAATTGATGCCGATTATGAGAACGCGCTTGAAGATCTTCTGAAATTGCAATGGGAGTTGCGTCAGGATGGAGTTCAGGCGGCGCTCGAAAAGTCGCGTCGGGGGGCTCACCTCTGGATCTTCGCGGACAAGCCATTGCTTGCAAGGCACTGCCGAATCTACATCTACAACCTGGCCCGTCGCTTGAAGGTGCCGGTAAAAGGCAGCTTTGGTCTGGCGGAAGGAATCGAGGTATTTCCGCGCCAAGATCAACTCGGTCCTGACGAATTCGGAAATGCTATTCGGGGACCGCTCGGAATTCATCGTGCTACCGAAAGGCGCTACTGGTTCTATGGAGCAGACTACCGACTCGATTCACAGCTGGAGTACCTGGAGCGCCTGCGAAAGATCACCGAGACCGAAATGGACGGCTTCATTCATGGACTCGAAATGCCGGAAGAGTTTCGCCCGAAGCCGAGAATAGATCTGCCACCATGTGATCCCGCGCGCCCACAATTCCGCATTCTCGATCACGTTCGGCCGACGTGTCGGCGTGGCGGGAACTACTGGGCACGTTGCCCTTCGTGTGCAGCGCAAGGACGTGATCGCAGCGGCGACAATTTGGCCATCTCAGTTTCGGATTCTCGCAAGTACAAGTGCTGGGCCGGATGCACCAAGGAGATGATACGAGCGGCTTTGGGACACCCGATTCGAGTCAGGAGGCTGGTTGAATATGGAATCTCAGCTCACGACGCACAATAGGCGGTTGGAGACCGAAGTCGCGGAGGTGGGCGCGTACGCGAGCTTCGTAGATGAACAAGGCACCGCATTGCCATGGCTTCAGCGCGTGGACAGCATTGGTGTAAACGGCGTGCACGCGATCGTGGTCGCGCCAGTACTGATCCGGGTGCAAATGCTTCGGATAGAGCGGACGTACGATCTGCTCATTACTCGGCACCAACTGGCAAAATCAGGGGATAGCCAGAGGCCACGGCTAGAAAGCTCGATCCTTTGTTTTGGCCGCAGGGGCAGCCTGGAGATGGAGCTGTGGGGGAAGGACGTCACGTTACGCGGCAGCGTTTGTCCGGTTTTCTACACCCGGGCGGGGGAATGTGTGGTGTTGCCAAACGACTTCCAAGATGCTGCCACTCGAATCACATCTGCCGTGTGCTGCCTCGGCTGCCGTCATTGTCATTTGCTCGGACCTAGGCTGATTGCCCCGGACCGGACTGGGAATCCCAACGCTCCTGATGTAACCGACGAGCGGAGCACAAGCGGCGATGCAGTTGCGGGCGGAGCGGCGTGAGGAGTCTTGGATGAGCAACGGCCCCACAGCAGGCGACCTGCCCAGCATTGATGAGGTTCTTGCCGACCCTGCCGCGTCTTTTTGGCTTAAAACGGCGCTTCGTTCCGCTTTGTGTCGCGATCCCGTAGATGCCGCCCACGATTCGGAGATCCTGGCACGACTGCTGGAAGAAAGGTGCGACAAAATCCTGTCTGGGAGTTGACTACATCTGTTTCGCTCATTCTGCCAGTCTTTCCGAGTCGCCGGTCTCGGCTTCGGGAGTTATTCTGCCCCTGCGCACGGTTGTATTGTCGGCATCGGAGCGCAGTCCACAAAATCCACAAATCTGTTGTCCTTTATAATGTGCCGTCCACAATTCGGGCAGCTCTCGTGGCCGCACAACCCGGAACCACCCAGGTCGCCGGGAAAGAGGGATCAATATGCCTGATACCACATCCGGAAATCGCGGACGGAATAGACAGAAAATCCCCCGTATCGGACCGGAAGAGGCGGCGCGAGTCTTTGCAGAATGTGAGCACCTGCTGGACAGTTCTCCTGTCTTCGTTGAGAACCTGCGGCAGGCAGGTTTCGCCCGCTTCCTAGCCCCATTACACGAGCAGATCCTTGAGCTCGCGGTGCAGCCGGACTCATGGGGCGAGCGAACCAGGGCTCGTCTGATCTCTGAAGTCTTTGCCGGCCTAAGGGGGGATCCCAGCCGAAGATGCGAGCGTGGAGGAAATCGTGCAACTCTCAAATGTTGTGGTGCCCTGCTTCCTTCTTGAACTGGGGACGCCGAAGACAGCACATTGCGATCGAATTTCCCAACGATCCCTGCGATTCCGCCGCACGCTTTGGGCTCCGCGCAGGGCCGTCCTGTCCGATCCATTCCATCAGCTGTGAGCAGCTAGCCCAGCTAGTCGCCGAAGCCGGCGAGGAACTGGTTGGCCTTTGCTATTTCGGAGACCAGCCAAGCCGCGAACACATTGAGGCACAACTAGCTCTCAAAGGCTCAACGACCGATTCCTAAACAAGGTCGTGCCGTTCACCATCCTCTTCCAAAACGAAGCATTAGAAAAACTCCAAGAAACTACGGCTGCCTCGCCATCGCAAGAGACTGAATCTGACTGTTTTCCTTTGAGTGGATCCCCGACACTCTCGCCGTCAGATCGCCGCGCGAGTGATTGACGCTGGAACTCGCTGGAGATGCGAAATCCCGGTCCGACAAAGGTCGATCAGCACAATCACTCGCGGGACAATCTGACGACAAAGGACGGGCTTCTCTCGTTTTTGCAAATGTCCTTAGATCGGGAGGTAGAGACATGCCGAAGACCGTAAACAAAGTCATCCTCGTTGGAAACGTTGGCAAAGACCCAGAAGTCCGATATTCGCCGAGTGGTATGCCGGTCGCGAACTTTAGCCTGGCCACCAACGAAAAATTCAAAGACCGAAACGACGAATGGCAGGAGCGGACCGAGTGGCACAACATCGTGGCTTGGCAGCGATTGGCGGAGATCGTCGGCGAGTACGTTGCCAAAGGTTCCAAGCTGTACGTCGAGGGAAAGATTCAGACCTCAAGCTGGGAGGATAGGCAGAGCGGGGAGAGGAAATATCGCACCGAGATCGTCGCCCGCGACCTGCTGCTGTTGGACCCGCGAGAAAACTGTGGCAACGACCACCGAGGCCCGACTCCTAACGAAAATGAGGGTCAGCGTTCCCACGCCGGCTCTGGCGAGAGTGCGAATGAGGAGATTCCGTTCTGACGTCTGCGAGATCCCCGCACATCCTTACGAAGGAGAGCTGTCATGAGCCCAACCAACGGACACGCTAATGACCCAGCAAATATCCCCACTAACGCAGTGCAGCAGCTTGCTCCACCGGCCAGCGACACAAACATCCCCACTGCCCTGACAGCGACTGCGGCAAAGATCAAGGAACTGATCGCTAATCTGGAAATACCCTTCCATCCTTCAGTGATCGAATGGCGCGTCACCAACACCAGCAAAGGTGGATCTCCGCGCGGACAGGTTGTGCCCTACGCCGATCAGAGAGCTTACACAGATCGTCTGAACGCGCTGTTCACTCCGGCGGGATGGACGCGCAGGTATGCAGTTCATACCAGCGCGAGTTTTGAGCGGAGTAAAGATCAGAAGATCGTCGCGAAAGTGCTGGTTACGTGTGAGCTGACCATCTCCGGCCTGGGCTCGCATTCCGCAACCGGAGAAGAGTGGGCCGACGACGATAATGCTGCCACGTCTGCAGAAGCGCAATCTTTCAAAAGAGCCTGCGTCTGTTTTGGACTCGGGCGCTATTTGTATTACTTCACCGGAACATGGGTGGATCTGGATGATCGCAAGAGGCCGAAAACTATTCCGAAACTGGCGGACTGGGCAACGCCTGAGGGATGGCGGGGTGGCTTGCGGCCCTACGCGGAGAGTGCTTCGAAACTGTCCGAGGGAACAAGTACTGGGAACGACGGAAGTGGCGATGGCCATTACGGCGGCAAGGGCGGGAGCGACCAAGCTGCGAGCTTCGTGCGAGAGATCGAACAGATGGAACAAGCGCTGGGGAAACGCATGTATCGCGGGTTGTTGAAGGCGGTCGCAAGAGCGTGGAACCCCAAGGATATTCAGGATACAGGGGTCCAACAGAGGGTGCTGGCACATATGCAGGCGGCAGAACGAGGTTTCCGGCGACTGGATGCGGCGCTAGACAGAGTCGGGCCCGAAGCGCTGACACAAATACTCCGCTCTCTGAAGTTGCAGTCAGTTAGCCAGGTGGACAACCTGCAAACGTTGCATCAGATCGTGCTTACTCTTGAACCAGCTGGGCAACGAGAAGTAGCAAAACAGTAGACCCTTCCCGGGAAGGAAACATCACCAGCCTCGCCTCTTCGCTTTATCGTTCTCCACTAGCGCAGCATACTCTCCGACGTTGAAAGGCAAATCCCATGGAAAACAAACCATCAAATGCAGAGGAAGCACTTCCGCCCGAGGAAGCCGCAGCCAAGGCAGCTATTCTCGCCGAATGCGAGCGATTAGCCGAAGCCGGAATCACGTTTGTAGCCGTCCACTTCGACGGCTCAGGCGATGAAGGCGCAAGCGAAGACATCAAGTGCTACGCCACCGAGGATTACGCTTATGAAGAAAGCGAAATCCAAGGAGCCAATCTCTCGAAGCTGCAGGAACACTTTGAAACGCTTGTACCGTACGGATACGAGAACGACTGTGGAGGCTTCGGCGACGTGATCTTGAACGTGAAAGCCCGCAAGATCACGATTGAACGCAATGATCGCTTCGAAGACTGCACAACCTCGAGCTACGAGGTTTAGCCATGGCTCATCCACTGAAGCACGCAGAAAGCAGCGCCAGAAAATTTGGCGGCAAGGCCGAGGACTATCTGGCGATCCACAACTGGTTTGATGAGTCGAAAGCTTTCATTGCGGATTTCCGACACCGCAGTCTTCGGCACCACACCGAAGGAATTTTCTTGTGTGAGCGCATCTTCGGTGTCGCCATCACCAACAGCGAAGGCAAGCAGGTGCCAGTGCGCTACATCGGAGAACAGCATGTGCGCGAGGATCTGGGGCGCATACCCACTGCACAAGACTGGTTATCGCAAATCACGCCCGCCCGCTGGATGTATGGCCAGCGTTTTGAGCAGGACGATTCAGAACTCCATTCCTGACGGAATTTAATTCCCGGAATACCAATCCGGGAGCACGCTGCAACGTGTCTTCCCGTCCGCCTCCTTGAGCTGACTCCCGTCTCTACTCGTGTGAGAAACCAAGGCGGCGCCAGCGACTGCCTCCACTTCCGCCATGCAACGAGGTGCCTAGTTATGACTGCCGCAATAGCACCAACTGTGTTTGCTCCTCCCAATCTTCCTCCGGGTGAAACTTCTGCATTGCTTAACCTGCTCATCGTGGACAAAGACCGTCTGGTTCGCGAAGCCTGCCGGGAAGCTGCAATCGCTCTCGGATACCGCGCCAGCGCGTCTCAATCCACGGAGCAGGCGCTTTGGTTGATCGACGCCCAAATGATAGAGGTTGTCCTTCTCGACCTGGACCTGCAAGAGGCAAGCCGTCTGGACGTCTTGCGGGAGATCAAGCGTCGACGTCCGGATATCGAGGTGATTGCCGTCAGTGCCAATGCCACTGTCGATTCGGCAGTGCAGGCTATGAAGAACGGCGCCTACGACTACATCACTAAGCCTTTCGGCATACAAGAATTGAAACTGCTCTTGGAGAGAGTCAGCGTTCATCTCCAGGAGAAGGCCGAACATCGCAGGTTGAGCGAGAGGATTAAGTCCAGCCAAGGTTTTGGCAACATGATTGGCCGTGCCCCGGAAATGGACAAGCTCTACCGCGTTATCGGTAAAGCCGCGCAGAGTGCCCACCCGGTGTTGATTTTGGGCGAGAGCGGCACTGGGAAGGAGATGGTTGCCCGTGCTATCCATCACTCCGGCCCGTTTCGTGACGAACCGTTTGTCCCGGTGGACTGCGGCTCACTTGTTCCCACGCTGATCGAGAGTGAACTGTTTGGATATGTGAAGGGCGCGTTTACGGGTGCGGCGCAATCCAAACCAGGACTGCTGGCGATCGCCGAAGGTGGGACAGTTTTTCTGGACGAAGTAGGCGAACTTTCCATCGATCTCCAAGCGAAACTGCTGCGCGCTCTTCAAGAGAAAGAGATTCGTCCGGTCGGCGGCACGAAACTGGTTCCGATCACTGTGCGTATTCTAGCCGCCACCAACCGCGATCTGGAGCACGCTGTTGGGCAAGGACTATTCCGCCGCGATCTGTACTTCCGGCTGAATGTTTTGAGCCTGCGAGTTCCACCATTACGTGAGCGTCGCGAGGACATACCTCTGCTAGCGAAACATCTTCTGGAACACGTTTCGCGCATGTCAGGACGACGCCATGAATTAAGCGACGATGCTGTAAAGGCGCTTCTGGCCTATGACTGGCCGGGCAACGTGCGTGAACTGGAAAACTGCATTGAGCAGTGCTGTGCGATGAATTCCGGCCCAGTCATCCACGCCGCGGATCTGCCCAGTTCCGTTAGGGGAGGATCGGTGCAACAGATGAACGGAAGGCCAGCGGAAACAATTGCACCCATCTCCGATCTGGAGAAGCAGGCCATCCTCGGGGCTATTGCCCAGCTACATGGAGACAAGCTCACTGCGGCGAAGCTGCTCGGCATCGGGAAGACCACTCTCTATCGCAAGCTGAAAGAATACGGGGAAGATCCAATAGTCGTTCAACGATAGCCAGGACTTCCGCCCGCTCGACCCGTTACTTGTCTCACCCCTTCATACCCCGACTATCCCCTTGGTCGGCAAATCTTCCTTCGACCAACAGCAGAGGAGGTGCTTATGCACGCTCGCATCTCCGCGGTCCAACATCTGCGTCCACTTCGAGGCGGCGCACAATCTCACCTGTTGAAGACATCTGACGGTGCCTGCTACGTCACCAAGTTCCAAAACTAATGTGACGCTCCACATTAGTTTTGTAATGTTGAGAACTCAGGAATGTGGAGTCGCTCTCCCCGCGTACCGTCTAGCGTGGCGTCTTGGGCAGTCGGGCTCCACATTCCTGAGGAGACAATGTCCCAACCACTGACCGATCGTGGTGAGGTCGACACCCGAAATCAGAAGCGCAACAGCCGTACTGTGGCGCATGCTATGTGGGTGAAGACGTTTCCGTGTGAGAGTACTCACATCGGCGCGAGCACGCTTCAGATGTTTGGCCAAGATGTATCGAACCCCAAAGCGAGTCAAGGGCTGTTCTCGATGGTTGGCAAAGACTCGCACATCAGAGCGGAGATCCAGATGGCGCTCCTCGCAATGATCGCGCAGGACGTGGGCAGTTTGCGGCCACAGAGGACAGAAACGTTCTTTCCTGCCCTTACCGAAGAGCCGGACCTGAAACGGTCGGATCAGCTGTAGATCGCGTGCCCGCAGGTCAACGATCTCCTGCACGCGGGCCCCTGTGTTGAACATGGTTGCGATTAGAGCGTAGTCTCGACGGTCATCCCGGCTTGCTATGCTGATTCCGGAAAGGATGGCTTCGATTTCATCGCGTTCGAGGTATTCGATTGCGCGCTGGCGAGCGCGTTTGAAGGGAATGCCGAGAATACGCTGAACCTGATCAAGGTGCTCCGGGTGATAGGTTCCTATGTAGCGAAAAAAAGCGTGGAGAGCGGCCAGGCGGACGTTGCGGGTAGTCGCGCCGTTCTTACGCACCTCCTCCAAGTGGGCAAGGAAAGCAATCACGTGGTCCGGTTCAATGTTCGCGAGATCGAGGTCGTGAACCTGGCACTTTTGATGAGACGCCAGGAAACGAAGAAAGAGCACCACGCTATCACGGTAGCTGTGAACCGTGTGGGCACTCATGCCACGAACTCGCGGCAGATGGTCTGTGAAGTACTCCCGTAGCCGTAAGGCAAGTCTGTTCGGTGCTGTGATCTTCATGCCGTCCTCCCTTCCCGCATTGACAGCGGAACGACCAGTCCACCAAAAGAATCATTGAAACGGCTGCTGGCAAGAGCGCGGAGAGGCTCCACGAAATGCAGGTAACGGTAGGTTGAGACTATGGAGACGTGTCCGAGGTAAGCCGCCAGGAATGGCAGCTTTGTCCTCAGATCGGCACCAGCGCGGTACCATCGAATCAGCGCATTGACCGCACAACTGTGGCGAAAGTCATGGACCCGTGGTCGCCGACCGGATCGCGTACGAATGTTGCAAGCATCCAGGAGAGCCCACAAACAGCACTGCAATCCCCGTGCGGTATAAGCTTTTCCTCCCTGCCGCCCATTCCAGATGAGCGGCGTGGTGGAAAGAATGGGAAGCTTGCGCTTTCGCCGTACCTCGAGGTAGCGCTGAAGCTCTCCAATCACATCTTGCGGCAGTGGAAGGATGCGCGACTTGTAGAACTTAGAGGCGCGCACTAAGAGCGTACCTTCGCGGGGATCGAAATCGCCCACCACAAGCCGAAGTAGCTCGCCAATGCGCAGGCCCGTTGTATAGAGGAGCACAACAGCAAGACGAACCCCTTCAGGACGGAGAGGCGAATAAGATCGCCGCTGAAGAGTTGCGGCCGCCATCATCAGCCGTGCCACCTCAGATTCAGAAAAGATGTATGGAGTTACCGTTTGGCCAGCCCTCGGAAAAAGGATCGGGTCTGGTACAAAGCAGTCTGGCACGGTGCGACGACGATAGAGACAGAACTTCCGGATAATCAACATGCGGTACCGTCGCACGCGAGGTGTTAACTCGGACTGGCTTTGGCACCAGGAATGAAAGACCTCAGCCGTCAGGTCTTGAGCGACACGAGGAAACCCATTCAGGAATCGATCTAGGGCTTTAAAAGTCGTAATAGCGTTCTTGCATCGGTGCCCGAGCGCGAAGTGTAGTTCGAGGTACCGAGTGATTGTCGGACTCAGCTGTGACTTAAAGGTGAATGTCTGTTTCAAGGGCGCACCGCCTTCTTGCCCCTCGATTCCGCTGGCACAGACAGGGCAACATCGCGTAAATCCTTGATTGCCAGGCGCAAGTAAGTCGAAGTGCTTTCTATTGTGCGATGGCCGAGGAGGTCGCCAATGGTCTTGATCGACGTACCCTTTCTCAGCAGAAACACAGCATAGGAATGCCGAATGCGATGGGACGATCCCCTGCCGGGCATATCCACTCCGCTCCGGCGGGCCCAAACCCGGAATGCTGTCGAGACGGCAGTTGTCTTGAGGACCCCAATTGGAGCTTTCACGCGAAGGAAAATCTGTCGAAATGGCGGCGGTGGTGGAGCTTTCGTGAGGTATCTATGTAGTGCCATCCCAATCGCATCAGTTAAAGGGAGGTCGAGAGCCGTTCCGGTCTTTCTTTGTGAGATGGAAATCTTACCGGCTCGCCAGTGAATGTCATCCAAGGTCAATGCCACAACATCGCTGGCGCGCAACCCGTAGGTTGCCATCAAAGAAAACATCGTAAAATCGCGCAATCCCGCCAAGCTGGAGCGGTCGATGGATTTAAGAAATGCTCGAACCGTCTCCCACGGCAGGGTGCTAGGGAGTTGCTCTTCTCGGTAGACGCGCGGAGTGTCGATCTGGCGATCAAGCCCGTGAGAAATCTCGCCCTTTACCGCCAGAAAGCGCAAGAAGCAGCGAACCCGGCCTACGATGCGCTGCAAACTCGCCCGAGTGAAGCGGTGACTGATCGTTTTCACAAAGACTTCGAGGTCATTGGGGGTCAGGGTCTTCAGCCACCCAGCGTGCTTCTCGATCTTGACGTATGCGAGGAACTCCGATGCTGTATAGGAGTTCTGCTGGATCGTAGACGCCGCAGCCCCACGAACAGTTTTCAAATAATGTGCATACGCATCTAGATATCGTGCTGTTGCACTGGTTGTCCTTTCTTCTGTTGGCTTCAAAAGATCTTTTGTGCGCATGTACTTTTGCAGCGCATCGATTGAGCTCGTCAGATAGGGGAACCGTCGCTGCAGACTCTTTCGGCAGGCCACCAAGTCAGCTTGCTCAACCTCACTCAGGTGGTGTACACCACGCCGAATCAGGACCGATTCCATATAAGACAGCAACCAGATTCGCTGCCTTATATAGGAACAGGTATAGCGCTGCTCCAGGAGCCAAGTGGTGAACCCATCGACCATGGGCCCGAGGATCGCCAACGATGAATACCGCCGGAAGCTGGCGGGGTAGAGTGTTTTTAGCATCAAAGTCTCCTTGGCGCTAAACAGCGCCGCTCTGATGCTACGAAAAAATGTGCAGATGGAAATCCTGCACACCAGGATTCACGCTGGCCCTACGAGTCAACTCCACATTACTGAGTTCTCAACATTACAGAACAATCCCCAACACATCCGAGTGCTTGCGAACGAGATGCTAGCGACCAAGTTGGGTCTGGCCCTCGGGCTCCCAATGTCACGTGTGGAAGTGATCGAAGTCTCTGAGTCTCTGATCGAACAGACAGAAGATCTCCGAATCAGCCTGGGAGGTGCCAAGATTTCGTGCCGGAGCGGCAGGCAATTGGGATCGCTGTACGTGGGTTGCGAGAGTCCGGGCATGACATTCGACTATTTGCCTCGCGAGTTGCTTCAGAGGGTCGTGAATGTTGGTGACTTCCCCAGAGTTCTTATCCTGGACAAGTGGGCGTGCAACAGCGATGGACGCCAGGCGATCTTCTGTCGGAAAGCGGCGAGAAGCCAGCGACACGCCGCAACCTTCATTGACCAGGGCTACTGCTTCAATGCCGGCGAATGGACGTTTCCTGACTATCCATTGCGAGGTGTATACGCGAACAACTGTGTACACGAGGGTGTCACGGGATGGGAGGCATTCGAACCAGCAATGACCCGAGCAGAAGAGATGGATTCAGACACCATCTGGCGGTGTGCGGCCGAGATTCCGGAAGAGTGGTACGAAGGAGATCGAGACGGCCTGCATCGGCTGGTGGAGGCGCTGCACCATCGCCGCGGGGCAATTCGGAAGTTCATAAGCGAATTTCGTAGGTCGAGCCGGAACCCATTTCCGAACTGGCGTGAATCGCCCGCGAATTCTGCCATGGCCTCTCGCGGCAAGAGATCGATCGCTTGAGGCACAGCGTTGGTAATTGACACCCGTGCAAGCGACGGGCTTTCGGCACAAAGCATTAGAAAAGGAGGATCAGGCCAATGGTCGAGCACAATCCTCCGGCTCCTGCCGATAGCGCCCACCCTCCAGTGATTCCGCTGCCAGTCGCGCTCTATGTCTCCGATGAACTCATTTTTGAGCTCTATGACGGGGGACAGCCCTGTCGTAGATTTTCCATCCGTTGGGAGAGGCTCGTTCCAACGAAAGAAAATGAGCCAGAGGCAGCCCCGCAGAGTTCCTCAACGGGCTTACGCACACCCCAACATTAGTGCCCGCGTTCACTGACCCGCCTAACGCGGACTTCCACCTAATCGCCAATGAATGAGAAATGAGGATGGCAATGAGAATTCGTGTGACCACGAGAGCCGACTTGTTTGAGAAACGAAAACAACAACACATCGAGCGCGGCTACCGAATTGAAGATGAGCGCCCGATCCCTGTGAACGGACTCTGCTCGTTTATGGCTGTGAGCGAAATACTCGATTCAGACGGGATTGGCGACCTCGTGGCACAGGCGCTCAATAGGATGGCGAGATGAGACCACATGGCAAAACCAAGCTGGGGTTCTTCCCATTGCCCGTGTCGGAAGCCCCACGGCTGATGAAGTGCCTTGCCTTCGCATCGGAATTCTCGGCGCTCGATCCTTGCGTGGGAGATGGCGTGGCGTTCACTTACTTGCTTCATGGCGTAACCGCTCACCGTTATGGCATTGAGATCGACGCCAATCGGGCAGAACAAGCGAGAGCCTTGGGAATTGAGACTTTGCAAGCCAACGCCATGGATGTCCGGTGCCAGGAGGAAGCTGTGTCCTTGCTCTACCTGAATCCTCCGTACGATTGGGAATCCGCAGAGAGCAACAACCAGAGACTGGAGTTGGTCTTCCTCGAACATAGTTATCGTTGGCTCAAGGCTGGTGGTGTTCTCCTATTCGTGATTCCACAGCTGCATTTGGCCAAATGCGCCAGATTGCTCAGTGAACACTTCACGGACGTGCGCGTGTTCAGGCTCACCGAGCCGGCTTCCGTGCAATACAAGCAAATCGTAGTTCTTGCGACTCGCCGCAAGCGACATGCCCGGCTCGCAGATGCGGCGTTGTTGGATGGAGTGCGATACCTCGAAGCGCTGGCAACAAAGGACGAGCTTGAACCTCTGGGCGACATGCCTGATGTCCGTTACGAAGTTCCTGCCTCCGAACCGGCCGTGCTGACCAACATGGGTATTCCATTAGACGAAGTAGAGGACCTGTTACTGGAATCCGCCGCATATCGACAGGCGGGCCGTGCCCTTCTGCCCAAGTTGAATGACGTCAAAGGCCGACCGCTCACACCACTGCATGGTGGGCATGTCGGCCTACTCTGCACGGCGGGCATGCTGAATGGAGTATTTGGACAGGGCGAGACCCGGCATATTGCCCACTGGCGCTCCGTGAAATTTACTGACCATTGGGAAGAAGAGGAAGAAGACGGAACCAAAATCCTGCACGACCGGGAGCGGTTCTCGCATGAACTGACCCTTGTCTTTGCCAGTGGAAAGACCCAGGTTCTCACGCATGAAAAGAAGGACTCCGAATGAAAAATGCCCACCTTCGATTCGGCTGGCTAACCTACGTAAAAAGCACAGAGAAGACGACCACCAGTATCAAGCTGCGGCTCGACCGCTTTATCGGGGAGGTGTTGCCCGATCCGCCGCGGCAGGCCAAGGCCCATCTCATTTCCGTGATCGGAGGGGACACGCAGATCGCGGCGGTCAGTGCGGCGATCTCTTTGGGAGACAGGTTCATGGTGGAAGGGCCCGGGGTGCAGCCGATTCGAGTATGTCTAGAACGAAACGCGCAGTGCTTCAAGGGCTCGGTACAGCTTGTCGGACGCAAAAAGCCCCTGCGTCATCTTATCGGGCTGTCGGAAGAATTTGCTTCGAGCAATATGCCTGCAAATTCAGGCAGAACTCTGCTGGCGGGCTCGAACAACCGATTTGTTTGGGCCTCCATCACACACATCTACGGAATTCCCGGCATGCCGGAATGGGCTCATTGGTTTGGGGACGAACTGAATACGCATCGTGCGATCATTCATGCGCTGGGCATTGGATGTAGCCCGGTCATTGTCAAAGGCGAGAAAGAACAGTTTCTCGACTGGCTTAGCTGGGGAGTCGAGAGTGGCGCGGTCCGATTCCCGGCCGAAACAGGTTCAGTTCGCTGGCCCAGCGTGAATCTGCAAGATATTTTCCCGCAAACTGACTAGTTTCCCCCGAGCCACTCTCCCTCTTATTCCCACCTGATTCATCTCTCTTTCGACTACTCCTTCGCTGACAAGAGGATTTCGATGCCGGAGCTATCGACCATCTACGACTACATGCGGGCTCACGCCAGTCTTTTGGGAGATCGCATTCTTCAGGAGTATCCAGCGCTCCACCAATTCGAGGATCCACCTTCCGATCGAATCGTGGAGCTATTGCGAAAGCCATTTCCGGCGCAAACCATCGCCATCATGGGAGTGGCCAAACGCTGGCAGCAGGCGCGGACATCCATGGTGGTCGCGGAATGCGGTACCGGCAAGACGCTGATTTCGCTGGGAGCCATTCATGTCCACAGCGGAGGAAGTTCGTTCACGGCCTTAGCGATGGTTCCGCCGCACCTGGTCGAAAAGTGGGCGCGAGAAGCGTTTCTGACATTGCCGGGGCTGCGCGTGTTTCTGATCGACGATTTGCGAAATGGCGGCGACGAGAACAAATCCCACGGAGTGAACGAGGTGCGATTAAGGCAGGGCCGCATCCTGCGGGAAGGCCTGCATACAACGTTGAGCGAGTTGCGGCTGCGCAAGGACTCGCCGAGTTCTCGTAAACGTTGGCTGTCGCTTTGCGGGAGACCATCCCTGTTTATCGTCGGACGTGAGCGTGCCAAGCTCGGCTATTTCTGGCGACATGCTTACCGCGTCCCACAATCTGGCCCTTACGTTGGCTGCGTCGTGAATTCGGATACGGGCAAGCCGGTGATCGTGGACAACAGCCGATTGACGGCAGGTGAGTTTGAGAAAGTCAAGATTGCCGAGACCATTGAGACCAGGGGAGAGAAGTCTTGTCGCTCACTGCACAGCCCACTGTGGCAGGCGGACTCGGACAAGATCCGCCGCATGGCCCCGATCGAATTCATCGGCCGCTACATGCCGGAATGGTTTGACTACGCGATATGCGACGAAATTCACCAACTGGCTGGCGACACAGCGCAAGGCAATGCCCTGGGCACTTTGGCCTCCTGCACCGACCGGATCGTCGGGCTGACGGGCACACTCCTCGGCGGCTATGCGGACGATCTTTTCAATACGCTCTTCCGGCTCGAAGCGAGAAGGATGAAGAAGCATGGCTACGAGTGGGGCACTACAGGCCGCAGTTCGTTCATTCAGGACTATGGCGTCCTCGAAACCATTACCAAGGTCGAACCCGCTAACAATGCCTGCTCGAAGGCGAAAACCACGAGCACGCTCCGGCGCAAGCCCGGAGCATCACCTTTGTTGTTTGGCGAATTCCTCATGCAGTTGTGCGCCTTTGTGTTTCTTGAAGACATCTCCGGCGAATTGCCGCCATACGAGGAAACCTATCTGAGCGTGCCCATGGACGCTCCGATGCGGGAAGCGTACGGCGAACTGGAAGATGAAATGCGGAAGGCGTTGAAAGCTCACCGAGGCAACCGGTCGGTTCTGAGCACGATGCTCAACACACTCTTGCTATATCCCGATCATCCGCACGGGATTGGGACGCTGTACGGTACGGAGTTCGATCCTGAACTCAAGCGCAAGGTCCGATTCGTCATTGCAGAACCCCGCGAGCTTCCGGAGGACCGCATTTATTCCAAAGAACGCAGACTGATCGAAGAGATCAAGAAGGAAATGGCTGAGGGGCGTCGCTGTCAGGTCTTCGCAGTCTACACGCAGAAGCACGACGTTACCGCTCGACTGCAACGAATCCTGAGCAACGAGGGAATCCACACCGCCGTCTTGCGGGCGAGCGTTGATACCTCTAAGCGCGAGGCCTGGTACGCCAGGCAGGTCAAAGACGGTGTCCAGGTAGTGATCTGCCATCCCAAGCTGGTGGAGACAGGTCTGGACTTGCTGGACTTTCCGACCATCATCTTCTACGAGTCTGGCTACTCTCTGCACACTTTGAGGCAGGCCAGCCGCAGGTCATGGAGGATCGGGCAACGGCGGCCGGTGCGCGTGAAGTTTCTTTGCTCGGAAGGGACCATGCAGACGTCGTGTTTGCGCCTTATGGGGAAGAAGCTCCTGGTGGCTCTCACCATGGAAGGCAAGTTTGCCGGCGAGGGATTGCAGAGCATTGACGAAGACGATGACATGCTCTCGGCGATGGCTCGGGAACTGGTCGAGAGGAACGGCATCGGCGATACTGCCGACTCCGTTTGGAGAGCGCTCAGTACAGAACATCAAAAGCTGTTTCCAACGAATTCTCATCGCGACGATGATGCCTCAGCCATCGAAGTTCCGGGCATTCTGCTGGATGATCAGTCTGACCCCGCCGGTCTTGTGGAAGGCGCTATAGACACCGCGTCTATCGTCGTCTTCGGACAGCGACCTCAATCGTTGTCCGGTAAGAGGCGACGCGGGAGGCCAGTTGTTCCGGAACAGGCGTCTTTATTCGGTTTCAGTTGACCTGACATAAGCGGAGGTCAGGTGAGAGTGGCAGCCCTCGCTACTCGTCACGCAAGTCTGCTCTCCTGAAATTGCTCAACCCTCGCCAGCAATTCGGTGGCATTTGCTCTCCCGCATCTCTCTCGCCTTCAAGAACTTTGTTTCAAATCACGCTTCAAATCAACCAGGAGGAAAGAAGTATGTCAGAAACTAGCACGCTCATTGGCTACGCCGGCCGAACGATTGGTCGCGAAGAACTAGCACTGGTGCCCACACCACCAGCAACCGAAACCCACCACCCTGTGCCGCACCACGAAATTGTGCAGGCCCTGATCGAGACGCTCGGCTTCCGCCACATCGGAGTCGTCCATGATGAATACGCCGTGTCACCAGATGGGATGAAAGCCTTTGGGGTTCTCGATCTCGCAACCGAAATGGAGGGATGCCGCTTCTCCATCGGGTTGCGCAACTCCCATGACAAAAGCATGCGCCTGGCAATGACCTGTGGCTATCGGGTGTTCGTATGCTCGAACATGGCGTTCGCGGGAGATTTCACGCCCGTGCTCGCCAAACACTCGAAGTCGTTCTCGCTCATCGACTGCATCTCGGTTGGCGTCGATCGAATGCAGCGAAACTTCGAGCCGATGCGAAAGCAGGTGGAAGCTTGGCAGAGAAGCGAACTAACCGACGTGACCGCGAAAGTGGTCATCTACGAGGCATTTGTCGAGGGCAGACTCGAAGCCCCAAAGCACCTTGCCCGGACTGTGCATGACCTGTACTTCGAACCGAAGTACGAGGATTTCCGGCCGCGAACGATCTGGAGTCTTTCAAATGCGTTCACGTCGGCGTTCAAGGAACTGGGTCCCATTCCGCAATTCAAAACGACAGCCAAGCTGGGCGAGTTCCTGGAAGCCCGATTCTCCCAGTCGTTCTAGCCTGCGGGGCGGTCTCAGCCGGCTCTTCCCAGCAAGTAATTCCACATGTTCAGACGACCCATGCGGGCGAGGCTTGCCCGCATGGGCTGAAGAGAGGAGTGACCGTCATGCTTCCATTGTTTGCACTTGGGCAAATTGTGGCCACTCCTGGGGCGCTAGCTGCATTGGAGAGATCGAAGCAGCCGCCTACATGTTTCCTAGCCCGTCATGCAATCGGGGACTGGGGCGAACTGGAGCCAACCGATGTCGCAGAAAATGACTGCAGCCTGGCTCATGGGTTGCGATTGCTAAGCAGCTACCAGACAGACGCCGGGGAGACGCTGTGGATAATCACCGACGCAGACCGGTCGGCAACCACGCTGCTGTTGCCAGAGGAGTACTGAGAGGTTGCATGAATCGGACCATTGGCAGGCGAAGGCCGCAGTCTGGGCAGACCAAAGAGCAGCTGCGCTTTTGCGATGTCGATTGCCGCTTGATGGTGCGGAAGCATCACTGAGTGTTTTTGCTTACGACCGTAACTTGCCTGCAGTGAAATTGCTGTGTAGCATCTGCGACTATGGCGACCCGTGCCTTGTTGCTGAGCGGCGATGAGAAAACCATTCAGGCGGCGACCCACGTTCTCAAGGATCTGGACTTCGCTTTCGAACATTCCAGCGAACTGCTTTTCGGCATCAACAGGCTTGCGCACGAGCACTTCGATGTCATTCTGGTCGACTGCGACGAGAAGGAGAGCGCGACCGCGGTGTTTGATTGTGTGCGCGGGTCGACTCTCAACCAGACATCCATCACTATTGCGATTGTTGACGGCAAGGCAGGCGTTCCCAATGCTTTTCGGCTCGGTGCCAACCTGGTGCTAACCAAGCCTGTGTCTCTGGAACAAGCCAAGGGCACGCTCCGGAGGGCGCTTGGCACGTTGCGAAAAGAAGCTCAGGCAGGGAAGGCACTCACCGCAAATGCCGCAGCAGCGCCGATGCGAAACGCGGTCCCGGCCGCCATTGTTAGCCGAGCCATTGGTCATAAGGAGGCGCAAAGCGCGCACGCGGCAAACCCTCCTGTGTTGCCATCGCAGTTGCCGTACTCAGATGGGGTTGACTCGCCTGCGGGCAAGCCGCAAGCGTCGTCGTCTGCACGTCCCAATTCCAGCTCCACAGCCTCCAGCGCTCCATCCGCCACACTTGACGAGGTCCGACCATCGTTCGCTGCTCCTCGCGCCGCGGTGGGCGCGATTACGCCCAGGAGAGAAGTCGCAGCAACCACCGCATGTGCACCAGCAGGCCTGGGCAATGCACGGCTGCAAGACGACGATCCAATCCTCGCCGAACTTCAAGAATTGGAAAGCTGGGATGCGGCTCTGCCTCCACCTACTTTCCATACCCCGGAAAAGCGACGCCGAAACAAGGCGCCCCTGTTGGTGGCGGTGACTGTGATTCTGGTCGCGGGTGGCCTTTATGCGGCAGGGACCAGGCAACCCAGCTTCCGAAACCTGGTCACATCTGAGTACCGGGCAGCTTTAGGGCGTATCGCGGAATTCCGGACGAAGCCACAAGCAGTTGCTTATAATACTCCGGCGCAACCTCCGCCGCACGCAGCTCAAAGCACAGCGGCGCCCTTGGCCCCGCCTTCCGCAGGCCAGACGGTCCAGGCGGCGGATGCGACAGCAGCAAATTCGGACTCGACCGCTAACCCAGCTTCCACCAGCAGTGCGGTGGCTGACGCTAGGGCATCCCCGCGCGCCGCGTTCTTACAGGATGTCAAGCGAGATGACGCCGCTAGCAGCACGGTTGCGGTTCCGGCTCTCGTTCCCGCCACGTCCACAACCCAGAGGGCCAGCAGTGACACGTCGACTGAGCCGATCGTACTTCCAGAAAGTGTCGCCGACGGCCGTGTCATGCGAAGAGTGCGCCCCGTCTATCCTAAGCGAGCGCAGCAGAAGAGGGTGCACGGTGCAGTCGTGTTGCAAGTCGTCGTCAACAAGGAGGGCAAGGTCGATTCCCTACAAGTTATCAACGGGAATCCGCTGCTGGCCCGGGCCGCTGTGGACGCAGTCAGACAGCGGCGGTATAAGCCCTATTTTCGTGACGGCGAAGCAGTTCCCTTTGAGACCCAAGTCACGGTAGATTTCCGCCGGCCTTGACGAATACGCCGCGCGACATTTGCCGTACTCGATTTGAGTGTGGAGCTCGGTGGCAGCGTCGGGAAGCGCGCCCGTCGGCAGGAGCCTGCTTGGCAATCCACAGCTCAAGAAATGGGTCGGCAGACGGACCATCCCGAGTAGCAAAGCAGCCGCTACCAACCTCACTTTTCGTCGTGTGATGGCTCACGCATAACACGCCCGGGCGTCGGAGTAGTAATCCGGCCGCAAACCCGCTCGCGATGATGAATAGCGACCGCTGCTGCTCAGAGCCATCAAGTGTCATCCTCTCGTCGGGCGGAAGGAACCAACGCCAAGTTCTTCGCGGCGGCCGTGTCACCTCTCTTTCTTTGTTTGGGGACTGGCGACGTCCTCCAGGCTCCGTACGTCTCCCTTCAGGTACGCGCCATCTTCGATAGCGATCCGCGGTGTATAGATGTCGCCTACAAGGATGGCTGACTTCTTCAGCTCAACGCGTTCGCCGCCGTACAGGTTTCCGTCCACTTGACCCCGAATCCCCGAATCAGATTTTCTATTCTGCCTGCCAAGGAGATGGCCACTGTGAGTATTCGTGCGCTCTGGGTGCGCCGCTTCCAAACTTTCCGTTCTCGACGTCAGTAAGCCAGCCGTGGGAAATGTACTAGTCCGGGTTATTCTTCTCTTGCGCAATCTGCAGGCTCAGGGACGAACGGCACGGATTGACAGGCGGACGCGCAGACGCTCCGCGCTGAGCCGCTTCTCACTTTCCGTGGGAGCAACTCGGGAGGCTTTTACAGAAATAACGTGCGATTTCGAGCAACCGCATCAGCAGGCTGGCCAGTGTGGCCAGTCTGAGGTATTCGTGCGCACTGGAGGCGTCGTTAATGCGAATTGTTGGTCAAGATCGCCACGGTTCCGCCGGCGGTTGCAACATTGAAGTTAGCGACTGCCAAGTCCGGTTTGAGATCGCCATTGAAGTCGCCGACGGCAAGGCCGTTGGGGATGCCGCCCGAACCCCAGAGTTGAGCTGGGGCGAACGTCCCGTTTCCGTTACCCGGCAAGACCGTGACACTGGCGCTGAACACGTTGACGGTGGCCAGGTCCTGGAAGCCGTCGCCGTTGAAATCCGCCGCGACAATTGTTCCCGGAGGCCCGTCGGGATCGCTGAAATCGCCGGCGAAGGTGAAGGCGCCATCGCCATTTCCAGTGAACACGGCAAGCTGGAAGAAAATCGAACTTGCGGTCTGAGTGACGATGACGAAGTCGGGGATGTTGTCGTGATTGAAGTCGCCTACGGCCATGCCACCATCGATGATGAGGCTGGCGACGGTTTTCGCCGCCTGGAACCCTCCAGTGCCCTTGCCTTTCAGGAACGAGACCGTACCCGCACCGGATTGGGAGACGAGCAAGTCGAGAATGCCGTCGCCGTCGAAGTCCGCCACCTGTAGACCAAGTCCGCTCAGAGCCGGGAAGCTGATGTTGGTGGGCGCAGCGAGGTTGCCCTTGCCATCACCCAGCATGATGGAGATGCTGTTGAAGCCGGGCGGATTGGCGTTGGAACCGAAGTTGGTAACGGCGATGTCCATGTTGCCGTCGTTGTTAAAGTCGGCGGCGAAGATCTGGATGGGAAACACGCCCGCAGTGAACTTCACTGGCGTCGAAAAATTTCCCTGGCCGTCGCCCAGCAGCACCCAGACGTTGCCGTTGTTGGTGGGAAAACCCTGGTCGGCGACAACTAAATCGAGCGCTCCATCGTTGTTCAAATCCGTAGCCACTAGGGCGACAGGAGCGGTACCAACATTGAACTTCTTCGACGCTTGGAACCCACCACCCTTCTTGCCCAGCAGCACGATCACGGAATGATCGGGGCGGGTGGTGACTCCAGTGTTGGTGGTCGCCACATCGAGGATGCCGTCGTGATTGAAGTCTCCGGTCACGATAGCCGAGGGGCTGGAGCTGAGGGCAAAATCCTTCTCTGTATGGAATGTGCCGTTTCCCTTCCCCAGGCCGACGGAAACGCTTGTGCCGCCGGCATTGGAGGTGATGAAGTCGCGTTTCCCGTCACCATTGTAATCGCCAGTGATGACGGCTATGGGTTCGCGAGCGACGGTAAAGTTTCGAGCCGTGCCCAAGTTGCCCTTGCCGTCGCCGAGCAGAACCGACACGGTGTTCGTACCCTCGTTGGCGACAATGACATCACGATTGCTGTCGTTGTTGAAGTCGTCGGTGGCGACATAGACTGGACTGGCGACGGAAGCGAGCGCGAACGTCTTGGCTGGTTGGAAGGTCGCGTTGCCATTTCCCAGCAGCACGAAAACCTGGTCGAGGTGGGTTTGCGCGGAGGTGACAATCAGGTCTTGCTTGCCGTCGTGGTTCAAGTCATCGATGGCGACGCAGGTGGGGCGGGGGACAGTCACGCTGATCGCGGGCTGCCGAAATGTGCCGTTGGGGTTGCCGATCAGGATGGAGACCGCGTTGCCAGCGTGGGCCGCAACTGCGAGATCGGGGTGGCCATCGCCGTTGAAATCTCCGGCGGCCAAGCCTTCCGGGGCCTGCCCCACGGAGAAATTGGTGGCTGTGTGAAAGGTTCCGGTGCCGGTGCCCAGTAAGACGGAAACATTGTTGGAGAGCTGGTTGGTTACCGCGAGATCCGTGATCGTGTCGCCGTTGAAGTCTGCCGCCACGATGGCTACGGGGAAATTTCCCACCGTGAAAACTTGTGGGCTGCCAAAGGTTCCATCGCCCTTTCCCAATAGGATTGCCACCGAGTTCGAGAGGGCGCCGGTGACGGCGATGTCCATTTTCTTGTCACCGTTGAAGTCGGCGATCACGACCGCCGAGGGCGCCCCGACTCCCACTGGCACAGGGATGGGCGCGGCGAAAGTGCCGTTCGGGTTGCCAAGCAGGACGTCAACGCTGTCGGCGTTGGCATTTTCGTCGGGGACGACGAGATCCGGGTGACCGTCGCCGTTCAAGTCGCCTTGCGCGAAGACGGCCGGCTGAATCGCGCCTGCCGGGAAATCCTTATGATCGATGAATGAAATGGTTTGCGCGAACAGGGTGCTGGCCATGCCGATGAGCAGTACGCCAGTCCGGGCTAACTGGAGCGGCCTGCAGGATTGCTGGAACATCCCGTTTTTCATCGCTTATCTCCTCTTCTCGAAAGTGTTACTGCGCACTATGTTCCAGGCAGAAGATCGCAACCAAGCTGTTGCGCTATTGCGCTGTTGGGCCATGGAACACTTTTGTAGTGCTTCGCACCCAATAACCGATTAAACATCACTGAGCGGCTGTGATCGAGCCAAACAGCCCGTGCATCTGCTTGCCAATGCCCGCGGTGAAGAAGAGAGTGGTGGGGGCCCCCGTCGTTCCCTGTCCGAAGTGCAGGTCCCACAGTCCTTCGTTGACCAACGGCTTACCATTCGAGTCGCTCAGAGTGCCGAGAAGTTTGCCGGTCTTAAGATCGAAGGCGTTGATCTTGCCGTTGCCAAAATTGCCCACCAGCAGGGCCCCGCTGAATGTCCCAAAGCCCGTCGCTGGAGCTAATGCCATGCCCCACGGAGCATTGAGGACGCCGCCGGGCGAGGCGAAGCGACGAATCAAGTTGCCGTTCAGGTCGAACTCGTCGATCAATCCACGGCCCGCTCCGGTCACGGGATTCTTTTTCGCTAGATCCTGCACAGCGTAGGTCACGAAGAGCTTCCCGCTAACACGGCGGATGCCGAAAGCCGCGTAACCAGCGGGGAGTTGCGAGTCGACGAAATTTCCAGATAAAGCGGTTCCACCCCGGGTGTCGGTGAAGACGTCAACGTTCCCACTGTTGAAGTTGGTGGCGACAGCGAAGGCGCCGGATAGGTTGCGGAGAACAGCAACGCCCTTGTAGACCGCGCCCTGCACGGAGTTATCCGCCGAAAAAAAAGAGACTTGGGTTGAGATGGTGTTCCAGCCGTTCAGCGTGCCTTCATCCGTAGCGAAGATCCACTCGCCAATTCCGCCAAAATAGGGGAACTCGCCTTTGACATCATTAAAGACGGCACCTGTCGGATGATCGTGATACTGAATACCGTGCTCGAGGTCGCCCTCAAACGGCAGAGAATTCCCGGGAAGGATCTTGTGCACATCAAGCGCACCGGAGGGGAGGAGCAGTTGGGCGACAGTCGCTCCCTCACACATGAGAAAGAAATTGTTGTCGATTCCAGTTATGTTCTTAGGATCGAGGGTAATGCCCACCGGGTTCTTGAGATTAAGTTGAGTATGGGCAGCCAGCTTGGGAACGTCTGAAGCAAGATTTGTCTGCCTGTAGCGGCTGCCAGCAAGTTGCCCGTGTGAAGGTGCGAAGGACGAAAGCCCGCATGTGAAGAACAACAGTAGAGCGCAAATATTGGTACTGTGTTTCATCATTTTCTCCTCGGTTTGGTAATCGACAGGCATGTGTTGGTCGCCGTTGAGAACCCAGGGGTTGCCAGCTCCCGCGGCCGAGATTTACCTGCCAGACTTGAACAGGACGAGCGTCTTGGCAATGGATGAGTCGTATCTGGTCCCCACGCCTCAAACATCGCCGGCCGGGAATGGCCGTAACTCCGAAGAACGCCGCCCCTGTGGCGAGCCGGAGACTTTGTTCCAGGAAGTGCTGTCCCAATCCAGAGTGAGTAAGAAGTTGGGCGGGCCAAACATGCTGCATCGAACCGCTCCGGTCCATATATCATTGCCAATGTGCTCCTCACAAAGCGACCGCTAAATGGAGCCTCGCTACGGTGTAACCTTGCCCCGGTCGCCGGGCAGAGTCAATGCTCGGAGCCTCATTTTTGTCTTACGTATTGCTCATTTCAAGTCATAGAAACAACTGATTGTCAAAGGTTTGTCAACCCGAACCAGCCGATTGTCACGGGCTTGTAAGGCTGTATATCTATTTCGAGCAAAAAGACATTCAGTTCGCGTCTCAGCCCAACACATTTCAGGTATAAATTAGTCGTCTTAGGACCGGCATCCGAAAGGGCGCCTTCCGCCCTGGACAGGTGCTGGGAACACCGCATCGCGCAAACGGACATAGGACGATGACCGCAGAACGCTCGCCACGCGAAAGGTTTGTGCGACTTGGCCCCTTCGTGGTTGACGTATCGAGTGGTGAGGTCAAGAAAAACGGGCTAACGTTACGAATACCGGAGCAGCCCACTCGACTGCTGCTGGCATTGCTGGAAAAACCGGGCGAAATTGTCAGCCACGAGGAACTCCGCACAAAACTTTGGCTAGACGACACCAACGTCGAGTTCAACCACAGTATTCACGCGGCCATCAACAAGCTAAGGCAAGCCTTGGGAGATTCACCAGAACAGCCGCAGTTCATCGAAACCATACCTCGTCGCGGCTACCGTCTCATGCTGCCAATCGGCGTGGCGATGACGCCAGGCGATTCCGCGGAAGCACATTCGGAAACGCCCCTCGGCAGTTTTCAATCTGACTCGAAAAGCACTTGCTTGCCCCTCTGGCGCCGCGGAAGTGGACTACTGATCAGCGCAACTCTGTTACTGGGGTTGACCGCTTTGATTGCGGGAGTGCTTCATTTCAGACCGAAGCCAAAGTCGCCGCCGATCGGGGTGGCTCCGCCAGCTGTTCCTGCCTTCGTTCCGCGGAGGGTTGCAATTGTTGGCTTCAAGGACTTGTCCCGTCGAAATGACAACGGTTGGCTTTCCACGGCCTTTGCCGAAATGTTGTCAACGGAACTTGTAACCAGCGCAAATCTGCAGATCGTCTCGGGAGAAGACGTAACGCAGATGAAACGCGAGTTGGCCGTCGTCGATACCGATTTTTTTTCTCAGCCGACCCTTAAGCGAATTCAGCAGAATCTAGGGGCGGAGATGATCGTGGCGGGATCGTTCATGCGAATTGGCAGTGGCAGCTCGCAGGACCGAGTCCGCTTCGACACATTCGCGTCCAAATTAGCTCTTCGACAACATTCCACACATCGAAAACATTGGGAATAACGCAACTCTGAGCCTAGACGCGGATCTGCGCTCCGGCCAA
>WNFI01690799.1_pt1 | contig 31306 bp, 30 predicted proteins | sample 5400471 | NCBI WGS metagenome assembly WNFI01 (sample SAMN13153348, study PRJNA577476) | soil metagenome | isolation source: 100 cm saprolite on Douglas fir-dominated hillslope | place: USA:California | collected 2013-09-17
GTCGTGCCAGCCAAACTCAAGCCAGCGGGTATCCATGTGGGGCGTGTGCAGGTGCGCAAAAGCGGCTCGTTTGCTCTCAAGGCGCGCGACAGAGACCTTGATGGGATCAATGCGCAGTATGTTCATCTGATCCAGAGAGCAGATGGATACGATTATGCTGTCACGTAGGGCGTCCCAGGCAAGGGAGGGGAGCTTCCCTTACCCCTGAGAAGGAATGCGCCATTCCTCCCCGGTTTGGAAAACGCGGGGCATCCTGGCGCGGTTTCGGTGATCTCAGTTCGATCATTAAGGAGAGTGTAGGAGTGAGGGAAGTCTGAATCGCGTAGGGACGCTTGCGTCGCCCTTGGTGGGATACATCTACCGCCGGCCAGGGCGACGCAAGCGTCCCCACCCCACGTCCGCTCCTCCCCGCCCCTACGCAATCAATTCTGGAGTATCTCGTTTTGGATCATTGACCAGGCGCGAAACAGGCCGCGCCGTCATTTCCTCTGATGGGTAAGGCGCGAGCCAGTGCGACAGCGCATGTTCATCATGAATATCGGGATCGAGCCAGAGTTCATAAGCATCCGGCAAAAGAATAGCTGGCATGCGATTATGAATAGGCGCAACCAGGTCATTCGGTTCGGTGGTGATAATCGTGCAACTGCGTACCTGTTGGCCATCGGGATTTTTCCACTGATCCCACAAACCGGCGAAAGCGAAGGGTTCTCCATTTTTTAGCCTCATATACATCGGTGTCTTGGACCCGTTCTCCTGCTTCCACTCATAAAAGCCATCAGCGACGATCAGGCAGCGTTTCGAGCGCAACAATCCCCTGAAGCTAGGCTTCTCCGCCAGCGTCTCGGCCCTGGCATTAATCATTCTCGAGCCAATCGACTCATCCTTGGACCACGAGGGGATCAGCCCCCAACGCAACCATGCCAGGTGAGATGCCCCGTTTTGCATAATAGTAACGACTTCTTGTGTTGGCGCAATGTTGTAGCGCGGTGATGACTCCAATGTAGCCGGCACGCCGAATTGCTCGGCAACGGTTTTAATATCGACAGTAAGTGTGTAGCGACCGCACATGTGGCTTTCTCCTTCATCAAGTGTGACTATATCAAATTGTTCATTACTATTGTATTCTTTTTTAGAATAACTTATGTGGTTAGCACAATAGTCCCTTATCGGTTCACGTTTTGCGGGTAACGACTCTATAATAATGAATGGTAGAGTTATTGACTATTTTTTATCACCCAACTACGTATTGATACGTAGAGAGAAGGCATGTACGATGTTCCATCCCGGTACTCAAGACCTGCCTCCGGTGTCGCAGGGAGAATGGCGTATCCCTCAAGCGGGATCGCCTGTGCGCGATGTTGTCCTTCAAACGGTTGGTCTTACCAAAGCTTATGGCAAACGCGTTGCAGTCAAGGATCTTAGTCTAGAAGTAGTACGAGGTGAGGTATTTGGTTTTCTTGGACCTAATGGTGCTGGTAAAACGACTACTATTCGTTTGCTTCTGAACCTTATCAAGCCGACCAGGGGTGAGGTACGACTTTTCGGCAAATCTCTGATCCATAATGCTCGCAGTCTGTTGCCCCGGGTCGGAGCATTGATCGAACAGCCAGCGTTTCAGTCCTATCTGAGCGGACGTGATAACCTTATTGCTGCCGGCGGCTATACCGGCGGTGTCCCACGCAGCCAGGTGGATAAGGTACTTGAAATTGTAGGACTGAGCGAACGAGGCAAAGATCGTTACTCTACCTACTCGCTTGGTATGCGCCAGCGGCTTGGTGTTGGAGCAGCATTGCTCACCGATCCGGAACTGATCATTCTGGATGAACCAGCCAATGGCCTTGATCCCGCCGGCATCGTAGAAATGCGCGAATTGATCCGTCAACTCGCTCAAAATGGCAAGACCATCTTCGTCTCAAGTCATATTCTGGCCGAAGTGCGCCAGGTCTGCACTCGTATAGGCATTGTGCGCGGGGGCCAGCTTATTGGCGCCGGCCCGGTGGATGATCTATTGCGCGCCACCAGCCGGTGGGAGGTAGAGGTAGCCAACCCCGAGCAAGTGTACCGTCTTTTAGAGGGCATACCAATCATACAATCGCTAGGCATAGAAGAAGGCCTCGTTGTTATTCAGGCACCCACCTTGCATGGTCGTGATCTCATTTACTACCTGGCAAAGAACGGTATCTGGCCGGAGAGTGTGAAACGCAGCGAGGAAGATCTCGAGCATATCTTCCTGCGACTCACAGAAAAGGAGGCAGGACTATGAATCGAGAAACATGGCCCTCATCAATGTCAGTATTTACTCCACCTCCACCTCCACCTCAGCCCACAAAGAGCATACGTTCCGCCAATGTCTGGAAGTTGACAGGTAATGAACTGTTCAAATTGTGGCACCGCCGCTTGATCTGGGGAATGCTCGCTCTTGAACTGCTCTTTGTTTTTGCAGCATGGTGCGTACTGGTTTACTATTCACTGAAATCTCCCGATGGTTTTCAGCCGGGGCACCTACTCGGCGGACCAGATGCGCTAAGCCACTCCATCGGCCAACCCATGACACTTGGACGGCGTGCCGGTGAATTCATTGCCGTTGCACTAGGAGGATTGGCCTTTGGCGGCGAGTTTAACAGCGGCGCGATCCGTCTAGTCCTCAGTCGCGGTGTCAGGCGCATCTCCTACCTGGTTGCCAAGTACGTGGCGCTGGCGATAGCCTGCTTCGCGCTGGTAATTGCCGGATTGGTGATGAGCATGATCCTCACCAACTTTCTGATTATTATTCACCAACCAGCGCCGACATTGCTCAACCTGAATGTTCCCACGCTGATAACCCTGCTGGAAATGTGTGGCGGTACTTTCGAGAACTTTCTCTTCTGCTTGCTACTTGGAGGGGCTCTGAGCATTATCGCGCGCTCAGCAGCTTTTGGAATCGGGGCGGGATTCGGGTACTTAATCGGTGAGGACATTGCCGCACAGATACTACCCGTCCTTGGCAAAGCAGTACATACCCCATTAGGAAACCAGGTTGTCAACCTGCTCTACACCACGAATTTGAACGCCTTCTATGCCAATACGCTGCCGGTGTTCCTGGCAAGGGGGCTTGATCGGCTCGATGGCGTCATTGCTTGCAACCCGGTGGGCAAGCAGTGCGCAGCGGTTGGGATTACTCAATCGTTGCTTGTGCCGCTGATATGGGCGCTTGTGTTGGGCGGTGTATCGACCTACCTGTTTATTAAGCGAGATGTATTGCAATAAATCAGCCCTGTGCTCTCTACGGCCTGGACAATGATGAACATGTCCGCAATCAAACCAAAGATGGACCAGGAGATCTGTTTCCCTGTCTCTTGTAATGTACTCTGCTAGAAAGGGCAAGACACGGATCACCATCAACCCTCCTCCTTTCGAGTGAGACATCCATACCCCTAAAGGGGTAGACTGCATTCACCCCTCCGGGCGATGCCGTGAGGAACGCCCCGTCCTATACTTATCTCAGCAGGAGCACGCAGAGAACTCACCTCGCGTGTGAACTGTACGGGAATTAGTTCGTGCAGGCGGATGAAATCATGGCTTCTTCTTGTGCGTATGCCGAGAAAACGTCTTCGCGAAGAAAGAAGTTGAGCACACCTATGGTAAAGGCAGCATCATCACTGTCCAGAGGGGATGGGCAGCATCAGAGCGTAGGCCGGCTCGGTCCTTTGCTCTGCTGGGCTGTCGTCTTCGCCGATATCGGCTCTTCGATCTACTACGTGCCAGGTATTCTCTATGGGCGAGTTGGCAACCTCGCCGGTTTTTTTGTGCTGCTCACGATGTCGGTGTTTGTGCTGCTCACACTCAAATATGCTGAGGTGAGCGCTCGCTTCCCTGAGGGTGGAGGGGTGGTGACGGTCGCGGCACAGGCTATCAACTCCTGGGTCGGCGCGCTGGGCGGTATGTTTATCCTGGTTAGTTACTTCCTCACAGCTGCTATCAGTTGCCTATCGGCGGTCCAGTACTTCAGCGTGGTGCTCCCTGCGATTGGACCCTTGATTTTAGGGATCACTATCAGTGTGCTGTTGCTTCTGGGCTTGTTGAACTGGGTCGGGATTAGCGAGAGTGCGAAAGTGAGCCTGGTTGGGGCACTCATCGCCTTTCTCAGTGATCTGGCCGTCATTTGGACCGTCTTTACCCACTTCCCTCTTGCTGAGTTTCCTTTCCTCTTCTCCATGATGTTCGCGCATGCCTCCCTCACTCCCACCTCGATCCTCGTCGGCTTTGCCGGTTCATTTCTGGCGTTCTCCGGCCTGGAGAGCATCTCGCAACTCTCTCCGGCGATGAAGACACCCCGCAAGAAGATTATCGGCCTGGCGCTGCTCCTGGTGGTCATCACGATTGGTGTGACCAGTCCCCTGCTGACCATGCTTGCGACCCTACTGCAACAAGATGCGGCGGCTGATCCCGTGCTTTCCACGCAACTCCTCTCGTTGCTGGGTGGGCACTGGGGGAACGTCATCTTGCAGACAGAGGTGGCGATCAGTGCCAGCCTGATCCTAGCGTTCGCCAGTAATACCGCCGTGATTGGAGCCTATCACGTCTTTCTGGCCCTCGCCCGGATGGAATTCTTCCCCGAATTTATCTTGAAGCGCAACAGGTTCCGCGGGACGCCGCACTGGTCGATTGCTTTGGCCACGGGCATTCCCATTGCCGTGCTGTTGCTCGTGCGCGGCAAGATTGACATCCTGGGTGACATGTATGCGTTCGGGCTGCTGGGAGCCTTCACCGTGACGTGCGTTGGACTGGATATTATCCGGTTCCGTGAACATAAGGCGGCACAAGCCACTGTCCTTTCTCATCGGCTGGATGATCATGATGCTGATGGGCATGATCCCACTGCCAGGAGCGGTCGGCTCCATACCTCCTTCGTTTCCAACTATCTCTCTCCCCTGTCCCTCTTCAATGGGCAGAGAGCCTCCAGAGATGTATTTCGAGGAGGAGTGGTGATAGCTAACGCCTCTTCGCTGCGTAACAGGATCGTCGGCCTGTGGCAGCGGCTCGATTTCTGGCTGGGTCTACTCACCACGCTGCTGGTCATGCTGGCCTGGTCAATCAGCATCATCTCACAGCCGCTGGCGACAGCCTTTGGGTGTTCAGTCGCACTCGCCGGGCTGGCCGTCGCCTACGTCAACTACGTCCGGGGGCGCGCACCTGTGGTAACCCTCTATCTCGAAGGACGAATGCCAGATTCGCTGCTCGCCGTGCTCACTGCTGGCGACGAACGCAATGACGCCGTGATAGACGCGGCCATCACTAATGCTCGCGGGAAGCCCGTGGTGTTTCTGTATCTCGCTGAGCCGAAAGCGGAGCGCGTCCCGCGGCTGTTCGAGGTAGTGGATCCCTACCTGGAGGATGAGCCTGCCAAAGATACGTTGAAACAGGCTGCGCTGCGTGCACGCAAGGCCAGGCTGGCCTCTCGGTTTGTCTATCGGCCACAAGCACCAGGATCAGCGGGGCGCATCTGGCAGATCGTTCACCCACGCGATGTGGTGCTCACCGCAGAGCACGTGGCGCAGTTCGAGGAGATCAACCCTGACCGCATCCGGTACGAGCTCACCCCACGCGGGAAAATCGCGCATCTGCTCAAGCACTGGTGAGATGCCTGGCTCGTCGGGAAGCACTACCTCCACCTTTTCACCTATTGAACCAACGAGAGAGCCACCTGGGGTGGGGGAAATTGCTCTCATTCGGGAGCAAAGGAATGAGATACAGGGGAATGCTTTCCTCCTCGAGGAGCTGCTTCACCTCACTCGTTGCGAGTAGGACCCCTGCCCCACGGTGTACAAAGACCATGATGCCTGCACACTCCATTTCCTGAGCGAGCGTGCGGATACTGCGCACCGGATTGTGTGTATAGAGCTCAACGCATACAATGGGCACACCTTGTCTTGCCGCTTTGTGATGCACGAATTCCAAAAAATCTCTTGACTGCTGGATATCCTCCAGACGTGGATTTCGCGTGCCAGGCGTCTCTGGCAGACGGATCAGTGACAAGACAACCAGGGTGACCTGGAAGTGCTGCCCCAATGCGAGTGCATAGGTAATGGCAGACACGTCTATCCCATGGGTGAAAGGAAGCAGCAAATTGGTCATGATCATCACCAGGTCAACTGGTGCGTCTTGCCCGGTTTTGTTTGAGCGGTCAGCTCGCTCGCATACATGGTCGTTCTCCATTCCTGAGGAGGTGTGGACCTCTTTCGATCTGCTCAATCAGGATGGTCTCACTGGTGCTACGCACTCCTCTGCAAAATCACGACAGTATCTCCCACGACGGAGGGCCCGGCCTCATCAATCATTGAGGTAGCGCAACTCGCCTTTGACCTTATGGCAGCAGAGGAGACCATCGCTGGCTAATTGCTCCAGGGCACGGGCCGCCGCCTCCACCTCTTTGCGTCCCACCGTTCTCTTCGGGGGTGCAAACTTCTGGGCCACGTCGCAAGCCGTGAAGACCTGCAGGGATCCGGGATGCTCGTGCAGAAAACGCGTCACAGCCTCCTTATACCAGGCCACAAGGCTCCTGGCGCGTGGCTTGGGAGGAGGGACAACAAGCGTAACGGGGCACGGGGCAAGCCGCAAGACACGGCGCGAGGTACTTCCGACCAACAGGCGCCGTATCCTGTGTGCAAGAGCGTTTCCGCGACTTCCAAGCACGATGCTATCAACACCCAACTCTCTTGCTGCCTTCACTATTTCGTCCGCGGGCGTTCCTACCCGTTGTAGCCACTCTATCCGTTCAGGAGCAATCCCCTGTTGCTGCAAGGCAGTACGCGCTCTCCACAGGGCACGCTCTGCCTGTAGGCGTTGTTGGGTCGTAGGGGAAAAGGGGCGAAGGACTCCGATAGGCTTCCCCCACGAAAACGAGATGTCATAGGGGACAGGGATGACATGGAGCAGGACCAAGCGGACGTCATGTGAGGACTGCGCAAGGAGTTCGCTTGTGACACGAAGCGCGTGCTGTGTCGGTGGGGAGAGACTCGTATCTACTCCTAGCAAAATGCGCTTGTTCATCACCTTTCTTCTTCCGGTGCATATCTCATGTTCAAGCTTAAGCATTTCGTCTCTCAGGAGACGGGCATCCCTGCCCTCCTGCTTCGCGTATCGCTGTCAGGAGTACCTTGACCCCTTCCTGTTTCCCAACCAATGTCACTGCTCCAACTGCATGCGCTTGTGCTCGCATGCTTGCATCATCATGGAGACTGAGGAGCACAACTGCACTCTGAGGAACCGATGCACGCAGCGCCGCAGTGGCTGCGATTCCATCTGTGGTTGGAGTGCTTGCGCCAGCGCAATGGCCTCGCCTCCATTACTTGCTTCCCCAATCACCGTGATATCTCCTACTCGTTCGAGCCACGTATGCAACCCATGGCGAACCAGGGGTTCATCATCAACCAGGAGCAGCGTGCATGGTCTTCTCATCTTCGTCATGCAGCTCAGGCACCCTCTGTGGTGTTTCTGCGCCCCCTTGTGGTACACTGGTAGCGAGTAAACTGATCCCAGGTACCGTTCATATTCGAGCTCGGTTCTCTACGTACTTTCCGCTGAGACAAGTATAAGATGGAGCGTTTCTGATAACATCGACCGAACGAGTGAATGTGGCCTACCCCTTTAGGGGTATGGATGTCTCACTCGAAAAGAGGAGGAGCGATGGTGATCCGTGTCTTGCTTGCCGACGATCATCGTATCGTGCGCGAAGGGCTGCGTAGGTTCCTGGGGCGCGACCCAGAATTGACCGTAGTGGGTGAGGCGCCTGATGGGGCCGAAGCAGTCGAACTCTCGCGACAACTGCGCCCTGATGTCGTGCTGATGGACTTGCTCATGCCAGTGATGGATGGGATTGCGGCCATCTCGGCCATCCGCAATGAACTGCCGGAGACCGAGGTCATCGCCCTGACAAGCGTGTTAGAAAGCGCAGCAGTGGTCGGTGCGGTGAGGGCGGGGGCGATTGGCTACCTGCTCAAGGACATACAAGCCCCCGAACTGCGCAGAGCGATCAAAGCTGCCGCTGCGGGGCAGGTCCAACTCACTCCGCAGGCCACAGCCTATTTGCTGCACGAAGTACGGACACCTGAGGCGACAGAGGCATTGACCGAGCGTGAGAGGGAGGTGCTGCGCCTTCTTGTCCAGGGGCGATCGAACAAGGAAATCGCACGAGACCTGCAGATTGCCGAGGACACTGTCAAGACCCATGTCAAGCATATTTTGGCGAAGCTGGGCGTGCAGAGCCGCACCCAGGCGGTCCTGTGTGCGATGCGTCTTGGTCTGGTGTCCATCGAGCAAGGAAAGCAGCAGAAGTGATGCTTCCACTATGCGCTTGACAGGCGGTTGAACTCCTCCTGCATGTGCCCTCTTTCCGCGTGTACTGCTGAGGTGAGATGATGAGAGGAAGGGACGATGAAGCAAGCTGAACGTAGCTCTTCGCTACAGGCCGGAGCGAAGCCGCCTTGGGGGCGCTATGCAGGCGATAGCGCGCTGTCTGTAGGAGGAGTATTCCTCATTACCAGCGTGATTGCGGTTGCGCATCTCTACCCGAGAATTCCTACCATCGCCTTTGTGTATCTGCTCCTGGTTTTAACATTGGCCAGCACACGAGGACTCTACGCCGCTATCCTGACGTCGCTGCTAGCCTTTCTCTGCTTTGATTTCTTCTTCTTCCCACCGCCGTATACCTTTCTCGTCACCAAAGCCGAAGACCTGTTCACGCTGGTGGTCTTCCTGACGACGGCCATCATCACCGGTCAGTTGGCCTTAGCACTGCGGCGGCGCGCTGAGCAGGCCAGCAGCCGGGAGCGGGAACTACGCATCCTCTACGAACAGACACAAGAACTTGTGTCGCTCCAGGAACGGCAACGCCTGGCTCGCGAACTACACGACTCCATCTCACAGGTCCTCTACTGCATCGGGGTCGGAGCGCATACGGCACGAGAGGCCTTGGAGATGGAGGACGACCCTGAACAGGCGGTGGAATCGATTGATTACGTGCTGACGCTTGCCGAGGCGGGTCTCGCCGAGATGCGTGCCCTCATCTTCGAACTCCGTCCCGAGTCACTGGAAATAGAGGGACTGGTGGCAGCTCTCACCAAGCAAGTGGCTGTCTTACGTACCCGTTACAACCTGACCGTGGAGGCGGACCTGGGAGAAGAACTCCATCTCCCCATGGAGATGAAACAGGCACTGTACCGCGTTGCACAAGAGGCGCTCCACAATATCGTCAAGCACGCTCGTGCCAGCATGGTCGTCCTCCAGCTCACAAAAGAGGCCAATGAGATCATCCTGGAGGTGCGCGATAATGGGAGGGGCTTTGACCCGGAAGGCCTTTTTCCAGGACACCTCGGGTTGCGCTCAATGCACGAACGTGTCACGAAGATGGGCGGAACACTCTCGATCGAGAGTGTAGCAGGACAAGGAACCTGCGTCGGTGCTCGCATGCCAATTGAACCGGGGAGCTAGCGCTGCCCATGTCCTCGGCAGCTTACTCGTCCGACTGGCTATCACCGTGTGCCGATTGGGAAACATGACCAACGTGATCACTGGGGTAATGGCAGGATAGACAGGCATGAGAACGATAACAAGAGGCGATGCGAGGGCCGTGTTGCACCTCATACGAAAAACAGCTATACTATGTCTGTCACAGATGATGGTGCGTTCTCTGGATGACACAGCGGTATCGTAGCAGGCCCAATTGAACGAGATGCACACCTGGAACGACCATGAACAAGCGCATTTTAGTGGGGATTGATATGGAGCTGTCTTCTCCCACACAGCAGGCCCTGCGTGTCGCGAGCGAGCTCCTTGAGCCGCCCTCGTCGTATCTGCATATCGTTCTGCTCACTGTCATCCCGACCTTAGACACTCCCTCCACATGGGGAGGTTCCCCGTGGGGAAGGTATCGAGCACCCTTTATCTACCTGGGGAGTACCACCGAACAACGTCTTCAAGCCGATCGCGCCTTACGGAGAGCCTGTCTGATGCTCATGCAATGCGGGTTGACGAGAGATCGGATCGAGCTGCTTCGACGCGAGGGGGCACCTGCTGACGAAATTGTGAAGGCGGCCCAAGAACTGAACGTTGACTGCATCGTGCTTGGGAGTCACGAGAACTCGCTCATCCAGAAGATCCGACGCGTGATAGCCGGAAGTACGTCGCGCCAGGTCTTGCAGCAGGCCCCATGTCCCATTATGATCGTAGTCCTTCCTCGGACGCCACCCTCTCGTGATCTGGTGGCCTGGTACGAAGAGGCCGTCACACGCTACCTCCACGAACAGGCAGGGAGGTTGACGATCTTGACATCCGGTGAGGTGGCCCAAACGTTTGTACCTGCCCACAGAGCGGCAGGACGCAAAGAGGTGGCAGCAGCCACCCATGCTCTGGAGCGGTTGGCGAGCAACGGCGTCCTCTGTTGTCAGCAGATCAAAGGCGAGTTGCGCTGCCTGAATGATTGAGGTGGGAGCCGTGAGGCTCGGGAGGATTCTTCTTCCTGCGCGTACAGCAACCACGGCATACAGGAAGACAGTTGGAAGGGGTGGTACCTCCCTCGTGTAATGGGATGCGATGATGCATTACTTCAAACGGCTTCTCCTGGCAATAGGCGCATTTCCATTGATAAGAATCCACAATGACAAGCCACTCCACGAGCGTCAGGGTCGCTTCGGCATGGAGAGATCGCGCGCGGACAATGTGCGCATTAACCCTGTCTAGCTCTCGAGCAATAATCAGATAATTCTCCTCTGTGCCTGCAAGTTCTCGAATGGTGCTCCTCACATGGCGATGGTTCTGGACCGTCCACTCAGCTATATGCAAGAGTAGTCGCATATCTTCTCGTGTCATCATCCATGAGTCCTTTCCAAGTACTGAGCATCAATCACAACATTGCGCTCAAGAGAAACGTAGACGATAACATCATCCTGGTAGAAGGGCTAATCTGTAAGGAATCTATGACAATAATTTGTACTTTATGCACAAATGCATATTTTTGATGTAAAAATTGCCTCAATACATGTTTGTTTATGCTCAATTTTTGCTCAAGAAAACCCTCGTGATTCTCAAGATGCAAAACGGATTTGTCTATTTTGCACAAAAATTGTCTGGGAAATTTCTGACAGATTCACCCTATCAAGAACGGCACCGATTTTTCTATACTGTAATCGAAGAGATAAGTTAAGTAATTGCGATGCGGATTCCTCAGATCTCTCGTGTAGGCAATACCAATCGCATGTGTGAATGCTCATGAAACGCTCGATGGTGAGTACCTTAACCTTACTACTCTCTCCCAATTCTAAGAGAGGTAGTCTTTTGGCTGGAAAGGTTTGGAGTTACTTGCCATGTCTGTCACCACATTTCTCGTCCTGATTGCAGGGCTTCTTCTTGCAGCCAAGTGCGGAGGGTGGCTGTGCCAACGCATAGGCATCCCCACCGTATTAGGACAACTGGTTGTCGGTGTACTCGCAGGGCCATCGGTTCTCAATTGGGTTCATCCTGACCCTCTGGTGAATTCCTTCTCCACGATCGGCGTCATTCTCCTGATGTTCATCGCCGGTATGGAAACAGATATGAAACAAATGCGCCAGGTAGGAGTAGCTGCGTTCGTTTCCGCCTCCGTGGGTGTAGTAGTTCCTTTCGTCGCAGGAACGGCCTTCTCATACGCGCTCGGCTATTCTCTCCCTATGAGCTTATTTCTCGGGACACTGCTCACGGCGACGAGCGTCAGTATTTCTGCACAAACACTGAAAGAATTAGGCAAACTCCACACTAAAGAGGGCACGACTATCCTGGGAGCGGCGGTGATTGACGATATTCTCGGCCTTATTGTCCTCTCACTGATCCTCGCTTTTACCCTGGGGCAGAACCCTCTCTGGTCTATCCTTAAGATGGCGCTGTATTTCCCTATAGCCTACCTTTTAGGGCACTACGGTTTCCCGCTGCTTTCCCGCTGGCTCCCTCGCTTGCTTGCGCTGGAGGCCCGTATTGGTTTTGTGCTCGCGCTCGTCCTGCTCTATGCATGGTCGGCGGAGGAACTTGGAAGTGTGGCAGCGATCACCGGCGCGTATATTGCGGGTATACTGGTAAGTCGCACGGAGATGCGAGAGTGGGTGCATGATGGCCTCTCGAAAATTGGCTATTCGTTCTTCATACCGATCTTTTTCGTCTACGTTGGAGTTGAAGCGAATTTTCACGGGGTTGCTCACTTCTCACCGCTCTTCTTGCTGAGCTTTATCGGGATAGCGCTTGCTACGAAGGTAATCGGCTGTGGTGGTGGTGCGCTCCTGTGCCGTTTCCGGCCAATGGAAGCGCTGACGGTAGGCGTAGGCATGATCTCACGCGGCGAGGTTGCGCTGATTACTGCCACCATTGGACTGCAGGCCGGGCTCATCAATACTTCACTGTTCTCAGTGGTCATCCTGATTACCCTTGTCACAACGCTGGTCACGCCCTTATTACTCAAGCTGGTCTATCTTGCTCGACCGCAATCGGGAGTAAAGCGGGCAGCGGTGACAGAACCATTGTTAGAGATTATTGAAGAGGGCATGGAGGGCGTGCTGCATCAGGAGGAAGCGAATGTACACAGATCTGCTTGATAAAGGATACGCCAGTTTACGGAGAGGAGACCCGGATGCGGCTTTGATCCGCTTTCGACACGCCGCCGAATCCGAGCCGGAGCGCCCACAGGCCTATTTTGGGATAGCGATGGTGTATCTGGAGCAAGATTCGAGTGATGAAACCGTGCATGCACTCGAGAAGGCTCTTAGCGTCGATCCATCCTACATACCGGCCAGGGCCTATCTGGGCATAGAATACCTGAAGCGCTACGATATTGCGAGGGCCGAAGAAGAGTTGGAACGCGCGCTCAAAGATGAACCAATGAACTTATTGGCGCATCTTAAGTATGCTGAATACTACTACCGCCTGGGTTTCTATAATCGTTCCGTCGAGGTCCTTGAGCGAGGCTTAAAAGGGCCGCATGGCGCTAATGAGCATATCGTGGCGATGGCACGGCAATTGCTCGTGCAGGCCCGGCAGAAGAGTAAAAATATTATCCTGCGTGAGCCACCCGACCCACGTCGCTGGTTGCGTCTCATCGCCCGCTTCATGCCACGAAAGGGCGAAGAGACCGATGCCTCTGGCAAGGTCGAGTTAAGCTAGATTTTACCTTCCCCATTTAGAGAAAGGATGGTCTTATGCTGGTCTGGTTGTTGATCGGTTGTTTCTTCATGCTGATGTTAGTACGAATTGGCCTGCCCTTCGGAATCAAGTCCGAGGGGAGTGTGGTAGCGACTGTGACCCTCACCTACCGTGAGAAGTTGCTGCTCCATCGTACGAACCTCTACGCGCTCGGGGCGCTGCTTGTTCTCAGCGCCATTGGTCAGTGGTTCCCAACGACGGTAGAGCTGGTTATTATCCTTGCGGCTCTCGCTCTCGTCAATCTCCCGGTGCGCTACCAGTTCACGACGCTGGGCATTGCGTGTAACAATGTGCTCTTCCGCAAGTGGAAAGAGTTCGAGTACGCGCGCTATCGCGGAGCAAAGCTAACGCTCGTGCCGCGTAAGGGCTTTGGTGCTTTACCACTTATCGTGCTGGCATCCCGTCATGATGAGGTATTGCCTTATTTCCAGCGCTTTCTTCAAGTGAGCAATGAGGCTCCTCCAAAATTCCTGGAACGCCCTATAATGCTGTGGCTGCGGCGGCGTCTCTCGCTCATCGCCCTGATGACTCTGCTCGGTGTGAGCTTACTCTTCCTCTTGAGCGCCTGTGGCGAGGGGCCTGATCCAAGTGGCTTGAACACTGCCAATCAGAGCAACTTGACCGGTGTCTCGGCGAATGGCACACCGATCACGCAGCAGCAGCTCAACACTGCGAAATCGAACGAGCCGTTCGCCTACAATCTTGCCATACTCGTTGATGAGAACCGTCTCGGCATCAACTTCGTGTGGACGCTGGTGACGGGCTACCTCGTCATGTTCATGCAGGCGGGCTTCGCGCTTGTCGAAACCGGTTTCTGTCGCGCCAAAAATGCCGGTCATACCATGGCGATGAACTTCATGATCTACGGCCTCGGCATGATCGGTTACTGGATATGTGGTTTCGCCTTCCAGAATGGCGGTGTTGGCCTGGTCGGTGTGCCTAACCTGGGCGGCCTCTCCGCGCTGACCAAAGAAGTGGCCATTCCGATAGCAGGCACCAACTGGGGCATCATCGGGTATAAGGGCTTCTTCCTCAACGATGGTAGCTATGATGTTGGTATCGCGGTCATGTTCCTGTTCCAGATGGTGTTCATGGACACCACCGCGACCATTCCCACAGGCGCGATGGCGGAACGCTGGAAGTGGTCGGCCTTTTGTGTCTACGGGCTCTTCGTCTCGACGCTGGTCTATCCCGTCTTCGCCAACTGGGCCTGGGGCGGTGGCTGGCTCTCACAATTAGGGGCTGTTGGCCTGGGGAAAGGATACATCGACTTCGCTGGTAGCGGTGTGGTGCATGCCGTTGGAGGCTGGTGCGGTCTTGCCGGAGCTATTGTGTTAGGCGCACGCCTGGGTAAGTACAATCGCGATGGAAGCTCAAACACCATCCCTGGACATAACCTGGTGTTTGCCTTGCTAGGCTGCTTCATTCTTGCTTTCGGCTGGTTTGGTTTCAACCCTGGCAGCACACTGGGCGCATCGGGGAATGGTGACCTGCGCATCGGCATCATCGCCGTGAACACCATGCTCGCGGGCGCGTGGGGATCTGTCACGGCCATGATCTACACCTGGGTCTCAGGAGCGAGGAAGCCCGATATCGGTATGATGGGTAACGGGCTGCTGGCCGGCCTGGTGGCGATCACTGCTCCGAGTGGCTACGTGAGTCCGCTCTTTGCCTGTATCATCGGCGCGATTGCTGGTGTCAACGTGGTCTTCTTCGCTGGCGTCATTGAAAAAGTTTGGAAGATTGATGACCCGGTTGGCGCGATCGCGGTCCATGGCTTCAACGGCGCGTGGGGGCAGCTCTCGGTGGGTCTCTTCGCCGATGGACTCGCCAACTTCGGTGGGTTGCAGGTCCGCGGCCTCTTCTTCGGTGATCCGGGTCAATTGGTGGCACAAATCATCGGCATGGTTGTCTGTTTCGTCTACGTATTCGGCATCTCGTGGGTCTTCTTCGCGGCCTACAAGAGGCTCTTTGGTCTGCGTGTCTCTGCTGCGACAGAGCTGCGTGGCCTCGACATTCCCGAAATGGGAGGCCTGGGCTACAATCCAGACGCCGAGTTCTACGAGCCGCCTGTCGCTGTGGCAGCGTCCGCCTCAGGTGGCGGCGAATAAATTTCCTTGTGTGGCTCTCACAGTGGAGAGCAGTGCCCTTCGGGGACAACGTCTCTGAAGGGCACTCGATTTTCTGCTAGAAACAAAAAGATACAACTAGCAACAGGCGTATTCATATTGCTCAAACTACTATCGTTGGCGGATAGTGTTCCATATGGTAAACACCATAGTACTCGGAACAAGACACATGAACTGGACAAGGCTACGGAGCCACCACTTTGATCAAGATAGGCATAGCAATCGAAGGCGATGGCATCTGAAAGAAACAGGAGAGGATGCAACACTTCCTTATGTTCTTCGCTTTTTCAGTGGGCTTCTCCTCTCGCTTCCAATGTTCCCTGCCCCTTCGCAAGAGAAGGTCGCTGTTATCTCACCGGCGCTCTCATGGGTTGTGCTCTTGGGAAATGCGCTCGCTTGTCTCCTCCTGTTCTGGGAATCCCTGTCTACTGTCACTCCGCGCCACTGGCCCTCCTTTGCAAGCAGTGGCAGCATGCTCCTCTTCTCCTTGTTGAGTTCCCTTGCCTACCTGATTGTGACGCTCCATGGACAAGCGAACTCCCAATTCTTCCTCACTCTGTTGCCGCTCACTTCTTCGGCGCTCATCGCAGGCATGTATACACTCACTGCCCCACATCTTTCCCTAGAGCCCCAACATCGTGTGGCGCTGATGGGCTTGATCGTGGCAGTGAGCTTGAGCCTGCTCAGCTTGTTCCTATGGGGGAACTAGGTTCATCCCCACCAGTGCCATCTCGGTGAGACACTCGTAGGGAGTGTATCACACCATTGACTTTCGGTGTCGGCACGGTATGATACACCGACAATAGTGGTTTAGATGGGTTGGACGGTTTTGTGTCGAGTGCTATAGCTCAGCACGAGCAGCGCCAGGATGGCAAGAGCCAGGTGAGCCACTGCCACCAGCACCGCAAACGCGGCAACCAGGCTCTTCGCCTCGCCGATCTGCCGCATCACCTCTCCCACATCGAGCACGAACGCGACGACCGCAACGAGCAGCACGATGGGTAACGTGATGCGTCCGAAGCGGATCAGCACTGCCGCGAGCACCAGCCACCCCAGGACGAATGCCGACACAAACCAGGGATTCTCCAGAGGAAGGCCAAGGACGGTCTCTTGCCCGGGCGCTGCCTGCACCTTGGGCGACGATGGCGAGCTGCTGGTTGATTCATGCCCCCCATCAGGGTCCTGCGTGGTGCTCGGAGCCTGTCCTGATGTGGGACTGACTGCGACAGATGTGCTGCCCCCAGTGTGCTCGATGAGCACGCCGGTCACGAATAACCCGCTTGAAAGAACGATCAGGCCGACGATGAGCACCAGCATGGTTCGTGGGATCACACCGGTGAAGCGTTTGTCTTGCATCGATTGCTCCTTTTCCTGCACAGCTGGAAGGACTGTGCCTGCTATTTGCTCCGTGCTTATTCCCCCACGCACAAGGTGAGGTGTAACTGAGCGCCGGAGGAGTAGATAACGAGAAGAGTATAGCGGATGTTTTTTCAGCCTTCCTGTGAATTGTATGGGAAAATTCTCATGATTCTCCTGGCTTTCTTTGGTATAGTAGGGGGAAAAGACATCCAGACGAGAAAGGAACGAGGAAAGGGAGCGACCATGCGCATTCTCCTCATTGAAGATGATCGACGGCTCGCTAAACGCATCCTACGGGTCCTCGTGGAGGAGCGACACCTCGTGGAAGTGGTCCATGATGGGAAAAGCGCCCTTCTGCAAGCCGCTGGCGATTTTGATTGCCTGATTGTTGACATCCTGCTTCCTGGCATGAATGGCATCGCCATCTGTCGCTGGCTGCGTGAGCACACCATTACCACCCCGATCCTCTTGCTCACCGCTTTAGGGGAGGTCCAGGACAAGGTGCGCGGGCTAGATACCGGGGCGGATGACTACCTGACCAAGCCGTTTGCCTTTGACGAACTACTCGCCCGGCTGCGGGCATTAGAACGCCGCAAGACCAGCACGCTTCAAGTTACCACACATCTGCACCTGGGGTCGCTCTCGCTCAATCTCCTCACACGAGAGATCCAGGTGGATGGCGTCCCGGTTGCGTTGACCGTGCGCGAATTTGCGCTGCTGGAGTACCTGCTGCGCCATCCTCATCAGGCCCTCACACGCACGCAAATCCTCGCTGCTGTCTGGCCGAGTGATACAGAGGTGAACACCACCATCGTGGATACCTACATCCACTACTTGCGGACCAAAATCGAGCGGTACCCTGGCGCACCCTGTCTGCGCACCGTCCGCAGCATTGGCTATATGCTCACCCTGCAAGCGGGTGAAGACGAGCTTCCGTCTGCGGAGAGAGGAGCCAGCACCCGATGAGAACATCTGTACGCGACGCGCTGTTTTCTGCCACGCGTTGGCGGTTGACGCTGCTCAATGTCACGGTCCTCTGTACCATCCTGCTGCTGCTCACAGGCTTCCTCTACCTAGTCGAAGCGACCACAACCGATGCCGAGATCAACAGGCTGTTGGCACACGTGGTGCAGCAAGAACGTGGGGAAGACTTGGTGCAGATCGTGCAGCGTCGTCAACCGGTGATCGATCCTCCCCATACCTTCAGCCCGGCACCGCTCCAGGCGTTTTTCCTACTCGTCGATACCCAGGAACGGGTTCACGAAGGGGCAGCATACGTGCTTCCAGGGCTCCCTGACCAGGGGGCGTTGCAACAGGTGTTGGCAACAAGAACGTCTGACCTGAGTGAAATCACGCTCCACGGCGTGCATCTTCGTCTTGCGACGGTGCCTGTCCTTGACCGTACAGGGAAGCCTGTCGGTGTCATCCAGGCCTACGTCTCTCTGGCAGGACGTGATAGCGAACTGGAGCGCCTGCTGCTAGTGTTGCTGGTGGGCAGCGCTCTGGGCATAGGCGTCTCTGCTCTGGCAGCACGCTTTCTTGCCGTGCGTGCCCTCATCCCAATCCAACGGGCATATGAACAGCAAGAGCAGTTTGTGGCCGACGCCTCGCATGAACTGCGTGCTCCGCTCACCCTCCTGCAAGCAGATGTGGAAGTGCTCAAACGGGCGCTTGAGCCACTGCCATTACCTGGGACGAGAGCCGAGAGCATGCCGGGAACAGAGTACATGCGTGGAATGGAAGGCGGCGAGACGTTGCTCACCCTAAGCAGTGCCGATATGGAAGTCATCGACGAGATGCACGCCGAGATTGGGCATATGAACGCGCTCATTACCGATTTGCTCACGCTTGCCAGGTATGATGCTGGTATGCATCCGTTCACGATACACGTGGTCGTGCTCTCACCGCTGCTCTCCTCCATGGTTGATCGTCTGAGCATGCAAACTGCTCAGGCGCAGTTGACGCTCCATCTGCTGCTGCCAGATGATCCAGAGCACCTTGCGGTCGAAGGTGATCCTACAGCCCTACGGCGTCTTTTTCTGGCGCTCCTGCAGAATGCCATCACCTATACCCCAGTGGGCGGACAGATCTGGCTGGAGGCAAAGGGTATTCCTGGCAAACGGGTGGCGGTGTCGGTGCGGGATACGGGATGCGGAATAGCAGCGACGGACCTCCCGCACCTGTTCACCCGTTTCTATCGCGCTGACAAGGCACGTACGCGCTCCGGTCCTATAAGAGAAGGGCAAAGTCCAGGCGGAGCAGGACTCGGATTGGCGATTGTACAGGCCATCGTCGAACGGCATGGAGGAACCATCACGGCCTCCAGCCGTGGAGAGGGCCAGGGCAGCACGTTCACCGTTGTATTGAAGCGGATTGGGCCAGAAAGAACGAACGCTACTCCTCTCCCCGCCAGGTATGAATCCCCTCCCTGATGCCGTAGTACACAATGACCAGGGAAGCGAGCGGGCCAGCCCACCACCAGCCGAAGAGAGCATTGAGGATGAGACCGTGCGGTTCCACCTGGTTCAGATGCTTTCGCGAACGAGTTCTCAGAAGCTACTCTCTTGCAGAATACGCCTTCCCTGACCGATAATGACAAGAAAAGCATGTTTGGAGGAATGATGTCTGCATTCCTTGGCATTGCCCTGTTCGTCATTGGCGTCTTGCTGGCTGTTTGGGCGACAGAACGACTGTTAGAGGGACAAGAACCGAGGCCGAACAACGCGGCAGGGAACGTATCTCTTCCCTACCGAACCGTTCTTACGAGATCACGGGAGTGATCTGCATCCAGGTCTGTCCCCCATCCGTGGTCTTCAGAACGAAAGTCTAGACAATCCACCTTTCCCCTGTTACGATATGCAAACCGGAACATAAGGAAAGGACACTATTTTATGACACAACTAGAAACATACATATCTGAGAACGAAAACCGTTTTCTTGAAGACTTGAAAGGCTGGCTGCGCATCCCCAGTATCAGCACCTTGCCGGAGCATGCAGGGGATATTCGCCGGGCAGCAGAGTATGCTGCTGAGCAGTTGCGGTTTATAGGTTTCGAACAGGTTCAATTGATCGAGACCCAAAATCACCCGCTTGTCTATGGCGAATGGCTCCAAGCTCCCGGCAAGCCTACTGTGCTCGTCTATGGGCATTATGATGTACAACCAGTTGACCCCGTGGAACTATGGGAGTCTCCGCCATTTGAGCCGACAATACGTGGAGATAACCTGTACTGCCGGGGAGCCTGTGATGATAAGGGCCAGACAATGCTCGTATTTAAGGCCCTGGAATCCCTGATGACGGTTAACGGTGCGCTACCTGTTAATGTGCGAGTGTTGATCGAGGGAGAAGAAGAGGCTGGGGGCGAGTCGATTGATCGCTACGTCAGGACCTACCCTGAACGCTTGAAGTGTGACGCGGCCTTTATTTGCGATACACATATGCCATCCAAGCAGATTCCGGCGCTGATCAATGGCCTACGTGGCATCATCTACGGAACGGAAACAGAAAAAGCCTTCTGGCGTGACGATCCCCTGCATATGAACGAAGCCATGCGTGAGGAGATGGGTGTCTCAGAGTTATCAGGCGAAAAGGAGTATCCACCTCTGGAACGTATCTGGGCTCGTCCAACTTTAGAAGTACATGGCATCGTTGGTGGCTTCACGGGCGAAGGAGCTAAAACGGTGATCCCGGCGGTTGGCAAAGCAAAGATCAGCCTGCGCCTCCCTCCTGACTTGAAGTCAGATGAAGTATTTACGCTCTTTGAGAAGCATGTAAAAGAAATCTCTCCCAAAGATGTAAAGGTCACGGTACATAAAGTACATGGTGGCGAGGCAGTGATAGTCCCGGTAGATACGCCTCCCATGCAAGCAGCGGCGTCCGCACTGAAGGAGGTGTTTGGGAGAGAGCCTGTCTTCATCCGCGAAGGCGGTTCGATCCCCATAGCAGCGCTGTTCTATGAAATCCTGAACGCACCGGTGGTGATGATGGGCTTTGGTCTACCAGACGATAACCTGCACGCTCCGAATGAGAAGTATTCGCTTTCCCAGTTTTATAAGGGCATTCGCACAGTTACCCGTTTCTTACAGAAAATGGGGGAGTGACTTCTTAAAAACTGTGTCGAAGTGACGGTGCAAGGCGCAGCCCTGCACCGTCACTTCGACACAGTTTTTAAGAAGTCCTCTACTTCAGGCCCTGCTCATCGGCGATCTTCGTCAACTGGTTGCGAACCTCCCACAGGTCCGGGTAGAACTTGTCTTTAAGAGTTTGCTCGAGTAGCTCCATGGGAGTGCCGCCGGTGCCAACGGAACCTGGACCGATCATGCGCAGCGCCAGCTTGAAATGTTGTGTGCGGAAGAGTTGAAAAACCTCGTCGTAATCGGTTAGCGCCTCGGCAAAGGCCATCAAGAGGGGATAGCGATCAGCGTGGATATAGACATCTGTAAGCGTAACCCTTTCATGAGCAAGCAATGCCTGGAAGTCGTCCCATAAAAGCGGCGAAATCGTCATTAGTGCGTGGAAACCCGGAGAGTCTGTACCGGCGCCATCGGCAAGCATTTTACGGAAGCCATGAAAATCCCAGGGGGACATCGTTTCTAACATACGAAGATTACTCAGCATGAGATGCTGGATCTGAACGACGCGCTGTAAGAGGTGCAGCGCCCGCGGCACGTTGTAATCCTGGAGCAGTTCGCGGATGGTACGTAGTTCGAAAGCAGCCTCTTTCCACCATAGCTCAAAAACCTGGTGTACAACCTGGAACTGCAGCTCATCGTGATGTGTTAATTCGTTCTCAGGTTTTTGCAGAGAGAGAAGTTCCTGAGTACGCAGATAACGTTCGTACATGCTCTCCCCGGGCGCATGCTTCGCCTTGTGCGGGGCAATATTCTTTACCATATATATGCACCTTCCTTCCCGGGAGTGTGAATAGAGACAGCTTTGTCCTTTGATGAATAAAAGTATAACTCAGAAAAGAGGAAATGAGTAGAGTACAATGTCCAATGGTCTGTGTCCTTCGGCTCTCTCCCTCCCCAGGGAGATAGGGTGTGGAGCGGGGTGGGGACCCTTGGGGAGGGAGAGCTTGTGCGTCACTCTGACCTCTCCGATACCCTCTCAACCACAACCAAAAAGTGTCAGCGTGAGAGGCGTCCCACGGGGGAAATCAGGTAGATCAATGCGCGGTCCTACTGGTCTTCGAGGTCTACCGCCGGTGCACGGCCATATTGACTCATAACATCAACCAGGCGATGGGGATTCAAACCGTAAGCTGTTATCCCATCACGTCCCGTCATCGTTTCGGCAGCTACTAGCGCGTTCACAATAGCCTCTTCCGTCGCTTCCACGACGGCGTCGAACAAATCTGTGATATAGGTGTTGGACAGCATCGTCAGAGGCACCGTAAGAGGACTCGTATCGCTATACTCGCTGGCTGGCAGGCCGCGATTGGCTGTCGAGAACGCGATAAAGATATCACCACTCGTATGTTCTCCGACACCGCCCGTGCGGGCGACTCCCAGCCCTGCACGCTGGGCCAGCCGTGTGCATTGTGTAGGGATCAGCGGCGCGTTTGTCGCCACAACGACGATGATGGACCCTCTTCCCTGATTGAGCGGGCCTGGAACTGGCACCTCTGCGGCAGGAATCGCTTTGCCGACCGGGACTCCGTTGATCTGTAAGCGCTCCCGGCGCCCATGGTTGGCCTGTACCAATACGCCCACGGTATAACCGCCTGACGCGGCTGGGACTACTCGTGACGCTGTACCGATTCCGCCCTTGAAATCGTGACAGATCATGCCGGTACCGCTGCCAACGCTGCCTTCAGCTACGGGTCCACTCGTCGCGATTTCGAGTGCTTGCGTGACATGTTCAGGCTTGATGTGCAAGCCATTGATATCACTTAGCAGGCCATCATACGTCTCAGCAACTACGGGTAACGCCCAGAAGATGTCGTCTCGATTGTGATTGGCAATGGCATTAGCTACCAGGGCATCACGCACCACACCTACACTATGCGTATTGGTGAGTCCGATCACAGACATCAGCGTGCCCGACTCTCTCACCCATTCTAATCCGGTCATCTCACCGTTTCCGTTGAGACGGTGGCAGCCGGCGAACAGCGGCTCTCTCCAGATATTGCCTTCGTGGGGAAATATTACCGTCACACCGGTGCGAATGGGCCCACGACCGACCACCAGCGGACCTTCCCCTTCGATAAGGGTGGTAAAGCCGACGCGCACACCTGGCACGTCGGTTATCGCATCATAGGGACCCGGGGGTAAGGTCCCAATGACGATCCCCAGTTCTCGCGCTCGCATTTTAATATCTCCTAATCCTGTGTTCCACCCTCCTTGCAAGGGTAGGTTTTGTATGAATGCCCGTGTGCAGTGGATTCAGGCCGCTCCAGTAGGGATTCTTCCCAAGAACAAGGTTCTACCCTTGCCCTGGTTATCCAATACGCACGGTCGGGCATATGTTCGCAGCTAGCCTCCTGCGCTAGTACCTGGCTCAGTCACCACTGCCTCAGCACCGTCACTTTGTGCCGGCTTGAGCATCACCCAGTTGGTGTTCCAGCGCGGCCGGAGATAGATAGCGTAGTATATGGCAGCTACTAAGAAGATTGCTGCACAGATGCCAATGTCGCGGAGTGTTTGTTGTGTAAACACTACGACGCATCCTATCAGCCCGATCAGTGGCCATAGGGGCCACAGTGGCATCTTATAGGGACGGGGCAGATCCCGTTGTGTGAAGCGGCTCACGAGGGCTGAAAGAGCAACCAGCGCGTACAATACGACCAGCAGCACGCCGGTAAAGGTGACCAGGGACGCTACATTCGAAAAGTAGGTCAACAATCCGCCTACAATGCCTACCAGGGCGGTAGCCACCCAGGGGGACTTGAACCTGGGCAAGGTCAAAGCTAACCACCCGCTAATCGGTTCGGGCCAGGCCTTGTCACGTCCCGAGCTATAGATGATGCGTCCAAAGGTCAATATGATGGCGATGTTTCCATTGAATATGGCAAGCAAGACGCCGATGGTTACAAGATTGTTGAGGGTATTGCCTCCAAGAGCTTTCATCACATAGGCCATCGGAGTAGAGGAGTTGAAAAGGGCCGAAAGGGACGGGGCACCCAGCAGGGCCGCCGTGACCGGGATAAGTTCGGCAGCGACCGTAATCCCCAGTGCCCAGAATACCGCTTTGGCTACGCCGCGACGGGGCCCGGTCATTTCCTCAGAGAAGACGATTGGAGCGTCGTATCCGTTATAGGAAAAAATGCCGGTGGCCACACCAGCGAGCAGCAGACCAAGTGAGATCGGGATGACGGCGTTCTGAGTGTTAACCAGCTGTGGTAAGACCAGGATGCTCAATGGCTGGTGGATATGGGTGAGGCCCAGCACGCTCACCGTGCCGACGGCCAGGAGTTCGATGACTAGAAAGATACCGGTAACGTACGCGTTGAACCGGATGGAAAAGATCGCGATAAGCGTGGTTGCCAGCATAATGATAAGCCCGACCAGGTTGGCATTGGTCACTGCTGGCCACAAGACGGTCACATACTGGCCTGCTCCCAGTGCGATGGCACTGGGGATAAATATGGCCAGCACGAGAAAATCTACGAAGGCAAGGAACCCGATTGGCCGGCCAAGCACCCTTGCCACGATGGAATACTGCCCACCTACGATAGGGAACATGGAGCCGAGTTCCCCGTAGCACATCGCCATACCAAGCCCGATGATAGCGGCAATGACAAAGGCCAGGAAAGTACCACTCCCCTGGTTGGCATAGGCGACTGGAGCGATAATAAAGATAGAGGCAGTGGGGGTGATGCCGGATACCGTGATGGCGATATTCCCGAGCACGCCGATGGCGCGGGAAAGCTGCTGGTCGTAACTTTTTGTGACCGTGTTCTGTTGATCAGACGATGACATTGGGCTAGCCTCCTTTTCCGCAGGACTTTAATCTTCTGCCTTCCTAATAGAACAGTTTATATATGATTAGGAGCGTTGTCAAGAGCCTAACGTACGTTTGTTAGATTTCTACAGATCAACCTGGATTCCATTCACTAGTGGTATACTGTGTGCGATACTCTGCATATAAATGATGAAATTGGAGGTTTGCAGCATATGTCTGTGCCACAGACTGTTATCTTTGATCTTGGGGGTACTCTGCTGGACTGGCCCGATTGGAATGAGGATGTGAGCCGGCGCTGGGCGCTCTCCTACGACTACCTGGCCACCAAAATGCCTGTCTATAACAGGCCGGACCGGAACGCATACGTCCGGGCAATGCTTGAGGCTGAGCAAGCCCACTGGCAGCGTGTGGCTGCAGAGCAATGGAGCGGCCCTCCTTCAAGTCTACTTAGCGATGGCTTCCGCCGTTTAGGTTTGCATGTCCACGAAGCGGAAATCCTGGTAGCGCTGGACGGTTACGCTCGTGCTGTGGATGGCTGGGCAGTAGTCTTTCCTGATACGCGGCCAACGCTACAATCACTCAGAGAACGTGGCTATCGCATTGGTCTGCTTTCCAACACCTGGTGGGCTGCTGAATGGCACAATGCTGACCTTGCCGCTCACGGCCTCACTGACCTACTCGACGAAGTTGCATATACCTCGGATTTGCCCCACTCCAAGCCCCACCCATCAGTGTTCCTGGACGTGGCCAGGCGCCTTGATGTGGAGCCAACAGCTTGCGTGATGGTGGGAGACCGAATGATTGACGATATCTCAGGTGCTCTCGGGGCAGGTATGCGTGCAATCTGGAAGAGGACGGATTATCCCTGGCCTAAGCCGGAACATATACATCCTACTGCTACTATTACATATCTTGCAGAATTGCCTGAGTTGCTCCGCTCATGGAGTGGGAGATGAAAATCCGGGTAGCAAGCCTATCAAGGATCACCCGAACGTCATTATCTGTCGCCATCCCTAAGACATCTCAACCAGGATTACACCAAAGATCACGAGAGCCAGGCCCACAAACTTCGCAAACGTCAAATTCTCGTCCAATAGGAGACAGGAAAGTACGAGAATGACACAGGGGATGATTACTTGCACATATCTCTCAAGCATACTATGATAGGATGAAAGATATTTCTATAAGTATGGGAGAAATATTATGGGAAGTATCATCCCGACACTTGCTTACATTATTGATTGGGGCTGGCTCCGTATTGGCCCACCTTACATCTACATCAATATCGATCCAGCGATTGTTCATATTGGTCCACTGGCTTTGCGCTGGTATGGACTTATGTATGTCGTTGGCATCACGATAGGGCTGCTGGCCGTTCGAGGCTATACCGCGCGCAAGGGCATTAGCCGGGATATCGTGTACCGGATCCTCTGGTGGTGCATTGTCGCGGGCCTGATCGGTGGTCGCCTGTATTTCGTAGTTCAACAGCCTAATTTTGTTTCGTACTACCTGGCTCAACCTCAACACATACTGGCAACCTGGGAGGGCGGCATGGCTTTCTTCGGAGCCCTCTTCCTCGCCATCCCTATGCTCTTCTGGCGTGCCAGGGTTGAGCGTATTAACCCACTTGTGGCACTTGATGCTGGTGTGTTGTTTGCAGCAGCCGGGCAGATATTTGGGCGTATCGGCAACCTTATTAATGGCGATATCATCGGTTATCCAAGCACACTTCCCTGGTCAACAGTCTACCAGAATCCAAATAGTTTTGCGTGCTTGAACCCTGCGACCTGCAACGTCCCCGTTCAACCTGCGGCTGGCTACGAACTGCTCGCTAATCTTGTCTTACTGGCACTGCTGTTTTTCCTTTCGTATCGCCTGCGCAGGCCTGGGGTACTTATGCTGGTCTACCTGTTTGGCTATGTTATTACGCAGTTCCTGCTCTTCTTCGAACGCGCTAATGTTGTCGTGAGCTTCCTGGGCTTGAACTGGGGCTTGAAACAGGCTCAATGGACATCGCTCGTGGTGTTCATCCTCCTACTGCCTCTAACCTTCCTGGTCTTTCATTTCTCGAAACCGATACCAGAGGGCAAAATCGCAGCCACCTACGGCATTCCACAGAAGCCTAAGCATGAAGCAAAAGTGGTGGAGGAAGAGGAACCAACGAAAGTGGACGAGAAATCAGCCATAGAAGAAGCGGAGCCCATAGAGGCCAGGCAATCAAGGCAGAGTGAGGAATCAGAAGAAACAGAGGAAAAGATAAAGAAGGCGTAATACCTCGGGCCCCTACAATTGAAACAACAGCTTGCGCTGCATTACAGAAATCAACGTATCCGTAAGTGTGAGTATTAATTCAAACTGCTCGGCCTGCTGCTCAGGTGGCAGGCCTTCCTCACGCCAACGCGTCTGCACATATTGCTCAAAAGCGGCCAGCTCGTTACGCACAAGCTGGCGTAAATGAAAGCGAATTAGCGCCGGCAGGGCAATTGGAAGACCAAGCGCTTCGAGACGCTCATAGATTTGCAGCAACAGGATATCATCGCCGCTATACATCAATCCATTTTCAGCTTTTACCGGAAAAAGGAGATCCTGGCGTGTCAATTCATCAATCCACTCCTCATTTGCACCGGTCTGCCGTATCAAAGCTTCTTTAGAGAGAAGCACCTCTTGACCACCTCGGGTGAGGGGACGCAGTAAGCGCTGTTTGAGCGCAAGATTCATCTGCACGTCACCATACCTGGCGCGAATTTCCAGCAGTTGCTTGATCGTTTCCAGGGGAAGATTTTGTCGTTCCTTCAGCTCTTTAATAATATTCAGTACCAGCAGGTGTTCCTCACCATAATAGGCTACGCGACCGCGCATCGCGGGAGGCGGCAACATACCTTGTGTGTTGTAAAAGCGAATTGTCCTGCTGGGCATGCCAGAATTATGGGCCAATTCATCAATCGTAAACATGATTACACTTTTCTGTACCATTCCTGGCATACTGTGCCACACGTGTTGTAACGCAATTATGTACCAATAAAGCTGTACCGCACGCATTGTAACATATGCGCTGCCACATATGAACCTGGTTATTGTATACCCAAGCGAACTTTTTCGAGTGTAATGTATGTATCCCTCTGCTGAAAAGTAGAGAAATCGATGGTAGTCTTGTTACAACTCAAGAAGGAGAATACTTCAATGGCAGATAAGGACACAGATAAAGATCTTGGAACACATGGCGTAAAAGATACGGTGGCGGGTAAGACCAAGGAAGCCGCAGGCAAGGTTCAGAAGAATGTTGGTAAAGCTGTGGGTAATCAGAAGATGGCAGCTAAAGGGAAGGCGCGCGAGGTTGGTGGTAAGGTACAAGCCAAGGGCGGTAAGGTCGAGCGAAAAGCAGACAAGGTGCTAGACGAAAACCCATAAGACAAGTACGCGTTGAACTGGGGTAATCCCCGCAAGGCGAGCGCATGGGGTAGGTTTTTTATGGATGCCCGTGCACTGTGTCTGAAGACGCATCCAGCCGCGTAGGGGATGCTTGCATCGCCTTGGTGGGAGAACGCTCCCCAGGCCAGGGCGACGCAAGCATCCCCTACGCGGCTCCTTTACCATCACCTGCGAGCAATGATTGGATAGTCTCGAGCAATAAATCCTGCGGACAAGGCTTAGGGAGATAAGCATGAGCGCCCAATTCCTTGCCACGTTGCTTATGTTTCTCCGAGGAACGCGAAGTTAGCAAGACAATTTTGAGTCCGGGGAATCGTCGATTTGTACGAATAATATTGAGCACATCATATCCATTCAAGTTAGGCATCTCTATGTCTAACAAAAGCAAATCGGGGGATTCTTTCGCAAGATGCTCCAATGCTTGCACGCCGTCCACTGCTTCCAGCACATCATAGCCCTCGTGGTTAAGGGTCTGAGTCACAGATCGCCGGATATATACAGAATCATCCGCAATCAGTATCTTACGGCGCACCTGGACGGGAGGTTGCGAATGGGGCAATTCATACTTGTTTAAAGTACCTATTACTATGTCTACTTCCCCAGCGTGCCGTTGTATTGTTTTCAATCTGATCATTTCAGGTAAGTTCACAACTAATAGCACATTACCGCTACCATCAACTGCCATGCATGTTATGCCTGGACGCACCAAATGAGTTGCAAGCGGCTTCATCGGCAGCTCCACCTCTCCAACTATTTCGTCCACCTCTACCGCAATTTTGGGACTATCTAACCGGAGTATCAATGCAGTTCGAATCGTCTTCCCCGTAAAACTTTTCTCAGGAAGGAAACCCAGCAGCGTGTTGAGGTGATACATTTCGAATGAACCGGCAAAAGGCTCATCCTGGGGGGGCAGTTCCTGCGAGTGCGCTTTGTTAGTCTCCAGTTTGTTACAGAGTATGCGTTGCACTTGTGAGAATGGTGCGATGACATACTGGTCGCCCGCCCGCACAAGCAGACCATGGATAATACGCTGGGAATGGGGGAAACAGAGACGTAAAGTCATTTCCTTACTGGCATGTTCTTGCACAGAGATTGAACCATACAATCGATGGACAGTATCTCGTAACGCAACCACCGCCTCAGGAGAGGCAGCTAGCGAGAAGCCTGCCTCAATTGTCACCTCGTATCCCATAACATGGGCATTGAGCCAGATACGTAGTCTTTGTTCGTCGCCTCGCTCAGATTCCTTAGCGAAAAACAAACCCTCAGCGATACTACTACTTACAAGTTCCAGGAAAGGAGTGGCCAACATCTGCAGGATATCGACATCGATCTCAATCGTTTCACTTGAAAACTCGAACTGTACTCTCTCCTCTTGCGCCCCAGCCATCAGCTCTATGACTTGTTTACAACGAGCTACCAGGGTGTTGAATGGCACTGACCGCAGCGAAAACGCATCGTCGCGCACGATGCGCGCCTGGTTCACCCGGCGTGCTGTAACAGCATTAAGATGCGCAAGCGCCTGGTGTAACTGAGAGGTGGCTGTTGCAACATCGGTAATAGCTTCAGAGAATGAATGTGCCAGAACACTTGCCTCCGTGAAACGATCAATTTCCATCTCGTCCCAAATGGCTGTCTCTTGAATCACCAATGGTTGAAGGAGATCATTACTCTTCGTATGTTGAACATAGCCGGTACGTTCCCTGGCCTCCTGCAAGATGCGCGCAACGAGCGAGGAGGGTGGATGCACGGTATCGGAGATCATACTATCTGTTGCGTTGTTCATTGAAACAGACAGGCTAGAAAGTAATGGCTCTAAACGGCGCAAGCGAGCCTGGGCGGTGTGCAATTCGTTAAGAGCCATCTCAACCTGTTTCTGGGCATTCTCTAATGGAGCATCCAGCTCTATCAACTTCTCGGTGTGCTGTATGAGTCTATTGAGGTGTTGTAAATCAACATGGATCGAGGGCGAAGCAAGATCACTATCTAGCAAGGGTTGAGATGCCATGTGGGAGGATATATCCCCAGCAACTTCAAGTGAAGCGGAAGCGGAAGTATGCGCGGCGTGCAAATCGATACTGAGTTCCCTATACTCATTTTCGAGTTCCAGCAGAGGTTGTTTACTTTCGTATCCATAGCTGGCTATACTCTGTAGAGTTGATTCCAGGGCTAGCACTGCATGAACCAGGGCAATCAAACCCGTCAGGTAAACTACGCTCCCGTCCTCCACGAGCCTGATCACCAACTCTATATAGCGAGCAATAGTGGACATCGAATCACAGCCAATTGCTGCCGCTGTTCCTGCTATCTTGTGTGCAGATCGTTTCAAAGCCTTAAAGCTCGGGGAATCTACTTGATCGTCTTGCTCTAACCGCTGAAGAACTAAACGCATAGCAGCAATATCTTCACCGACTTCGGTCGTGAAGATAACAAGCATTTCATCTTCGGACTCGATCGCTGAGGATTGTACTGCGTATGGCTGGCCAGCCAGAGAACCTGCCGGCATCCCTTCCTGAGGCAATGGGTTATCAGTTGTGGGTTCTTGAAGAACATGAAAAGCCCGCAGCACCTCCAGGTCTTCGGCAGAGAGTTCATCCTGATTAAATGGTGAGTTTGCATCATGCATAGTGGGCAGCCATTCCTATCTGCTGTACCCAACGGCAGGAACGAGTAAACCAACTTCTAAATCAGTATAGCTTAGTACCAGCAATATTCCATCCAGAGGAGAAGCATCTGTGCCATAGAGGTACATATCAAGATCTATTACTGCAATTGTTTCATCACGCCACGCTAAAACACCACGCATCCAGCCAGGAGAGAAAGGTAGTTGGGCAAAACGATGTGGAGGCGACACAACCTCGACGATGGCCTTCAGAGGAATCAAACAACTTCCCCGACTCAGTTCGCAATCGAGGTACTGGTCCTGGTAATCTTCCTCCCTGGAAGGAATCCGGGAAACTATGCTTGCGCGCTCGCGTGCATAGTTCCAGAATTCGTTATCATTCATCTGCTCAAGGTCACGCGCCGCCGAGCCGTCTAGAGGAAACATTGCTAGCCAATCGTGGGATTACTTAGATGAGCATGTACTATGGACATAATATCCTGTGTTCTGAACGGCTTGGTAACATAGTCCTTAGCACCAGCAAGACGACCTTTGAGACGATCAATTACTCCATCACGCTTAGAGAGCATGACAATAGTAGTATTACCAAACTGTTGCTTAGTCTTCAAATGGCGGGCTACTTCATACCCATCCATCTTGGGGAGGCCGATATCAAGTATTACCA
>WNFI01321957.1_pt1 | contig 31289 bp, 28 predicted proteins | sample 5400471 | NCBI WGS metagenome assembly WNFI01 (sample SAMN13153348, study PRJNA577476) | soil metagenome | isolation source: 100 cm saprolite on Douglas fir-dominated hillslope | place: USA:California | collected 2013-09-17
GGGTTCCACGGCCGAGGCGCAGGAAGAGCTGGGTACGCAGGTTGCGTTGCAGATCCGGGACTATCTTGTGGAAGGAGTGATTCGCAATGCCGTGAATCTGCCCGCACTTTCGGCGGACCAATACCGGCGTGTGCGGCCGTACCTGGAACTGGCGGAGCGGCTCGGCTCGCTGGTTTCGCAGGCTGCGGAGTCGCGCCCGGCACGGATTCGCATCCGGTACGCGGGCGAAGTGGCCGAGGTTGGCACGCATCTGCTCCGCAGTGCTGTGCTGGCGGGCGTACTCAACGCAGTGCTGGACGAGAAGGTGAACGTCGTCAATGCACCGGCAGTGGCCGCGGCAAGAGGCTTGACCGTGGAAGAAGAGACTCGGAGGCGCGAGCATGGCTTCCCAAACACTCTGGAAGTCTCCGCACTGCCGGAAGAAACCGGATCAGCGCCAGGTTTTACAGCGGAAGGCACAGTCCTCCATGACGGTTCGCCGCGCGTGCTTCAGATCGAGGGGATTCCGCTGGAGGCGCAGCTTGAGGGCACGATTCTTTATTTGCGAAACCGGGACGAGCCTGGCGTCATCGGCCAGATCGGGAGCACTCTAGGGAAGCTCGGCGTCAATATCGCTACGTTCGCTCTCGGTCGGCGCGAAGCCCAACGCGGGGCCGACGCCGTCTCTCTTGTTCGCGTAGACGGGGAAGTGTCGCGGTCGATCCTTGGGCCGATCCGGGCGATTCCTGCCATTACCGAGGCCAAACTCGTGCATTTAGGCTAGATAGAATCTCTCAGGGGTGCCGCAAGTAAGCGGCATCCGTCCCGCTCTTCAAGTACTTCTTTATATTTCGACGAGTGAGGGGGGTATACCCCCCTTTTTTTGCAAAGAGTGCGGATCTGTCTGATTCCAAATGAATTGCTGTTTGCTCTTGTGCAAAAGAGTGCGTAAGTGTCTGATTCTAAAAGGGCGAAATTGCGCACAAAAGCGGGAATTGTAAAAGAGTGTGTAAGCGGATGAAAAGAAACGTATTAAACCCAAAAGACAACGAAATGAGCTGCCAGAAAGTAGCGGGAGCGCAGGAAACACTCGCGGCGCAAGCTTACCTACCAACAATTATACCCGAGAATAACTAAGAGTCAAACAAAAACACAGATCGGAGGCCGAGGACGCCGGAATTGGTGGAATCCGGTAGATGGGAAGGGATGAAGGCGGCTGAGGGGCGAAAGCGTGGGCAGGTGCTGGTCCTGGCGATGCGAAGTATCTGAAAAAACGCTGCATTAAATCGAAACAACTTGGCTTGACATACTCGGGCAACCTGGTCTAAAAGCTACCTCCACGATAGATTCAGTGGAGTGGTGGGTAAGGTTGCCCGGGGGCTCATTTACATCTTAAGGGGACTGAGCCGGCGGTCAGGCGAAGTGCTTTCTTGTTCGTCTGGCGCCTTCCATCTGCGTTTGGTTTGATCATCAATCATGGTGTGCGAAAGGAGCAGTCTATGCAGTGGTCTGCAGTGAGGCGCAATCTTTTGGTTAGCTGTGTCGCATTCCTATTTGCGGTTATCGGAGCGGTGGCTCAGACCGGTACGACATCGTTGAGGGGCACGGTTACAGATAAAACGGGGGCGACGATTGTCGGCGCGAAAGTGACCGTCAGCAATGCGGCGCAGGGGTTGCATCGCGAAACTGCCGCGGATGGCTCCGGCGCATACGAATTCCTCGCGCTCCCTCCGGGCAATTATTCATTGACGGTTGAATCAAAGGGATTCAGAAAATTCGAGCAGAAAAACTTGCAATTGCTAGTCAACCTGCCGTCCACCGTCAACGCCACGCTCGATGTGGGCTCGACCTCAGAGATCGTCGAAGTTTCGGCGCAGACCGTGGCCCTCAACACCACGGATGCATCGCTGGGCAGCGCGTTTAGCGAAAACCAAGTCAAGGAGCTTCCGTTGGAGGCTGGTAACGTTCCGGAATTGCTTTCACTGCAAGCCGGTGTAGCGTACACGGGTAACCGTCCGGACAACAATAAGGATACAGATACGCGGAGCGGCGCCGTGAATGGCGCGCGAAGCGACCAAAGCAACATCACGCTGGATGGCGTGGACGTCAACTCTGATCTCAAAGGATACGCTTTCACTTCCGTCCTGCCCATCACCCAGGATTCCGTACAGGAATTCCGCGTGACCACCTCGAACTACAACGCGGACGAGGGGCGCTCTTCCGGAGCACAGGTCTCCCTGGTGACCAAGAGTGGCACGAACAATTTCCATGGCTCGCTTTTCGAGTCGCATCGCAACACGATCACCAGCGCCAATGATTACTTCATCAAGCTGGCTGAATTACAGGGTGGTCAACCCAACACGCCGCCCAAGCTGCTCCGAAACAATTACGGCGGCTCCCTGGGTGGACCGATCAAGAAAGATCGTCTGTTCTTCTTTGTCAATTATGAAGGCCACCGCCAGCGCGAAGCGCAAAGCGTGGTGCGTATAGTGCCCAGCGCGGCGTTGCAGGATGGCGTGATCACATATCCGTGTGCGGATCCAACGCAGTGCCCAGGAGGAACCGTTCAGGGGCTCACCAGTTCTCATACGATTGCCGCTGGCAATTTTGGTTTGACGCCATCCCAGATCAAAGGTATGGATCCCCAGGGCATAGGGGTCAGCCAAAATGTCATGATTCCGTATTTGCAGTCCTTTGCTAAGTTTATTCCTAATGACAACTCGGTGGGCGACGGCTTGAACTTCGTGGGTTACCGCTTCAGTGGTCCCGTCGCGATCAACACAAATTGGTACATCGCTCGCGCCGACTACAAGATCACCAGCAATGGCAACCACACGATCTTTTGGCGTGGTGCGCTGCGTAACGACACGAACGGCGGTGTGCCCTATCTGCCGGGTGGCGGCCCCGAGGTTGCACAGGTGGACTACAGCAAAGGATTTTCGGTGGGTTACGCCGCCGTGCTGCGGCCAACGCTCGTGAACAACTTCCGCTGGGGCTATACGCGGCAGAGCTTTGGCCAGATTGGCAACCATACGGCGGATATCATATATTTCCGCGGCCTCAACGATGACAGCTCGCCGAACAATGCCAGCCTGGCAGTTACCAGCACGAACAGCTTCCAGGTACCCGTTCACAATTTTGTGGATGACCTCTCCTGGATCAAGGGAAAGCACACGCTCCAGTTCGGCGGAAACTTCAGCTTCTTGCGCAACCCGACGTCGAACAATAGTGGATCTTTCAGTTCTGCTTCAGACAACCCTTCCTGGCTCGATACGGCTGCTATGGCGAACACCGGGGCCCCGGGTCACTTCGATCCGGCGTTTGAGGGTTTTCCGGCAGTGGACAGCGGCTTCGGCAACAACTACGACTACCCGATGGGGGCACTCATCGGAATGGTCACTCAAGTCAATGCTCATTACAATTCCACAAAGAGTGGTGGCACACTTCCCGATGGAGCGCCCGTGCAGCGCCGGTTTGCGGCGGACAGCTGGGAGATGTATGCGCAGGACTCTTGGAAGGCCAAATCGAACTTAACCATAACGTTCGGACTCCGCTACTCGCTCTTCTCACCTCCTTGGGAGACCAACGGCCTACAGGTCGTTCCCAACGTGGGCTTGAGCGATTTTTTCAAGGCTCGAACACAGGATATGCTTCAGGGCCTGCCTGCAAGTGCGGCTCCCCGTCTTAGTTTTGATTTGGGTGGTCCCGCCAATGGAAAACCGGGTTTCTACAACTGGGACCTGAAAGACTTTGGTCCCCACTTCGCAGCGGCTTGGTCACCGCGAGCCCATTCGGGTTTGCTGAAATCACTCTTAGGAGAGGGGGACAAAACGACGGTTCGGGCTGGTTTTGGAATGGTCTACGACCGGCTTGGCCCCGCGCTGCTAGCCACGTTCGACCGGTCTGGTTCGTTCGGTATGTCCACGGCGCTCACCAACACGGGTGGTCTCGAGACCCCTGGAACCGCCCCGCGAATCGCAGGCCTTACGGGTAACTCCAACCTCCCGACGACGGACCTTACGGGTAGGAGGCTCTACGCTCTGTGCCCCACGTGCGGCACTTTTCCGCAGAACTTTCCCAGCGGCTTGAACGGTGATACCGGATCCTATGCCGTTTACTTCGGCATGGACAACAAGTTGAAAACTCCTTATTCCTATACTTTGGACCTGTCGATTGGGCGAGATCTCGGCCATGGCCTGACGCTGGAAGCCTCCTATGTGGGTCGCCTCTCTCATCGGCTGTTGTCACAGTTCGATGTTGCCTCGCCTCTAGATCTGGTCGACCCAAAAACGAAGGTCAACTACTTTACGGCAGTAACGGCGTTGGCCAAATTGTATAGACAAGGCGTTCCTACAAGTTCCATCACCCCTGCCATGGTCGGTCCAACAGCTTCCTATTGGTATGACATGATTCAGCCCTTGCCGGCGAGTAATCCAGGGCAGGCCCAGGCGCCGTCGTATAGCCTGTTCACCCAGAGCACTCCAACCAACCACGTCGGAACCACCGATGCCTTGCAAGCAGCCTATGACCTTTTTTCCTTCTTCACCTTTAATGAGACAACTGCACTACAAGGCCTTGATCAGGGCTGGGGCCTCTTCGATCCTAACTCTTATGATCCTAATGGAAGTCCCACCGTCAGCTACTTTGCGAAAGGTGGTCCGTACAGCTTTGTAGACCCGCAATTCGCCGCCCTGTATGCGTGGCGCTCGGTTGGTACGGCCAGTTATCACGCATTGCAGGTCAATTTGAAGAAGCGCATGTCCCACGGGGTGCAATTCGACTTCAATTATACATTCTCGAAGTCGATTGATATCTCCTCGGACGCTAATCGCATTACAGACGAGGGCGGACTCGGAGGCCAGGTAATCAAGGCTTGGGACCCCAATTCCCTCCGCGCCGCTTCGGACTTTGATTTGAGGCATCAGATCAATGCCAACTGGATCGCGGAACTTCCCTTCGGCAAAGGCAAGTGGCTCGGCAAGGAAGCGCATGGCGCGCTCGAAGCACTCATCGGCGGCTGGCAGCTCTCGGGCCTCGCCCGCTGGACAAGTGGGTTCCCGATTGGTGCCAGCAACGGCGCTCAGTGGCCGACGAACTGGGAGCTATCAGGCTACGCGACCCAGATTGGACCAGTAAAGACTGCAGGTGCGGTTAAGAATCCGGATGGCAGTGTCAACCTGTTCGGGAACGCCACCGCAGTCGGCGCAGCGTTCAACGCGTTCCAGGCTGACTTCCCGGGCCAGGTCGGAAACCGCAACAACCTCCGCGGTGACGGTTTCGCCGGCTTGGATCTCGGCCTCAGTAAGCGCTGGAAGATGCCGTACAGCGAGTCTCACAGCCTGCAGTTCCGTTGGGAAGTTTTCAATGCACTGAACCTGACTCGGTTCGATGTGCAGAGCCTGAGTCTCTCTCTCACCAATTCCAGCAGCTTTGGAAATTACACTGGATTGCTGACAAATCCGCGCTCCATGCAGTTCGCATTGCGCTACGAGTTCTAACCAGGTTTGGCTATCGTTTGAGGACCGCCGGGAAGCGAAAGCTTGCCGGCGGTTTCGTATTGGCGAGCATAGCTACGGTACGCGGAATTTGAAGCGATCGGCGCTCTCCGCCGAGTTTGGTACGGATCATTCTCCGGGACTTTCCTTGCTTCGTTCAAGGTGCCATAATGCGATTGAAAGACTTGGGCGAAAGGAGTACGCCCATGAGCATTTCTGCACGATTGAAAGCCTTCCTGGATCAGAATCAGGTTCCATTCGAATCGATGGCTCACTCACCCGCGTACACGGCCCAGGGTGCGGCGGCGATGATGCAAATCTCGGGAAAAGAGCTGGCCAAGACCGTGGTGCTGCGAGCGGGTGAAAATGGTGAAGAAACGATCCTAGCGGTTCTGCCCGGGCCGCGGCACGTGAAACTGGACAAATTGGCGGCGGTAATAGGAAAGCCGGTGCGCCTGGCAACCGAGGTGGAGTTCAGCAGTCTTTTCCCCGATTGTGAACTCGGGGCAATGCCACCCTTCGGATCTTTGTACGGGCTGCCGGTGTATGTGGATGAATCGCTGGCGAAAGACGAGCAAATTGTATTCAACGCGGGGACGCACCGCGATGCGGTGCGTCTACGTTTCGACGACTTTGCTCGCCTGGCGAAGCCAAAACTCTGTTCGTTTGCTTGACGGGCTGGCTGGCTGGAAGAATCTGAGCCGGAGGGACGAAACCTCAAGGTGTATCGTGTCGCAGCGCGGCATGGTCGACCACGCTGGTGATCCGGTCTAGCCGCCGAAGTGGAGCTATGTTAATCTGATGCTCTGGCTTAGGTGGAAAGTATGCGCCTGAGCTTATCGGTCGGGGCGTAGCGCAGCCTGGCTAGCGCGCCTGGTTCGGGACCAGGAGGTCGATGGTTCAAATCCATTCGCCCCGACCATTTTATCTCCCGCTCTCATATAGACTTACACTGCAACGGCGTCTTGCTCTTCAACGCGCAAAACTTGTCCCGACTTGTCAATCATCGCCTGCTGTTTGTTGGTGGGATTAGCTCACCCCGCTGCTCTGGCAAACATGGAATTCTCATTTTCGTTGGGAAGAGGAACTTGTGCTCCGTGTTGAATTGGATAGCTCAAGCGATTCGCAGCAACCTTTTGAAGGACTTCAGGTAGGGCGCAACGCTTTACGAGCCACCGATTGCACCAAAACTTGGACAGGAGTGAAGTTCTCAAGGCAGATTTGCGCTGGGGGATGATGTATCGGGGCCGCTCCTCGAGCCCTAAGAGGAGTGAACGGAAGTTCTCCGCGAGCGGAATACCGTACACGATTCGTTTGTTTCCGTGCCGGAGTAACACTTCGCTGGGCAAGTCCAGTAAGTCCAAGACCTCTCTCATTTTCCTCATTAGGGGAGCCTTCTCCGAAGATGCTGTTCACTTTTCGTCCATTCTTGGAACGTCCCAATAGGGCATCGGTCATCCGGACAGTTTCTTTGCTGAAGTGAAAGGAGCCGAATCCTTCGCTAGTTCCTAATTCTTGGTAAGCAATCGCCTGAGAAGGGGAACCTCCGAGAGAGGCGGCGGGTACCTTGATTCCATTGTATTGGCTGGATCCTTTTCCATACAGACTCGTGGTGCAGAGAAGTACGAGTTTGGGATCCCTTTGCACTCTCTTTCCCTTCATCGCGGACGCAATGACGCTTACTTGGCGGCGATAGCGCTCCGCGTAATATTTAACGATTTCCGGACTGCAGAGTAGCAAACACGCAAGCTTACCGCCGAGAAGAGCGTTGTACGGAGCAATCGCACCACACACGATGATGTCCATCATACTGATGCCGACTCGCTCTGCCTTGACGATACGGACGAGTTGCGAAATGGCGCGTTGGATTGTCGGTGTCTCAACCGTCGACCGAAAGTGCTTGCCTCTCCGTCGAGAGATACGAGTTTCGTTGAAGGACTTGCGAACCGACAACAAAATCGCGAGTTGCTTGCAACGTTTGCTCCGGAAAAGCGGCGTCCGCGCCATCGCGGTCCAGTCAGCGGCACCAGTCCCAGAGGTGTTCCTCTTATGAGCTGCTGCCTGGGGGTACTTGCGATGCAATTCAATGGCTCGTTCGCTCTCACGGCGGAGACGCGCAATTAGTTCGTCCGACGGATTTGTTAGATCGGCTGCTCTCAAAACGCGGTCCTTCAGCAGGTCCTTCTTGTAAATGGCACTGCTGATCGCGAGCACGAGGCCAAACTTCGAGAATTGGGCTTGACTCTGGACTATACTCCAGGGTGTAGCTTCTACAGAGGAGCCAAAGTAATGCAAATTGGCATCGTCGCGAAAAAGATCGGTCTTAGCGTTGACGCGATTCGCTTTTACGAGCGCAACGCCTTGCTGCCGCAGCCTCCTAGGACGGAAGGGGGCTTTCGTCAGTACGACGAGAACGACGTCGAGACGTTGGCTTTTATCCGCCGCGTACAGGGTCTGGGATTCAAACTCAGCGAGATCCGAGGCCTCGTGAATCTGCGAGGGAATCGCTTGCAACCTTGTGCACCCGTGCGCCGCAGTTTGGAAGAAAAGCTGGTCGATGTGCAGCGAAAGCTTGCCGACCTTCAAAAGTTGGAGCACGAGCTGCGTTTGGCGCTGCGCAGTTGCAACAAAGAGATGCGCAAGCGACCTGCTCATTGCCCAATTTTGAGAGCGACAAACAAGCGGAAGCCGGAGAGCACCAAATGAAAGTTGAAGCGCTATGTGTACCTGAATGTTCGCGTCATCGTGCAGCGGTAAGCTGCCCAGGAGTAATCCGATGAAGGAAAGATCGTTGGCGATTGGCTCAACTCTAGCTGCGTTTTTGGCCTCGCTCTGTTGCCTGGGTCCGTTGCTCTTGGGTGGTGCGGGACTAGGCGCAGTACTCGTAGCAACGTTCGCTCCTCTGCGACCCTACTTTCTTGCAGTAAGTGCGATTCTATTGGCTGGAGGATTTTATTTCGTCTACCACAAGCCAAAAGCTGCGGAAGCGTGTGCGGGAGAGACGTGCGCACCGGAGAGTGGTACTCGCCGTCTGGCGAAGCCTCTGCTCTGGCTGGCGACGCTCGCGGTCGCGGCCCTGGCTTTTTTCCCATCCTACGGCGTCAAATTGGTCGGCAAACCTGCTGCGGCAGCGCCAATCTCTTCGGCAACTCTCCAAACAGCGGAGTTGAAGATCACTGGCATGGATTGTCCGGTTTGCTCCGGAGTGATTCAGCGAAAGCTGCTCGAAACGCCGGGGGTTGTGAAGGCCGAACTGCGGTACCCGGCTGGCTCGGCAACAGTGCAATTCAACCCCTCCCAAACCGATACCAGCAAGCTGATCGCAGCTGTGAAAGATACGGGGTACAAGGCAGCGGTTTCCAATTCTGCGCAAGAGTGAGGCGATTGCCGTAAATGAGCATTGCCTCCGAGCGGAACATGGATTCCTCCCGTCGGACCTGAATGCTGAGAGAAAAACATGACGAGAAAATTTGACCTAGTCGCCATTGGAACAGGATCAGCGGCATCGGCGCTGGCGTCGCGATGCCGCTCTGCTGGGTGGCAGGTGGCGATTGTCGATTCGAGGCCGTTCGGGGGCACCTGTGCGTTGCGGGGATGCGACCCCAAAAAGGTTCTTGTCGGCGCTGCAGAAGCCGTTGACCGGGCGTGCCGAATGAAGGGCAAAGGAATTCAAACCGAGAAACTTCAAATTGATTGGCAGGAGTTGATGCGCTTCAAGCGGTCTTTCACCGAGCCGGTTCCCAAATACCGGGAAGAGGGATTTGCGAAAGCCGGGATTGTGGCATTCCATGGCCGCGCTCGATTCGTTGGCCCATCTTCAGTTCAAGTGAATGACGATGTGTTAGAAGGGCGCTATGTCGTCATCGCGGCAGGACAGGAACCGGCGGACTTGAGTATTCCCGGAACGGAGCACCTTACGACAAGCGACCAGTTCTTGGAACTGGATGAGCTTCCGAAACGGATTTTGTTTATTGGAGGCGGGTATATCGCGTTTGAATTTGCTCATGTGGCCGTGCGTGCCGGAGCACGAGTCACCATCGTGCATCGCGGCCCGCGTCCGCTCCCGCTCTTTGACCCTGACTTGGTCGATCAAATTGTGAAGAGTACTCGCGAGCTCGGAGTTGACGTTCATCTCGGAGCCGAAGTCGTAGGTGTCGAACGAGGTTCCGGCCAACTAATTGTCCGGGCCTCTGCTTCTGCTCAGAAGCGCACATTTGAGGCAGACATGGTGGTCCATGCTGCGGGTCGCGTACCTGAGATTGACGACCTGAATTTGGATGGCGCGGGAGTGGAGAGGAACAAACGGGGCGTGACCGTGAATGAATTCCTGCAGAGTGTATCGAACCCGGCTGTGTATGCAGCGGGCGACGCTGCTGCAAGCGGAGGCCCGCCCCTCACGCCCGTGGCAAGCTACGACGGCATCATCGTAGCGGCGAACTTGTTGAAGGGGAATCACCAAAAGCCGAATTATCTGGGCATTCCGACAGTGGTCTTTACGATTCCGCCGCTGGCTTCTGTGGGACTCAGTGAAAGCGAGGCACGGGAGCAAGCTCTGAGATTCAGGGTCAAGAAAGAGATGACTTCCAACTGGTATTCATCTCGCCGGGTTGGGGAAAAGTATTCCGGGTTCAAGGTTCTCGTCGAGGAAGGCACGGATCGCATCCTGGGAGCTCACTTGCTTGGCAGCCAAGCCGAAGAAGTAATCAATCTATTCGGGGTGGCCATGCGGTCGGGGATGCGTGCCGCCGATCTCAAACACATGTTGTTTGCCTATCCGACGCACGGATCAGATCTGCCGTACATGCTGTAGAAACTTCCAAGGAGACGCCGATGCAAAATATGAAGACAAAAACAATCCTATTTAGCGGGCTGCTGGCAATCCTCGCGCCCTTATCAGGATTCAGCCAGGAGCCGTCAAGGACAGCACAATCTGGAACAGCCAAGCTACAGGTCACTCAATGCGCGCTGAAGGTCAGCGGCATGTCCTGCGAAGGCTGTGCCGGAATGGTGGAGAAAAGCCTGCTCAAGCTGGAGGGTGTGACAACAGCCAAAGTGGCTTACAAGACGGGCGAAGCGCAAGTCGAATTCGACTCAAAGAAGACCACGCCCGATAAAATTGTGGCTGCGTTCAACCAAGCCAATTCGGGTTTTCGAGTCGAACAATCGAAGTCTGGTGGAAAGTAGTCGAGAGTTCTGCGGAAGGATGGGGCGAGGAGAGATTTATGTCTGACTGCTGTTCTGTAAATCCGAAGACTGATACCGCGCCAGCGGTGATGCCTTGTCCAGTGAACGGGGCACGTTCTAAACAGGTGGACGTGCTCACGGTCAGAAGTCTCGTTCGTCAGCTACCGCTAGGTATGCCAAGCGATCAGTACTACTTTTGCGAAGCGCGTGACTGCGATGTGGTCTATTTCCCTTTCGACCCTCAAGCCCCGATCTTTCGTCGCGAAGATCTGCTGGTGCGGGTTGGTGCTAAAGAGAAGGCGGACCCTATTCCGGTTTGCTACTGTTTTGGCTTCACGCGCAAGGACATTCACGACGAGATCACTGAGACAGGGCACTCTACTGTCGCAGAGCGGATTTCAGGTGAAGTAAAGGCGGGCAATTGTGCCTGCGAAGTGAAGAATCCTTCAGGAAAGTGCTGTCTCGGCAACGTCACGCGGGCCGTTCAGGACTGTTTACGGACCGTGCGAAGGGCAAAGGCCGAACTCCCACGCTAGTTCTTCGGAAGAACCCAATTCGATCTCGAGCCGAAATCTACTTCGTGTCTCGTCAACAGAGGTGCTCAATGAACGAAAAGGTCGTCGTTTACAGCCAGCCCGGCTGAGTATTCTGCGGCAAGGTGAAAGAGTTTCTTTCACAGCACAAGATTGATTTCACGGACCGAAACATCGCAGCAGATGAGAGTGCGTTGGCAGAGCTCGAAAAGGTTGGCTACATGACCACGCCCGTCACGCTGATTGACGGAGAGGTTGTTGTAGGTTTCGATGTCCCCAAACTGCAGACCCTCCTGCAGCCCCAATCAGGATGATCGCCGAAAGCCCGGTGTGAAGCCCGGGCTGCGCTGGCTACCGCCAATCGTATTTTGTGGGGCAGCGCTGCCCTCTGGGCGGAGTCAACTGGGCGTCTCAAGAAAACACTTGACTCTATAGCGAACTATAGGGTGTAGATTTTTCCTATGAAAGAGAGGGCGTTCATTGGCCGAGTGGCGCGTACGGCGGGCGTGAGTGTGCAGGCAGTCCGCTTTTATGAGCGACTTGGACTCCTGCCGGTTGCTCAACGGACGCCCGCAGGCTACCGGGTCTACGGACCTGAAAGCATCGAGCGGTTGCAGTTCGTCAAGCAAGCGCAGGAACTCGGGTTTTCGTTGGACGAGATTAGGGAGATTCTTCGATTGAGGTACGAAGGTCGCTCACCGTGTACGTGTGTAAGCAACCTTCTGCAAAAGAAACTGGAGAAAATTGAGCACGACATTAGGCAACTCGTGCGATTTCGGCACGATCTGCGGAAAACACTGGAACGCTCGAAGGAGCTGCCCCACTTGCCGCACACGGCGAGCTCGATTTGCCCGCTCATACAGATCGAATCTCGGCAGAGTGGCAAGGAAGAAAAGAGAGGAAAGAGACGATGAGATGGTTCGTTCTGACCGCCATCCTATTGGTTGCTGTTGCCTTGGGCGTGGGCTTCTTCGTACACGCGCGACAGGGGCAGGTGCAACCTCCCACATCCCAACTACAGACCAGGGTCGTCACGATCCCAGTCGAAGGGATGGTCTGTCTAGCGTGCACGGCGAGAGTGAAGAGCACCCTTAAAACCATCAATGGTGTGGCAGAAGTTGAAGTGAATCTAGCTGGCCGCGATTTGCGGGTGGAATACCTTGAGGGAAAGGTTTCACCGGATCAGTTGGTGTCTGCGATCAATCGTCTTGGCTACCGGGCAGGACCCCCAAAAGCGTAGGAAACGAGATGACTCTTGAGGAATTCCTGCGGAGGTTTGGCTCGGTCCTGGCCGGTCACTCATTCTGGGGTTTGGGGATTGTATTAATGGCAGGGATCGTAGCGAGTGCTGTGTGTCCATGCACGTTGCCTGTGGGTCTCGGTATCGCTGGGGTGGCGGGCGCGTCGGAGAGTAAGTCTCGTCGGACAGGCTTCATCATAGCAATTGCTTTCTTTGTTGGCATCGTGGCGAATCTGGTGATCGTCGGAGGCATGGCTGGGCGTCTGGGCGCGCTCCTCACCGAAGCTTTTGGCCGATATTGGTCGCTTGCGATGGCCGTGATGTCCTTGGGTGCGGCTGTTGTGGCATTCCGTGGCACTCGGCTGAAAGCGGATCAACTGGGGGCATTGCGACGGCCTGGCTTCGCGGGAGCGTTCCTTTACGGGTTCGTTTTCAGCTTGGGCACCTCGGTGGCTCCACTCCTTGTTCTTCTGACGTTTGCGGCTGCCCAGCGGAGTTCAGCAAACGGATTTGCGTTGGCGCTCGCCTTTGGTTTCGGCAGGGGACTGCCCTTCCTTCTTGTGGGTCTCTTCGCCGGTGTCGTGATGCGCTTAGCGCGCGTGGCGTCATGGCGTCGCGCCATCGAGCTGGTTAGCGGGTGTGCGCTGCTTTTCGTGAGTATCTACTACGCGAGGGTTTTCGCGGCACTGCTGTAATGGAGGATTAGAAATGGCAACTGAAACTGTTCAAATGAAGGTCTCAGGACTCATGTGCTCGTTTTGCACGATGAGTGTCGAGAAATCACTGAAACGGTACCCCGGCGTCAAAAATGTGATGGTGAATCTTGTCCACGGGATCGTCCTAGTTGAAGCGAATACGAAACAGACGAGTCGGGCGGATCTTGCGACGGCGGTGGAAAAGCTGGGATACAACGTCTCGGCAACCGAGGTCCAGCAATACGCGACCGACGAGGCCATCCATAAGCTCATCAAGACGCGCGGCATTATTGGCATAGTGCTTGCGCTCATTGATCTTGTGGTTGATCCGTTGGACCTCTTTCGGCTCTCCGCTCAGCCCAGAGCTTGGTTTAGCCTAACGGTATCTGCGTTTGTCTTGCTTTGGGTTGGCTTCCCGATTTTGCGTAAGACTTTGTTGGCAGTCCATCAGCGGGTAATCAACGCAAACGTGCTTCTTTCCACGGGTGCCTGGGGGTCATTCATCGTCGGCACCCTCTCTCTGTTCGATCCGCGCTGGCCGAACTTCCTGCCAGTTGCGACTTGGTTGATGTCCCTTCACTTGTTCTTTGGCTACTTCAAGCTCGATACCCGCAAGAAAGCGTCGGAGGCCGTACGTAAGCTCCTCTCACTTCAACCTTCGCGCGCTCGGGTCCAACGTGGTGATCAGACTGTCGAAGTGCCCACAGGCGAGATCGCAGTAGGCGAGGTTGTAATCGTGCGACCGGGAGAACGGATACCGCTCGATGGCGAAGTTGTCGAAGGTGTCGCCAGTGTGGATGAATCCAGCTTCACCGGGGAGTCCGTCCCGTCCGCTAAAGATGTCGGCGGCAAAGTCATCGGTGGAACTCTGAACCTGGACGGTGCGCTAAAGGTAAAAGTCACGAAGATCGGCCAGGATACGTTCCTTAACCAGATCGTTCGGCTGATGTCCCAGATCGCCGACCGCAAACCGCCACTAGAGTTGCTCGCTGATCGCCTGATGAACTACTACGGTCCGGTGGTCTTCATCGCCGCTGGACTGGCATTTTTGGGCTGGTCGCTCTTCACCGGCAGTTACACGCGAGCGACACTTGTGTTGCTCACTACCATCATCATGGGCTATCCATGCGCCCTCGGGATCACCACGCCCATGTTGGCCGCCATCGCTGGCGGGAAGGGGATATCGATTGGTCTGCTCGTAAAGGCAAGCGAAGTCTTCCACGAGCTCTCCACTGTGGACACGGTCGTTTTTGACAAGACTGGCACGCTGACTTACGGTCGACCGACTGTAACAAACGTCGTGCCTTTCGCTACGGAGCAAGCGGACCTTTTGGCGCTGGCTGGAGCTGTGGAGGGCCCTTCGGAGCATCCGTTAGGCCAGGCCATTAACTTCGTCGCGCAGCGCGAAGGGGCAAAGAAGCTGGCTATGAGTGGCTTCCGCGCATTGCCGGGAAAGGGAGTGTCGGCAAGCGTTGACGGTTCCGAAGTGGTCGCAGGAAAGTCGTCCTTCGTGGAGAGCCTTGGAGCCCGCCTCAGCGAAGATGTCCGTTCGAAGGTCAATGCTCTCAGCTCTGAGGGAAAGACGGTGGTGCTGGTGGCGCGCGACGGGCAAGTCGTTGGGTTGATCGCGCTTCAAGATACGCCTCGCAGGGGGGCTGAGCGGGCCATCGAGAAGCTCCGTCGTCGCGGGTTGAAGACCGTCATGTTGACGGGCGACGCAAGGCCCGTGGCCGAGGCCATCGGCGCGAAATTGGGTCTTGACGAGATTCGCGCAGAACTGCTTCCGGCGCAAAAGGTGGCCGCAATCGAAGCTCTTCAAAAGGAAGGCCGCAAGGTGGCCATGGTGGGCGATGGCATCAACGATGCTCCGGCGCTCGTGCAATCAGACGTGGGAATCGCAATCGGCGCCGGGACCGACGTTGCAATCGAATCTGCGGGAGTGATTCTGGTTGGGGACCGTCTCGATGATGTGCTCGGTGCGCTCATCTTGGGCAAGGCCAGCTATCGGACTATGACCGGCAACGTCATCGTTGCCGTGATCTTCAACATCGTAGGAATGGCTTTGGCGGCTATGGGCTTCATTACGCCAGCACTGGCAATCGCGGTGATGATCGTGAGCATATTTGCAATTCTCCTGAATACGCTCCGCATCCGGCGCATTGATCTCCAACGCGAAGATCTGGCGGAAACTGGACCACTTGCCGACCTGGAATTTCTCGTGCCGAATATGGTCTGCGAAGGGTGCGCTGAAAAAATCGCAACAGCGCTGAACTCCATGCCCGGTGTCAGAGAGGTGAAGTCGAAGGTCTCACAAAAACGTGTCCATGTAAGCTACGAACCGGCGAAAGTTCAGGAGCAGCAACTCAAGGATGCGGTCAACAAAGTCGGGTTTACCGCCCTCGCGGCCTAGGGAAAGCGGATTATGAGGAGAGGGACGGAGAACGAAGACAGAAACGAAAAGCAACTGCAGCGACTTCTTTGGGTTTTGTCAGCGGCCACGTTCCTGATTTTTTTTCAGGCCTACATGGTTGCGCCCTTGATCCCCCGACTGTCCGAGTTATTCGGCGTTTCCAGCCAAAGGATCGGCCTTATCGTTCCGGCGTACATGATCCCTTATGGCGTCTCGACGCTGTTCTACGGTCTGTTTTCAGACCGTCTCGGACGGTGGAGAATCATGCGCGTCTCGCTCGTCGCTTTTCTGGTTCTGACCGCTCTTACGGCAACGGCTCAGACCGCTTCGCAGATGATCCTCTGGCGCGTTTCGACTGGGCTGGGCGCCAGCGGGGTCGTGCCGCTCGCACTGGCCCTGATAGGCGATCTGTTTCCCTATGAGCGGCGAGGACGCCCTCTCGGTTGGCTTTTTGGCGCTATGGCGGGCGGAATGGCCTTCGGGTCTACGGTGGGCGTGATTCTTGAGCCGTTCGTTGGCTGGCGAATGCTGTTCGTCGGCGTGGCGGTCCTTGGTGTGTGTCTCTTGGCGCTCTTGCTTCCCTACGGCTCGCTATTCCCTGCGCGATCTGCGGGCCCGGCACCGTCCACACAGCAGGTTTTCGCTGGCTATCGCAGTCTGCTGGCAGTGGGGCGAGGGCTGCGCACCTATGGGTACGTTTTCCTGAATAGCATCTTTCACTCAGGTGTCTACACTTGGCTCGGCCTGTATTTCGCCCGGCGCTACAGCCTGGGAGAGATTGGAATTGGCCTCGCGCTTCTCGGATACGGGGTTCCTGGTTTCCTTTTTGGCCCGATCATCGGTCGCGTTGTAGACCGGCGTGGCAGGAGGTGGATACTCCCTATCGGTGTGGGCATTGCGGCAATCGCAGCGCTAGCCCTGATTCCAAAAATGCCATTGGTGGGTGCCGCCCTGGCGGTCACGGCCCTCTCGCTCGGCTATGACATGACCCAGCCGTTGCTCGCTGGAATTGTCACCCATCTCGGTGGAAAGGAGCGGGGAGGACAGGCGATGGGACTCAACGTCTTCACTCTCTTCACTGGGTTCGGCGTGGGCAGCTTGCTGTTCGGAGAAGCCCTTCGGCTGGGTTTTGGCGCAGCCCTGGGAATCTTTGGTGCAGTTCAACTGTTGGCTGCCCTAACCGCGATTCGATTCTTCCGTTTCGAGTCCGTCAAACAAGCTGCGCCCGTGGCTGTGCGCTGACACCGTGGCTGAAAATTCACGCAAGGGTGGGGCGAATCACGCGGAGTGCGCAGAACTCGGGCCACTTCCAAGCAACGCACACAAACATCAAACCAACGTCTACAGCGGTTAGCGAAGAATAGTACAATCCGGAAAATGTCCGAGACTGCATCCTCTTCGGCGCAAGACTTCTCAAGTCGTGTTCTCCGCCTCCAAATATTCACAATCTGGTGGATGAGCGTGGAAGCGCTGGTCTCCCTCGTCGCATCCTGGATGGCACACAGTCCGGCACTCCTAGCCTTCGGCGGCGACAGCGCTATCGAACTGCTTTCAGCAGCAGTTGTTCTTTGGTGCTTTCGGTCTAGGGCCGAACCCTCACGAACCGAGGAACGGGCTGCCCGAATCGCAGGCGTCTTGCTCATTGTTCTGGCAGTGTTCGTTGGTGTCACTTCAGGACTCGCCCTCATGGGTTATCGAGAACCGAAATCTAGTTTTGTTGGCATCGTTGTCCTGGCGTTGGCGGCAATTGTCATGCCGTGGCTCGCAAGTCAGAAGCGAAAATTGGCCACTGCCACGGCAAGTGCCTCTCTAAGAGCAGACGCGGCAGAGTCCGCTCTCTGTGGCTATATGTCTTGGATTGCGCTGGCCGGCTTGATTGTGAACTCGGCTTGGGGGAAGTCATGGGCTGACTCCATCGCTGCCCTAACTCTAATCCCGCTCATTGTGCGGGAAGGATGGGAAGCCGTTCGTTCGTCACGACTCGGCTGCCAATGCGATCCGTGTGACGGTTAGCATCCACATTGATTCTGATTTTTGTTTTGTCACGCAACGTTGCCCAGGATTGGAACTCAGGCCAGGAGATTCTCATTAAGGATTCCTCTGACAGTAAGGGCAACGGACTCAACGGGACTTATGGTAGGAGCGGTGGGGACACGCCCAACGACGAGCGTGCGTTCTTGCCGCATCGTAGTAATGGATTTCCTGCTTACCGTCTATCGTATGAATCGTCTGAATCCTTGACCGGTTCCCAGGCATCTACTGGTGATGGGAATCCGTATTGCCGTTCTGGCGCGAAGAGTGTAGGCTGACTACATGAGGGGATTTCCAGTCATTACGTCTCTTCTCTGTGCCCTCCTCTTGCTTGGGGGGCCGATCATGGCCTGCGCCGTGCGAGACGCGCAGCTCTCCACTGCCGAAAGGCAGTGTTGCAAGCAAATGGCTGGAGAGTGCCAACGAACTGGCTCTGGCATGCCCGCGTCCCATTCGTGTTGCAAGACAGAGGTTCGGCCTCAGTCCGATTTGCTGCCTTCCGCATCCGTTTCTATCTCCGTGCCTCCGCTGGTTGCTGCTGCGTTGGACCTTCCGATCGAGGTCCCACACGCGCAGAACTTCAGCTCAATTGGTTCTTGGTTAATGCGCAGCCACGACCCGCCGGGTAACCCGCTTGACGCCTCTGCTCCTCTAAGAATCTAGCCCGCCTCTCTCCGTTCTTTCCAAGACAGTCTATTTGTGTCCGTAGTCGAAGTGTCCTACTCGGAGGAGAGGCATGAAAGTTGTGCGAAGTGCTTTGCTATTGCTAGCTCTGTCGGGATTTGCCTATGCGCAAGAACGGACAACTCGTTCACCGAACCCGACCGGTGAAATCATTTCTCAGACGGCACCGACAGCTGCAGAAACTGCCGCGACGCCGCTGGCAAAGCTCGTCGGTGAAGCGGAGCAATCCAATCCGGAGATTCAGGCGGCTCAGCATACTTGGAAGGCTGCCACAAATGTCCCGAAGCAGGTGTCGGCACTCCCCGAGACCCAGTTGTTCATCCAGCACTTTAGTGTCGGAAGCCCCAGGCCATTTGCGGGCTTCACAAACAGCGAGTTCGCTTACATCGGAATCGGCGGGTCTCAAGACATACCTTACCCGGGCAAGCGCGCGCTACGCGGTCAGGTTGCTGAACTTGAAGCAAACTCTCTACACGAAGACTCTGAATCTGTTCGCAGACGTGTCGTTGAAACCCTCAAGCTCGTTTACTATCGGTTGGCCTACATTCAACAGACTCTTGGAATTCTTCAACGCAACGACCAGCTCTTAAAGCAAATCCAGCAGGTGATCGAATCGCGTTATGGAGTTGGCCATGGAAACCAGCAAGACGTGCTCCGGGCCCAGCTGCAGCATACGAAGATTCTTCAAGATATCGCAATGCATCATCAAGACGAGGGGCAGCTCGAAGCGCAGCTCAAGCAGATTTTGAATCGACCGCAGACATCGCCCGAGATCGTCGCCGAGCCTCTTGCTCCGACTCCCTTCGAGTACAGCGATGCGGAACTTTTGCAGCGGGCAGAGGAGCGAAACCCTGATGTCCGTGCCCGCTCGGAAATGGTGCGCCGGGAGAAAGCTCAAGTGGAATTGGCGCACAAGGAATTTCGCCCTGATTTCAATGTGCAATACGAATGGGAGCGCACAGACCCTACACAGTTCCGCGCCTACTACATGGCGACCTTTGGCATTCGCCTCCCAAACCGGCGAAGACAAACCGCGCAATTGGCGGAAGCAGAAGAAAAGCGTGCCGGCGCCGAGCAGACGAAGCAAGCGGAAGTTCAGCGCGTGCTTTCAGAGATCGAGCAACAGTATGTGTTTATGCGGACCTCGGAAGAGCGTCTCAAAATTTATCGCGAGGGTTTAGTCCCGCAATCCGAGGCAACGTTCCGAGCAGGTCTCGCCGCATATGAATCGAATCGGCAGGATTTTGAAACTTTGCTTAGCAATTTTCTAGACGTTCTAAACCTCGATCTGCAGTACCGCCAAGAGCTATCCGAACACGAGTCCGCGCTGGCGCGGCTCGAAAGACTTGCAGGAGTGACACTGCCATGACAGACGTAAACGATAGGAACGCCGACCTTCACCAGGACACACCGACCGAAAGGAAGACACGGTATCGGGCGGCCTTCGTTGTTGCACTGGCAGCAGCGCTCTTCTTTGCTGTTGCGACAATTACGCTGTGGTGGCGGTTGAGCCACAAACAAGCCTCGCCAATGAGCCAAACTGCCGCGCCAACGGCAACTCAGGGCGGCATGAGTATGGCCCCAGACCAGACTTCTCAGCAGAGCTCCCCTATGTCTGGCAATCCGCCCGCGGGAGAAATGGCACCACAGGAAACGCCGCTTGCACCAATTCAGCTTTCGCCACAGCGCATGCAAAGCATCGGCGTGCAGATTGGCAAGGTGGAATCCAAGCAGGTGAACGATGAGCTTCGTTTCTTCGGCAACGTCCAGGCAAACGAACGGCGGCTTGCCTATGTTCAGACACGATTCACAGGTTGGATTCGAACTGTCTACGCCGACGCGACGGGTGAACTCGTCCGCAAAGGGCAGCCGTTGTTCACCATCTACAGCCCCGATCTCGTCACGACCGAGCAGGAGTATCTGCTGGCTAAAAAGAACCTAGCCGCGTTGCAGCAAAGCTCTGTGGACGGCGTAGCGGCGGGAGCGGATTCCTTGTTGAGCGCAGCCAAAGCGCGGCTGCTGCAGTGGGAGATTCCGGCCAGCGAGATCGAAAAGGTTGACCAAACTGGGGAAGCGATCACCAATCTGACCATCAATTCTCCCGTCTCTGGATACATCACAGAGAAGAACGCATTGCCCAATATGTACGTCCAGCCGGAAACCAAGCTTTACACTGTTGCAGACCTCTCCGAGGTGTGGGTGTATGCGCAGGTGTTTCAGATCGATGCAGGCAAGATCAAACCGGGCGATCCGGCCGATGTCACGGTTGATGCGTATCCCGGCAGAGTTTTCAGCGGGCGTGTGGACTACCTCCTGCCCCAGGTCGATATGGCCACGCGCACGTTGCCGGTCCGTCTTGTGTTTTCCAACCCCGGTATGAAGTTGCGACCGGGCATGTATGTAAACGTGAGGGTAAAGCTCCCACTTGGCCGACATGTGGTTATTCCCGCCTCAGCGGCGTTTCACTCAGGAACTAGAAATCTGGTTTTTCTGTATCGCGGAGACGGCAACATTGAACCGCGTGAGGTTGAACTGGGATCGCGTGTTGGCGACGAACTGGTCGTTCTGAAAGGGTTAAGCGCCAAGGACGAGATCGTCACGTCCGCGAACTTCCTGATTGACTCCGAAGCGCAATTGCAAGCAGCAAGCAGCGGCGGGTACGTTCATGCCGCCACCGCCAGGCGCGGGAGCTGCAGCCGCGATGAACGCGCCTGCGCAGGCCCAGGCCAACGTAGACCTCACCACCGACCCGACGCCCCCGAAAAAAGGCAGCAACACCGTCCGCGTGAAGCTCACTGGTCAAGACGGGAAACCGATCATCGGCGCTCAGGTGAGGGTCACATTCTTCATGGCCGCGATGCCTGCGATGGGAATGGCCGCGATGAACACGACGATAAACGCCAGCGATAAAGGCGGCGGCATGTACGAAGGCAATGGCGAACTCGGGTCTGGCGGCACTTGGCAGGTGACGGTCACAGCCCAACAGAATGGACAGACGATTGCCACCAAGCATCTCACCGTAAATGCGACAGGAGGGATGTAGGCATGATTGCCCGCGTCATCGAGTGGTGTGCTCACAATCGCTTCCTGGTATTCACCGGTGTGCTTTTGCTGGTGCTGGCCGGAATCTGGTCCATGGGGCAGATTCCGTTGGATGCACTTCCGGATATTTCCGACGTCCAGGTCATCATCCACACCAATTGGGAGGGGGAGCCGCCGAACATTATCGAAGATCAGGTGACGTATCCCATCGTGACTGCTCTTCTGGCTGCGCCTCACGTAAAGGCTGTGCGCGCGCAGACGATGTTCAACGATTCCTACGTGTTCGTTGTCTTTGAAGATGGCACGGACATCTACTGGGCCCGCTCACGAGTCCTCGAATACATGCAGCAGATCACCGGCCGTTTGCCCGAAGGAGTCCACCCCGCAATCGGGCCCGATGCGACCGGGGCCGGATGGGTTTACGAGTATGTTCTGGTCGATCACACACACAAGTACAGCCAGGCGGACCTGCGCAGCCTGCAGGACTGGCATCTGCGCTATCAGTTGGAGACCGTGCCCGGTGTGGCTGAGGTAGCCACCATCGGCGGTTTTGTCCGGCAGTATCAGGTGAACTTGGATCCCAACAAGCTGCTTGCTTACGGCATTCCTCTTTCTGTCGTGATTGACCGCGTGAAGTCCAGCACAAATGAAGTGGGCGGGCGCGTTCTGGAACTAAGCGGGACACGATACATGATCCGCGGTCTCGGCTACTTGAAGTCGCTAGCGGACCTAGAGAACGTACCTGTGATGGCGAAGAACGGAACGCCCGTAATGATCAAGGACTTGGGCAGGGTTTCGTTTGGCCCGGACATCCGTGACGGCGTGGCGGAATGGCAGGGAGAAGGCGAGACCGTGGGCGGCATTGTCGTGATGCGCTACGGACTAAATGCTCTCAACGTCATCAACGGAGTGAAGAAAAAACTGGCGGAGATCAAAGGATCGCTGCCGGCAGGAGTGGAAATCGTAGCTGGCTACGACCGTGCTGGATTGATTCAGGACTCGATTCGTACCCTACAACGTGATCTGCTTGAAGAAGCGGTCATCGTCAGCCTCGTAATCATTATTTTTCTGTTCCACTTCCGCTCGGCGCTGATACCAATCCTCACATTGCCGATAGCAGTCGTCGCCTCTTTCATTCCAATGTACTACCTCCACGTCAGCTCCAACATCATGTCGCTTGGCGGCATGGCGCTGGCCATCGGGGTACTCGTAGATGCCGCGATTGTAATGGTCGAGAACGGCTATCGCCATCTCTCCGAACGTCCCGCGACTCCTGAGCCGCAACCAACAAGGGACATCGATAGTGCCGATGGTTCGATCGTTGCAGAACCTGCCGTTAAACGCATCGAAATCCAGAAACAAGTAGTAAGCGAATCCGAGCGGCGTCGCATCCTGATTGGCGGGGCCAAGCAGGTGGGACCCGCGCTGTTCTTTTCGCTCCTCATTATCGTCGTGTCATTCCTGCCGGTGTTCCTGTTGGAAGCGCAAGAGGGCCGCATGTTCAAGCCCCTGGCGTGGACCAAAACGTTGGCGGTTGGTTTTTCGTCTCTACTGGCGATCACGATCGTACCAGTTCTGATGGTCATGTTCATCAGGGGCAAGCTGCGTCCGGAGTCAGAGAACCCGGTTTCCCGAATTACGCAAGCGATGTACCTGCCCGTGCTGCGTCTCTGCCTCAAATACCGCAAGACGACGCTACTGGTAAACCTGGTCTTTCTGATCGTGACTTTTCCGTTGATGTTTAAGCTCGGCAGTCAATTCATGCCGCCGCTATATGAAGGCTCGTCACTCTACATGCCCACGTCTCTCCCGGGCATTTCAATCACCCAGGCCTCACAACTTCTCCAGGAGCAGGATCGGATTCTGCGTTCATTCCCGGAGGTAGAGACCGTATTTGGAGTTATCGGGCGATCAGACAGCGCCACAGATAACGCCCCGCTGGACATGTACGACACGACCGTCATGCTCAAGCCGCGCGAGCAATGGCCTCCCGGAATGACGTACGAAAAGCTAATTCTGGCAATGGATGAAAAGCTTCAATTCCCCGGCTTGACAAACACCTGGACCATGCCGGTCGAAAACCGTCTTGACATGGCCCTGACGGGAATCAAGACGCCAGTTGGAATGAAGATTCAGGGGCCGTCGCTCGACGGAATTCAGCAAGTCGGCGCCCAGATCCAGCAGATTCTTTCCAGTGTGTCGCAGGTCCGCTCGGTCTTTGCCGAACGCGTGGCGCAAGGCTTTTACGTCAACGTGGATGTGAACCGGCCGGAAGCGGACTTCCGCGACAACGTAGATGAATTGCGGCGGATACTGATCGGCACTCCTTCCGGGGCGCAGATTCCGATCGAGCAAGTTGCCAAAATCTCTTTTTCTCACGGCCCAGCCATGATTCGCGACGAGGATGGCCAGCTCACCGGCTACGTCTATATTGACCTCAATACCAAAGACTACGGCGGCTTCGTCAAGCAAGCTTCAAATCATCTGAGGCAGAAGCTGACGTTGCCGGCGGGATACACCTACCAGTGGTCGGGCGAATATGAGTTTGAAGTGCGTGCAAAAGAGCGATTGAAGATCATTCTTCCGGTCGTGTTCTTCGTGATTTTCATGCTGCTTTACATGGTGTTCCACTCCGTGACGGAAGCAATGGTCTTGATTTTCCCGACCTTCTACGCCATGACCGGCGGTCTGATCCTGCAATGGCTGCTCGGGTACAACTTCAGCGTGGCCGTGTGGGTGGGCTACATCGCGCTGTTCGGAATCGCCGTTGAGACCGGAGTCGTGATGGTGGTGTATCTGCACGAAGCGCTCGACCGGCGCCTTGCCACCGGCGTGGCTCTAAAGCATGAAGACATCGAAGCAGCCGTCATTGAAGGTGCGGTTCAACGCTTGCGGCCGAAGCTCATGACAGTATGTGCCGTCCTGGCGAGTTTGATTCCAATTCTGTGGGAGTCCGGAATCGGTTCCGACGTAATGAAGCCCATTGCCGCACCCATCGTCGGCGGAATGATAACTTCCACGATTCACGTCTTGATTCTCGTTCCGGTTTTCTTTGCGCTTATGAAAGAGCGCGCGCTGCGGCACGGAACGCTGCAGCCGAAAAGCCAAGAGCCTGCCGTATAGGCATTTGGAGGAAGAGTATGGGAAAAAAGAACAAACTGCCAAAACCAACCTTGGCGGAGAGCAAGGCCGCAATCGCTTTTGGAGGGGCGTTGCTCTTGATGTGTGTGGGCGGGGTTTACGCGGTCTACCACGTTTCATCAACGCGCTCAGTTTGGCCCGATCTGAACCAAGTCCCCGTCTACTTCAAGCGAGCCGAAGATGCCATGCCGTTTCCTCACACGCTCGATCCGGCTCAATTCCGAATTGCCAATATCCGAGAAGCGTATTCCGTCGCGAAGGAAGCCCCTGACGTTCTTGCCCAGCAGCCCTGTTACTGCTATTGCCAACGGCAAGGCCATCGCAGTTTGCTCGATTGTTTCGGGAGCCTGCACGCCACGAGCTGCAGCATATGCATAAACGAAGCGCGGTTGGCGCGCCAACTGCACCTGGAGGGGAAGACACCTGGGGAGATCCGGGCGGCGATCAGTCAAAGCAAGGGGGCCAATTTCGGGAGTTCGAGGTAGTTGAATACTTTTAAAAATAAAAGGAGGAAGCATGGTGAGTTCAAGGTTCGCAGCAAAAGTATTTTCTGTTTTGTCTGTCTTGGCAGTTTCGATTCTGATTGGGACGGCTGAGATGAGTGCTCAGACTTCCGTGGCCAGTACACAGGATAAGTCGTCCCAAACGCAGAAGAAGGTCAACGTCGGGTTGACTACAGATCCTTCGCCTGCAACGAAAGGCAACAATACCGTCCGAGTCAAATTGACCGACCAGGCAGGCAAACCGATCACGGGAGCGCAAGTCGCTGTCACTTTCTTTATGCCGGCTATGCCAGCAATGGGGATGGCAGCAATGAAGACAGTTATCAAGGCTACGGACAAAGGCGGCGGGATGTATGAAGGCAAAGGCGACCTGGGCTCCGGGGGGACGTGGCAGGTCAGGATCACGGCACAGCAAGACGGCCGAACAATTGCGACCAAGCGGCTCACGGTCAAAGTCATGGGAGGAATGTAGCAACGCAATGCAACACCGCAATATTCGGTAAGCAGCACATGGCGAAGGATCAGAGGCTTCCTGTGGCAAGAGAGGGCTTATTAGCATGCTCGTGACAACCCGCTGCCCTGATTACCCTGCAAGAGATCCCCCTATAGCGCCGCATGGCTTCGAAGCTAGAAAGGCGCTAACGGCAGCGTGTGGGCCGCTCGTATTGTTTCTTTTCTGCGAGATCGGGCCAGGTGCCGACGTTTCGTTTCATAGGACCTCCCAAGAAATTCGAATTGAAGTTGATCTGGTCGATCTCTATGTCACTGTGAACAACAAACGAGGAGCGTCAGTACAAGGCCTTGGGAAGGAAAATTTCCGAGTCTCGGAAAATGAGGTGGAACAAGAAATCTCCCATTTCGACACAGACGATGCGCCCTACACAATTGGACTGGTATTAGACCACAGCGGAAGCATGCGATGGTCATTGCGTTGTTCACAGGGTTCGCGCAGGGGGCCAGACGGCTCTTTACGACGCGACTCAAACTGCCCTGAATCAAATCCGAAGAGGGCAATACCGCAAGAAAGCTCTTCTGGTTGTTACCGATGGTGCGGACAACAGCAGTGAAACGTCGTACCGAGAGCTGTTGGATTCCGCCCAACAGAGTGGCGTGATTATTTACGTCGTTGGCTTTTTCGGGAACTCAATGCGCTTTGGGTCTCTGCTGACTGATAGCCCCAACGTAGAAAAGCTGACTCGCCTTGCGGAAGTAACCGGAGGCCGGGCCTACTTTCCGAAGACGATGAAGCAGTGCATGCAGGCTTGCCTCGACATCGCTGGCGAGCTTCGCCACCAGTATAGACTGGGGTATTACCCCTCCAACAGAGAAAAGGACGGAACCTGGAGAAAAATCCATGTCGAGGTTCTCGCTCCGCGCCCTAACTCAGCGGAGAACCTGACTGTCCGAACTAGGTCTGGCTATTACGCGGAGAAGAGGTGAGTGAATCCGTAGAACGCTCTTTGGCCACGGTATTAGCGTTTCCGATGGCGTCGTCACACGCTCCGCCCTGCAATCGTTCAGAAGGAACTGGCTAGTCCTGGAAGTTCAAAGTAATGGACATAAAAATTCAACACATAAGGAGACCGTAGATGAATATGAAAACCATGTTTCTCAAGCTCGCAGCAACGGCGTTGATTGCCGGCGTATTCGCAGTCGGGCTGTCACCGCGCGTGAGTGGGCAACAGAACCAGCCGTCGGGAACCCAGAAGACCCTGACCGGAGTCATCAGTGACTCCATGTGTGCATCCACACACATGCTCAAATACATGTCTCCTGCGGAATGCACTCGAATGTGTGCTCAGCAGGGTCAGAAGCACGCGTTAGTGGTCGGAAAGAAGGTCTATGTCCTCGATGGCCACGAGGAAGAGCTCAACAAGCTCGCGGGGCAAAGGGTCGTCGTTAAAGGCAGCGTCAGTGGGACCACAGTAAGCGTTGCTTCTGTCACTCCAGTCAAGGGACCGAGCCCGGCGAAGTAAAGGAGAGCCGAGATGCATGAAGCGGAGGTCTTACAGAAATGTAATCACCACTCCAATGACCTTCTTGTGGCGGCGCGAAGGGGAACTACCACACGGCCACAAGCCGGTGCTCAAACCCAGACGGCTGAACCGGTATTGTAGTTTCCAAATCTACTCAAGGAGACGCATATGAATATTTCTGTTACTAACTACCGGAAGTGGCTGGTCGCAGGCGCAGTCGCCTTCCTGGCTATTGTAGCTTTTGGGTCGACGCGTAACACCTCGGCACAGTCCGAGAGACGAATGATCTGCACCTAGCCCGGGCCGATGGCAGTCTGCGGCAACTGCTGAGGCGGTTGAATCGGATCGATGTTCTGGTCGTCGACGATTGGGCCATGAACCCGATGTCGGAAGCGGAGAGAAGAGACTTCTGGGAGATCGCCGAGGATCGCTACCAGACGCGCTCCATGATCCTGACTTCGCAGCTGCCGGTGTCCCGCTGGCACGAACAGATCGGAGATCCCACACTGGCCGACGGGATCCTCGACCGGCTGGTACACAACGCACATCGCATCGAGATGCGCGGGGACTCGATGCGTAAAAAGAAAGGAGAGGAGGAGGAAAAGTGAATGAATCGGCAGGCGAAAAGCTGTGGAAAAGACGGGCAGAAAGCGCCCTTGGAAATCCCTTCGGGATTTCCACTTTTCGCACAGCTTCAACAACAACAAGCTTGACGATCGTAATCACTTTCTACAAAATGCAAAAACCAGCGTCGCTTCGCTCCGACGACTGATCACACCAACCCGGAATGCTGATCACGATCAGCCCGGAACACTGATTACCTTCATCGGAATACGCAGCATCCAGTTCAACTTCCAAGCTTCGTGATTCCAACCGTACTGTTCGGCCTTGGCGACACACTTCAGCGCCTCTTGCTCTTTTGCAGGACTGAGTCGCCCCCTTCCCCAGATCCCCGGCCTCCTTGGAGGGTAGGAAGAAAACTCAAACAACGGCAAGTGTGCCCATCGAAAACTGTCTCACTGAAGGGGTGCAGTCGGTTAATCTAGGTACAAGTTAGGTACAACTAAGAGGGGGGAAATAACGCTTCTTGTCCCGTAAGCGACGCCAGATAAAGCGTTTATGGGATTTAGGTTCCTGGTTCGGGACCAGGAGGTCGATGGTTCAAATCCATTCGCCCCGACCATTTCCTTCGATTTAGCCTCACAGTCCAGCGTTGACTTCGGCACCATTCCTGGGTGGTTTTCAGTTTTAGTCAGACAAGAGGGGCACGAGATGTGGCGGGGCTCTGCTGCCTGCCTCAAGAATGGGCTGGCCTGGTGCGTGGAGCTGAAGTGCCGCCGAGCGGTGAGGTTCGCCGAGTTCACTCGGCTCGGCAGGACCGGTTCGAACTTAGCAGGGAATTGCCGACCGCTTGAAGCAAGGGCGGAGGGCTACAGTTGCAAGCTTCTCTCGGGCCGTATATCTACTCGCCGTAGGGAACCCAGATGTTTTTCACCTGCACGGTGTGATCGAGGAACCACCGGCCTTCGCCTTGTTTCACGTCGAACCAATCGATGGCGCGGCCTTCATTGGTGAACACCTGCTTCAGATTGCCAACCGAAAGAGTTTTCACTGCCGTGGCGCCGGCTTCATCCGTAAAGCACCAGATGGCGTCGACGTCGTCGTGTTCGGCAAGCGTCTTCATCAGTTCCGCGGCGCGGCCGGTGACTATGTTGACGACGCCATCCGGCAGATCGCTGGTTTCGAAAACCTGATAGAGATCGCCGGTAATCAGCGGATATTTCTCCGACGGAATGGCGATGACCGTGTTGCCCGTTGAAATGGCCGGTATCACGAGAGAAATAAATCCCAGCAACGGCGCATCGGCGGGGCACACCACGCCTACCGTGCCGATCGGCTCTTTCATTGCCAGCGCGACGTTGCGGAACGGCGGGTTATGCACCGCACCGTCGTACTTATCGGCCCAAGCGGCGTAGGAAAAGATGCGCTCGATGCCGAGGCTGACTTCGGCTTCCGCTTGCTTCTTGCCGACCACGGCGGACAACCGGCCGGCGATTTCTTCGCGCCTCTGTGAAAGATTCTCTGCGACGTAGTACAGCACCTGAGCCCGATTATGTGCCGTCGCTTTGCCCCAGCCTTCCGCTTTGCGCGCCGCTTCGACGGCGTTGCGAATGTCCTTGCGATTGCCAAGCGGCGCTTCTCCGAGCAAACGCCCGTCCGCGCCGCGCACTTCGATGCTGTAACCCGAATCCGGCCGCGCCTGTTTGCCGCCGATATAGAGCTTAACGGTGCGATCGATCGGGGGAGCTGCGAAGTCTACCGGCTGCTCGGGCGGCTGCTCGATGGCGAGCGGCTTTGTGTGAACCGGTGGCGCGTTCTTAAACCATGCAGGTTCCAGGTATTCGAGAAGCCCCTCGCGCCCACCTTCGCGTCCATAACCGCTCTCGCGATAGCCTCCGAAACCGCAGGCGGCGTCAAAGAGATTCGTGCAGTTGACCCAGACCACGCCGGCTTTCAGTTGCGCGGCGACGTGCAGTGAAACATTGATGCTCTCGCTCCACACGCTGGCGGCCAGACCGTAAACCGTATTGTTGGCGAGCTCCACAGCTTCGCGCCTTGATCGACCAGCCGCTGGATGCGCTCAAGCTGCACGCGCGCGACGATGGCGCCAATGTCGATGGCTTTATCGAGCGGCGAGCCGATTCGCAGCGTGTTCATGCGGTCCTGGATCTTGCCGATCAACTTGTCCGCGATGCTCTCTTGCATTAGCAGCCGCGAACCAGCGCAGCAAACCTGCCCCTGGTTGAACCAGATGCCGTCGACCAGGCCTTCCACGGCGCTATCCAGATCGGCGTCCTCAAAAATGATGAAGGGAGATTTGCCGCCAAGTTCGAGCGAAAGCTTCTTGTGGCTCTGCGCTGTAGCTTTGCGAATCGCGCGGCCCACTTCCGTGGAACCCGTGAACGCAATCTTGTCGACGTCGGGATGCTTCACCAGCGCTTCGCCGGTCGATCCGTCGCCGGTGACGATGTTCACGACACCGGCTGGGAGGCCGGCTTCCTGGCAGATGTGTGCAAACGCGAGCGCTGTCAGGGGCGTAAATTCCGCAGGCTTCAGCACGACGGTATTCCCGGTCGCGAGTGCGGGGGCAATCTTCCAAGCCAGCATGAGCAAAGGAAAATTCCACGGGATGATTTGTCCTACGACGCCGCAAGCGGTATATCCCGGAAATTCCTGCTCGAGCAATTGAGCCCATCCAGCATGGTGATAAAAATGCCGCGCTACCAGCGGAATATCGATGTCGCGGCTCTCGCGAATCGGCTTGCCGTTATCCAGCGTTTCGAGAACCGCGAGCCAGCGCGAATGTTTCTGGACCTGGCGGGCCAGTGCATAAAGATAGCGCGCACGCGCATGCGGAGTGAGGGATTGCCAGGCCGGCAATGCAGCCCTCGCGGCTTTCACCGCGCTGTCGACGTCCATCGCGGAGCCCTGCGCCACCGTTGCGAGTTTTTCACCGGTGGAAGGATCGGTCGTGTCGAAATAAGTTCCAGCCGCGGGCGCCTGCCACGTACCGTTTATGAAGTGTCCGAAGCGCCGGCCGTGACGGTCCAGCCACGCAAGAGCCTCGCGCGGATCCTCCGGCGCGGGGCCGTACTCCATGGTCATGAATTTTTCAACGATGCTCATTCGCTTCTTCTCGCTTCTCTCGTCATCGAACCAGGATTCTCCCGCCTACGCAATCGGGTGGCGATAATCCGCGGAATAGCGTCCCGTGGCATGGTGCTCCAACTGCCGCTCGATATCAGCAAGCATGCCGCTAACGCCAAACCGGAACAATTCCGCTTTCAGCCACGAATCGCCGAGCTCCTCTTTCATGAGAGCGAGCCAGTCGAGCGATTGCTTCGCCGTGCGAATGCCGCCCGCTGGCTTGAAGCCCACCGCCATTCCGGTTTCCTGCGCGTACTCGCGAATGGCGCGCGTCATGACCAGGCTCACGGGAAGCGTCGCGTTGACGGCTTCTTTGCCTGTCGATGTTTTGATGAAATCCGCTCCGGCCATCATCGCCACCACGCTGGCGCGCGCCACGTTGCGAAGCGTCAGCAAATCACCGGTGCCAAGGATCACCTTCAGATGCGCGGGCCCGCAAGCGTTTTTGAAAGCGGCGATCTCATCGTAGAGCGCTTGCCATTTACCACCGAAGACGTGCGCGCGTGTGATGACCACGTCGATTTCGTCGGCGCCGGCTTCCACCGAGCGCCGAATTTCCGCGACGCGTTCCTCGAAGGGAGAAAGGCCGGCTGGGAAGCCCGTCGAAACCGCGGCAACATGAATGCCGCTGCCTTCAATCGCGCGCCGCGCGGTTTCGACGAAGGTGT
>WNFI01063296.1_pt1 | contig 31281 bp, 32 predicted proteins | sample 5400471 | NCBI WGS metagenome assembly WNFI01 (sample SAMN13153348, study PRJNA577476) | soil metagenome | isolation source: 100 cm saprolite on Douglas fir-dominated hillslope | place: USA:California | collected 2013-09-17
TTTTTCTTCCCGCAGGATGGACTCTGCTTGCTCGAAGGTGTGGATCTTGCCGGCGGTGACCACGGGGATGGAAAACCCTGCCTCCCGCAGCGCCCCCCGGATTCCCGCGGCCAGGTAGGCGTTGACGCCGACCGGGTCCTTCCGGTCCCGGGGGATGCACTTGTGCCCGCTGTGGCCGGTGTAGGGGTAGACCGCCTCGCCGATATTGGGCTGCCGGGCGTCGTCGAACTTCCCGCCCCGGGAGATGGAGAGGAAATCGAGGCCGGCCCGGGCGAGCTCGACGCCAATCCGCTTCGACTCCGCGAGGTCGTTGCCCCCAATCGTGCCGTCCTCGCCCAGGATGTCCTCGGAGCCCAAGTACCGGCAGCCTAGGAGGAAGTCTTCGCCCACCGCCCCCCGCACCTCCTCGATCACCTCGCGGGGCAGCCGCATGCGGTTCTCGAAGCTGCCCCCGTAGCGGTCGGTGCGGGGATTGGTCACGGACAAGAAGGAGGCCATGGTGTAGGCGTGCGCGAAATGCAGCTCGACCCCGTCGAAGCCACAGGCCCGGGCGCGCCGGGCCGCGGCCGCGAACCATCCCGGGATCCGCTGGATCTCCGAGAGGTCGAGGTCCTCCACCGTCTGCCGGTAGCCGTAGAGAAAGTCGCGGCGCTGGCTGGGGTTGGGCAGGTAGGTCTCCGGGTTCGCCTCGAACTCCTGGTCGCTCATGCCCAGGACGGAGGGGGCGAGCTGCCCGCGCTTCACCATCCCTTCCATGAAAGCGCGGGTGGTCTTGCGGGTGGCGACCTTAAGAAAGTCGATGATCTGGGGAATGATCAAGGAGCGGCAGACCGAGCGCATCTCCACGACCAGGGCCTCGAGCCCGGGTACGAAGCGGTCGTGGCTGAGGCGCAGGAGGGGCCCGCTGGCCACGTCCCGGATGCCGATGGCCTCGAGCACGATCATGCCCGGGCCGCCCAAGGCGTAGCGGAGATAGATCTCGCGCACCGCGTCCGTCACCACCCCGTCCTGGGTGGCGCGCCAGGTGACCATGGCGGGAAGCCAGATCCGGTTGGGGAGGACCCGGCCCCCCTTTCCGATGGGCAGGGGAGCGAAGACGCGGGCGCGGCCGCGCTCGGGGTCGACCGCGGTCAGGGGAGGACAGGATCTGAGCGCGTCAGTCCGCGTCCTCGTCGTCCCCCTCCTCATCCATCTCCTCTTCGATGCCGCTGTCCATGAGCCGACGCAGGAGGGCGTCGAAGCCGCGGCGGTCGGGAGGTGCACCCTCCCGGTAGGACTCCAAGAGCTCCTCCAGGCGGGCTACCCGGCGCGCGAGGTGCCCGATGGTCTCCAGATCGATGCGGCCCTCTCCGGCCTGGGCCCGCTTGAAGGCCCCGGCTTCCCCGAATGCCCCCAGCAGTCCGAGCAAGCGGGTGCTCAGGCTATCCGCGGCCTCGGCCAGCTCGCCCTGGAGGAGGGAGTCCTGGACGAGCCCGAGGGCGTCCTCGATGTCCTCGTCCCGCCAGTCCGCCCTCAAACCGGCCCAGGTCTCGGGGGAGAGCACCAGGCCATCGGGGCCCTCGTCCGCCGCCGCCGCCACCTCCCCGCACAAATCAACGATTCGTCCCATGGTCGGCCCCCCGCCGCCGCGTCAGCGGCTCTCCTTCAGGATGGACTCCGCGATCACGAGCTTCTGGATCTCGCTGGTCCCCTCGTAGATTCTGAGGGAGCGCACCTCGCGGTAAAGGCGCTCCACCGTGGACCCCCGTAGCACGCCTTGGCCGCCGTGGATCTGGACCGCGCGGTCCACCACCCGTTGGGCCATCTCCGTGGCCGCCAGCTTGGCCACCGCCCCCTCGCGCACGATCCGTTCGGCCCCCCGGTCCTTGGTCCAGGCCGCGTGCCGCACCAGCAGCCGGGCCGCGGTGAGCTCCACGTGCATCTCGGCGAGGGCCATCTGCGTGGCCTGGAAGTAGGACAGCGGGTGCCCGAACTGGCGACGTCCCAGCGCCCACCGCACCGCTTCATCGAAGGCGCGCGCGGCCAGGCCGCAGGCGGCCGCCCCCACCGTGGGCCGAAAGGTGTCGAGGGTGGCCAGGGCCATGGAGTAGCCCTTGCCCTCGGTGCCCAGGAGCACGGCGGGGGTAGTGTCGAAGCGCACCTCGCCCAGGGGATGGGAGGCCATCGACTCGAGCGGCTTCACGGTGAGGCGGGGGGCCTCCGCGTCGACCAGGAACATGGAGAGACCGCGGTAACCGGGGGACTCGGAGCTGCGGGCGAGGACGGTGTAGAGGCCGGCGATTCCCGCGTTTGAGATGAGGGTCTTGATCCCGCTCAATCGCCAGATCGCACCGTCAGGGTCCGCCCGGGTGCGGACCGCGGCCAAATCGGAGCCAGCCTCCGGCTCGGTGACCGCGAAGGCACAGAGGACCTCCCCCGCGCTGACGGCGGGGAGCCAGCGGTTTTTCTGAACATCCGTGCCGGCAAGGCTCAAGGGGTGGGAGCCGAGGCCTTGCATGGCGAAGGCGGTGTCGGCCAAGGAGGAGAAATAGGCCAGGCCCTCGCGGACCGTCACCAGCGAGCGCAGGTCCATGTTCCCGAACGGCGCCGGCACCGCTGCTTCCAGGATCTTCGCGCGGGCGAGCGCGGCCACGATTTCCCGCGTGCGACCCGCGGGATCGGACTCATCGGCCGCCCCCCCCCGCAGCCGCTTGTCCCCGAAGGTGCGGACCTTCTCCCCCAGCTGCCGGTGGCGATCGTCTAGGAAGGGCTCCTCCATCGTCAACGGGCCTCCCCCCGCTCCCCCGGCGGGCTCGTCCTCCCGCTCGGGGGGACCCGTCCGGGCTGGATCATTCCGGGGCCCCCTCGAACCGCGGCTTGCGTTTCTCCATGAAGGCGGCGAATCCCTCGCGGAAGTCGGGGCCGCGCATGAGTTCGGCCTGGACCCGGGCCTCGCGGTCGAGCGCGGACTCCAGGTCCAAATGAAGCTCCTCGTTCAGGGACTGCTTGGTAGCGGCGAGACCGGCGGCGGGGCCCCGGCGCAGTCGGTCCACCAGGGCCGAGGTCTCCCCGGCCAAGTGTTCCGGGGCGACTACACGGTTGTAGAGGCCGATGCGCAGGGCCTCGGAGGCGTCGATGAAGTCTCCCGTCATCAACAGCTCGGTGGCCCTTCCCAGCCCCACCACCCGGGGGAGCAGGTGAGCGGCCCCCATGTCCGCGCCCGCGAGGCCGACCCGCACGAACAGGAACGCGATGCGGGCGGTGTCGGCGGCCACGCGCAGGTCCGCGGCCAGGGCGATGGCCGCGCCGGCTCCGGCCACCGTCCCGTTCAGGGAGGCCACGATGGGCCGGGGAAGGGAGCGCATGGCCCGGATCAGGTCGCAGGTGAGTCGGGTGAACTCCAGCAGGCCCTTGGCGTCCCGGTGCAGGAGGTCGCCGATGATCTCCTTGACGTCCCCGCCCGTGCAGAAGGCCCGCCCGGTCCCGGTCAGGACGGCAACCCGCACATCCTTTCGGTCGGCCAGGGCGCGAAAGGTGTCGGTCAGCTCCCGGTAGACTTCAAAGGTGAGCGAATTCAGGGTCTCCGGTCGGTTGAGGGTTAGGGTGGCCACTCCCCCCGACTCCCCGTAGAGGAAGCTCCCGGTCTTCATGCCTGGCCGTCCAGGACGCGGATCAGGCAGCGGAGGGCGTCGCGCAGACGGGTGAGGTCGGGGGTCGGAACGGGGGCGAGGACGAGCTCCAGATCCCGTCGGTGCCGGGGGATGGCCTGCTCCATGACCCGGTGTCCGCGGGACGTGAGGCGGACCCGGACCGCCCGCCGGTCCTCGGGGACGGGCCGTCGCTCCACCAGCCTTCGGCGGGCCAGGCGGTCCACGATGCCGGTGACGTTTCCCGCCGTGACCAGGAGTTCGCGGGTGAGCTCGCCGGGAGTCATGCCCGGGGGGCGCCGGTAGAGCTGGGCCAGCACGTCGAACTGGGGCAGGGTCAGATGCTCGGGGATGGTCCGCCGGACCCGCGGGAGCATGAGCCCGTGGGCCTTGAGCAAGCGTAGCCAGACGGAGACGGCCAGGCCCGGGCCGGGGGTGGTCTTCATATGAGGGCCACCGCCTCGATCTCCACCTTAGCGTCGTCCTCCAACAGCGACTTCACCTCCACCAGCGTCATGGCCGGGAAGTGCTTGCCCATCCGATGTCGGTAGGCCTCGCCGATCGCCTTCGCACGGTCCCGGTACTCCTGCTTGTTCGTGACGTAAAGGACCAGCCGGGCCACCGACTCCGGTCGGCCCCCCGCGGCCCAGACCACGTCCAGCACGTTGTCGAGGGCCTGCGCGAACTGGGCGACGAGGTCGTCGGAGACCAGGTGGCCCGCACGGTTCCAGCCGATCTGCCCGGCCACGAACACAAGCTCGCCCGTCCCCTTCATCCCGTTGCTGTAGCCGCGGGGCGGGGCCAGGGACTCGGGATTGATGGGGGCGAGGAGGGGCATCACATCACCGTCCCACCGTCCACGTTGAGGCCCTGGCCGGTAATGCCCCGCGCCTCCTCCCCGCACAGGAAGAGGGCGAGGGCGGCCACCTCTTCCGCGCTCACCATCCGCTTCTGGGGGCTTAGGTCCTCGAGCTTCTTCCGCACCTCGCCCCCGGAGCGGCCGGTCTTGCCCGCGATGCGCGCTATCCCGTCCTCGGTCATGGGGGTGTCCACGTAGCCGGGGCAAATGGCGTTGACGGTCACCCCGTTTGGCGCCATCTCCAGGGCCGCCACCTTGGTGAGCCCGAGCAGGCCGTGCTTGCTGGCGGCATAGGCGGCGATGTAGGGCATGACCGACTTGCCGGCGATGGAGGCGATGTTGATGACGCGACCCCAGCCCCTCTGCGCCATCTCGGGCAGGGCCTCGCGCAGGCAGAAGAAGGGGCCGCTCAAGTTGACGGCCAGGACCGCGCCCCAGGTCTCGTCGGAGGTCTTCACCAGGGGCGCGGAGGGAGCAATGCCCGCGCCATTGACCAGGATGTCGAGGGGGCCGAGAACCTGACGGGCGGTCTTAAACATCTCGCGCACGTCCTCCGCCTTGCCCACGTCGGCCGCGATGGCGTGCGCCCGTGCCCCCAGCCGGAGGGCCTCCGCCGCCACCGCTTCGACCTCCGCCCGCGTGCGGGCCGCCACCGCCACCTCCACCCCCGCCCGGGCCAGAGCAAGGGCGGTGGCCCGGCCGATACCCCGCCCTCCCCCCGTCACCAGCGCCCGCCTGCCGCCCAGGCTCATGATGCTTGAAATCTAAAGTAAAGTTGGGGCCCAAGTCAAGGCGCAGCATATAATGAGCCGCGGGAGGACTGGCTATGCTGGAGATAGGGGCCGTGGCCCCGGACTTCGAGGTGCAGGATCACACGGGCAAGAAGGTTCGCCTCTCCGAGTATCGCGGACGCCCGGTCGTACTCTGGTTCTACCCCAAAGCCGACACCCCGGGCTGAACCGCCGAGGGTTGCGGGTTCCGCGACCGAATCAAGCAGTACGAGGAGCGCGGCGTGCAGATTCTGGGCATCAGCTTTGACACCGTCCCCGACAACGCCGCCTTCGCCAAGAAGTTCGAGTTCAACTTCCCATTGCTTTGCGACACCACCCGCGCGGTGGGCCTCGCCTACGGTGCCTGCGACGAGCCGACGGCAGCCACCGCCCGGCGGATCAGCTACCTGATCGGGCCCGACGGCCGGGTCAAGAAGGCCTACCCTAAGGTGAACGCCGCCGCCCATCCCGAGGAGATCCTGAAGGATCTCTGAGGGGGCGTCCTCTGGGAGGGACGACGGCGCCGCGCGCTGTCCAACGATGGGAACGACCGCCGCCCGTCCACTCCCCGCAAGCCCCAACCCCAGTGGGAGTTCGTCGTTTGTACCACCTGGCAGGAGGCTTGCTCTGCATTAGGATCGGGCCTTCCCCGGGGGCGGGGGCTCAAGTTAGGAGACGGGGCCGTGACACTTTTTTGCAGTTCCGCTGCCTTGAGGCGGGGGGGCCTGGTAGCGCTGGCCCTCGTCGCCACCGTGCTGAGCGCGACTCCCGGCTTGGCCGAGGAGGAGGCCCTGCGGCGGCGCGTGGAGGCCCGACTGGCCAAGGCCGGCCTCGAAACGAACGCCGACATACAGGTGGAGGTGAAGGACGGCTCCGTCATCTTGACGGGCGCCGCCCCCACCGTTGATGCCTTGCGCGCCGCGGAGAGGGCGGCCCGCAAGGAGTCGGGCGTGGAGAAAGGGGTGGTCGTGTTGCAGGGTTCGGTCAGGGTGCCCTACCGCGGCAGCGACATCGAAAACCGTGTGGCGAAGGTTCCCGGCGTCCGTGAGATCAAGAACGAGATCGTGGTGCAACCGGTGTCCTTCTTCGACGACCGGCTGCGAGCCGGGCTCTACCGGTCCATCTACGGGGACGAGATGTTCGTCCGCTACGCCCAACAGGTCAATCCCCCCATCCGTATCATCGTGGACCGGGGCCACGTCACCCTGACCGGCTACGTGGGCAGCGCGGTCGAGCAGGCGGTGCTGGGATCGATCGCTCGCCAGAGCTTGGCCTTCAGCGTCGACAACCAAGTCAAGGTCGACGGGGAGGCAGAAGGAGACGCCAACGCCAGGACCGCCCCCAGCGGGAGCTAGAGACCCCGCCCGGGCGCGCCCTGGTAGCCCGTGGACCTCCGGCCCAGGGCCGGAGGTCCTTTGTCTTTTGACCCCGGATCCCCTATCCTTGGCCGGCCTTTCCTGACCGGTGATCTCAATCGGGAGCGCATCTTCGCGGGGGGGGACCCACGCGGGTTGACGGACGCAGGCGGCCGGGCTTAGGCTCTAGCCTCTCGTCGGCGGCCCTGGTCGTCGAGGCCCAAGGACTGAGCGTCGGGTCGTTTCCGGGAACTACGGAGGCTTGACTCGTGGCCAACCAGCTGTTCGCGCGAAAACCCCTGGCCCTGCTCCTCGAGGAGATGAAGGGGGAGAATCGGCTGCGCCGGGTCCTGGGTCCCGTCCAGCTCTCCGCCCTCGGCATCGGCGCCGTCATCGGCACCGGCATCTTCGTGCTCACCGGCCAAGCTGCCCACGACCGCACCGGCCCCGCGCTCATGCTGTCGTTCGTAGCCTCGGGCACGGCCTGCATCTTCGCCGCTCTCTGCTACGCGGAGTTCGCGTCCATGGTGCCGGTGGCGGGATCCGCCTACACCTACGCCTACGCCACCATGGGGGAACTTTTCGCCTGGATCATCGGGTGGGATCTGATCTTGGAATACGCGGTGGCGTCGATGACGGTGGCCCACGGCTGGTCGAAGAACTTTCAAGACATCCTCGCCGTCTTCGGGGTCCATCTGCCGAGGGCCCTCTCCGGCTCTCCCTTCGACTATGATCCCTCGCTCGGCCACTTCGTGGGCACGGGAAGCGTGCTCGATCTGCCCGGGATCTGCATCGCGGCCTTGGTGACCTGGGTTCTCGTGATCGGGATCAAGGAGAGCGCGGCCTTCAACACCACCATGGTGGCCATCAAGGTGGTCATCGTTCTCTTTGTGATCGGCGTGGGTTCCTTTTACGTCAACCCCGCGAACTGGCACCCCTTCGCCCCCTACGGCTTGACCGGGGTCGGTTTCTTCGGCCACACCCTTTTCGGTCAGACGGGAAAGGGGGGCGAGCCCCTGGGGATGCTGGCCGGGGCGGCGGTCATATTTTTCGCCTACATTGGCTTCGATTCCGTTTCCACCCACGCGGAGGAGGCCCGAAACCCGCGCAAGGACGTCCCCGTAGGCATCATCGCTTCCCTGGTGATCTGCACGGTTCTTTACATCGCGGTGGCCGCGATCCTGACCGGGATGGTCCCCTACGACAAGATCAACATCGAAACACCGGTGTCGGACGCCTTCCGGCAGGTCGGCCTACCCTGGGCTCGCTTTCTGGTGAGCGTGGGGGCCATGACGGGAATCACCTCCGTACTGCTCGTCATGATGCTGAGCCAGCCCCGGGTCTGGCTGGCCATGGCCCGGGACGGCCTCTTCCCGGAGTCGTTCTTCGGCGCCGTGCACGAGAAATACCGGACACCCTGGAAAGCCACAATCCTGACCGGGGTGGCGGTGGCCCTGGGGGCGGCCTTCCTGCCCCTACGGGCCCTGGCCGACCTCACCAACATCGGGACGCTGTTCGCTTTCGTGTTCGTGTGCATTGCCGTCTTGATCATGAGGGTGAAGCACCCGGAGGCGGAGCGGCCCTTCCGGGCTCCCCTTTATCCTCTGATACCGATCCTCGGCATCGTGACCTGCCTGATCCTGATGTTTTCCCTGGCCAAGGAGAACTGGTACCGCCTTTTCGGCTGGCTCGCGCTCGGCTTTGTCATCTACTTCGGCTACGGCAAGAAGCACAGCGTGATGGCGCGGTTGCGGGCGGAGGAGGCGGCGGCGTCGGGGTCGCGGGCGGCGGCGGCCCGGAACTGAGGCCCGAGCCCCCGTGCGGTGGTTGACGGGCGCGGGCTCGGGGGCTTAATCTCCCGCGTCTTTCTATTGGGCACCCGCCCGGGGCCCCGAACAAGCTTGGAAACGGAGGCGTCATGCAGGTCGAATCGGTACTGCCGCTCGTCCTGGGAATCAGCCTTCTCTCCCTGGCGGTGGCGGTCTTCCTGGCCCGGCAAGTCCTAGGCGCGGACACGGGCAAGCCCGAGATGCGCGCGATTTCGGACGCTATCCGGGAGGGAGCGGAGGCCTTCCTCTCCCGGCAATACCGAACGATTGCCCTCCTCTCCCTGGTGGCCGCCGCGGCCATCTTCGGCTTCTACTACTCCGACCGAGAAGTGAAAAACATCGCGGAGATGGGGGAGGGGGCATTCTGGAAGGTGACCCTCTCCTTTCTCATCGGTGCTCTCTGCTCGGCCATCGCCGGTTACGTCGGGATGTTCGTCTCGATCCGCGCCAACATCCGCACCGCGGCCGCCGCCATGACCAGCCTCAACCAGGCCCTGCAGATCGCGCTGCGGGGAGGGGCGGTCAGCGGCCTCACGGTGGTGGCCACGAGCCTCCTGGGGGTGGGCGGGCTCTTCTACTTCTTCGGGGGGATGCACGACTACCGGCACGTTCCCCTCCAGATCGTGGGTTTCGGCTTCGGGGCCAGCTTTGTCGCTCTCTTCGCCCAGCTCGGGGGCGGGATCTACACCAAGGCCGCGGATGTGGGGGCCGACCTCGTGGGCAAGGTGGAAGCGGGAATCCCCGAGGACGACCCGCGCAACCCCGCCGTAGTGGCCGATCTGGTGGGTGACAACGTGGGGGACTGCGCGGGCCGCGGGGCCGACCTCTTCGAGTCCACGGCCGCGGAGAACGTGGGGGCCATGATCCTGGGGATCGCGCTCTTCCCGGTCTTCGGGCTGGGGGGGATCCTCTTCCCCCTCTTGGCCCGCGCCTTCGGACTCATCGCCACCATCGTGGGGGTCTTCACCGTCCGCTGCCGCGAGGACGAAGATCCCATGAACGCCTTAAACCGCGGCTACTTGGTCACGACCGTGCTGGCCATGATCGGGTTCGGCGTTTCTGTCTTCGCCCTCTTGCGGCCCGCCCGCGGCTCGGCCGCCATCGTCCACCGCCCGTACCTGCTCTTGGCCGGCATCGTCGGGATCCTGGCCGCCTACGCCTTCGTGTGGATCACGCAATACTATACGGAGTACAAGTACCGCCCCGTGCGGTCCATCGCCGAGGCCAGCCGTACCGGCGCCGCCACTAACATCATCACCGGCCTCGCCGTGGGCTTCGAGTGCACGGGGCTGCCCGTCATCGTGATCTCCGCCGCCCTCATGGCCGCCTACTGGTGCGGCAAGATGGGCCTGGGGGAGGTGCCGGGAGCGGGCCTTTACGGAACCGCCATTGCCACTATGGGGATGCTCGCCCCCTGCGCTTACATCCTGGCCATGGACACTTTCGGGCCGATCACCGATAACGCGGGCGGGATCATCGAGATGTCCAAGCAGCCCGAAGAGATCCGCCGGAAGACCGACCGTCTGGACGCCGTGGGCAACACCACCAAGGCCCTCACCAAGGGCTACGCTATCGGCTCCGCCGCTCTCGCCGCCTTCCTGCTCTTCCGGGCCTATCTGGACGAGGTCGAGAAGATCACCGGGAGCACGATCCGGGTGGACCTCACCCGGGTCCCGGTATTCGTGGGAGGCCTGCTGGGGGCGACCCTGGTCTTCGTGTTCAGCGCCCTCGCCATCCGGGCGGTGGGGAAGGCGGCCCAAGTCGTGATCTCCGAGGTGCGCCGCCAATTCAAGGAGGATCCGGGGATCATGGGCGGGACCTCAAAGCCCGACTACGCACGCTGCGTCGACATCGTTACCGCGGCGGCGCTGCGGGAGATGGTGGCTCCGGGGCTCCTGGCCGTCCTCACCCCCGTGGCGGTGGGCTTCACCTTCCGCTACCTCTCCCCCCACGGCCAGACCGGCGCGGAGTCGGTGGCGGCGCTGCTCATGGTGGGGACGATCGCCGGCATCCTCTTGGCCACGGTCATGAACAACGGCGGGGGAGCCTGGGACAACGCGAAGAAGTACATAGAGTCGGGACTCTTCACCGTGGACGGCCAGGTCGTGGGGAAGAAGTCCGAAGCCCACAAAGCGGCGGTGGTGGGCGATACGGTGGGCGATCCCTTCAAGGACATGGGAATCCCTGGCCGGCGACCCCGTGGCCCCGGGGGCGGGGCGGGGCGGGGGTACCCGACTCCGCTTCGAGCGAAACCACGCCCTCCTCATGGCAAACCGCGCCTCTGACTCCCTCTGGCCCCGAGCCGCCACCGGCCTGGCCCTGGGCGCCCTCGCCGGGTTCGTCGCCCACGAGCTGGAGCTCCTCTCTTTGCTCTCGATCTGGGGGGATCGCGCATTCATAGTGGTCGGGGCGGGGATCCTCGGGGCCGTCATCGGGTGCACCCCGTGGGGGGGGTTGGTGGCGGCGGCCGCGGGGGGCGCGGCCGGCTTGTGGCTGCTCGTGGCGTTCACCCCTCTCTGCGCCCACCTGGCCCAGGGCCTCCCCCGACGCGATCCGGTGGGGTCGGCGGATGCGGTCTTCGTCCTCGCCTCCCGTCTCCAAGCCGACGGCGAGCCTACCCCGGACGCCCTGAGCCGCCTCCTCCACGCCCTCGAGCTGCTGGGTCAGAGCATGGCCCCCCGGCTGATCCTCTCCGAGCAGCCCCCGCCCACGCGATCCTACGCCGAGGTGGCCCGGCCCATCCTCGACCATTTGGGCCTGCGGACCGAGCTCCTGACCGTGGGCCCGATCCGCAATACCCACGACGAAGCGGAGGCGGTGGGCGCTCTCTTCCGCATGCGGGGCTGGAAGCGGCTGCTGGTCGTGACCTCGCCCACCCACTCCCGCCGGGCCTGCGCGGCCCTCGAGCACGAGGGAATCGTGGTCCTGTCCTCACCGTCGGTGGAGACGCGGTTCGACCTCGAGACCCTGGACCGGGCGGACGACCGGCTGGTCGCGTTCGGGAGCCTCATCCACGAGCGGGTCGGCCTTTGGGTCTACCGCCGCCGGGGCTGGATCTCTCCCTGAGGGAGGGGGGTGCGGTGTGGCACCCCCCTTTACCGGCCCTCGCCGCGGCCGGAGAGCGCATCCCCGGGTCCGACCAAAGCGGGGTGCCCGCGTCTGCTACTTGGCCGAGAAGTCGGTCTTGAGGGCAGTGGTCCCCCAGGACATGCTGAACTCGCCCTTGTTCTGGTCGCCCTTGACCTCGATGGTCAGGGTCTCGACGCTCGTCGGCAGCTTCGACGTGGTGAGGGGGACTTCCGCCACCTTGGTCCTATCCTTATCCGCCTTGACGACGTTGAGCTGCCACTTGTCCTCGCCCAGCTTGGTGGCGGTGAGAACATACTCACCTTTGGGCACGGCGGCGGTCCCGAAGCTGAGGTCGGCCTCGGTCTTGAGGGTGGTGGGAGCGTCGGCCCCCATGCGCCACGCCTTGCCGACCTCGGCCTGGGCCAGCATGTCGCGTCGATTGAGGTTGGGTCGGCCGTAGTCGATCGAGACGACCTTACCCGCGACCGTGGCCTTGGCCTCGCCGCGATCCGCGCCGTGGGCTTGGGCGGAGATGGCAAGGGCCAGGACACCGGAGAGCACAGCAAAGCGCTTCATCATCAAACCTCCCTAGACCCCAGAGATCCCGATCTTAGGACGCGACCGCCGGCGGGAGCAACTGGAAAGGAGCCCGAGAGGGCACTCGGGCCACGCGCTCGGCCCGGGGCCGGCGCCCCCCGGGTCAGCGGAGGCTCGCCTCGGCTGCCCGCAAGCTTCCCTCCCACTCTGGGCTTCTTGCCAGTTCCGGGAGCGGCCGGGGGGGAGGGGGAGGGACGGCCGCCTCTTGGAGGGCGAGCTGCCAGAAGCCCACGTCGTGCCAGCGGCCGAGTTTGAAGCCGGCCTCCCTGAAGACGCCGACCGGCTCGAAGCCCAAGTGCTCGTGGGTGGCGACGCTGGCTGGGTTGGGGAGGGTGATCCCGGCATAGGCGCGGTGGTAGCCGGCGAGGCGCAACCCGGTCAGAAGAGCGGTGTAGAGCGCCCTCGCCACGCCCTTCCCCCGATGGGGCGTGGCCACATAGACCGTGGTCTCGACCGCCCACTGGTAGGCGGGGCGCGCGCGGAAGGGGCCCGCGTAGGCGTAGCCCCGGATCTCGCCGTCCGCGTCGCAGACAAGCCAGGGGGTCCGCTCCGTGATGTTTCGGACGCGCTCGCGGAAGGCCTCGAGCGACGGGGGCTCTAGTTCGAACGAGATCGGGGTCTCGCGCACGAGGGGGGCGTAGATCTCGAGCATGGGCCCCGCGTCCGTTTCCCGGGCCAGACGGATCACGGCCGGCGTAGGAGGAGGAACGCCGTCCCCACCAGGGCGCTGGCCTTGAGGACGTCGGCTCCCAGGAAAGCGGCGTGCAGAAGACCGAACGGGCGGGCGTCCTCCGGGCGCAGGGGACGCGGGACGAAGTCCAGGGCGCGGCCCCGCCGGGCCAGCGGGCCCAGGGCGGCGGCTTGAGCCAGGACGACCACCAGGGCCAGACCCGGGAGTAGCCTTGAGAGGCCGCCCCCCGGCCAGAGCAGAGCCAAAAGGGCTGCACCCAGCCCCAGCTGCACAACGGCCCAGGAGCTGAACATCCAGCGGCTGAGCTCGGCCCCGAGGTGCCGCAGGGCGGCCCGACGGTCCGGGGCCGCGACTCCCGCCAGCTTTTCCGCGAGCTCGAACCGCCCGCCCGGGCCGAGCACCCGGTCGGCGGCGCGGAGGTTAAACGTGGCCATGACCCAGGAACCTGCCAGGACTCCCACCCAGGCGCCGAGGAGCAGGAGCGCCAGCTTCCACCTCATTCGTTGTCGAAGGGGTTCGGGGGGCGGCCCGTGGGATCGGCGGCCGCACGCTTCTTGGCCTCCTCAAACTTCTTGTCCAGGATCTCTCGTGCGTGCTTGGTCTGCTGGACCGAGCGCGCGAATTTCTCGTCGAGCAGGCTCTTCTGGGACTGGACCCGGTTCACGAGGTCATCGAAGTCCCGCACCGGCTCCTTCTTCTTGTCCACCCAGACCACGGATTGCGTCTCGGGATCGACCTTCAGCTGGGCCTCGCAGCATGGGCAGGTGATGTCGAGGGCTTCAGGCATCCTCGGATTGTAACCCCAAGCTGGCTTTGCTTTCCTCCCGCTGCCCCGAGGCGCGGGGCAAGAACCTTAGCGCCGGCTCTCTCGAGTTTCGCCCCCCAAAAGCGCGACTACTGGATGTAGCCCAGGGCCCGGAGGCGTTCCAGCTCTTCCTTCCCTAGCCCCTCCCGTGTTTTCGAGTCGGGCGGAAGGCGGGCTGCCTCCGCCATCCGCCGCCACGTTTCGAGCTCGCTGGCCAGGCGCTTGACGATCCCAGGCTCTTCGGCAGCAAGGTCCGACTTGTCGAGCGGGTCCTTCCCGTGATCGTAGAGCTCGTACTCGGGGCGTCCGGCCCGGCCGTTCGTGTTGTGAACCAGCTTCCAGCCGTCGCGGATGATGGCGAAGGACTCCGCATCCCTCGGCGGTGGCCCCCCGCCCTCTCGCGTCGCTTCCTTCTCGATCACCGCCGGCCACGCTCTCGGCGCCGTTGCCGGGTAGGCGGTCCCCGACGACGTTGTCGACAGGAGGGGGAGGAGGCTGTGGCCTTGGACGCCCCTGGGCACAGGCAGCCGGCTCATCTCGAGCAGGGTGGGCATCACGTCGATGGCCTGGACGGTCTGCTCGACAACCGCGCCCGCCACGACCGTGCCCGGACGCCACAGGATCAGAGGTACATTCGAGAGCTCGCCGTAGGTGCTTTGGCCGTGGAACATCCGTCCGTGCTCCAGGAACTCCTCCCCGTGATCCGCGGTGTAGACAACGAGCGTCCGGCGGTCCAGCCCCAGGTTCCGCAAACCCTCGAGCAGCCGGGCGATCTCCGGGTCCATTCCTCGGATCGCCCCGTCGTACCAGCCGAGCTCGTAGTCTACGTAGGCCTCGGGGTTCAACCCGGTAGGGGTCGTGCGGATCTTGGACGTGGAGGAAGACAAAGAAGGGCACGTCACGGTGGGCCTCGAGCCAGGGTAGGAGGCGATCCACGTAGATGCGGGCGGTCTTGCTCGTCCTCGCCTCTCCCTTGATGGAGCCGTTCTCCTGAACCTCCTCGAACCCCTTGTGCAGGTTCGTGAAGCGGCCGGTGAAGAGACCCGACGACATGGAGAGGGTCGCGTAACCGGCCTCCCGATAGACCTCAGCTAACGTGACCGCGGAATTGGGAAGGCGATCACTGAAGTCGTGGACGCCATGGGTCGCGGGGTACAGCGAGGTGAGGAGAGAGGGTGTCGAGACCTTTGTCCACGTCGCCTGCACCACGGCGTCGCGGAAGAGAGTCCCCTCCGAGGCCAGGCGGCGGATTGTGGGCCCGGTCGGCCGGCCGTAGCCATAGGTGTCGAGGTGGTCGCGCCGGAGGGTGTCGACCCAAATCAGGACGACGCCCTGCGGCGGATCGCCGGGGGCCTTGGCGGGCGCGGCCGGCTCCAGGAGCACGGCGTCTTTGCTCCCATCGTCCACCGCGGCCCGAAAGGCCACCGGTTCCTCGTCGAGCGTGCCCACCGCGAGATCGAGCCATGGTCTCTCCGGCAGATCCAGCGTGAAGCGGACCGTCTCTGGCGTCCGCGCCACGATCGTCTCGCGATAGAACTCCGAAAGCCCCTGCCACGCGATCCCGGACGGGACTGAGGCCAGGTGCTCCCTTCGGGAGACAATGCGGAGCCCCTCGATTTCGAATTGAGCCCCCGCCACGTTGGTGGGACGGACAAAGACGTGAAGGGTTCGCGACAGCGGGATCCCGCGGGCAGTGTGAATCACGTAGCTCCGAACATCGTCGCCCGCGATGATGGGTGTGGCCAGCGTCCAGAAGCTATTGTTGGGCTGCTGGGCAACCTCGGCTAGATCGACGTGCTCCTGGCCCGAGAAAGCGACATACAGGTTCGTCCCCGCGGAGGCCCGGAGGCGGATCTCGACCGCTTCGAGCACGTCGCTGCCTCCCAGACCCGGCTTCCCCAGGAAGTGGACCACGGGGCCGGGGGATGTGGTGTGCCCTTGCAGCCGGCCGTCACGGAGGGCGAGCCCCGACACGCCGGGGCCGGCCTCCCAGCCCCCCGGGCCTCGCGCTCCGGTGCGGGCTTGCGGCTGCATCCCACCGTGGCCAGCGCGGCGCACAGGATGAGCAACGGGGCCCCACCAGCGGGGCGGCGAATGCGGGACATGCCTTTCATTGAAGAAAGAATGACTTGCTGGCAGAGACTACGGCCGGGGGTGGACAGAATCAAGTGGCGTCGGCGGGACGACCCCAGGCCTCTCTGCGCCGCGGCGGCCCTCCCCCGGGGCCCCGGGAACGAGGAGGGTCGCCAGTAACATGTGCGGCTTCAAACATCGATGAGCCGGTACCGCAAGAGCGCCCGCCCCTCCAACCCGACTATGGGGACCGCTCAACCGGTAATATGGGACCGGGATGCGGAGGGCCAGTGGTCGGCCGGGACGCAGCCGGCAACGCCGAGTCGAAATCCTGAGAAGCGCGGCCGCCGCTTTCCGTCGGCGCGGCTACCACGGGGCCAGCGTGGGGGAGATCGCCCGCGACCTCCGCATGACCAAGGGGAGCCTCTATTATTACTTCAAGAACAAGGAGGAGATCCTTTACTTTTGCCATGACTACTCGCTCGACATCCTCCTCGACCTCCTGGCCCGGGTGGAGAGGGAGACGCGCTCCCCGGACGAGCGCCTGCGTCAGCTCATCGTGTCCTTCGTGCACATGATCATCGACGAGCTGCAGGGAACCGCCCTCACCATGGACCTGCAGGCACTCTCTCCGCGGCTGCTACGGAGGGTGATCACCAAGCGCGACCTCTTTGACCGCGGCGTCCGGCGCATCTTGAAGGAAGGGATGGACCGCGGGCTCTTCGTTTCCGGCGACCCCAAGCTATTGACCTTCGCCATCCTGGGGGCGGTGAACTGGATTACGCGCTGGTTCGATCCCCGGGGCCCCGCCCGCTCGGAGGAAATCGCTCAGGCTTTCGCCGACTACTTGCTGGCCGGGTTGCTCCGGCCCGCCGCCGCGCGCGGACGCTCCCCCCGGCGCGCCCTCGCGTGAGGATCAAAGAGGCCCTCGCGAACCTCCTCCTGAGCGCGCTCACCCTCCTCCTGTTCGTGGGGGGGGCCGAAGGATTGTGCCGCCTCATCGAGAGGGGGCGGCCGGCGGCCCCGCGGGCGGCCGCTTACATCACGGACTGGGACTGGGAGGGGGACTTCTAGACGGTGAAGTCCACCGCCGCGGGCTGGCCTCCTTGGGAAGACTACAACAGCGACGGCCTGCGGGACCGGGAGCGGGCGGTGGAGAAGCCGACCGGAGTGCGGCGGCTGATCTGCCTCGGGGACAGCACCACTCTCGGCTGGGGGATCCGTCCCCAGGAGGCCTACCCCCAGGTGCTCCAGGACCTGCTCGAGTCGACGGGGGAGCGGACCGAGGTCTTCAACGTGGCCCTGGGTGGCTGGTCCACCCGCCAAGAGCTGATCGCTTACCGCCGCATCGCGCGCAAGTACCGGCCGGACGAAGTTCTGATCGGGGTATGCCTGAACGACGTTCCCGAAATGCAGAACAACCTGAGCCGCCCCCCCGCTTGGCTGGCCGCGATTCACGAGCGCTCCGCCCTCGTGCGGCGCCTCGTCCGAGCCCAGGACCGTGAGATCGCGGATGTGGAGGAGCTCTTCACGCATAAGGACTCACCCAAGGTACGCGAGGCTTTCGGGCGCATGTTCGCCGACATGCGCGTCCTGCGCGATGAGGTGCGGGCGGACGGGGCGACCTTCGCGGTCCTCATCTTCCCTTTTCGCCTCCAGGTCCTGCCCGGTGCGCCACCCCCCACCGCCCAGCGGACGATCGTGGACTTCTGCCGCGCGGCGGGAATTCCGGTGCTCGATCTCCTGCCCGCGCTTCGGCCGGCGGGGGAGTCCGCCTTCATCGACTACGACCACTTCAGTCCCGCCGGGGCCCGCCTCGTGGCCGAGCACATACTGGCCTCGGGCCTCTTGGCGGAGTCGGGCTCGTTGCCCCCCCGTGACACCCCCGCCTCTCTGCCCCCGACCCCCAGCCAAGCCCTTCCCGCTCTCCTCGTCGACCTTCGCAGCGGGAACGAAAGGAGTCGGCTCGAGGCCGCCCGGGCTCTGGGCCAGATGGGCGCGCAGGCCAAGGGCGCCGAATCCTCGCTGATTGCTCTCCTCGACGACCCGAGCCCTCGCGTGCGCGTGGCTGCGACATGGGCGGTGGCCCGGCTCCGGCCGCTGCCCACGGCCGCCCTCGCCGGCCTCATCCGTGGGCTCCAGGATCCCGCGCCGGGCGTGCGCGCCGGCGCCGCCCGGGCCCTCGGGGAGATGGGCGATGCGGGCAAGCCCGCGTTGCTGCCCCTCGTGGAGCGGCTGCGCGACGAGGACGAGACCGTCCGCGCACGGGCGGGGGAGAGTCTGTCCGAGATCGGGCCCGACACCGAGGGCTGCCGGCGCGCGCTCGTCAGCCTCCTCGCTGATCCCACCGCTCCCGGCCGCGCGGAAGCGGCGGGGGCGCTGGGCCGGCTGGGGCCGGGGGCCCTGGAAGCCGTGCCTGTCCTCGGTTCTGCCCTCGAAGACACGCGCGAGGCGGTGCGTGCGCGCGCGGCCTGGGCCCTGGGTGAGATCGGTCCCGGAGCGGGGAGGGCGGTGCCCGCCCTCCTGGCCGCGTTCCGGGATCCGGGCATCCGCTGGCGGGTGGCCGACGCCCTGGGCGGCATCGGCCCCGCGGCCGCGGCGGCGGTGCCCGACCTTATGGCCGCCACGAAGGACAACAGCAGCAACGTGCGTTGGCGCTCGATCCAGGCCCTGGGCCGGATCGGTGCCCCGGCCGAACGGGCTACCCCCGCCCTCGTGGAAGCTCTCGGCGATCCCGGCCCCAACGTCCGCCTGGGCGCACTGACCGCCCTGGCCCAGATCAGCGCCGACCCCGGCGTGCTCCTTTCCGCCCACGAGCGTGTGCTCGCCGACCCCGACACCCGCGTGCGCAGCGAGGCGGTGAACGGTCTGGGGCGTATGGGTTCCCGCGGCCGACCGGCGGCGGGCGCCCTCGCCCAGCGCCTGCGGGATGAGGATCCTGGAGTGCGCGCCCGGGCCGCCCGGGCGCTGGGCCGCCTGGGCAAGCTTCCTCCCGCGGTGGTCGCGGCGCTCGCCGCCGCGCGGAGCGACCCCGACGGGGCGGTTCGCGACGAGGCGGAAAAGGCGCTCCGCAAGGTGGGGGTAGGGTGAGGCTCCCCGGGGGCGGCCTTGACCACCCCCGGACGCGACTTATAATGGAGTTTGAACGAGCGTTCAAATTAAGCGGGGCGCGCGCATGGAGAAGATTCGGGTCCGTCTCAAGGTGAACGGGGAGGACCGGGAGGTCCTGGCCGTCGTCCACCACACCCTTCTGGAAGTGCTCCGGGAAGAGATGGGCCTGGCCGGCACCAAGCATGGCTGCGAACTGGGGGAGTGTGGCACGTGCACCGTCCTCCTGGACGGAAAGCCCGTCCTCTCTTGTCTGACCCTGCCCGTGGAGTGTGCGGGGCGGGAGGTGACGACGGTGGAGGGCTTGGCCGAGCGAGGCGTGCTCCACCCGCTGCAGCAGGCCTTCGTCGAGCTCGGTGCCGCGCAGTGTGGGTACTGCACGCCCGGGTTCCTGCTCGTGGCCGAGAGGCTGCTCCGAGAGAACCCCCATCCCTCCCGGCCCGAGATCGCAGAGGCCCTCGCCGGCAACCTCTGTCGCTGCACGGGGTACCTGAAGATATTTGAAGCGGTCGAGCTCGCGGCGGCGCGGATGCGTGACCAGACTGGGGAGGCGGTTCGTGCCTGAGGAGACACGCCGCGATCTCCGGGTGGTCGGCCAACCGTTGCCCAAGGTGGACGCCGCGGCCAAGGTCACCGGCCAGACGCTCTTCGCGGATGACATCGAGCTGCCCCGCATGGCCTACGCCAAGCTCTTGCGCTCGCCGCATCCCCACGCGCGCATACGCAAGCTCGATGCGTCCAAAGCGGCCGCGCTCCCCGGCGTCCTCGCCACCCTGGTGGGGGCCGAACTGCCGATTCCATTCGGCATCTTGCCCGTCAGTCAAGACGAGCACGCCCTAGCCATAGATAAGGTCCGTTTCGTGGGCGATCCGGTGGCGGCGGTGGCCGCCGTAGACGAGGAGACGGCGGAGGCGGCCTGCCGGCTGGTAGAGGTGGACTACGAGGTCCTGCCCGACCTGATGTCCATGGACGAAGCCCTGGCCCGACCCGAGGCCCGCATCCACGAGTACGGGCCGCGCGGCAACATCCACAAGGAGGTCTCCTTCGATTTCGGCGACGTCGAGGAAGGCTTTCGCGAGGCGGAATACGTCCGCGAGGATACGTTCTACTTCGAGGGAAACACCCACCTGCCGATGGAGCAGCACGCGGCCGTCGGCTCGTTCGGGCCCGACGGCAAGCTCACGCTCTGGTCCTCCACCCAGACCCCGCATTACGTCCACCGCGCCGTGGCCCGGGTCCTGGGGATGTCACCCGCGCACGTGAGGGTCATTGCCTGTCCGAACGGAGGCGGCTTCGGGGGCAAGAGCGACCCCTTCGGCCACGAGATCGTGGTCGGCAAGCTCTCCATGAAGACGGGCCGGCCCGTCAAGATCACCCTCACCCGCGAGGAAGTCTTCTACTGCCACCGGGGCCGGCACCCCGTGTCGATGTGGATGAAGACCGGGCTCAAGAGGGACGGCACCATCACCGCCATGCACTTCCGCTCTGCCCTCGATGGAGGAGGCTACGGCAGCTACGGGGTGGCCAGCCTCTACTACACGGGAGCCCTCCAGACCGTGACCTACCGTATCCCCCGCTACAAGTTTGAAGGAGTGCGCGTCTTCACCAACAAACCCCCCTGCGGTCCCAAGCGGGGCCACGGCACGCCCCAGCCCCGCTACGCCCTGGAGTGCCACATCGACAAGTTCTGCCACGACCTAGGCCTCGACCCCGCGGAGTGGCGGCTGCGCCACACCCTCGCCCCCGGCACCATCACCGCGAACCAGATGCAGGTGAAGACCATCGGCCTCCGGGAGTGCCTGGAGCGGGTGATCACGCGAAGCGGCTACCGTGAGAAACGGGGCAGACTCGGACCCGGTCGGGGCATTGCCCTCGCGGGCTCGGCCTACATCAGCGGCGCGGGTCTTCCCATCTATTGGAACGCGATGCCCCACTCGGGCGTTCAGATCAAGGTGGACCGCGGGGGCGGGCGCCGATACCGACCTCACGCCGGTGGACCTCGGCTCCTACTCTTCCCGGGTCACCCTCATGACCGGCAACGCCACCCTCGAGGCCGTGCGGAAGGTGCGCCAGCTGATCCTCGGGGCGGCCGCCCGCAAGCTGGAGGTGCCGGTCGAGCGCTTGCTGTGCGCCTCCCGCCGGATATGGGATTCTCACGAACCCGCCCGTGGGCTGCCCTTCGCGGAGGCCGTGATCTTGGCGGAGAGCGAGCACGGCACCCTGGGGGCGGTGGGCTCTTACAAGCCGCCCCGAAGCGTGGCCCGCTGGAAGGGGGCGGGGGTCGGCCCTACGCCGACCTACTCATATTCCGCGGCCGCGGTCGAGCTCTCTGCTGACCGCGAGACGGGACTCATCCGCGTGGACAAGGTCTGGATCGCGCACGACGTGGGGAAGTCGATCAACCCCCTGCTCGTGATCGGCCAAGTCGAGGGCTCGGTCTACATGGGCCTGGGTGAGGTTTTGATGGAGGAACAGGTCTTCCGGAAGGGCCGACACAAGATCCCTTCCATGCTCGAGTACAAGAGCCCGACCACCCTGGAGATGCCGCCCGTGGAGTCGATTCTGATCGAGACCCTTGACCCCGAGGGCCCCTACGGGGCCAAGGAATGTGGCCAGGGGCCGCTGCTGCCCGTGATCCCCGCCGTGGCCAACGCTCTCTTCGAGGCTCTGGGGGTGCGGGTAGACGAGGTGCCGATCACTCCGGAGAAGGTGCTGGCCGCCCTCGAGGGTCGCTACCGGCCTCCCCGCATGCCGGCGTTCCGGTACCCGGAGACGGTGGTGGTTCCACCCCTGGGGCCCGCGGCGCCCGCCGCCGTCCCCGAAGGGGCGCGCCCATGATGAGGCTGCCGCCCTTCCGGTACATCGCGGCCCGCACCGCCCGCGAGGCGGCCACGATCCTGGCTGACCACGGCCCGGAGGCGATGGCCGTGGCCGGCGGCACCGATCTTCTGCCCAACATGAAGCGGCGGCAGTTCGAGCCGAAGATCCTCGTGGGCTTGCGTGGGATCGCGGAAGCGGAGGGTATCTCCCCGAACGGGGGTCTGCGGCTGGGGGGCCTGGCCACCCTCACCGAGGTTGCGGAGCATCGCGTGGTCGGAACGCGCTGGCCGAGCCTCGCCCGCTCCGCGGGCCTCGTGTCTTCGCCCCCCCTCCGCAACGCCGGCACCATCGGCGGCAACCTCTGCGTGGACACCCGCTGCAACTATTACAACCAATCCGAGTTCTGGCGGGCCTCCGTGGGCTACTGCATGAAGAAGGACGGGGACATTTGCCTGGTGGCCCCCGGTTCCAAGGTGTGCTGGGCCCTGTCCTCCTCCGACACCGCCCCCGTCATGATCTCGCTCGAGGCCGAGGTCACCCTCGTGGGCCCGCAGGGGGACCGGCGCGTGCCGGCTCGGTCCCTTTATGGCCCGGACGGCATCCACTACCTCGCCAAGCGCCCGGAGGAGATCCTGACCGAGATCCACGTCCCCGCGCGCGAAGGCTGGCTCATGACCTATCGCAAGCTGCGGCGCCGCGGCTCCATCGATTTCCCGATCCTGGGCGTGGCGGCGGCCGTGCGCCTCGTGAAGGGGCGGGTGGAGGAGGCGCGGATCGTCCTGGGGGCGGTGCACGTCGCCCCGGTGGAGGCAAAGGACGCCCAGGAGTTCTTGCGTGGCAAGAGACTCGACATCGAGACCATCGAGATGGCGGCGGGCATCGCCTACAAGCCGGCCAAGCCCCTGGACAACGCGGACCTCGTTTACTCATGGCGCAAACGGATGGCTCGCATCGAAGTAGCGCGGGCGTTGCGCGAGCTGGCGGGGCTGCCCACCGGAGACCTGCCTCCCGTCCGGGTGTGAGCCCCCGCCCGCCCACGTGCCTGCTCTACCTGCCGCCTCGGAACCGCCGGGGGTGAAGCCCGCCGGCGGATCGCCGCCCGCGCGCGCGGAGGGCGGCCTGACCTCCCTGCGGGCCCTCGGTCTCTACACGCTCCTGACCGTGCTCCTGACCTGGCCCCTGGCCTCCCAGCTCCACATCATCGACCCCGGGGACTCGGCCTTCTTCGCCTGGGTCATGGGATGGGAGGCCCACGCCTTGAGGACCGGTCCCGCCCGGCTTCCCCACGCCAACATCTTCCACCCCCTCCGCTACACCCTGGGCATGGACGAGCCGGTGCTGGGCACCACCCTTCTGGCCCTGCCCCTCCTGCCCTTCACGGACGACGCGGTCTTCCTGTTCAACCTGGTGCGGCTCCTCACCTTCATCCTCTCCGGCCTCACCACCTATTGGCTGGCCCGCGAGCTGGGCTGTGGGGAGGGGCCGGCGCTCTTCGCGGGAGCGGCCTTCGCCTTCTCCCCCATCCGTACCGACCAGATCGCCCACCTCTCCACCCTGGGCACCCAGTGGCTGCCCCTCCTCCTCCTCTTCACCGTCCGCTTCGCGCGCAGCGGACGCGCGCGCCACGCCTTTCTGGCCGCCCTCTTCTACGTTCTCGCCTTTCTGGCTTGCGGCTACCATGGTTTGATCGGCCTCGCCGTCCTGCCCCCCGCCGTCCTCGTGCTCCTGTGGGGACGGTGGCGCCACCTGCCGGCCGCGGTGCTGGCCGCGGTCGCCGCGGGCGTCGCCCTCCTCCCCCTCTACTCCCTCCACCGGGCCGCGCTGGAGCCGCAGGGGTACGCGCGGGGGGCGGAGGAGACGGTCTTCTTCTCCGCCTCCCTCGAATCGTTCCTCGGTCTGGTTGTGCCCGGCCTGGTGATGCTGGGCGGCTTCCGTCTCTGGAGGCGACGCGCGCTCCCCGACCGGGAGTCGCTCGCACTCGTCGTGCTCGCCCTGGCGGCGGCGGGGTTGGCCCTGGGGCCGGAGGTGCGCTGGATGGGGCACCGCCTCTTCACCGGCCCCTTCGCCCTGGCCCGCGAGCTCTTCCCCCTGTTCCGGATGATCCGCGTCTCGAGCCGGGCCGGCGTCTACATCGCCCTCCCCCTCGTCCTCCTGGCCGCGCGCGTCCTCCAGGCCTGGCGCCCGCCCCCCCTCGCATTCGCGGGGGTGGCCCTTCTCGCCCTCGCCGAGACCCTGATCGCTCCCATCCCGACCCCGGCCTGGGCCCAGGTCGTGGATACGCGCCGGGAGCCGCCCCCCGTCTACCGTTGGCTGGCCGATCAGCCCGGCGAGCCTCCGGTCGTGCACCTCCCCATGCTCGGGATCGATGGGACGTTCAAGCGGCCCGCCTACCACGAGAGCATCTACATGGTGCGCTCCACGAGGCACTGGAAGCCGCTCGTGAACGGTTACGCGGGGATCGAACCCGCCCCCTACCAGCGGCTGCGCTCCCTGGCTCGCTCCTTCCCCTCGGAAGAGTTCGTAGAGGCGCTCCGACGAATCGGCACCCGCTACGTGATCCTGCACCGGGGCGGGTACGGTCCGAACCAGTGGGCGCGCATCGAGGCCGGATTGCCGCGATTCCGATCCTCGCTGCGGGAGGTCGCCCGCTTCGGCGGAGACACCGTATTTGCGCTGGAAGCGGCGCCGAGCGCGGGCGCGCTCGATACATTGAAATGGGGGCAGGGGGGTGTTAGCCTCCGGTGACGGCTGGTCCTTGGGCCGCGCGGAGGGCGCCTGGATGAGCAAGGACTCCCTGACCATCACCGACAACCGAACCGGCAAGAGCTACGAGATCCCGATCCAAGAGGGAACGGTCAAGGCCATCGACCTGCGCCAGATCAAGGTCTCCGCCGAGGAGTTCGGGCTCATGACCTACGATCCGGCCTTCACCAACACCGCCTCCTGCAAGAGCCGCATCACGTTCATCGACGGGGACCGCGGGGTCCTGAACTACCGGGGCTACCCCATCGAGCAGCTCGCGGAGCGGAGCACCTACCTGGAGACGGCCTACTTGATCCTGCACGGAGAGCTGCCCAGGAAGTCGGAGTATGAGGCCTGGCTCTACAACATCACCCATCACACCATGGTCCACGAGAACATCAAGGAGCTGATGGTCGGGTTCCGCTACGATGCCCACCCCATGGGCATGCTGATCTCCACGGTGGCCGCGCTCTCGACGTTCTACCCCGAGGCCAAGCACATTCGCGACCGGAACGGGCCTTGGAGGTGCTCTTCATCCTGCACGCCGACCACGAGCAAAACTGCTCCACGTCGGCCATGCGGGGGGTGGGCTCCTCGGAGGTGGACCCGTACTCCTCTACCGCCGGCGCCATCGCCGCCCTCTATGGCCCCCTTCACGGGGGGGCTAACGAGCAGGTCCTGCGCATGCTGCACGAGATTGGCTCCAAGGACCGGGTGCCGCAGTTCATAAAGGAAGTGAAGGCCAGCGGGGGAGAGGTGCGCCTCATGGGCTTCGGCCACCGGGTCTACAAGAACTATGATCCGCGGGCCAAGATCATCAAGATCATGGCGGACCAGGTGTTCCAGGTCACCGGCCGCAACCCCCTCCTGGACATCGCCTTGGAGCTGGAGCGGATCGCGCTCGAGGACGAGTACTTCGTGAAGCGGAAGCTCTATCCGAACGTCGACTTCTACTCGGGCCTCATCTACCAGGCCATGGGCTTTCCGGTGGACATGTTCCCCGTCCTCTTCGCGATCCCGCGCACCTCGGGCTGGCTGGCCCAGTGGGACGAGATGCTCGAGGACAAGGACCAGAAGATCGCGCGCCCGCGCCAGGTCTACCTGGGCGCCGGCCGGCGCGACTACCAGACCCTGGAGAAACGCACCTAGGGGGTGGCGATTCGGGCCGCCACCCGGTCCGTCCCTCGCGCGGCGGGGGGCGGAAGGGCCTCTTCGCTCGGGCCGGCGGGACTCTGCGGGCCGGGGGGAATGCCCACCCCGTGGTCCCAGTCCGTATGGGGGGCGCGGTTCAGGACGAACCACTGCCAAACGATCTCGCGGTAGGTGTGCTGCTGGACCCCCAACTCTTGGTAGAGAGGCCGTAGCTTCAGGTGCAGCCGCCGCAAGTTGTAGAAGGGAACGCTCGGGAAGTAGTGGTGCTCGGCGTGGTAGTTCGAGTAGACGAAGAGGAAGTCCCAGAGGCGGCTGGGCTTCATCACCGTGGACCACTTCAGGGGATGGGCGGGATCGATGTTGTAGTGCTGGCCCAGGCGGTTCAAGGTGAAGGCAACCGGGAAGACCAGGAAATAGGGGACGATCTGCCCGAGCGCGAGGAGCGTGGCCATGACCGAGAGTTGCACGACCATGGTCGCCAGGCGCTCGCGCCGTATCGTTCGCCGCAGCGCTTCGGGGTAGGATTTGGCCTCCCGGGCCGCGGCCCGGAAGTAGAGGGGCATGAGAACGGGCGTGCAGTACAGCAGCTTGAACCAGCGGGCGTTGCGCCTGGGTGAGAGCCAGTGGCGTTTGGGGTCGTCCTCACCGGAGCCCAGGTTGTCGTGATGGTCGAGGTGCCAGCGCGTAAACTGGCTGGCCGAGATGCCGCTCGTGATGGCGTAGGCGAGCCCGAGGGCGCGGTTCCAGCCTTCGCGCCGGGATTGGAAGACCGAGTGGTGGACCACCTCGTGAAGCAGGGTGGTCATGTTGAAGAAGGTGAAGCCCTGGAGGATCGCGACCGGAATCCAGTAGAGGGGGTCGGTCAGTTGCCAGAGGGCAACGCCGCAGACGGCCACAAACCCGAACTGCCGCGCCGCGTAGAGCAGGTGGCGGGGCGCGCTGCGCCGGTGCAGCGCCTTCAATTCCTCGTGGGGAATGGCTTCCCGGAGCCGATCCTTGAAGGCCTCGACTTGCTTCCAATAGTGGTGCGACTTCACGCCTTCGATTCTAGCAGGGGCGGGGTCCCGGGAGGAAACGCGGCCGGCCACGGTGCGAACCGCGGCCGGCCGGGGCCGGGATTACCGCGGGTCGCGGTAGCGGGGGGCCTCCTCGTAGATCACCCGGTCGTCGCCGTCGTGGCCGTACCGCCCGCTCTCGTACCGCTCGTGATCGCGATAACGGTCGTCCCGGTCGCGGTAGGCCGGGCCCGCGGCCGCGTACGAGCGCCGATAGCTGGCCTCGTAACCCCGCCGGTAGCCGGCTTGGTAGTCCCAGCGGGGACCCATCCAGCCGTGATAGCCATGGTCTCCGTCGCGGTACTCGCCGTGGTGCCAGAAACCGAAGCCCTTGCCCCGGCGCCCGTCCTTGAAGCCGTGCTCGGCGCCGTCCTGCGCGCCGCGGTCATAGCCGTAGCGATGGGCGTCGCGATAGCCGTATCCGTGGTCAGAGCCCACCACGATCCCGATCCCGAAGCGGGTGTCGGCCTTCGCTTCGGCAGGGACCGCCGCCACGCCCGCCGCCGTCAGCCCAATCGCCGCCCAGAATGCCGTTCTCATGGCTGTCCTCCTCGGCCCCTCTCAAGGGGACTCAGCAGGGACTATTGCAACGGACATGCCGTCGGCCCTAGCCGCCTAAGCTGCAGGATATACACGGCTTTTGGCGAAGCGGGCGCGAAGCGGACCGTCCCCGCGAGGAGACGCGGATGGGTCCGCAGATCTCCCATCCTGCCTTACGGGCGGATATACTCCCGGAATCACGTTGTTGCTGCGGAGACGATGGGCCTCTATCGCGATCAGCAGGTCGAGCGTGGAAGAGCCGCTCCGCCAGCACGGATCGAGCTCGATTCCCCTCCCCCTCCCTTCTTAAAGAAGTACGGGGCTGAGCGGGCGGTTCCCGACTCCGTCTGGGTCCCCTGAGCCATGGCCAACTACACGGTCCGCGCGCCCAACGGGAAGGAATACGGCCCTGTGGACCTGGCCACGGTCAAGAAGTGGCACGCGGAGGGGCGCATCGGGAAGGACGCGCTCGTCTGGGAGGACGGTGCCCCGGACTGGGTGCCGTTGCCCCGCATGCTCGAATCGGACAGCGTGACCCGGCCGGTGCGCCGTCCCGCGCCCGCGCCCGCGGCCGAGCCCCGCCCGGCCGCCCGTCCGCGGCCCCGGACGACCTCCTCCCCTACCAGTGGCGCGATCCTGCTCGTCGGCTCTCTGATCGTGGTGGCGGCGGGGGTGGCATTGCTGCTCGCCTACGGGCTGCCCATCCTGCAGAGGCGGCGCGCCCTCGCCGAGATCCAGCAGCATACGTCCCCGGAGCGACGGTTCGTGGACAACGACCTCGGCCTCGCCGTCGAGCTCCCGGAGGGCTGGTGGATGCTTCTCCCCGAGAGTTCGCTGGTGCTCGCGCCGGAGGCCCGGCTCAAGCTCGCGGAACCCACCCTCGGCGCCTTTGCGATCCTGACCGTTGAGGCCCTTCCCCACGGGATGGGGGGCTCCCTCGACAAGTTCGTGGACCACGTTCGCGAGGCTCGGCGCCCGCGGTATCCCGACGAGAAGGAACTGAGCCGGTCCGATATCACGGTGGGCAAGCATGCGGCCCGCCTGGTTCAAACCACGTGGGCCGCCGACGGCCAAGAGGCGCGGGGCTCCACCGTGGTCTGGCGTGACGGCTGGAACTACTTCGCCCTGCGGGCCTGGTGCCCGGGGCGGGTAGCGACGCGGATGGGCCCCGAGCTCGAGGCCCTTCTGCGGGGGGTGCTGATCAAGGGTGTGCTCTCGTCGCGCGTCCGCCAGGTGGTGGACCAGCTCGTGCTCGAGGCTCCCGAGCTGTCGCGGCCCGCGGCCGAGGCCCTGGTCCAGGACCGGTTGAGCACCGGTCAGAAGGCGGACGACCTTGCCCAGACCCATGTGCAGATGGTGAGCCGGGGCTTGCGTGCCTTGAGCACCGAAGAGACGCATGCCCTGGCTGAGATTTACGCCCAGGTCTACGCCCCCATTCCCGAGGGAGAGCGGGTGCGTTTGGCCCGTTACCTCGAGCGGGTGAAGGAAGGTGAGTTTGTTCGCCCCGAAGAGGGACAGGCGATGCGCCAGCTCCTGCGCGACGGGGTCATGGGGCTTCCCGGGGACGTCCGCGTCCGGTTGCAGGCCTTGAACGAGAAAGCTATCGCGGCCGGCCTCTCCGGGTCGTGACCAACCAGCGCGATCGCTTTGAGGACTTCGCCCAGCGCTTTGGGGAGCGCGTCCGCGGCGTCGCCCCCGGTCTCCAGGAAGGGTACTGGCTGGCCATCCGTGACCTCTTCTCCCGCGGCGTGACGGGGAAGGGTCTCCGGGAGTTGCTGGAGCAGGAGACCCGCGACACCTACCGCTTCTTCACCCGCGAGATCGATTTCTCGGATGTCACCGCCCAGGCCTGGTACAAGCAGCCGCCTCTGGCCCTCTGGCGCATCTTCCTCGCCATGGCCTACCGCTTGAGCCCCTGGCGCCGGATCCTCTTCGCGATCGCGGCCCCCCTCCTGCTCGTGGCTTGGGTGAAGTTCCTCTTCTCCTTGGCCGCGGAGGGCCCCTGGTCCCTCCATTTCTTCTTCGGCTGGGAGGATTGGATGCTCTACGCCTCCACCCTCCTCTTCTTCCTGCTCGTCCTGGAGCTGCGGGACAAGTTGGCGCTCAAAGGGGACCTGGAGGTGGCGCGCCAGATTCAGTTCGGCCTCCTCCCCTTCGAGCCCTACGAGCGGGGGGCGGTGACCATCGTGACTTCCATGCGTCCGGCCAACACCGTGGGCGGCGACTACTTTGACATCGTCGAGCTGGGGGACGGCCAAGTCTCGGTGGTGGTGGGGGACGTGGCGGGGAAGGGCATGCCCGCGGCCCTCCTCATGGCCCTCCTCCAGGGCAGCCTGCGCACGCTGATCACGGCCGGACTGCGCGGCCCCGATCTGCTGAGCAAGCTCAACGCCCACCTCTGCGCCAACATCCCGTCCAACCGCCTCATCACCTTCTTCTACGGGGAGCTAGACACGGTGAGCGGCGGCCTGCGCTACATCAACGCCGGTCACAACCCGCCCGTTCTCATCCGGGCCGCGGGGGGGCTCGAGCACTTGGCGGCCACGGGACTGGCCCTGGGTGTGATGCCGGGCGCTGTCTTCGAGGCCATGCGGGCGGAGATCGAGCCGGGCGACCGCCTCTTCATCTATACCGATGGCGCCACCGAGGCATTCAACTCCCGGGACGAGGAGTACGGTGAGGAGCGCCTCCAAGCTTACCTTCTGTCCCACCGCGGCATGCCACACCGGGACCTGATCGACGGCCTCACCGCCGACGTCCTCCGGTTCTGCGGCCCCGTCCGGCTGAAGGACGACATGACCTTCCTGTCTCTGAGCCGGGAGGGGTGAGCACCCGAGCGTGCCCATGGCCCTGCTCGATGACCGCTTCCTTCTCGAGGGCTTCGAGCCGGGAAACATCTCGACCTGGTCGCAGCAGGTGGGCTCAGGTACACCGAAGGTGTATGGCTTTGGCTATGACTCCGACAACGAGCTCAAGACGGCGCAGGTCACGGGACCGAGTCCTTTGCCCGTACCGAGCCGGTACGGTTACGCGTACGACGCCGTGGGGAACCGGACGGGAGTGCAACTGGACGATGCGCCGAGCGCGGCCAGCTAGAACAACCGGAATGAGCTTACGCAGCAGCAAGGAGGCGTGGGTCCACTCCTCTTCCAAGGGACGGTCAACAAGCCGTCGACGGTGACTGTACAGAGTCAGCCCGGCGCCGTGTCCTCGAGTAACGCCTTCAGCGCGCAGGCCCAGGTGCCGACAGGAACGAGCAACGTCGTGGTTACGGCCACAGACGCGAGCGGGAACACGCGCACGAATACCTACCAAGTGACAGTGTCGGGGGGACGACGACTTACACCTATGACCTAAACGGAAACCAGAAGAGCAAAACCAGCGGTGGCGTCACGACGAACTACGACTGGGACGCCGAAAACAGGCTCATCGACGGCAAACAGGGAACCACGACCCTCGCCAGCTTCGTCTACGATGGCACGGGAAGAAGGTTCCAGAAGGTCGCAGGAGGCGTCACCCACAGCTACGTCTATAATCGCGCGAACATCATCGAGGAGCGGCTCTCTAGTGGCCAGACCTACGATTATGTCCAGGGCCCGGGCGTCGACCGGCTGCTCGCAATGAGAGACCAAGCGAGCGTCGTGAGCTACATTGCCGACCACCTTGGAAGCATCGTACAGGTAACCAATAGCACCGGCACGGTGACGCTCTCCCGGGACTATGATCCCTTCGGGAACCCCCTCGCAGGGGCAGCGACTGCGGGATTTGCCTTCACCGGTAGAGAATGGGATCCCGAATTCAACCTCTACTACTACAGAGCACGTTACTACGATCCCGGCGTTGGAAGGTTTCTTTCGGAAGACCCAGCCGGATTGAATGCGAGCCCAAATCTATGCGCCTACGTGTGGAATCAGCCCACTGTACTAAGGGATCCAACGGGCGAGAAGGTGGTCAACAATAGCAAGGACTGGGTTTGGGTGAAGCCGGAGAGCGGCCCCGCAACGGTCACCGCAGTTGCGTTGCCGCCTGGCCAGACCTACGCCGGCGATCAAGATGGCATTTCGATTCCTGCGGTTCGCTGTTGCAGCGTTTTCAAGAGCGTGAACGATATCGACATCACCGTGAACCCCAATGGAAGCATTTCAACCTCGGGCGGGAACCTGATTCAGAAGCTAGGTCAACTTGCGGGC
>WNFI01564531.1_pt2 | contig 31280 bp, 44 predicted proteins | sample 5400471 | NCBI WGS metagenome assembly WNFI01 (sample SAMN13153348, study PRJNA577476) | soil metagenome | isolation source: 100 cm saprolite on Douglas fir-dominated hillslope | place: USA:California | collected 2013-09-17
GGTCTCGCATGCACGGAGGTTCGTGCTGTGGTCAGGATGCACTGTGCCGCTTGCGAATAAGGCGGTCAGCACTCGACTCGTATTCGCGCCGCCAGCGTACGAGTCGCGCGTTATCTGTCATGATCGTGACGCACATTGCGAAGATCCATTCCAATGAGAGCCCAAGTCCAACCAATGGGGCCAGAGCTCCAAGCCGAACGAATGAAAGCGGAACCGAAAACAAAACTATGGCAGGGAGGCAGAACACCCCCCAGCCGAAAAAACCTTCACCCAGAATCAATCTGGGTCGTCGTCGCCAGAACCACTCTGCGCGATTGAGCTCAGACCGGTCCACGTCCTTTTCATAGAGTTTCACGGATCTGAGCAATAGGGCAGGGGATAACTCTCGATACTTCCAAGATAGTTTCTCGTCAAAGTCTCTCCAGATTCCGACCAGGCGCCTGGCCAATGTATATCGTGTCATGATCTAACTCCCAGAACGGAGGACCGGACCGAGGTAACGCTATTTAGTCCAAGCGAGGTCGTAACGATTTCCACCATGTTCATTCCCTCTATCCTTGGCCATACTTCGCTGTATCTTGATCATTTTCCAATAGAAGTGCCTGACGAAATTAATAAGTGGCAGTTATTAATTCTAATGCCCGGGGGTTAGACGCCTTGATGACACGCGATCCGGGGACTATTGCACCGTGCGCAGTAAATGGTTGGGGTGGCTCTCCGAAAAACGACCTTGGCCGACTTTCGCAGAATCGCTGGGCAACGATTGATACCCGATCATCAACATGAAACAAACTACGGCCAAAAGGATCAGACTGAACGCAATCACTGCGGATAGACTGGTGCGAACGGCCGCGCGACTTCGGGGAAGAGCAACTCTGAAGGATCGTCGCCGTTGAAGCCCGCGCTGCTGCTCCGCTTTGGCCGCGGGAACGATATTGGGCAAGTCAAATCCAATGCCCTGGAGTTTCGAACTCGCCCCCACAAACGGATGAATCGAGGCCCCGACTGCGCCGCCGATCTCCGCCTGTGCCGCAATCTCCTTCGCTTCGCTCACTAAGTTAGTCAATGCGCGAGCCTCCCCGGGCGCATTAAGGTCGTAATCCCGGAATTCTTTTCCCCTGCGTTCGAAATTGGCCCGATCATCCAGAGAGTTACCGTTGTTGCCCGACATAGTGACGTGCGAGTAATAGAGGCCAGGATTTGTGAGACTTGTTCTCTTTTGTTCGAGTCGCCGCAATCGCTGTTTCATTTGCCGCGGCAGCGGTGGCGGTCGGAACTCTACGAACGAACCGACGAGCGGCATATCGAGCTGGGTTGAGAATGAAAGCCAGTTCCGATCCTACCTGGATCAGCGTTGCAATGATTGGGGCGCAGGAGACCGAAAAGGGCCAAAACAGTGGCCAAAATGTCAACCGAGATCGTAACCCAGAGGTTAAACATGATTACGCGATAGCAGCTTTTTGGCGATGCCAAGCACCTCAGTCGGACGGGAATGATCGCTCGTCATAAGCGTGATACCGCCGAATCGACAGATCAATTAATTGCTCTTCTGGAGCAAGGAGGGGAGAGGGCATCGTCGTTGACCCCGGGCTACCCGCGCGTTCAACTTCCGGTTCTGGCCACTCGTCCGCCGTTTTCCGCGTCCATCCGAAATCACTAGGTTGCCGGGGACTGACATCATTTGTTAGCGCCGTATGGAATATCAAAACCGCAGAAAATTCTTCTTTGCCCCAGGCCTGCTTTGGGGCCTTGCGGGATGGGCGTCGGCAGGAGTCCATGATCCCGCGCCAGGTGAGCGGTGGTTTTTATCGGACCTGTCCCTATGAACAAATCGATTTCAGCTTGGTTGGTTAGCGCCAATCCCGTAACAAATATTGGCGATTCAAAACCGGTTGGCGAGGTGAAGCAGCTCACGAAAAGAAGTGCCACTGTCGAGCATTTCTCGTATCTCGAGAAACTGGATGTGCTCACTCAGGTATATTTGGGACTAAATCTTCCCTCAACTGACGCGCGTCGAGCAGCTGAGGCAGATCTTCGGCCGATCTCGTATTCAGTTCGGACGTGATCGATTCGCATAAGCAGTGCGCTGGCTCAATTTAAATCTGGAACCGGACTTTCGCGAAAAAGATGCCGGATCATGTCCTATGTGCAGCGGTCAGTACGTCGGATAACCAAATGCAAAAAATCACTCCATTCTTGTGGTTCGACGGCAAAGCCGAAGAGGCGATGAATTTTTATGTTTCTATTTTCAAAAATTCAAAGGTTTTGAGTGTTAATCGATATGGAGAAGAAGGGCCGGGTCCAAAGGGGACGGTAATGAGCGCGAAATTCCAACTCGATGGACAAGAATTTTTCGCGCTAAACGGTGGCCCGCAATTCACCTTCACGCCGGCTATATCATTCTTCGTGAACTGCGAGACGCAGCCGGAAGTAGACGGGCTGTGGGAGAAGCTTTCTGAAGGTGGAGAAAAACAAAGATGCGGCTGGTTAACAGACAAATTTGGTCTGTCCTGGCAAATCATTCCCTCGGTTTTGGGCGAGCTGTTGCAAGACAAGGACGCTGAGAAATCAGAAAGGGTCTGGCAAGCAATGCTGCAAATGGAGAAAATTGACATCAAAGGCTTAAAACAAGCATACGAAGGATCACTCAGGGTCTAACGGTGAGTGATATTCACATCGGCCGCCGCCTTGGATGTTGGTGTTCCGTCGATAACAGATCCATTTAGTCTTACCCCACCGATAAGCTGGCCCGAGAGGTGAGCTGGCCCCCCCTTTTCGGGCCGCGAAGGAATCACGCACTTGCGTTCGGGTAAGTTTTCTGGGCATCGCCGGTTGTCTCGCAAAGAGCTATGAATTCGGGAATGGCGAATGGGCGATCAAATCACAGAAATTCGGGCTCTGGTAGCCTGGAATGAATCGCTCACAAACATCGGCTTTAACCGTACCGAATGTAGAATCAGGCTTATGCGCAAAGCCTCCGAAGAATGCCTGCACAATTCCTTCTTTAAAGTTCTCCCGAGGGTAGGCCGTGACGATCTCTTCGCGCAGTTCTTTGGGGAAGCTATCGTATCCCTCGCCCAGGACATCCAGACCAACGCCAGAATAGAGCAAGGCGACTTCAGGTTCCATGTATTGCGTAACGCCTGGAGTGGTGTGCAGAGCAATGGCTTCCCATACCGTCTGGACCTGCGACTCGGGAATGTTGTGCGAGACTAAGAATTGCCGCGCCGCATTGGCTCCGTCGACTTCGAATCGTTCCGTTTGGCTACTGAACCTCTTCACCAAACCTAGGTCATGGAAGACGGCGCTTACGTAGAGTAGTTCCGGATCGAAACGCTTGCTCGCCTGTCGCCCAAATTCGGCGGCGAATAGGTAAACACGCAGGGAGTGGTTGAAGAGCAGGGGAGTTCCATGCTCCTTCAGGATGTCAGTCGCTTCTTGGGCAAGCTTGTTGTCTGGTATGCGGGCTGTCGAAATCAAATGTGTCATGTTTTGTCTCCTCGTCGTTGTGACTAGACCGAGCGTAGAACTACGTGGTGCGGCCGCAATGACATCGATCCAGCAATTTAGGACATCCGGCTCTGATTCTCGTACTCTACATTCATGCGCCACATCGTCATTACCGGTCCGCCGCCGGTCCAAATTCTCGACGTCACCGGTCCTTTGGAAGTCTTCGCTAATATTCCTGATTACCAGATCTCGCTCGGCACTCCGGAAGAGACGGCGGTGCTTCGGACAAGCCGCGGATTTGCAATTACAGACGCCACTCTCCTTCGTGATTTGACCGGATCCATTGACACGCTGCTGATCGCTGGCGGTCCGGGTGCCGAGAGCGGGGTCTACAATAGTGATTTGGTAGCATGGATCGCTGAGTCGGCGAAGCGGGCACGACGGGTCGCGTCCATCTGCACCGGCGCCTTTCTGCTCGCGGCAGCCGGTGTTCTTGATGGGAAGGAAGCCGTTACCCACTGGTCTTTCTGCGATCGCCTCGCGCGTGAGTTTCCTTCAGTCACCGTGAAACCGGACCCTATTTTTCTGCGGGATGGTAATGTTTATACCTCGGCAGGCATCACCGCGGGTATTGATTTGTCTCTTTCGCTGATTGAAGAAGATCACGGTCATAAGGCGGCGCTGGAGGTGGCTCGAAGGCTGATCATGTTTCTGGTTCGACCGGGTGGACAGTCGCAGTACAGTCGCGTGCTTTCCCGTCAGGCTACGACCTCAAAGCCTTTGCGAGAACTGCAAGTCTGGATGTGGGAGCACCTGCGGGAACATTTGACCGTAGAACGGCTAGCGGATCGTATCGGTATAAGTCCACGTCATTTCACTCGCGTCTGCCTGCGTGACATCGGCATGAATCCGGGTCAGCTGGTTGACCGAATGCGAGTGGAGGCAGCCCAGCAGATGATCGATAGCTCGAATCTGGGTTTGAAACAGATCGCGGACGCGTGCGGTTTTCAGACCGCAGATTCAATGAGGAGGGTATTCCTGCGCGTGCTCCGGATCACCGCCGGTGAATACCTGCGTCGCTTCAGGCGTTCGGCGTAGCAGGAAAGACTTTGGTCAATTGGACACCCCTACGACTTTTCCGACTGAGGCACCGTTCTCGCCGACCTTGATCATGAAATCGGCTACATCGGCACGCGAAATAGCAAAACCGAAACGGGGCAGGCGACCTTCTAGTACCCGATATTTACCGGTCCGCGGCTTGTCTGTCAGTCTGGGCGGGCGGACCATTGTCCAGTCGAGGCCGCTTTTTCGAAAAACATTTTCCATCTCACCTGCATCACGGACGATGTCCGGGAAGAGCAGGCGACCGAAAAGGTTCGTTGGCGGGATCATCGAGTCCTTGAACAGAAAGGCGGTTGACTCGACTACGACACGCCGAACGCCGGCCTGAAACATTCCGCTGGTTAACGCGATAGCGAAGCGCTGTAACAGAGTGGCGTCCGCCTTGGATACAGGCAGGCGCGGACCAAAACCGGATAGCACCGCGTCATGACCTTCCAGCGCCCGCTGAAGCTCGGAGCTGTCCAGTAGATTTCCTCGACTGACGGCGATCCGGTCACCAAACCTTTTGAGCGAATCCGGGGCGCGAACAAAGGCCGTAACCGAATGCCCTCGTTCAATCGCCTGGCTGACAATTTCCAGACCAGTGCCGCCCGTTGCGCCTAGTACAAGTAGTTTCATAATATGTTTTTAGCGTTTCGCACGTTCTTGAACCAACACCCAGCAGAACGCTCTGCCTGGCGCACTTGTTTCAAATGCACGAGCCATCTGCGGTCTCCTTAGGTCAGAGACCGGCGAAGAGGACGTTTTGTGACAAGGGGTCTATCTGAGAGTCGCTGGCAACCCCGGTAGACGAGACAGTTTCTCTGGATTGGTCACAACGTAAATGGCCTGAATTCGCCCGTCACGGACGTGAAAACTTAGGACGGAAAATGGTTTGCCATTGAGATAGCCGATCAAGCCACGTTGACCATTGATATGGGCAATGCGTCCTACTATACTCCTCGGTACGTTTTGTTTGAAGCTCGTCAATAAGCCGCGGGCGACTGTTTCTGCGCCGTGGATCTGATCCGGCAATGCAATGGCCTTTCCGCCGCCATCCGAGTGAAGCGCAACATCCCGAGAGAGAAGGGCGACCAGCCCCTCCATATCGCCCTTGCGGGTTGCCTGAAGAAATCGCTCGAGCAGGTCATTTCGCTCCTGCGCAGATGCTTTGAAGCGCCGGCCCACCACGCCGACGTGCTGGCGCGCCCGCCGCAGGATTTGTCTGCAGTTGGCCTCGCTCTGGGCAAGAACCTCTGCTATCTCGCTGTGCTTGTAGTCGAACACTTCATGGAGGAGAAATACCGCGCGCTCGACCGGCGTTAGACGCTCCAAAAGCACCAGAAACGCCATGGAGAGCGATTCGTCGATCTTCAGGGCCGCAAGTGGATCGCTTCGTGGATCAGTTAGCAAGGGTTCCGGCAACCACTCGCCCACGTACTCCTCGCGTTGGACCCGCGCGGACTGCAGATGATTGATGCAGAGCCGGCTGATGATGGTAACCAGACGAGCATGCGATAGGCAATTGAGAACAGCAGACCACGATACTGGTTGAAGGTCGCGAGCCGGTTCTCGTCGCACGCACCTTGCGTTTGAATTTGTCCCCCAGGCCGACTCTGATCCTTGTTCCGCATTTCTTTTTGCTCCAACCCAATGGGTAAATCGTCCAACCAGTTGCGCCCTCGGTCCACGGAATGGCCATGAACGGAGTCTCAGGACTCAAGACAGGATAGGAAACAATATTGTGACATGGAATATCGGCGAACGAACTGGGCAGAAGTGTCCTGAATATGGCGGGTTGTTCGTCGCATAATTAGACCGAAACAATGTCATTAAAGGAAAGCACCCCAGGCCAAAGGAGAATTGATCATGACGACGAATATAAAACACCCGAGAGTCGTGTCGCAAGATGAGTGGCTTATGGCTCGTAAGGAATTACTAAGGAGCGCCGCCAGCTGCCCTGGGTGAAAGTGGATAAAATTTACGTGTTTGAAGGGCCCAACGGGAATGAGACGCTCGCCGATCTCTTCGAGGGTAGAGGTCAGCTCATTGTGTATCACTTCATGTTCGGTCCGGAGTGGAACGAGGGTTGCCCGAGCTGCTCGTTTAACATGGATCACACAGACGGTGCCCTGCTGCATCTAGCGCAACGCGATGTGACGTTTGTAGCGATTTCGCGAGCACCCCTATCCAAGATCGAGGCATTCAAGAGGCGCATGGGCTGGCGCTTCAATTGGGTCTCGTCGTATGGAAACGACTTCAATTACGACTACCACGTGTCGTTTAGGACGGATGAAATGACCAGGGGCAAGGTCTATTATAATTTCGAGATGAGCGAATTCCCAAGCGAGGAAGCCCCCGGAATCACCGTTTTCTATAAGAATAGGACCGGCGACATCTTTCATACTTACTCCAGTTACGCACGTGGGACCGAGACGGTAGTCGGCACATACAATTACCTCGACCTCGTCCCCAAAGGTCGCGACGAAGACGGTTTGGCCTTCACGATGTCCTGGGTTCGCCACCATGACCGGTACGGTGATAGCTACTTGGCCGATCCTTCGAAGCCATATTGGCCCACGAATACCGTTTCGGACTCCTGATTTTGGAATAAGAGTAGAGAGCACACCAGCCGCCCCAAATTAAAAGCACCAAAGGAACGCCCTAGTGTACCGTCTCGCATATAATGGTGACGGCGTTGCGTTCAAAATGGGCCGCCGGAAAGGCGGCCCGAGCCGGACTGGCGGATGGAGGGCGCATACCTGAATCGATAGGTAACCGATCCTCCAGCCGCCCATGCGCTTCAACATAAGATGGAGTCCGAGGCTGAAGGGGCGCACGATTTTGGTAGCAGTCTGGCGAGGGCGCAGGTAGGGGGTGTCGCTCCGCGACCGCCCGGCCACGCCAGGTAGGGCGGCCCGTCCCGGGCCGCCGAAACCGTCGGGATGCCATTGCCTTGTGAGGGGCTATGGATCTTAGGAGGAGTAAGCCTCCGCCAATATTTTTCGGGCTAGCAGCGCGGGACCTGGCGGTCCGGGACGGACCGCCCTACCTCATTTAGCCCCGGCGGTCTCGGAGAGACGCGCCCTACCCGTGCGGTCGCCAGACCGCCCTCTTATCTTACGCGTATAGGCAGCTGCCGGACGACGCCATCATTATATGCGAGACCGTACACTAGTCCCGAAACTTTCGGGGCTAGCTGCCGATTCGTTTCACGCTCTCGAAGATTTTTTCGATCGTAGGGAAATGCTTCTCCTGATCCTTCTTGGTAATCCAATAGGTCACCGTCAGCACTTGGACCCCTTGGTCTTTGGTGAGCCAGTCGACGTTCTCGTCGATAAGCGCCTCCAGCCCACTGCCCGAGGTCACCTCAAAGAAGATGGTGGCCACTTTGTCGGGCGACTCGCAGGCGATGCCCTTGTCGGTTTCCTCCGGTTTCCAAGAGTCGGGGACATCTACCGAAACTGCTGGGTTGTCCTGGGGGATGTTCACGGTGCCCGCATGGGCAAAGCTGGTGAGTAAGAGGGAGAAGCCGAGGCCAGCGAAGAAGCAGCTTAATCGACGAGAAATAGACAGAAGCACAATGTTCTTTTTAAGAGCCTATAATCTTTTGAAAAGCCTATAATTTGGTTGGCGGAGCCACATTTCATGAAGGCGACCTTCAATCTGGCGCAATTCGATCAGCGGGAGTTTTCCTGCGCTTATGGTAATAATACGCATATCTTACTGGAATTAAGGACTTTATATCGTTGGATAGCTGGAAAGAAGCTCTGAGCTGTCGGCGAAGCGTCGGTCGACGCGCGAAGCCGGGTTCCAGGTTTCAACTGGTTTGTGTCGAAAAACACTCTCTAAAATTGGATTAGAGCGCCTTTCTGAGATCGCCCGCTATCATGACCCCCGGAATTTCCCGTCGTCCGCTCAACTCGCTACTGGCAGCCTACCGCAGCAGAATCGGGAGACAGGATAGGGGTTGTACCAAGCGGGTCTCGACGATCTTCCTTGATCGAGGCAACGAAGAGCGGCGATCGAGGAAGTCTCGACGCGAGAAAGTCAAAATACGGTGTCCTGACTGCTCTAGCTCGCTCGTTGTATTATTGAACTAAACAAACCGGTTAATCGAGCGATCAACCTTTTACGAAAAAGAAGAAAATGAAAACAAAGGATAACAAAGCGGCTCCGAGAATCGTGTCGCCTACTGAATGGCAGGCCGCTCGCCAAGAGTTGCTCGTCAAGGAAAAAGCAGCCACCCGGGCACGAGACGCGCTGGCCGCGGAGCGCCGGCGGCTGCCGATGGTCAGGATCGACAAGGACTATGTGTTCCAGGGGCCGGACGGCAAGGCGAATCTGCTCGATCTGTTCGAAGGGCGCCGGCAGCTCATCATTTACCATTTCATGTTCGCCCCGACGGTCGATGGCTGGCCGGCGGCGGGCTGCCCCGGCTGTTCGTTCTTTGTCGACCAGATCGGCCACCTCGCCCATCTCCATGCTCGCAATACCTCATTTGCCTTGGTTTCTCGCGCGCCGCTGGCGAACATCCAGCGTTACAAGAAGCGTATGGGCTGGAGTGTGCCGTGGTTCTCCTCCTCCGATAGCGACTTCAATATCGACTTCGGTCTCACGACCGACGCAGACGAGACCTTCGGCCTCAGCGTCTTCCTCCGCGATGGCGACACGGTCTTTCGCACCTATTTCACTGCCGGGCGCGGCGTCGAGGCGCTGGGCAGCACCTGGACCTTCCTCGACCTGACGCCGCTCGGTCGGCAGGAGGACTGGGAGGATTCGCCCAAGGGCTCGCCCCAATCTCCGCCCTATGTGTGGTGGCGCCGACACGACGAGTACAGGGATTCCGCATGAAACGCGGAGCGCGGATTGCGGAATGTTCCATGGATTCAAAGCACGAACCTCGATCTATTTCATTCCGCGATCCGCATTCCGCGTTTCTCTTGGTTGCTCTGACCGCAACTTCCGCTTCGGCGCGTCGATTCCACTCTGTCTGCCGGCAATAGATTTTTCCGGTCACGAATCTCGGTTTCATATTCTCGTCCGAGACTCTTCTTCGAATGTCATCTTGCAATGATGAATTTCTTGGCTGGCAATAGACGCGATAACCGACCCGCACATCTAGCGCCCTTATGAGGGCGTGCGTTTGATTGGATCTTTCCCGGGGTTAAAACCTCCTGCCCTTCGGGGTAGAGAACCCACTCCAAAAAACCTTAAGTTAGCGCTTATGGGCGGCTGCCGGACGACATCACCATTATATGCGAGACGGTACACTAGTCCTAACAATTTGAATATGGCGTTGTTGCATGGGGTTAGACAGAGTCCCGCTAGATTGCCTTTCGTAGACAGCACAATACGCTCAGCATAGGGGTTAACTATGACTACCGAAAAACAGAAGACCGAAATTGCGCAGAAATTCCTAACCGGACGGCGCAACCGCGACTGGGAGTTGCTCGATGAACATTTGGCTACTGTCTTCAGTCTTCGTGCAGGGAATATATTCGCGATCGCAACTTACTTGTCCGATGTAGAGATGGTTAACGCATTCTTTGTTGCCATTTGAGTAGTGATTCTCGACGAGACAAAGGGAGTCATGGTCGGAACTGGTCCTGAGAGCGGGCTGCGTCCAGCGGGGCGGTTGACCGACCGATTCGCGCTCGACCGAATGCCCCCGTCAACGAGTCGACTGTGGGCGGCATCGGTCTCAATTTTGTACCGCCCAAGCCGATTGTCGCTACTGCAGATCGTCCGGCAGGTCGGAGGGAATGTCGGCCAACGTCGGCACGTCCGAATTCCTGGCGTGGCGGATGATTTCTTCTCCATCTTCGCGCGTTAGGTAACGTTGAAGCACCAGCTTGCGCGTTGCGTCGACAACGTCATCGACGTATCGCTCGTGGCTGTCATACAGCGGTTTCAGATGTTGTCCATCGAAGGGATGTACATAGCCGAGTAGGAAGTTAAGTCCGGACCCGGGACTGCCGGCAAACCACTGCGCGGTCGGTACGTCCAAGTAAGGCGAACGTACGCCGCCGGTGTAGTTACCAAACTGGTCGAGAACCGGCGCGCCATTTTGAAAATTGATCAGGGCGCCTGGCGGCGGGGGCACGTTTTTTCGCACCCATAGATCGAGATTGGCCAATGCGGCATTTTGGAAGATTCCGATGTTAAGAGGACTGCGGGGCCCGAATCCGGCGGTTAGGGGTGGCATGGGCGCGCCGGCAGCAAGGATGTCCGCATAGGCCGGCCCGTAGTCAAGTTCATTCTGAGAAGCATGAGCAGCGCCGGCAACTTCATATTCTCGAAACCGATCCTGAGACTGGTCGCTATCGGCGCGTCTGCCCGCTTGCACACTGGCTAGCAGAATCTCGCTATTCGACGCCATACGGATTATCGGCACACCGGCGTTCTTTATCTGCCCAGCTCCAGAGCCCGAAGGCGCCGGAGAGCATTGATTGATAGGAGCGGGACTGTTAAATCCCGTAGCAATCAGAAACCCGTCAAATATCGGTTTTCCATTTGCCTGTTTCGCCAGCGGATGTACCGCGTCAATGTAAGTCTGCAGATCAAAACCCGATTGAGAGTATCCATAGCCATAGACACACAAAATACGGTCAATTGGCTTGATGGCGTCATTACTCCTGGCCCAAGCTGCGATCTGGCTGAAAATATCCCAGATCAGTCCGTTCTCGGTCGTGCGCGAGCTGTCGCCTGGGATAATGGAAACCAAGTTTGTGCAATTTTCAGGATTGCTCAACGGCCGCGGATTTGCCCAGTTAAGCGGCCCATAGCGCGTCGGATTGAACTTCTGCAGAGCGGCGGCTCCTACTGGTTTGCTCGTAAACCCGATCCAGACGTCTCCATTGCGAACGATGTAGTCCTTTGACAAGGCCCATCCGATTTCCAAGTCGACAAGATTGGTGGCGTTCAGTATTTCCACGATCACATTGCCGCTGAGTTGTTTTCTTCGCATAGGACGCCTGACCAGCATTCGTGTGGTGTATGGCGCATTGGCCACGCCAACCGTGGCAGCTTCGGGAGGCGCCCAGTCATAGACATTGGCGGTACCGCTCACCAAGTACTCCTCCTCGACGTAGCCGACTTTGCTGAGATCTTCTGGCACGTTTAAGTGATCAGCAGCACCCAAAGGATACGAATCGGTTGTTACCGGCACTAGCATAGTTTGCGGAACCGGAACCGGGGTTTGGGCAGCGAGAGATTGGGCCTCGACCTGCCCGCCGGCCAGCGCAATCAGCCATTCCGACAAGATAATAGACAGAAGCCTTTTGTTCATAATGAAGGTGAATCCTTTCTTAGTTTAGAGGATGGGTTCCGGGGGTTAGTAGATAATCGCGCGGAGGCGACCCTACCTTTTCAAAAAAGGAGGGGAACCGGAGATAGGATTGGGGGGCAAATCTCCTTAGCGCTGCGCGCGGTTAATTATTGGCAGTAAAGAATAAATGAACATTTCATCAAGGCAACTGCACATTTGTTCACTCTCGCGATCGACCAGAAGTTAACCGTCTGTCTGGTTCCAGCAGATGAGCGAATATCTGGCATCGTTCGCGCCCAGAAATGAGGTATAGATAATCGCCGGTAAAGACTGAGGAAAAGGAAGGGGATGCGATCACGGCCAATGCGGAGCTTGTACCGTTCCTATTAACAGCCGGCGCGTGAATTCGTGTCCGACCTTCGCCTCCATGCATCAGGCCGCTGAAATTACGACAATCGAGGGGCTTGGGCAGCCAGGATATCTCCACCCGACACAAAATTTAATTCGCTATCGTGAACTACGTTCAACCACCGCCGGACTAAAGGGTGCCGAATAAGAAATCAAAAGCAGAACTCAATCCGCGTATCGCCGGTAAGCGGATCTACGGCGCCGCTGGCGTCGCCGGCACCGGCGCCGCCCAGGGACGTACCTCGACACTGGCCCCGTAGCGGAGGGCCGGGTGGGACTCTGCCACCTGGGCGGCCTCGCTCAGATCGTGTGCCTCCAGAAACAGGAGTGCGGTGATGGTCCACAGATCGGCTGGGGTGGCGGCGGAGTTCTCCGGCCCGCGATGCGCGCTTTCCGGCGCAAGAATATGGGGATCGAGCTTGTGGCCGGCGCCGTTTTGGCGTCGGGCCCAGGTGGCAGTTTCCTCGGCACGGCGCTGTTTGTCAGCGTCGGTAAGAAGCTGCGGGCCTTGGCGGAAGATGATGACGAACGTTTTCATGGCGGCAGTTGGTTGGTTGGCAACGAGGGTGCCGGCCGGCTGGGCCGACAGGCCGATCCCCGGGAAAGGGCGGCGAGCAGCAGCATCAGGCGAGGCCAGGTTTTTGCCTGGACGCGGGAGCGAACGAGAGCATCGATTGCGTCTCCTAGTGAAACTCACCAATAGGCTTAAACAAAGGCTTTAGCGGCATCTACGGCATCGGTTGACTTCTACGTCTTTATGACTCATAATTCATGAGTCATGGCCTCAGTTCATAAAGATCCGCGGGGTCGCAGTCCATTCTTTTATGCTGCGTTTGCGTTGCCCAACGGTCAGCGCGTTTTCCGATCCACCAAACAGAAGATCCATAAGAAAGCTCTGCGGGTCGCTCAGGAATGGGAGAAAGCATCTGAATTGGCCAGCAAGGGCGAGTTAACCGAGTCCGCATCGCGCAAGGTGCTGGATCTGATTCGCGAGAGTGTTGGCGATAGCGCACTCCGAACCGTGACCGTGCGCGAGTTTTTCACAAATTGGTTGGATGGGAAAAAGCTGAGCCAGAAGAAGTCAACCGGCAGACGGTACGAAAAGCCGATAGCGGAATTTCTGAAGAGCCTCGGCGATCGAGCCAATAAATCGCTGGCCCATTTAACGCCTTCAGACATTCAGAATTTTAGAGACACGCGGACCCGTACCGGCATTTCGGCCGCAACAGTTTCTTTCGACATGCAAATCGTTCGGAGTGTGCTCGCGACCGCGAACCGCCAAGCACTGATTTTATCTAATCCTGCGCTGGCGGTCGATAGCCCGCGCGTCAAGCGTCTGGAGCGGGATGTTTTCAGCCCAGCCGACATTCGAGCGCTCCTGGCCGAAGCGAATCAAGATTGGAAAACAGTGATTCTGCTCGGGTATTATACAGGACTCAGGCTGGGCGATGCGGTCTCACTGACATGGGATCAGGTGTCGTGGGTTCAGCCGGACCCCTCTAAAGACCCGATCGGGCTAATCAGTTACGTCCCGCGCAAGACCGGCGGCAAGAAGCTGGAAGTACCGATTCATCCCGATCTTGAAAGCCATTTACTCAAAATCGCGGGCGATAAAGTCGGGAATCTTTGCCCGTCATTAGCTGGACGGCCGACCAGCGGTCGGAGCGGTCTTTCGACCACATTTGCTGAACTGATGGCCAAGGCCGGGATTGATCAACGGCAGGTGCAGAGCAGCCGTAACCGCACATTTTCGGGAAAGAGCTTCCACAGTCTAAGGCATTCGTTCACGAGCGCGTTGGCCAACGCTCGGGTTAGCTCTGACATCCGAATGCGGCTCACGGGCCACCGTAGCGCCAACGTCCACCAACTCTACACGCACATGCAGCTAAAGGGACTACGTGAAGCCATCGAGGCTTTGCCGCGCCTCTCATGAATCCTCTGCCAAGCTATGCGCCGGGCAAGTTATCGGCTTCACCGGAGGTGAATGCTCAGAACGTCGGCTCGCTCGCTCATGCAAGACTCCAGGTTGGCTCATACAAAGGGCCCTTAAAGGAATCGGCAGTTGGCGCTCCGGGCAGTCGTGATTCGCCCAGTAGGCTGGATTCTTTGGTCTTAGGGCGGATTATCAGCGCGGTCGCAGCGAAGAGGCGCCGGCCAAGTTATACGACTCCATGCAATCAATTAACATTGGCACTGGTGAGTCGGATTGAGGATCGCATCCGAACGGTTCTCCAAGTTAACCGAGATGGTGTCGTTGTGAAATGCAGCCAGCAGGAGGCACGCAACCGGTTGCGCGGAATTGAGCCCGGCGTCCCCGAAAAAGAGTATCCACGATTTTTAAAGCTCCTGCGCGTGGCGAGAGACAATCCGATCTCCGCCAACAACCGTTCGACCTGGAATCACCTGTTGACTGAAATTACCCTAATCCTTGATCCGATTGAGCAATTCACCGCATTGGAGAAGGCTCGATCTGCTAAGGGACCGAAATTCGTTAAGGGGACTAGAAGACCACAGGCTAAATTTCGGTCTGAGCTGCTGAATCTCTTCAACAAAGTGCTCAAAAATCTTTTGGGCTAAAAACGCCCCGCCGATCGGCTGCCAGAGCCACTCTGCCCCCACCTTCCTGACTGGAATTTCCACCCAGATAGTCGCTTTCACAGGTGGAACTATCTTTGTGGATGTTGTGATAAGCATGCCGCAGACTATTGATCAACACTCTATTAAACAATGCTTAAAGTAGAAATTCCGAAACATTTGCAAAGTGCGGACTGGCAACGCATGCCTAGACCCGGGGGCCGATTGAATGGGCTAACGCGCTCTACATTGCTCGAAATAATTCAAGACCCACAGAGTGGCGTGCGCAGTGCAGTGATCCGTAAACCTGGTAGGACTCGGGGGATTAGACTCATATTTATGCCAAGCCTGCTCGCGTACTTTGAACGCCTTGCTGAAGTGGCGAGCAATGAAGACTCAGAACAATCGACAACCAAACGACAATGAATGCAAACGAAAGAGCCGCCAGAGCTAATAAGATCCAACAATCAAAAGGTTGCCCTTATTGCGTGGATTCAAAATTCTTCGGGCTACTTCCTGCAGAAAATGGGATACACCACGACATTCACAAGGTCGGTCCCTATATAGGCGTGAGCTGCAAAAAGGCGGAGTCTGGAAAATGACGAACGAGATGTCCAAAAGCGATCGCGACAATCTTCTGCGTATTGCCAAGATGCGCGAGCGGGTTACTAAAAGCGGACTCGCTGAAGCTGGCGCACAATTACTAGCCGATTTAGATAAACAGCTCGATACTAGTTACAGTTTCGATTCGGACGAAATCTGGAAAGAGGCGCTTCGGGCGGCTGAACAGGTAGTCAAAGAAGCACAAGCGAAAGTTAAAGAACGAAGTCGTGCACTCGGAATCCCGGAACGCTTTGCGCCCGGTATTTACATGGGGTGGGGACGATGTGGCGAGCAAGCCGCAAAGGTCGTGTTGGGTGGTAGTCCCAAGAGGTCTGGAGCGTGGCGTCAGATATATTGATGGTCTTGTGCCTCAAGCACCACAAGCGGGTTCACCGCCTTATGACATGCCGAAAATTATCACAGGAAGCCGAATACTGGACGTACCTTTCGGTGCGCATGATACCGGAATACTTGACGACAAATTCGTCGTGGAATGGACACCATGATTCAGAAGACCGTTTACTTCGTAACAGTGGTTGAGGTTATCATCGATATGGGAATAGAGCCCACTAACGAACTAGACTGGAAAGTAGGCGATTTAATGCAGGTGTTCTGGGTTAAGCACACCGGGCATCCACCGGTCAAAGACAACCGAAAGAAAACCAACGGGACTGGAAGCCATTGTTTTGCGCTTTACCCGGAAGAATGGCGAGGCAAGATCGAAAGCTTGGTACGCTTATGTAAGATGGAGAAGGCGCGTCAACCAGGACTCTTCGATTGGGTTAGCGGACTATGAAAAAAGCAACTGTGCTATGGGATAAACAGCTCACCGGCAACTTTTCTGGCCATTATTAAGATTACCGAGCAAGGACACGACTGCGCGGTAGGCGATTACCATCGGGCCTGCGCCGCGCTCAACACGTTCTTTGAAGCCCAGGAAGCGATTCAATCAAGTGGAGGCGAATGCCAGCAAGTGAACGAATGAAAGCTTTCCTGATAGCATTCTGTGTCATTGCGCTATCGCGGTAGTGAACCCGCACCCGTGAGTAATTTACGATTTTTATTGGGATGATCTGCAGGATTAATTCCGGGCGAAAAAGGAACAAAAATGAGCGACGAAGAAGAAATAGATACCATAGAAGTTGAGCTGATGCAGCAGATGAGTATCGACCAGTTAGACCGATGGGGCGACGCCACACAGGTGATGGAAGAAGTTAAAGCTGAGCAGCCAAAAATGGATCGAGAGTTTGCCGAACAGAACCGCCTTAACGAGAGATTAACATGGGAGGAATGGAGAAAGCGTTTTCCGCTTATGGCTAGATTCCATGATGCTATCAAGGTTCAAATGGAGATTCTGGACGACCTTAAACGCCAATGGCTCGATTAAGCTGATTGAAGTCTTTGCCGCCTACTTGTGAACATATCTCCCTAATTTTGTTATCAACCACTGTACCGAGAGATGGTAGTTAGAAAGTTTTATGTGTTCGCCGAATCACTGGCCTATGAGGCGGGCGAGTGCTTTGCCAGAGCTGCTCGGAATGGCCACTGAAGCCATGCGCAATGGTGTGCAAGATTTTATTTGACTATTTTGTCGCTTCGACGCGACCTAAGTAAAAGAGAAAGAATTATGCGAACGCAACACGTGCCTCCGGTCAATAGACGAAGAGGCGCTGGTGCGCGCCCGACGGACGTAGATGGAGTAGCTGAGCATTTCGGCGTGTCGAGGAGAACCATCTACAACTGGATGGAGGAGCGGCGCATACCGTATCTTCGGATTGGGCGATGCCTCCGATTCAAACTCGAAGACATCGAGCGAGCTAACACTGTCAAGGGAGGCGCGAAATGAACTCCTCCCGGCACTATGCCAATCATCGCTATCTCACCCCAGTAGCGACCCAAAATCAAACCAACACTTTAGGAAGGAAGGCTAAGGTTGAAATGAGCATTAATGGGGGAAAATCCGACTAGCGAAAACGCCACGGTCCCCGCGGCTGATACCATCGGAAGGGGACCACCTAAGCCTGGAGGCTCGACAGGCATCCCCCGCCAGGAAGATGCCCATCATGTAAAGCTTGTCGGTGAATCTTACTCTACTGGCAAGCTTGCGGCAAACGGGAATCTAAAGCAGTCCAAGGCGGAGGACCTTGTTCGGAAATACTTGGCTGGTCCTATCCGTCGCGACGCATTAATCCCGTGCTGTTTGCGGACCCTGGAGAGCGCGCAGCGGGAACTCTGCCATGACGGCCTAGCACTCGCTATCAGCGCCAGCGAATGGAGCTACGTCGATCTGATGATTTGGAATAGCTACCCGGCGGACTTCGCCCGTGCAGAGGCATGGAAGCATATCGGAATAGGGATTGGCTGGATCCAGTATTTACGCAGAAGAAGAGGGCCACCACCCCATAGCGACACCAAGGGCCCATCGTCAAACGCGCTCCTGAGTCAACCTGTGAAGCGGGAAAGGCAGGAAGGATGCAGATCATGGCGCTAATCACAAAGAAGGATTTTGAACATGATGCCGCCAAAGAAGAGGAGCGATACAACGATAATCTTAAAGCGGGTTGTCCCGAGGATGTGGCGCGTGACGATGCGCGGATTTGCGGCGAGCCATTAGGCGTATATGAGCAATTCCCGGACGACTGTCTATTGTGCGGTCGGAAGCTCGCTATCCCCTTCGTCTTTTGGGCAGGGCATGAAGCAAACATTGGGCTCCATATCGAATGCGCCGCGCGTTTAAGCGTGGCGCTTAAGCGAGATGTAATTGAACACCGATGCGGGCGCGATAGGGCGCAGCAGTGGTACTCCCAGGCCAAGTCGGAAGCGGTTAGAGAGGCAGTCCAATGAACGGCGCATTACCGGAGCGCACCTGCACCTACCTCTCGGTCAGGCTGACCCGTAAGGGGGGCACCTACGTCACGGTTAGCCTTAAACCGCAAAGGGAGGGCAAGCAGCCGTGATCACTCAGGATTATCCGCACTTTCTACAGGAACTGCTCGCGCATCGGCCGGCTGCCGGGGGCGGGGTTCACGCATGGCTTTTTCGGGTTGCTCGATATCTGCATCGTTTTCATGCGCCAGACGAAATCTACGGGATCTTGGAAACGCGCTGCACCGATTGTGAGCGACACGTTGAACCGCACGAAATCGTTGATGCCATCAAAAATTCCGGTGCATGCGCATGGGAACCCAGCAGCAAAAGCGCTAGTCAGAAGCGTGCCGAATGGCTCGCGTCTCCAACGGCGCCGGCAAGAGGTGTGCCGGAATTTAAGCCCGAGCTCGCGATCCAAACGGCAGCTCGCGTCCCTATCGAAATCACGCCCGATTGGCTGAAAGCCCATTCGCCAGTCTCGGTGGGATGTTCAACCGAAGAGTTTCTCGAATCGATCTTCGAGGCACATGAACAGGTCCTGATCTTCAACCGGTACAAGAGTCAAGGTTGTTTGCTTTTTCATTCGGACGTTTCGCTAAAGAGTTTTGTTCGGCAACACTGGCCAGATGGCGCGTGGTTTCTATGCAACCCGGTTGACGGCCAACATCATTGGAACCCGAGACAGACCAAAAACAGCCGGCGCAGCGAGGAATCGGTTACATCATTCCGGTACGCGGTCCTGGAATGTGATCAGAAACCAAAAGAAAAATGGTTTCCAATTTGGCTAAAAATCTTAGTCCAGCAGCCGTTGCAGATTGTTTCGATCACCGATAGCGCCGGAAAAAGTATCCATGCACTCGTGCGGATCTTGGCCTCCTCCAAAGCTGCCTGGGACGCCATAAAGATCCGGAACTTTCGGCCAATGCTCGTTCCCTTGGGAGCTGACGACAGTGCACTGAGTGCAGTGCGACTCACCCGGTTACCTGGTGCTTACCGAGGCGAAAGACGGCAGGAACTTCTCTACCTCGACCCAGCCGCGGACGGAACACCAATTTTTGAAAGGTCCAGATGAATCCCTCGGTTGATATTAAAGCGATTAGGGAAGAGTTCGGACCACCCGGATACGAAAACGAGAGAGGCAAATTTTCAAAATTGAACGAGCCCTTTTGGGCAGCCTACTACGCAGCCGGGCGATCGAAGATCATTTTTGAACCCAACGAACGGGAATTTTATGATTACGATCCGGTTACCGGGCTTTTCGTTCCCAAAAGTTCAGACCGCATCCGCACCGAACTGGCTGCACAGATCATGGAAGGTTCGCTCAATTGGGGGAAGGGCGGCGGATGGCTCGCAATGCAGCAATTTCGCAGCGATCGCCACTTGTCCGGTATCGTTGGCCATTTGCGCGGGCAGGTCGAGGAACGCGACTTTTTTAACTCAACGCATTACGTCCACCTCGGCAATTGCACGCTCAAGTTCAAGCCCGATGGAAGCAGCTTTACGGCTGAAAGCTTCTCGCCCGAACATCGCAGCCGGAACCGCTCCCCGATTGCTTATAACCCTAAGGCAACTTGTCCAAAGTTTGAAAAAAATATCCTCGGCCACATTCCCGAAGAAGATCGGTTGCTAATAAAAAAGTACGCTGGGCAATGTCTACTCGGTCGAAACCTTACCCAGCGCTTTCTTATTCTGGATGGCGTCGGAGGTGCGTCCAAGGGAGCGCTTGTCTTGATTCTGACTGGCATCGTAGGTCCGATAAACGTCTACGAATTACGCACAAGGCTGCTTTGCGAGCGGTTTGAAATTGGCCGGATGATCGGGCGCACGCTGTTAGTTGGCTCCGATGTTAGGGGCGATTTTCTTTCAGAGCCCGGGGCGTACCGGATTAAGTCCCTTGTGGGCGGTGATCAGCTTGCAGCCGAGCGCAAGGGTAGCAACGGTGCTTTTGATATTTACGGCGTTTTCAACGTCATCGTGACCTCCAACGCCCGTTTGCGCATGCGGCTTGATGAAGATCGGAGCGCCTGGGAGCGACGTACGACAATCGTCAGGTACGACAAGCCCTACGATGGGGAGCGCATTTTCGAGATCGATAAACGCCTGCTCGAAGAGGAGGCATCCGGCATTCTTAACTGGTGCGTCGATGGTCTCAAACTTCTTTTCCAGGACTATGCCGCCAGCAACGACATTGTCCTCTCTGCAGATCAGAAAACCAGGGTTAGCGATCTGCTTTCGGAATCTGACAGCTTGCGACTGTTCGTGAGTAACGAAATTATCAAAGAGACCGCCAAAAGGAGCAACGGAGAATACTACTCGCTGACAACCGACGAAATCATCGCCGCGTACATCGAGGATCGCGTTAACGTCAAACACTGGGCCCCGGTTGCTTACGCGGTCGCTGAAAAACGATTGCCCGATCTGATGACCAGATATTTCGGGATCACAAAATCGCATGACATAGCACGGGGCGATAAACAGAAGCGTGGGTTCTGGAACGTTCGGTTATGAGCATTAACCCTGAACTCAATGTCGCCGGAAAGTCCTACCAAAATAAAGCGCAGGTAGCCGGAGTTTGCCGCTCAATCATCGACGGGACAAAAGACCACGAGCTACTACGGAGCGATGAAGCGAGATTCGTCGCAGCGCTCTTCCGGCGCCATCCCGAGTTCTTGGAAAAGTCGGGCTGCGGCATAGCAGGATTTACCGTCGGGACAGATTCGAGGTGGCAAAAAACACGGCACTTCATTATCGTGAGAATCGATCAAACAACTGTCGATTTTAGCTGGCGTGTTTGTGTTGCGGGAAAGCTCCCCGAGAAGCGTGTGAATGTTCTGGGCGCGTTACGCCGTGCGATTGCTGATCAGATTGCCGCGTTCCGTGACTCGGCCTTTGCCGGTCGGGTGGTTCTCGAGTGTCCTATCACTAGGGCAGTGATAACCAAGCACGACTGTCACGTCGATCACGCTAGCCCGCAGAGCTTCCTTGCTCTCGCCAACCGCTGGCTCGGACGCTACCCGGATCCCCAGATTACCGAAAGCGCCGATGGCTACGGCTGGGAATTAGCTGATGCCGAGCAAAAAGAAAACTGGCAATCCTTCCATCGCACCAATGCCCGGCTACGCGTTGTTAGTCGGCGCGCCAATCTCTCATACTTGAAAGTCAGTTTATGAACCACGGGAACGGACGCCACGGACGCATGCGTCTGCGGACATTCACATATACAAAGCAGAGAATACGCACCCCCCCGTCCGTAACTCCCCTATGAAGCGGACGTCACGGACTTGTATGCGCCTACAGCAAGCGCATGTAGCACACATTTGTGTATTATATACGTATAGGTACGGGCCGTACCCCGTCCGCAACGGCCGTTTTTTGGTTTTTATACGAATCCGCCCTGAGGGGTACCCGTCCGACACGTCCGTTTGCGCGACAGAACTACTTTTGTCGCGGCAGACAGGTTTTGTCGCGGCACTTTCGGTTATCCTCAAGAAGACTTTTCTGGCCGCGTCCTGTCCGTTCCGTGCTTCCCGCGCGCGTAACTCCGTTGGCCCATCCCCTCAAGTTCGTACGCGCGGTGTCCGGGAGGAAGGAGGGTTGGGCAGCGATGCACGGGGATGAGAATCCCAAATTGCTAAGACGCCTTTCTCGGCCAAAAAGCGAATGATGGAAACCTGTCCACACTGCGGAGCAGTAATCACCCGGCCGGGTGCAGGCAGGCCGCCGCGTCACAGCGCGTTAGACCTCCAGGATTGCTTAGGATCGCACGAGCTGACCAGTGGAGAATTTCAACGGCGAGCGGCTGAGACGTTGGACATCAGCCGCGCAACGTTCTTCCGATTGCTCGAACGCGGCCGGCGAGAATGGTTGTTCCGTCAGCGGTTGACCGATGGCAGGTGGGTTCGAGTATCACAATCTCAAAAGGTTAAAGAGGCATCCAGCGACTTTCCAGATCGGCTCGAAGAGTTAGCGGACGCCGCCCTAAAAGAAACCCAATGATACCGGCCAGCGACACCTCCAGCAGCCTTCACTTGCCCGCTCTGCGATCGCTCGGCGAGCTAGCGGACGCCAAGCCGATCATTGTCGTAGAATCGAGGGAGCAGGAACCACTCGTCTTCACCCGCTTGCAGTCGGTCAAGGGCACGCTCTACAGCGGGGATTACAGTATCCTTGGTCTGGAAGATCTCTTCGCGGTTGAGCGAAAGTCGATCGACGACATGGTTTCGTGCTGTGCCGGGTCCAACAGAGAACGCTTCGAACATGAAGGAGTACGCCTTCGCGGGCTGAGATTTAAGCGCATAATTATTATTGGCTCTCGCGCTTTGATTGAGCTGCAACGTTACCGATCTCGAATCTCGCCGGCTGCGGTGCTAGGAACCCTAGCCGCCTTTGAGGTGCGATTTGATCTACCGATAGTCTACTGCGATACCCCAGAAGCGGCAGCCCTACAGACCGAGAGATGGGTATTTTATTTCTGCCGCGAGTACGTCAAGCGCGTCAACGAGCTGCTTCGAGGATCTCGGTCGCTACAGGAAGCAATCACCGAAACCAAACAACAAACCAACCAAACACAACACAATGGCTAACTTAAACAGAGTTCTATTGATTGGAAATTTAACGCGGGACCCGGAAACAAAGTACACGCCGAAAGGAATGGCAGTTACGGACATCGGCCTTGCCGTCAACCGCGCCTGGAAAGACGACAGCGGTGAAAAGAAGGAAGAGGTCACCTTCGTGGACGTGACCGCTTTCGGGCGCACGGCAGAAGTTATCCAGGAGTATCTCAAGAAAGGCCGTTCGGTCTTCATTGAGGGTCGCCTGCACCTTGACACTTGGGATGATCGACAGACCGGGCAGAAGCGTTATCGCTTGCGGGTGATAGCAGAAAATCTGCAAATACTTGGCAGTCGAGACGACAGCGGTCCCGCGACTTCCGCCGGCAATCAATCGCCGCAGCGCCAGGCCGCAGCGCCTAAATCTCAACCGAGTCCCGATCCAGATTTTGATGCGGAGCCGCCGTTCTGATCGGCACGACTTTTTGTTCTATCCGATCGCGTCGCACAATGTCGTAGACCGTGTTCTTACTGATCCTTAGCTCTTGGCTTATTTGCCGGTACGACTTGCCGCCGGCTACTAGGCCAAGAACCTTCGGGCCGAGCTTGTCGGCTTTTACGCGCTGGCCAACTCGGCGACCAAGACGAACGCCACGCGCCTTAGCGGCCGCCATGCCGGAGCGCACACGCTCACGCAATAGATCACGTTCAAACTCGGCCAGAGCCGCCATCATTGAGGCAAAGAGTTTCCCTTGCGGTGTAGTGAGATCAAACTGCAAACCACTCTGCGCAATCATTGAAACATTCACGGCCTGTAGATCCTGAAGCGAACGCAATAGATCAAGAGTGGACCTTCCCCACCGCGTCAACTCACTGACCAGGATAACATCAATCTTTCTGGATTGCGCCAGCGCTACCACTGCTTGACGGCCTGGTCGAATGTCCTTAGCGCCCGAGCCGGTTTCCTTCCAGATTCCGACCACGTGGTAGTTGGCCCGAGCCGCATAAGCCAGAAGCTCGCTTTCCTGACGCGCGCACGATTGGTCAAGAGTCGAAACCCGAGCATAAATCGCCGCTCGCTTCTGTCCCAATTGAAGGTCGGCAAAACTTGATACTGTTTCCGTAGGGGGATTCATTTTAAAAACCTGTCCTGTTTAGACTTTAGCCAAATTGGTACGATCGGTTTCACCTTTCAGGATGGAAGTCGCCGGTCCAATGGTCGAATGAAAAGTGGCGACTGAGGGGCGGTGGCGATAATGAGTCGTAAACCGGGGCGTAACGGAAGGCGAACGCGACGATGATGGTCGATACAACGATAGCTACGGCTAGCATTCTCATTTTCCTCCTCTCGTCTGCTCATAACCGGCAGACAGTTTGTCGAATCGATCTTGTAGGATTGCCAGGAGAGTTTCAGCGTCATTGATGGCGTCAACGATGTCGCGGCGCGTAGCCGAGCGCAGAGCGTCTTTTAGCCAGTAGCTCGCAGCCGGGTCGTTCAGAATTGTGTTTAGTCTCTCGGAGATTTTCATTTGCCCTTCGCGTCGATGAGTTGCTTGGCGAAGCCGATTACGTTGGCGTAACAGTACCCGCAGTCTCGCATGATGCCGTCGATGAAGATCCACCGGTGGTAACCGCATGTTGTTCTCTGGCTCTGAATCTCCACCTTGTGGCCATGGTATTGGAATTGCGTTCTCATAATTTGTTTTTCTTTGGAGCTTGGCTCCGTACCGCCCTCGCGCAGAGAGTGGTGTCGGAATCAAGCTGCAAGCGGTAACGGCGCGGCCTGCTGCTCGGCGTGGTTCAGAATGTAATCACGTGCCTTCTGTGCAGCGCCAGCGGCCACTACGACGGCTCTTTTGTCGGCCTTGAGTATCGAGAGCCAGCCGTGAATGTAGGCGGCGCTATTGTCGATTGTGCGATCAACGATGCCCGCTGCGCCACACAACATTGATGCCGACATCTCAGCAAAAAGTTCGCCACGCGAATAGTTGTTCTTAGCGTTATCGGATTTGTCGAGTTTAAGATTCAGCCGCTTTTCGCTCGTGACTGAATGCGCTGCTTCATGGAACTTGGCTGCCGCGTATTCTTCGGCGGAAATAAAGAACTTCGGAGACGCCATTGTGATCACGTCGAAAGCTGGCGAATAACTGGCGGTCCTAGCGTAATCAACTTCTGTGAACTTCGGCGCATTGGGTTGAGCAAAATAAGAGCGGGTTTACCTATGCAATATTGGTTGATGGCTAAGCTGAAACCGACGGTGACTTGCCCGCATTGCGGTAATGAGTTGAGCATGTCGTTGTTTGCCGGCGCTCTCGGCTCGAAAGGCGGCAAGACGAAGGGACCGACGAAGGCGCGAACGTCCGAGCAAGCAGCCGCAGCCGGGAAAGCTGGCGCAAAAGCACGGTGGGCGAAGTGGCGAGCGGAGAAGGCTAAGAAGAAATGAAAACCTGAACCTGATTCTAATATGCCTTTGTTGAACCATACGACTCAGATTTCAGCGCAAAAGACCGTCGCGGAAATCACGGCTCTTTTGGTACGGGGCTTATGTTACCGGCAAGTATTGGGTCGAGCCGCTGGTGGACAAGAGATGGTTTCTGTTTGGACGCCATGTTCGTCACCTATGGAACGCTTTCGGCACACTGAGAGCAGCGAAGGCAGCAGCACAAGCCGATTACGATGAAGGCAGCAAATGAAACCTGACTGGCTTGGCGACCAATTACAGCAATTTCACCGATGGATCGTTGGGCGAAATCTGAATTGGAGCGCCCTGATTGTTCGCATATTATTGATCGTCCTTCTCAGTCAGATTGCTTTTCTGCTCTTTGGACTTGGACTCAAGTTTTTGGTGTGGGTTGTTACCCTTGGCCAAGCCGAGTGAGCCTGCCGCCGGTCAAAGCTTCGGCAACCGCCTTGCTGCCCGCTCTCAAAGTGGGTATAATTAGCCGATAGGGTATTGAAGGCGAATGCGTTACCGAGAAACTCAAGCACGAAAGCGGATGAGTGATCGATTCTGGTCGAAGGTTGAGAACTCGTCCGGCGCATCGTGCTGGCAATGGCTTGGATATGTTAACGATCAAGGCTACGGCTGTTTCGATATTAGGTGGAACGGGAAGCGCAGAACAGGGCATGCTCCACGAATAGCTTGGGAGTTGCGACGTGGGCCAATTCCCGAGGCTATGCACGTGTTACACCATTGTGACAATCCAGGGTGTTGTAATGTGTCTCATCTTTTCATCGGTGATAACGCAATCAATATAGCGGATAAGGTCGCCAAAGGCAGACAAGTCAAAGGTGAGAGAAACGGGAACCATAAGCTAACCTGGGATGATATTGACTGGATTCATGTTTACGCTAACCAGCTTGGGTGGCCTAATAGTTTGCTGGCAGAATGCCATGGCGTTGACCCGTCTGTTATAAGCAATGTCTTGTGCGGGAGAAGGTGGCACTATCCGCGCAGCAATGATGATCGGCCTCAATGGTGATTTATGCCTGCGAAGAAAAGAAATAAGCTCCTTAAGCTCCATACGATCGTCCGGAAACTAGCTTTCGGACTCACGGTTGAACAAGCGTGTGCCCGGGTCGGTGTCAGTCATGACTGGTTTTACGCGCACACAAAGCCAGGGAGCGAACACGAACAGATTCGCGACAAGGCTGAAGCTGCGATGATCGAGGCGAGGTTGCGAGCGATCGATAAGATTGGAAAGAATGCTGCTAGGGATGGTGACCATAAGACTGCGCTTAACGCTGAGATTTGGCGGCTCGAAAAGATCTACCGGCGTCAGTACGGACAGGATGACCGCAACCTCTACATTGGTGCTCAGCAGATCAATTATGCGCCATCGGAAGAGAAGGTGCGTGAGATCGAGGCGCGACGCCGAGCATCCTTAGTGCGTTTAGAAGCCCAGGGGATTATCGGGAATGGCGGAACAAATGGATCAGGAGACGATCGAGCGAAGTAAGGCTGGATTTAGTAACGCGCTAGAGTTTGCTGACTATCTCGGGATCGATCTCTACGATTTTCAGACAGACGTTGTTAACACAATCGATCTGCACTCAGACAGTGAAACCTTTAAGCTTGCTTTACGTGCTCCGAACGATAGTGGAAAGAGCAGTCGTATAGCCGTACTGGCTGGGCTCTGGCACTTAGTCAAACATCCAGCCGGCAAAGTGGTGTACACGTCCAAGGACTTACGCCAGGTCAACGACCAATTCTGGACAGCTATCCGGCGGCATCTGCACCATTTCCCGCAGTGGAAGATTACCGACAGCCAGCATTTGATTGAGACACCCGAGGGCGGATTCCTACGCGCTTTTACGACCAAGGATGCGGGCCGCGTAGAAGGATTTCACCGGGCTCCGGGTGCACCCCTGTTGATCCTTGTCGATGAGGCAAAATCAATCGATGAAGAGATCTTCCGAGGGGTAGACCGCTGTGACTATTCCGTGCTGGCCTACATCAGCTCGCCTGATGAAAAGATCGGCCGCTTCTATGACGCTTTTCAGTCCGATCAGTTCGTAAAATTCCATGCCAGGCTCAATGATTGTAAGCATATCGGCAAAGAACGAATCGCGCAGATCAAAGCTTGGTATGGACCGGATGATCCCTATACAAAATCCGTGCTCGAAGGCGAGTTCATGGACTACGGCGCGGGGATTCCGCACATTATTGAGCACGTGGAATTGGAGGCATGGCGGAATAAAACGATCGGCACTATGCTTGGGCCAAGGGTATTTGCGTGCGACTTTGCCCGAGGTGGCGACGACAATGTGTTGCTTTTGCGAGAAGGCAACCGGGTGGTTAACATCTGGACCTGTCGTGAGAAAGACACTTCTAGAGCGGTTGAGTGGTTTGTCGGGTTGATCAGGGACAATGGATATTCCAAGGCTACGATGGTCTTGGGCGATGCGACTGGCGTTGGTGGACCGATGTGCGACCAAATACGCCGGCACGGGATCACCCTGATCGACTTCAATTTTGGTGGCAAAACGAATTATCCGCGATTTAAAAACGAGGGAGCGCGGAGCTGGTACAACGTTGCGGAGATGATACGCGAGTCCAAGATCGTGCCACCACCTTACGAGCAACAGGATGTAAAGCGCCTATTCTCGCAACTGGCTAATCGTCAGGTAAAACGCGAAGAGAATGGGAAGCTTTCAATGGAAAGTAAGGAAGAGATGCGCGCTCGAGGTGTTAGTTCGCCAGACATAGCTGACGCCTTTGCTATTGCCTTTAGTGTGCTGCCTTTCTCGGCCTTGGGCGGCTCACCTATCGATGTCTCTGGCCGAGCCGAGATCTCGCGCCGGCACGGCTGGGAGCATGACTTCGATAATTCCGAAGAATACGCACGCGATCAGATGTATGGCTCGGGACGTCGGGGAAACACGGAGGACGGTGGTGGCCTGTCAGGCTTCGGAGGGATTGGCAGCGACTGGTGATGGGCCGGGATGGGGACATTAATTGCGAAAGCGCGTTTTGCGGTCCGTCACCACCATTGCTCCTCTTCACGTTTCTGTGTTCCGTAGATGTCGGGAAAATCGATTAGTTTCTCGGCCATGAATATCGCCGAAGATTCCGTTCCCATGATTCGCGTCTCGCCTTCAGCCCACTTGCAATAGAAGCCGCCGGAAACGACCGGGACGATCTCTACTTTGCGGCCCTTGTGTTCAAAATGTGTCTGCACAGATTCTGTGTGGGAAGAGTGAGCGTTGCGAGAGGCTCGCAGCTTAGGAGAGAGAGCCCTTCATTCCACCGGTCGGGCTAATCTTCGCCTTATGATCGGACTGCACGATGCGGCCTTTTGCGGGCTGCGGTTTCGCTACGGATTTCGGAGTTTTCGGAGTTGGTTTGTTCTTCATGTGCGCAGAAACTAACCGTACCGTCCAGCGTTAGCAACATCGGGCAAGCCCGAGCTTATAATTTTGCCGGCAGCTGCTGGTAATTTGCTGCTTCCGCATGTCGAACATCAAGGAATGCCCCAGGGTGCAAGCGGCTCTGTCCTCTGAACCTATTCGAAAGCCTGGCCGGCCAAATAAAGAACGGTTTTAGGACGAGAACAACTCTAGCGGGGAGCAAGCATTAATCCAAGCTCGGGAAAAGGCCGGTGGGGAGATCCGGCTCGCCAGTGAACGGGTTTAAAGGTGCTAACCCAAAGAGGCCTGAGCTGCTGACTGGGAACGAAGGAAGCGTCAGGCCATGCTGCAAAAAGTCAATGCCGAGGAGACGGATTAGACCCTGTTCGGAGTGCGGTAATTCTTCCGAAACGTCGAATCCTGTTCCCCTAATAATGTCGGTGGCTGCGATATCGAGCAATGCACCATTCGGCCTGCTGGTTATGGCAGGATTTACGCGCAGCACGAAGCGGACTTCTTCTTCGAATCGGAACCCAGCATCTTTGAATAGGTATGGGTGAAACAGATATTTTGGCATCAGCATCATCGTATGAAAAGCGTCTCTCTGCTCTGGGCTTCTCGGCACACCCTGATAGAGGTATTTAACTGGCGAAACACTGCCATCTGCTCCAGCTTGTGCTAGGGCGCGCAGGATGATGCCCACAGTGCTGTGGATTGCCACACCGCGTTGGCCGTAAAACCGCCACATTGCGTGCTGTTCATAAGTCCATCGGTTCCAGCACCAGATTAAGCGTCGCCGACCGAGTTCGTGGAGCCAAGTTTTAGTCAGAAACCTGAGCTTCTGATCGGTCGGGTTGCCGCTGTCTGTCGGCATCTTTTCGCCAGTCGCAACCCTCTCAAGCCATTCCTCATGCACCTGCACTAATTGCTTCATTGCCTCCGGATACTGAAGACCATGGAATCTTTGGGGGATTCGCGATTCCAAGCGGTCTGTTGCTGCAAGACATTCCAGCGTGGGAATGAAAACGCGGCTGTTTAACATGAGAAGGAACGTCTCAAGCTTCATGTAGCGAACCAACTCGGTATTATCGTCGATCGGGTCTTTGGCGTTCGGCCAGTTGTGGATTTTGATGCTACTGGCGTCACCTGGAGGTGGATTGGCTAGAGATTCAGGCATCATGACTTGACACTGGTCCGTTCTTCGCGATCGGGGCTAGTCTATTTATCGGCAAAACAGTAAGCGCGACTTAACCCAAGGCAAGGTCAAGCCGCGCTGGGCAGTCGTCTAGCGCTCTGGATGCGCGGAGTCCTCTCTTCGTCGGCCACGGAACCTTGCGGTCTGACGCCTGAGCTAGTAAAATTTCCGTCATGGCTTTCTTTAAAACACCTAAACTGGCTCGTCCGAAACAATCGAGCAAGCCACCTAAAGCAACCGGGCCGCAAATGGTAAAGATTCCAAAAGCGATACATAGCTCGCACGTTGCCAAGATTGGCAAAACTGGTGGCATGGGCGCGAATGTTAGCCCCTAGGCGGTTCGATTCCGCTGACCCGCTCAATGGCTATCACCTTGCTTTGAAAGCATCCAACCGGTATTGCGCATAGGAAAAGTGCTGATGCGCTCTCAGGCAGCCGCAAGCATTTTGGTTTGCGCCACCGCTTCTTTTTTCCCTGTTGAAACGGCGCGTGGATGGCACCGCCGGTGGACAGCTTTCAGATGCCGAAGGTCCAAGTGCGTGTATACGGCCGTCGTCGAAATATCAGCGTGCCCTAGCAGCTCTTGAATCACTCGAAGGTCGCAGCCATTTTCGAGTAAGTGTGTAGCAAAGCTGTGCCTGAACAGATGGGGATAAATCTCCTTTTCGAACCCAGCCAAGGCGGCGAGTTCCTTCACTAGTTGCCACACCCGAACGTAAGTAAGAGTTTTGCCACGGCGCTGAGATGGAAAAAGTTCAGGTCGGGGTTTCGTGGAAAGTCCTCTCTGAGTCGCTGCAGTAAAGCGCGAGCGCTCATGCTTGATGTAATCTTCAATCGCGGCGCACGCTATTCTACCCACCGGAACCAGCCGAGTCTTATTTCCTTTCCCGACTACTCTCAGGATTCGCTCCTCAAGGTTCACGTTTGCCAGTTGCAGAGTTGCAAGCTCTGTAGCGCGCAGTCCGCAGCCATAAAGAACTTCTAAGAGCGCTCGATCCCGCCTGGGATATCGTCGTTGCGAAAGGTCAAGGTCACGGAAGCGCACCAAAATTGCAGAGCTTGAGTGAGTAGCGCCCTCAGGATTGACGATGCGCTCGCTAACCTCCAAGGCTTTCGCCTTATCAGTCTGTCTGGTAGACTTCTGCACCCACCGACCATCGAGGGTCGTATAAACACATTGCCAATAGGGTGAGTGTCCGTTCATGAACAAGTGCTCGCTGGCTTTATATCCGCAATGGAGTTCTTAGTTCGGCTAGCCTTCTGAGCCGGCGCGAAACGAAACATCCGGGTGACGTTAGCCATATCGTTGCGCCCAGGCGCAGTGTCGGCCTTATTGATCGACCGGGCATGCTGGGCGATCAGGTCCAGATCTCGGTCGGTGTTTGGTCAGGCATGGGAACTGGCGCTCACT
>WNFI01446840.1_pt1 | contig 31241 bp, 28 predicted proteins | sample 5400471 | NCBI WGS metagenome assembly WNFI01 (sample SAMN13153348, study PRJNA577476) | soil metagenome | isolation source: 100 cm saprolite on Douglas fir-dominated hillslope | place: USA:California | collected 2013-09-17
GATGGCCATCGGCGACGGGCTGATCAAAACCTTTGCGCTGCGCGGGACCAAGGACAATCCGCCCTACCTGCACGACGAGCGTCTGCTGACGCTGGAGGACACTGTCGAGTTCTTCAACCTGATCCTCGGCACGAAACTTGCGCCGCAGGAGAAGCAGGATCTGGTGGCGTTCCTGCGCACCCTCTAGCCGGCATAGAGTTGTTGTAAGGGGAAATGCTGAAGCATCGTATCGACGGTGGGCCGAGGGAGACAAACCCATCCAGATTGTCCATGTCGTTTGATGCGCGTCCAGCTCTGCGGTCGAGGCGCTCCAGGAAAATGTCATTGTTCTGGGCCTGCCGCATGCTACTCCCTGGACCAGTGAGAATATCTCGTCGCAATTTTTCGGCGAAACCAACAGATCGGACAACCTCCCGGACAATTCAAAGCTGTCCGTAGCCCAGAGCCTGAATCGCTGATTCCACGGACGCAGTTGCAATGACTATATCGAGCCAGTCCAGTTAATTGGTAGCGGAGCGGGCACCACTACTGAAGTCCGTCTGGGTACAATTAAGAGGACCGGTGATCCGCAACGGGCGCTCTCCGAGTGTCTATCTACGGGACGCAAGAGACTTTACGGTATGGCGCATTCGGGAATTTCCAGGTTGACCGCGCGCCCGGCATTGGCTGTTGCCCTGCGTTATGGATTGGCTGTTGCTACGGTCGCGACAGCGCTCGGGACAACCCTCATCCTGCGGCACTACAATTCCCCGCCTCGGTTCATCTCCCACTTCACGTTGATCGCAATCGCCATCACTTTTTGCTGCGCCGGGACAGGTCCAGGTCTGCTCGCTCTCTTACTCTCTTGTTTGGGGGTGAGCCTCTTGGCGAGGAACCATTTCCTTCTTCCGGGTTTCCCTTTGGAATCCGTCCTTATCTTTTTTGCAGTATTCAGCTTGTTAGTCAGTTGGTTTAGTGCCTCTCGCCGCCGTGCAGAACGATTGCTCATGGAAGCGCGCGACCATCTGGAACTCCGGGTTGCGGAGCGAACCGGTGAACTTGTACGAACCAATGCCCGGTTGCAGGACACCCAGGCCGAGCTGCGGAGCCGGGAGGCGTACTTGGCGCAAGCTCAAAGGCTCAGTCAGACGGGCAGCTTCGGCTGGAGGCCCTCGACCGGCGAGATTCTCTGGTCAGAGGAGACCTTTCGAATCTTCCAATACGACCGAACCACAAAACCGACGGTGGAACTTGTTCTTCAGCGGGTTCACCTGGAAGACGCGCCCTTGGTGAAACGGACAATCAAGCGCGCCTCACAGGATGCGAAAGACTTTGAGCATGAATATCGATTGCTGATGCCGGATGGTTCCGTCAAAAATGTCCATGTTGTGGCTCATGCCTTGAGGGATGAATCGGGCAGCATAGAGTTTGTCGGAGCGGTGACGGACACCACCGAGCGCAAGCGGACGGAAGAAGCGTTGCGGCGAAGTGAACAGCGCCTCCAGGACGTGATTAACACGATTCCCACGATGGCCTGGACCGCTCTTCCTGATGGCTCCATTGACTTCGTAAGCCGATCGTGGCTCGAGTACACCGGCTCTTCCAGGGAGGATGGACCGGGCAGAGGCTGGAGAACGATAGCTCATCCTGAAGACCTCGATGGGACAGTTGAGAAGTGGCAGGCGGCCTTGGCAGCTGGAGAACCTTACGAATGCGAGGTCCGAACGCGAACTGCGAGCGGCTCGTATCGCTGGTGCTTGAGCCGTGCAGTGCCGCTCCGAGACGAGTCGGGGAAAATTGCCAAATGGTACGGAACGAATACGGATATTGAAGACCGCAAACGCGCTGAGGAGGTCTTGCGCGAGAGCGAAAAGAGCGTTCGCCTGATCGTCGATGGCATAGCCGGCTTGGTAGCCATTATGACCGCGGAAGGTGAGGTCGAATTCGTCAACAATCAAGTGCTGGAATACTTCGGCAAACCTCTCGAAGAATTGAAAGGTTGGGCTACCAGCGACGCCGTCCACCCAGATGACCTCCCTCAGGTGGTCGCCGCGTGGAGGCACTCAGTCGAAACCGGGGATCCGTATGACGTTGACCACCGTCTGCGCCGTGCTGATGGTGCATACCGCTGGTTTCACATACGCGGCCTGCCGCTGCGGGACACTGAAGGGCGCATTGTCCGTTGGTATAACTTGCTAACGGACATTGACGAGCGGAAGAGGGCAGAAGAAAAGCTGCACGACGAAAACGTCGCGTTGCGCGAAGAAATCGATCAGGCCTCGATGTTTGAGGAAATCGTCGGATCGTCAAAGACACTCGGGAAAGTCCTCTCGCAGGTCGCGAAAGTCGCGCCGACGGATTCCACAGTTCTGATCCTTGGTGAAACCGGAACGGGCAAGGAATTGATTGCTCGTGCCATTCACAGTCGGTCAAATCGTTCAACGCGTGCATTTGTCCGTATAAATTGCGCTGCGGTTCCAGCGTCACTTATTGCCTCCGAACTCTTTGGGCACGAGAAAGGCGCCTTCACCGGAGCGACACAGCGACGTCTGGGGCGCTTTGAATTGGCCAACGGTGGGACCATTTTCCTGGACGAGATCGGAGAACTGCCGCCCGAGACTCAGATAACTCTGTTGCGAGTGCTCCAGGAGCGAGAATTCGAACGCGTTGGCGGTGGCCAACCGATTTCGGTAGATGTCCGAGTGCTGGCAGCGACGAATCGCGACCTGAGTGCCGCCATAGCTGCCGGAACCTTCCGCCAGGATCTCTTTTACAGGCTGAATGTTTTTCCGATTCAGATACCCTCGCTCCGCGAACGTCCGGATGACATTCCTATCCTGGTCGAATATCTCATCGAACGCTACGGGAAAAAGGTCGGGAAGAGAATCAAAACGATACGAAAGAAGACGTTGGAATTATTTCAGGCGTACGACTGGCCGGGGAACATTCGCGAACTGCAGAACGTGGTGGAGCGAGCAGTTGTGCTATGCGATGGCGATACGTTTTCTGTAGACGCGACTTGGTTAAAACGCAAATTGCCCCAACCCTCGCCGCCGTTGAGCATGCCGGAGAGAGCACTCGGTCGCTTGGATGCGGATCAAGAAAGACGAATAATCGAAGCTGCCTTGGCCGAAACCGGGGGGCGGATCGCGGGCCGGTCCGGCGCAGCGGCTAAGCTTGGAATTCCGCGGCAGACTCTCGACTCGAAGATCAGTAGCTTGGGAATCAACAAGAACCGGTTCAAGTCTGCCTGACTCGCGTGTCGTCGCCAAAGGTTTGCACCTGATTTTTCCGATCCTCCGAAGAGGCTTTGATTGAAGTAACTTTCTCTGTGCAACCCTCCCCTTGCCCTCTGTTCGATCAAGTGAGATTTCCTCCACGTGTCCGCCAGATGACGCCGAAAATCAGAAATTTCCGAAGATCAGAATGTTTTTTGACAGGAAGTCGTTCACATTCAACCGCTCACATTTGGAGTCTCGAATGCACCTCTCAAGTCCGATGACCTTGAAAATCGCTAAAGGTTCCGATGGTCAACGAACGACTCTAAGGCTGAGCGGCCGAATTCGATCCGCAGATGTCGAGGACATCAGGGAAGAGATGAAAGGCAAAGCGGAGAGGATCGTACTTGATCTGGAAGAAGTGACACTGGTTGATCTGGAGGTTGTCCGCTTCTTGGGTGTGCGTGAAGCGGAGGGTGTCGAACTCGTGAATTGTTCGCCTTACATTCGCGATTGGATTTTCAAGGAGCGGAATACCGACGAAAGGGACTAGTGGAGTGAGGACATGAATTACGCAAACGTAGCGATTTCAGATGAACGTAGCGCGGCGAGGTTCCTCCATGTTGATTATGACCATCCATCGTGGAGTGATGCTTTACCACATGTGTGTCCCCGAGGCGCGGTCGGTACTTTTGAAATTGGATATTAGTGGTTTTTAAGGAGATTGTTCTGTGGGTAGCCTAAGCAAAATCATCGACGTTCATTCTCACCCCATCCTGGCCTTCGGGGAAGGTGCGCCGGTGGGGGAGGGTCGTAAACAGCCCGATTGGTCTGTCGAAAGTGCGCTCTCGTATATGCAGGAGCACGACATTTCCGCATGCGTGCTTTCCGCTCCTGCCGCCGCCAACAACGCGACTGGACAGGAAGCGCGAGACATCGCCAGGCGCACCAACGAGGTCCTTGCCGAAATCGTCTCCAAGCACCCTAATCGCTTCGGAGCGGTCGCAACGTTGCCTGCTCTAGATGCAGACGGGGCGATAGCTGAGATCGGTTATGCGCTCGATACATTGAAGTTGGATGGCGTCACTACGACGACGAGTATTAATGATGCCTATCTCGGTGAGCCGCACTTCGATCCTTGGCTCGAGGAGCTGAACCGGCGCGGCGCAACTTTTTTCGTCCACCCGACGATCACAAAAGCAGCGGAAAGCCTGCTCAATGGACTGAACGCCTCCGTAATCGAATTCATGTTTGATACGACTCGCATGATCACCAACATGGTCGCCACCGGCGCCAAGAAACGCTTCTCACAGATCAAGATCATCGCCGCCCACGGCGGCGGTACCATCCCATTCTTAGTCAATCGAATTCAAACGCTTGAGCACACTTTCGGCGTGGGGCCCGGACGGCTTGAACTTTCCTCTGAGGAAGTACGGGAGGGAATCGCGTCGTTCTACTACGACCTGACGGCAGCGACCTCAGAGGCCCAACTCGGCGCCATTCTCAAGCTCGTGCCGGTGTCGCAGTTGCTGATGGGGCTTGATAACCCGTTTATGCCGAAATCGAGCTTTGCTCCCGCCATCGCCGACGTTGGACATTACCCAGCATTCGGCGAAACGGATTTGCGAAGCATCTCGTACGCAAACGCCTTCCGCTTGTACCCGGAACTCGCTAAGCGGACGGGTCAGGGCACATACCGCAGGTTATCCGCAGTTTGATCGCCAACCCAGCACGACGCGACGGAACGCAGCGGCGGCAACTCACGATCGGCGCCACGATTTGAAAAAAGGCCTTGAAAGGGAGTTTCCAAAAGGAGAAAACAATGAGTGCAATCAGCAATGTGAAAGTTATGGGCGTTCGCAAAGAAACCGACAGCCTCGGTGAAGTTGATGTACCGAGCGGCAAGCTGTGGGGAGCGCAAACGCAACGGTCGCTCGAACATTTCAACATCGGGAAGGATCTGATCCCGCGCGAGATGATCGCGGCGTACGCCACGCTGAAGAAGGCCGCCGCCAACGCGAACCACGCCGGCAAGCGGCTAGACGACCAACGACACAGGTTGATCGTTCAGACCTGTGATGAGATCCTCGCCGGGCGCCATGAGGACATGTTTCCTCTCCATGTTTGGATGACGGGAAGCGGGACGCAATTCAACATGAACGTGAACGAGGTAATTTCCAACCGCTGCTGCCAGCTCGCGGGGACGCCGCTCGGGAGCAAGACGCCGGTTCATCCTAACGACCACGTCAACATGTCGCAGTCGTCCAACGATTCTTTCCCCACCGCGATGAATGTAGCGGCGGCAGTGAATGTGGAAGAGCGACTGATACCGGCGGTGAAGGCGCTGCGCGATGCGATCGTGGCGAAGGCCGACGAGTGGCAGGACATCGTGAAGATCGGCCGAACGCACATGCAGGACGCCACACCGATCACGCTCGGCGAGGAATGGTCGGGTTACTCGGGCATGCTTAGTGACAATATCGAGCGCATCGAAGATGCGTTGAAAGGTGTGTACAGCCTCGCGCTTGGCGGCACAGCCGTAGGAACCGGCATCAACGCAGCTCCTGGATTCGGCGAGGCGGCTGCTGCCGAGATTGCAAAACTTACGAGCCTGCCCTTTGTCAGCGCACCGAACAAGTTCACGGTGCAGGGCGCCCATGATGCTCTGGTACAGCTCTCCGGCACACTTCGCACTCTCGCGGTCTCGCTCTACAAAATTGCCAATGACATTCGGCTGGGCGCTGGCGGCTATCTGGAGATGAACGTCTATAAGCCCCTCATCATCTTTAACGTGACTCACTCCATCACGATCATGACCGACGGATGCACCAACTTCCGGAAATTCTTGATCGAAGGGACGAAGCCGAATCTGAAGAAGATCAAGGAATATGTTGACCGCTCCCTGATGTTAGTGACGGCCCTCTCGCCAGTCATTGGCTATGACAAAGCGTCGAAGATTGCGCATTACGCGCTGGATAACGACCTCACGCTCAAGCAAGCCGCACTGAAGCTGGGATTTGTAACCGAAGACGAGTTCGACCGCGTCGTCGATCCGGCGAAGATGGTTCACCCGTACGTTGCAAAAGCCAGCTGAGGAAAAATTGTAGTTTCTGCGGATACGACACCGAAGATTTCGAAGACGAAGGAGCAAAAAAGATGACAACCAATAAGCGCGGAATTGAATTGCTTCACGACCCATCCCTCAACAAGTCAACAGCCTTTACCGAGGCCGAAAAGCAGGCGCTCGGAATCGTTGGCCTGGTACCCGATGTGACCGAGACCGAAGACCTGCAGTTAAGCCGGGTGATGATGCAACTCGGCCACAAGAACACGGACCTCGATCGCTACATTTACCTGATCAATCTGCTCGACCACAACGAAACCCTCTTCTATCGGACTGTAATGTCCGACCCGGCTCGCTTTCTGCCGATCGTTTACGACCCGACCATCGGGGAAGCCTGCCTCAAGTTCGGCCATATTTACCGCCAGGCGCGCGGCATGTATCTCTCGATCACACGCCGCGGCAAAGTGAAGGAGATCTTGAGAAACTGGCCGCAGAAGGACGTTCGATTCATCTGCGTCACGGATGCCGGCCGCATCCTCGGCCTCGGAGATCTTGGGGCAAACGGCGCCGGCATCCCCATTGGCAAGCTGCAGTTGTACACCGCCTGCGCCGGTGTGCCGCCACAATACCTGCTCCCCATGTACCTCGACGCGGGCACTAACAATGAGCAGTACCTGCACGATCCCCTGTACCTGGGTATGCGCAAGACCCGCCCGTCAACCGCGGATCTTTATTCCTTCGTCGATGAGTTTGTCGAGGCGGTGCAGGACGTGTTTCCGAAGTGTTGCATTCACTTTGAGGATTGGACGGGGACGGACGCGGTGCACTTGCTCCAGCGCTACCGCGACAAGTACTGCGTCTATAACGACGACGTGCAAGGCACGGCGGGCATCACCCTTGCGGGGATGATCAACGCGGCCAGGCTCAAGGGCACCAAGCTGAAGGACGAAAAGTACCTGTTCCTCGGCGCGGGCTCGGCCGGCATCGGCCTCGCCAACCTGCTTTGTTCAGCTCTTGTTGCACAGGGCATGACGCTCAAGGAAGCGCAGTCACGGGTCTACATGTTCGACGTCAACGGCCTTCTGGAAGACACCCGCAAGGACCTGGTCGATTTTCAGAAACCCTACGCACACAAGCACGCGCCGACCCGGGATTTCGTCGCTGCTATCGAGAGCATCAAGCCGACCACCATCATCGGTGTGAGCACGATTGGCGGCGCCTTCACGCAGAAAGTTATCGAAAGTATGGCGAGGATTAACGACCGCCCCGTAATCCTTGCTCTCTCCAACCCGACCGAGCATGCGGAGTGCACGCCAGAACAAGCCTATACCTGGTCGAAGGGCAAAGCGATCTACGCGGCCGGAGTGCAGTTCGAACCGGTCCACTACAACGGTCAGACATTTCTGCCCGGACAAGCGAACAACTTCTACATATTCCCGGCGGTTGGTATGGCGATCTTCGCCACGCAGGCGAAGCGCGTCACAGACGAGATGTTCATCGAGGCCGGGCAGGCGGTGGCGGATCAGGTGCCGACCGACTTGCTGAAGCAAGGGCTGCTTTACCCGCTGCAGTCAAACATTCTGGAGACCGAGATTCAGACTGCCGCGCGGGTGGCGAAGCTCGTCTTCGATGCGGGACTCGCCCGCGTCAAGCGTCCCGCCGACATGGTTGCGTTCATTCGTGAGCATGTTTACAAGCCGGAATACAAGACACAACCAGCACCGGTAGCCGCAGTAGCCTGACGCTCGCGAATGGCAGGGTGGTCTCGTGCTCGATTGCCTCATTCCAGGAAAAGGAACGCACTCGACAGGAAACTTTGGACGGAGAGCGACATATGTCAAATCTAACCGTGACGATACCGTCGTCTCTTGAAGACGCGGCGCGATACCTTTCAACACAACGCGAGACTTCGCTCGACAATCTTGTGAGCGCGGCGCTGAGTGAATACCTGCACTCTTCGCCGCGCCGCATGTACCAGGTTTCGACTTCAACCGCTCTCGTCGAAGGCGTTTATTCGGGTTCCGTCTTGTCATCTGCTCTTTTGGAACACGGGGACTTTGGCGTCGGCACTTTTGAAGGGCTCGATGGCGAGATGGTCATTCTCGACGGCGAGATATATCAAGCAGCGGGGAACGTACGGCGCCGCTCGGATGACTTTCTCGTCCCTTTCGCCTCCATAACGCACTTCCGCGAGGACGCAGTCATTCAAATTGAAAAGGTCGCATGTTTGAAGGACATCGAACTGGCCTGCGACCCACATCGCGTCTCTGAGAATCTCTTTTATGCCCTACGTGTGGATGGTGTCTTTGATGCCATGCATGCACGTGCAGTGCATCCTAGGCAGGAAGACACGCGGCTTCTAGACGCTGCGAAAACGCAGCTGGAGTTCCACTTCCACAATATCGAGGGCACGCTCGTCTGCCTTTGGTCTCCAAGGTACTCGAGTTCGTTCAGCGTGCCGGGATATCACTTCCACTTTATTTCGAAAGACCGCACAAAGGGCGGCCATGTCCTGAACTGCTCCGCGCAGCAACTTCGCGCAAGCATTCAAATTGTGTCCGAGTACGACGTTCGGCTGCCGGAAGCAGGATCGTTCTTGACAACCGATCTCAGCAGGAACCCAGCCTCCGATCTTGCAAAGGCGGAGTAGATCAACTGAAAAGGATCAAGCAAATGGCTACAACGCAACAAATCGCAAATCAAAGAGCTGGCATGGCTCTAAAGACAAAGACCGGGGCTGACGTAGTTGTAGAGACGCTGGAGGCCCACGGGGTGAAGCATGTTTTTGGCGTTCCCGGAGCAAAGATAGACAAGGTTTTCGACAGACTTCGTGACTCCAGCATAAAGACCGTAGTCTGCCGGCACGAACAGAATGCAGCGTTTATCGCTGGTGGTATCGGACGCATGACTGGTAAAGCGGGCGTCGCAATTGTCACTTCAGGCCCAGGGGTCTCCAATCTCGTCACCGGGCTTGCCACTGCGAATTCCGAAGGTGACCCTATGGTTGCTTTTGGGGGCGCAGTAGCCGTCGCTGACCGCCTGAAGTCTCTTCACCAGACGATGGATTCGGTGGGCGTCTGCCGACCGGTGACCAAATACGCCGCGGAGATTGATTCTCCTGCGGCTACAGCAAAGGTGCTCTCCGCTGCGTTTCGTGCAGCCGAGGCTGACCGTCCCGGCTCGGCGTTTGTCAGCCTTCCGATCAACGTCATGACCGGCGAAGCACAATGCAAACCCATCCGTCTCTCCGCATTCGTCGACCAGGGCCCTGCGGCGAAAGGATCTCTTACTGAGGCTGCCCGCCTCATCAACTCCGCAAAATCTCCTGTGATCTTTTTGGGATTGATGGCGAGCAAGCAAAAGTTCGCCGATGCGATCCGCAATCTGCTGAGAACTACCACGCTGCCAGTTGTCGGGACATTCCAGGCCGCAGGGGCTGTCTCCCAGCAGGACCTCCCGTACTTCGGTGGGCGCGTTGGGCAGATCGCCAATCAGCCCGCAGATGCGTTGCTGGACTCAGGCGATGTCGTCATCACCATCGGTTATGACGCGGTTGAGTATTGGCCGTCTCTGTGGAATAAGGGCAAAGACCGGCCGATCATCCACATCGACGTGACTCCGGCGAATATCGAAAATGAGTATTCTCCCGCCGTCGAGCTGATTGGGAATATTGAAGAGACACTGACTGCCCTGTTACCTCTCCTCCATCGTCCGCACCTGGCTGCCGAATCTGCCGAACTGCTGCAGATGATCGCTCAGGATCGAAAACGGCTCATGGCTGAGGCAGCGGCGAAGTCTGGTGTCCCGATTCATCCTCTGCGACTGATTAGCGAGCTGCAGAAAATACTGACGCAGGACGTGACCGTGTGCTCGGACATGGGAAGCTTCAGCATCTATTTGTGCCGCTATCTCCTCAGCTTTCGCGCACGCCAGTTTCTAATCACCAACGGTCAGCAGACCCTCGGCGTGGCCCTGCCCTGGGCTATCGCTGCCACCATCGTCCGTCCGCAGGAGAAGGTACTCTCGATTTCTGGCGACGGCGGGTTCTTATTCTCGGCAAATGAGCTGGAGACAGCCGTCCGTCTGAATTCCCACCTTGTTCACATGATCTGGATCGATGGCCACTACGACATGGTTGGCACGCAGGAGCGAATCAAATACAACCGCACGTCAGGTGTCGATTTCGGTCCGGTGGATTACGTGAAGTATGCGGAAGCTTTCGGCGCCACCGGCCTTCGAATTCAGCATCCTGACGAAATTGCACAAACCCTGCGCAAAGCCTTCGATACACCTGGTCCGGTGCTCATCGGAGTGCATGTCGACTATCGAGACAACATCAAGTTGTTTGAAGACGTCCACGAGGGAAGCGTCTTGTAGCAGCGGCGATAGGCCAAGGCCCTGTCGGCCTCATAAGGCTGCGCGAGTGCCAAAGGAGAATTGTGCTTTCGAACATTCGCGAGACTGACAGGTGGCTCTCCTTCGGGCTTGCCTTTGTTGGAGGGTATGGCGATGCGGCCAGCTTCGTCCTTGCAAAGACGTTCACTGGACACGTCACCGGCAATTTGGTGCTCGCTGCAATTGCTGTAGCGGCGCACGATTGGCGGGCCGCGCTTGCGCATCTCTCGGCCATTGTCACTTTCTTGATAGGGATTTTCCTGAGTGTGGTTATCGTGCGCCCCCTCAATACCTGGCCATCGTGGCCGTTGCTTCCTACCATCATGGGGATAGAAGTGATTCTGATAGTGATCGCTTCTTTGGCCTTGGCATCAGGTGTGGCCCACGGAATTGAGATATTTGTAATCTTTGTGTCTCTAGCACTGGGGCTGCAAAATGGAGCATTTCGTCGTGTCGGCGGCATCAGCGTTCATACGACATATCTGACGGGGATGATTACAAGCCTAATCTCTGCGGAAGCCGAAAAATACGCTTCTGAGGTGATTCCTCCGGATGTAAGAGCTTCCGATCCGAAGATCGGCCTTCTCTGCGGAGTCTGGATCGCCTTTGTTCTCGGCGCTGGGACAGGAGCGGCGATGGTGCTTCATTTCAAGGCGCTCGGGATGCTCGGAGCGGCGCTGCTTTTGATCCCACTCGCATTGCGCGAGGTGCGGTCTTGACGAAGACACGACAGAACAAGATGCCGCACTGCCCGGTTGAGACGCGCGATGTACTTCTTCATGGTGTCACGCTGCCGAAACGAACTGTGCGAGGGCTAGCAGGCAAACTCGTTTTTCTCGTGTGGGTGGCGGTGTGCCTGTTTGCGGCCCGCGCTTATTCCCAGACTGGCTTGGGAGAAACGCTTAGTGGCCCGGACAGCCATGAGACCGGCCAAGGCCCTCACGGACATCTCTTGGGAGAGTGGGGTGGCGAGCGGTCCCGCCTGCTAGAACGCGGTGTGCGGTTCGACTTCCAGTACATCAGCGATTCTCTCTGGAACATTAAGAGTGAGCAGAAACAGCGCTTCGCAAGTTGGAACAGATTCCGGGGAACCGTGGACATCGACCTGGGTAAGCTCACCGGTCAACACGGATTGTATTTCCATGCCACCGCTCTCTGGCAGGGCGGCGGCAATCTGGGAGCGTATCTTGGGCTCCTGACCAGCCCCAGTGGGATGTCTAGCGCGAATACGTTTCGCCTCGATTCCTGGTGGGTGGAAAAGCGATGGTTGAACGAACGGATCACCGCACGAGTGGGCCAGTTCGCGGGCCAGGATTTCTACGGGGCGCAGCACTACGCGGCGTCCTTCATCTTCGAGCCGATGGGCTATGCGTTAGGCAACCTGTCCACGGACTTCGAGTCCTTCGATCCTCCATCGACTCCCGCGTTTGAATTGCGTGTCGTGCCGATTCACAACTTCTATGTGAAATCGATGGTGCTGGCTGAAGACCGAGAGCCCTTTTCTCATAACCCGACCGGCTTGGTTCCGCAGTTTCGCGGAGTTCCCGTAAGCGTTTCCGAGATTGGGTTGACTCCGGGTAAAAAAGCCTCGTCCGTGCGAGCTTTCGACAACGTCGAGAGCCGCAAGGGATACTCCGGCGTTTATCAGTTCGGCGCCTCCTACAATCCGGGAAAGTTCACGATGCCGACAAGCACAAGGGCACGTTCCGGGAACTACCTCTTGTACTGGATGGCGAGTCAAGCCTTGTGGCGCGTTGACCCAAAAGAGGGGAAAGGCTTGGATGCGACGTTTGCCTACGACTGGAGCCCTGCCGACATCAACCGCAACAACACGCTGCTCACTGCGGGAGTCCGATTCAACGAGCCGCTGCCTCTGCGCATTCACAACACGATGTCGCTGGGATATGTGCGAAACAGCTTGAGCCCGCAGTTCCTCCCACCCGGCACGCCTCTATGGAAGACGGAGCACGGCGTTGAATTCAACACGCTTCTGGACCCCTTACCGATGCTCCTGCTGCAGCCGGTCATTCAGTACTACGCGAACGTGGGCGGGCGAGCGCAGCGCGCCGTAGTTTTCGGATTCAGAACTAAGGTGGAGTTCTAGAGATGTTTCGGCAGCGGCTTAGAGGAGGTCTTTTATGAACATCGGCGGATTATTCGGAGCGCTAACTCCCGTCTTCTTTGTCCTCGCACTCGGTTACCTCGCCGGCAAGCGCAAGGCCTTCGATGCGGACCAGTCTGCAGGCTTGAGCAAACTTGCGCTTACGTTTGCATTGCCCGCGTCTCTGTTCGTCAGCATGACCGACATTCGGAAAGATCTTCTGTTGGAGCAGGGTCGTCTTGTTCTGGCACTAATTCTTTCCCATGCCGGGCTTTTCGTGGCTGCATGGCTGCTCCTGCGGCTTGTGAAGTCGCTCAGTGGGACGGCTTCCATCATCTATGCGCTCATGCTCGCGACCTCCGCTACACCAGTCTTTGGCCTTGCCGTTCTCGAACCACTTTTGGGCCCGACCAGCGGCGGGGCCGTGGGACTCGTGGCCCTGGCAATTAATCTAACGGTGCCTCCGGCAGTCGTCCTACTGGAAATGGATGCAGCGACGAAGCATCAGCAGGTCGCCACGGATCCTTCGAAGCCGAGCGCCATCGTAACGGGACTGAATGCCGGCCTGAAATCACCACTCCTATGGGCGCCAATCCTTGGAATCGCTGTCGTCCTTGCGAGCATCCACCTGCCAGCTGTAGTAGCTAGCTGTTTCGAGCTGATTGGCTCAGCCACTTCCGGGGTAGCGGTTTTTGCGGTAGGTCTCATCTTGGCGGCTCATCCGGTTCGCTTTTCGCCTGCCGTCTTGGCCGGTTCGCTTGCTCGTGTCACCGTGCAATCCGCGGTTCTGTTCGCTCTACTGCATCTATTGCATGTTGTTAGTCCGTTCGCGCGTGAGGCGCTGGTGTGCTGTAGTTTTCCCCTGGCTACCGTGGTCGTGCTCTTCGCAGCCCGGTATAAAGCAGTCGAGTCAGAAGCCGCTTCTATGCTTCTCGTCTCGACGCTCGCTTTGATAATTACAGTACCGACGATCCTCTGGTTGAGCCATTGATTTTGAACGACCGGTTAAGAAAGGGAATAGCCATATGCCACAACTGAGCTGCACATTGTTTCTGGCCTATGGGCACTCCTGCACGAGGATTCGGGGCGAATCACAGGCGATCCGCAACTAAATGCCTCCGGATTGGTACCGACAAGCGCCCTTGTGATCACTGTATTAGACTCAATTGGAGCAGCAGTCGCTGAACTCTCCCGCGAAGACACGGGTGGCGTGGGGAAACACTTCAGCATCCCGCAAATCCTGAACGTGACCTTCAGCACGGCGCCGGTCCCGATCGATCAGGACAATCTCAGCCGCCATTCCAGAGTTCAACAATGCGTATGCGGTGGTCGACCCTACGAACCCCGTACCGAGTATCGCAATCCGCGGAATCGGCGTTTGTGTGCGGTCCTGCTGTTTTCAGGAACTATCGCTGCGAGCATCCAAAGCAGAAACGTGCACTTCCAACCCCCCATTTTCGTTTGATGTCCCGCCCTTGGCCTTTCGCAATTAAATATTGCGGCGGTACTCGCTTAGAGTTGCACCGATCACCTTCAGCGAACATCTACACGTTGTGCTCACTTGGCAAGACGTCCGCGGCGCGCTCGCCTTCTTCCGTTCACAAACTCCGACCGAATTCTCCATCGTGAGTCGAGCGAGTAAGCGAGCGATACTTTCTCAGGATCACGGGAATTCCGGCTGTCTTCAGCCAGGCGAACCTTCCGAATCGCGGTCTCGTGCGTGAATGGTGGAAGGGGTGGGCGAGTCGCCATGGTTTCTCCTTTCATGCTGCATTCTGCGACTGAGAAGTAAGCGCCCGTGGCGTCAGGACGTCAGCGAGCCCAATGCGACGAAGCATTTCGGCGCGGACCCGGTCTAACACCATGTTCACCACTTCAGCGCCGTCCTGCGTCGGATCCACGTGCATTCTGAAAGGGCGCTTCCCAAATGGAGTATCCACCACCGTTACGATCGCCTCTGCGACAGCCGATACATCGGCGTCAGGAGGCACAATCGACGTGAAACCTTTCATGATGTCGTCAGCAAACCCCTTGTATGGACCTGCTTCGTATTCGGTAACGCGCGCCTTATCTGAGGGAGAGCCTGCATGCGCAAAGTGATTCGTGCCGCCAGTGAATGCGCCCGGAACAATAATGGAGGTCTCGATGCCCCAGCGTGTCAACTCCCGCGCGTAGACCACGGCCAGGGCATCCATGCCCGCCTTCGCGGCGAAATATGGTGCCAGATACGGCGGAGTTCCTCCTGCTGAACTGCTGCTTGAAACCCATACCAGCAGACCATTCCTTTGCTTACGCAACTGAGGCAGGGCCGCACGGTTCACACGTTGCGCGCTGAGCACATTGATGTCGTACAGCTCCGCCAGTTGTTCTGGCGTGAATGCCTCTGCCGGGCCAAAGACCATATGGCCGGCATTGTGGATCACGACATCTAGTCTTTTGTTTTCACCGACAATCCTCTGAATTGCAGCGTCGGCTGAATCTTGCGATCGAACGTCGAGCTCAATCGTGCGCAGATCGACCTTGTTATCTTTGGCGAACTTGTTCACCTCTTCAACTGGCCGCGCATTCCGCCCCGTAGTGTCGCGCATGCTGGCGTACACAGTGTGTCCGGCTTTGGCTAAAGCTCGTGCCGTGAGAGCACCAAAGCCGCTCGATGCTCCGCTGATAACGATGATTTTCATAACGACCTTCTCCTTGTTGTCGATCAAAGTTGAAACCGTACTTCAGTTGGCCGATGATGTTTCTGCCATTCCGTCTTTGGTGACCAATACCATGCGGAACCGTGCTTTGCCTTGCATCATGCGAGCGTAAGCATCAGCAGCCTGTTCGAGCGGAACCGTCTCGATCATGGGTCGGATATTCTCCAGGACGCTGAAGGCAAGGGTGTCCTCGCCATCAATCGGCGTGCCCGTCAAGCTCCCGTAGATCGAGCGCCCTCCAAACACGAGCGGGAACGCATTCAATTGGATCTGGTCCTGCGGTACACCCGCTACGATGAGCTTGCCGCGCGCTGCAAGACCGGACACAAGTGATCCCATGGCATTACCACTGGTTCCTGTTGCAAGAATCGCTCTCGCCCCGCCCATACGCTGCAGTACTGCTGCGGCATCGTCGGTCGCAGTATCGATGTAGACGTGAGCGCCCAAATCTTTCGCAAGCTTTTCCTTCTCGCGTCCACGCCCGATTGCGACAGTTCGGAATCCCATATGCCGCGCAAATTGGACGCCCAGATGCCCAAGACCACCAATGCCCTGCACGGCGACCAGATCTCCGCCGCGCAAGCCGGCATTGCGAAGAGCGTTGTAAGTCGTAATGCCCGCGCACAGGAGAGGAGCGGCTTCTGCGGATGTGAGCTCATCTGGAACAGAAGCGAGGGCGCGTGCTTCCGCGATCATTACTTCGGCATATCCTCCATCCGCGGTCACTCCCGATACCACAGGGTTCTGACAATTCACGATGTCTCCGCGTCGGCACGGTTCGCACACCCCGTCTTCTCCGGCAATGAGGCCGACACCCACCCGTTGACCGATTTTCCATCTAGACACTCCGCTGCCGATGGCTTCAATACGGCCAACGACTTCATGTCCAGGAACTCGCGGCAGATTCAGACCTGGGTAGATGCCAGTGACCGTGGCCGCATCGGTGTGACAGATTCCACATGCTTCCACCCGAATCCGGACCTGACCCGCTCCAGGCTCGGAGACTTGCCGTTCTACTACTCGAAGCACGCCGGGTGCGGAGACTTCCACTGCTTTGTATGTGCCTTTCATCTGAGTCCTCCACCTTTCTGAATGTGTCGTATTTTCCGATACAAAGATTTGTTCTCATCCCGTTGCCCTTCACGAGGCCAATCCTGGTCAAGATAGTCAGATTTGGGTCATGCCACCGTCGACGAACAGCTCGATGCCGGTGACGTAGCTACTCTCGTCGGAAGCGAGGAAGGAGACCACTTTGGCAACTTCGTCCAAGGTTCCCGTGCGACCGAGGGGTATTTTGCTCACCACGCTGTCTGCATATTGTTCGATTTGTTCCTCCGTCATGCCCAAGGAATTGCGGTAGCCCGGAGAAGGAATCACGCCAGGACTAATGGCGTTGACGCGGATTTTGCGGTCTTTGAGATCTGTGGTGAAAGTGCGCGCGAAGGAACGCACGGCGGCTTTGGATGCGCTGTATACGCTGAACGCGGCGGCTCCCGTACTCGAAACGATCGACGCATTCAGAATGATCGAGCTTCCATCCTTTAGCAGCGGAAGCGCTTTTTGCACGGTGAACAGGAGACCTTTGACGTTGGCGTTGAAAATCCTGTCGAAGTGCACTTCGGTGATTGAGGCGAGCGGTGCAAATTCTCCGGTGCCGGCGTTGGCGAAGAGAATGTCTATGCGGCCCTTCTGCCGCTTGACGGTGGCGTACAAGCGATCAAGATCGGCAAGATTTGAGACGTCTCCCTGCACCGCAGTAATGTTCTTGCCGAGCTGCTTCACTGCCGCGTCGAGTTCGCCTTGACGACGGCCCGTGACAAAGACGTACGCGCCCTCTGCAACGAAGCGTTGCGCCGTGGCGAGTCCGATTCCGCTGTTGCCTCCGGTGATGACGGCTATTTTTCCTTCTAGCTTAGGCACGATCTTTCTCCTTTTGATTTCCTGTCTGTCGTAGTCCTTCACAATCTTGAACATCAAGGTCAGACATCAGACAATTCGACCCGCCTTATGCGAAGCCGCCATTGGCACGAACGACCTGGCTGTTTACCCACCCGCCGTCGGGGCCGGCGAGGAATGACACGACGCCAACGATGTCCTCCGGTTGGCCCAGGCGTTCTAGCGGGTTAAGTTTTGCAAACTCTTTGATCTGTGACTCAGTCTTGCCATGGAGGAATAGTTCTGTTGCCACCGGACCGGGCGCCACTGAGTTCACGGTTATGTTTCGCCCCCGCAGTTCATTGGCAAGAACGTGAACTAGACCTTCTACGCCCGCTTTCGATGCAATGTACGGACCGTAAGTAGGGAAAGACTTCGCCAACACGCTGCTTGAAAAAGCGATAATCCTGCCACCCGAAGCGATGTGCAGCGCCGCCTGCGCCAGCACCAGGAAGGTTCCGCGCAAGTTGACCGCGATTACTTTGTCAAAAGTGGCGACGTCGCCTCCAGCGATGGGAAGAAGAGGCATGATTCCTGCACAATGGACGACTACGTCGATGCCGCCAAAGGTCGCGAGCGTCTGCTTGAAGAGATTCTCGACGTCCTTAGGGTTCGTGACGTCCGCTTGCACGGCGATGGCTTGTCCGCCCGCCGCCTTGAGCTCCGCCACTAGCTTTTCAGCCGGGGCAGAATTGCCAGAGTAGTTCACCGCGATTGCGAACCCGTCATTTGCCAGCCTTCTTGCCACTGCACTGCCAAGTCCGCCAGATGCTCCTGTGATGATTGCTGTTTTAGCCATGATGTTCTCCTTGTTGGCGACTCAATCCAAGGTGAGTCGCAATGTTTAGTGTTAAGTCTTTCGTTCCCGAGCCATCCACTTCCGTATGTATTGCGGGCATTGCACGATCTTCACGCCGTTGGCCTTACATGCTGCCAAGAACCGAACCACCTCCACATCCACAAGCGTCACTTCTTTCAGGTCCAAAACAAAATGTGGTCCGTCATCCTGGAGCTGCCTTTTCAATTCCCCGACGTGCTCCGATTGAAAGTGCCCAATCAGACGAATCGTGGTCTTTCCGCCGTACGAATCCTTTTCGATCTTCAAGTCCACTCGCCTCGATTGAAGCGTCACTCATCCTGGTTAAATGCAACTGGTGTGCCAATGCAATTCATTGAATCCGCGTAGTTTTACCGCGCAAGAAATTGCCGAGCTTTCAGAAATCCTGACTGTTCAGGAAAACAAAGGAGGAGTGCTCGTTGCCATCCGCCTGTGTAGAAGCAGCGGGCTAGAGGAAGGAGGGGCAGAGGCCCTGCGTTTTTGAACGCGCAGGCTCCTCCTCTAACTCTCATAAACCGAAGCTCGCAGGGAAAAGTGTTTTCGGCTCACGCCCGGTCTCCGGGTACATTTACCGAACGGTGCAAAACGTTGGGGCAAATGCCAGTCATCTTGTATCACAGATTCGGCACCAGCACCCGACACCACAACTCCTCTTATAAGGGTTCGAGTCTAAAACAGCCCACCGTCGCAACTCTTTAGCGTGTTCGAGAATTCAGCGAAGATCTGACAAGCCTCGCCTAAGTCCGGTGTCTTTCTTTTCCCTTCTTTAGCAGTCTCAGGATGGAAGTCTGCTTGCTTACTCTTTCAGCGAGCACTCTAGGAGGGTGAATACCGAACGAAGGGACCGCAAGTTGGCTTAGAAGATCGGAGAATGTCATGGCACGTGTAATTGAGTTTTACATCCCCGCGCGTTTCAAACCGAAAGCGAAGAGGGAGATTCAGGAGCAACGTGGAAAGGTTATTGCGTTCCCGTCTGACCTGAAAAAGCCCGCATAGAGATTTTGTCTGCGTATGCGATAGAAGGGAGGAGGGACAGACGTCGTGCGTATTGAACGCGAAAAAGCCGATGCAGGGGCGTTCCCTACGCTGACTCTCGCCTCAACGGCGAGACTTTGAATCGGCGCTTGTCTATGCCGAGGCTGGCGATCTTTGACTCGAGGGTTTGGTGCGGAATTCCGAGCTTTGCGGCCGCGCCACGGGGGCCTGAAACCCGACCCTGGCATTCTGCCAATGCAGCCTCGATTGCTTTTCTTTCCCGGTCCGTAAACTCTCTCTTGTCCTCAGCGAGTGTACCGGCGCGAGGAACCGGGCGCCCAGATAGTTGGTTCGATTTGCGCGGCAACCATGTCTCGTCTACCGAGAACGTTTCTTCGTCGCACAGAATCACGGCACGCTCGATTACGTTTTGTAGTTCGCGGATGTTGCCTGGCCAATCGTAGGCTTGAAACAGATCCAGCGTCTTCTTCTTTATATGGCTGATCCTCTTCCCGGCTCTTTTGGCATATCGTTCCACCAGATACTCCACCAGCAAGGGAATGTCATCCTTCCTCTCGCGCAGGGATGGAACTCGTATGGGGAAAACGTTAAGCCGATAGAAAAGATCCTGGCGGAACGTGCCGGCGGCGACGGCCGCTTCCAAGTCGCGGTTTGTGGCGGCGACCACTCGCACATCAATGGAGATTGGTCGGCTGCTCCCGACCCGCTCGAATTCTCGTTCCTGGAGCACTCGCAGGAGAGCAACCTGTGTCTCAAGCGAAAGTTCGCCGATCTCGTCGAGGAAGATCGTTCCACCATCGGCGGATTCAAAGCGACCAGCACGTCGTTGAAGTGCCCCCGTAAAGGCGCCTTTTTCGTGGCCGAAGAGTTCAGAAGCAATCAACGAAGGTGGAATTGCCGCACAATTAACGCGGATGAATGCCTTGGCTGAGCGTTTAGACCGCTTGTGGATGGCACTGGCAATCAATTCCTTGCCGGTTCCGGTATCACCAAAAATCATCACGGTGGAATCCGTGGGTGCCACTTTGGTGATTTGCGAAATCACACTGCGGAGCGACTCTGACGATCCCACGATTTCTTCGTACATCGAAGAGCGGTCGATCTCTTCGCGCAACGCCAGGTTTTCATTGCGTATCCTCTGTTCAGCTTGCTTCCGATCATCAATGTCGGTTCCGGTCGCGTACCAGCGAAGAATGCGCCCATGTTCGTCGCGCAGGGGGTTGTAGCGGATCAGGAACCAGCGATACTTCCCATTTTTGCCCAACGAGCGTTGTTCATTTTCGAATGGCAAACCACGAGATAACGCGCTCCTACGCTCGTCTTGCACGCCTGCTAGATCCTCGGGATGAAAAACTCTGGTCCGAAAAGTTGGCGCCATTGCCTCTTCGAGGCTGAGGCCCGTGTAATCAAGCATCCATTGATTGGCGTAAAGAACGGTCCCCTCCGGATCTAAGACGGCAATCGCCTGAGGTATAGCATCGACAATCTGTCTGAGCTGAGCTTCTGACTTCTTGATCTTTTCGAATGCCAGCGTCAGGGCCGACTGCGATCGATCGCGCTCAATGGCGATTCCGGCAATGCGGCTGGCGTAATCCATCAACTGAATTTCGCCCGGGCCCGGATGCCGAACTTCGCGGTAATAGATGCAGAAGGTCCCGAGCACTTTGCTGTCGTGCGACATGATTGGGGTCGACCAGGCGGCGCGCAGTCCACTCTGCAGAACAACGCCTCTGAAGTTCGCCCAATTCGGGTGAGAAACCATGTCAGAGACGAAGACAGGCTGCCGAAGATAAGCGGCTGCACCACACGATCCGACATTAGGACCAATGCAAACTCCATCAGTCGCTGCCCGGTACACTTCGGGCAGGTCTCCGGCGACGGCATATCGCAGGTGCAAGCCGTCTTCGTGAAGAAGGAAAATCGAGCATAACATTCGCTCACTGTGGGCTTCGATCAGCCGGGTGACACTCGTCAGAACTTCGTTCAGGGGTGCACCGAGAAGGATCATCTTCAACGCATCGAGCACCGCCTCGCTCGACAGGGTTTGCGCGGGGGCCGGCGATGTTGGAGACGCTAGATCCTGGAGGTTCGTTGACGTTTTGCAGTCCGCCATAAACAATCCGCCTATGAGCAGATGCCAGAAGTATCGCACAAGAAACAACCAGCAATTGCCGTGAGGAGGAATAGGGGAACATGCCCTCAACCGCTCGGAAACGCAGGGTTCGAGACTACGTCGATTCGGTCGCGTATGTCTTGATTGGGAAGCGTTGCGCACTGTTAGCAAAGAGCGCGTCTGTTGCGTAGAGGAGCTGTCTGAATTCCTCCGTATCCGTCGGTCCGAAACCTATATTCTCGGCAACACCATCTTGAGGCTCCGCAAACACCTTGGCTGCGAATTCCACCATGACTTTCCCTGCTTTGCGGTTCATAACATCCGACTCTTAGGATGGTACCGGACTGTCACAGGATTAAATTCTGGCGGAACAGGCATCCGCTCTTCCTAGGCCACCAACGGCCTGTGGCTCGCCAGTGAACACGACCCTTCGGAACGTCGGTATCTGCGCGTTAAAATCAGAAACATCCAAAGTAAGACAGAGGCATCCGGTTGACTTCATCAGGTTCCCGAATCTTTGCGGCTTTAGCCGATTGGGCTGACTTTTCTCTGGGAAACTCGATCACCTTCCCGCGCTGGCCGCGGGATACCCACTTCACCTTTTTCGGGAAGAAATCTCGAGCGCAGAATTCGATTACTTTCGCCATAACATCAGTCGATCCATTGAGAGATCACTGGCATACCTGACATCCGCTGCCTTATTTGATGCTCCTATCAGATTTCCGAAACTTATTTCCTCAACACTGGAGATCGATGCCATCGCAAGCCAGCCGCAAGCAAATGACGCTCTCCGCACCGCTCAATGAACCCCCAGGATGCTGCTGATCACCTGCTGCGAAAGATCATGGGTGGTATGATTCCACAGGCGGCTGAACAACAAGGAATGTCTATGCAGGCCGAGTACCAGCAGGTCGCTTTGGGTTCTCTGTACGCATTCCACGATTGCCTGCACCTCGTCGCCCTCAACAAGTTCAGTCAGCAGGATTATGCCTTCCTGCCGGGCGGCCTGTTGCGCACGGGCCTGCAAGTCTCGGTAGTACTCAAAAGCCTGCTGACGTAGCAGCGGGGTCCCTCCCGGCACCTCCGCATCGATATACCCAGCGTACGGAGGTAGCTTCTCCTGCACCGATACTGCCCTCAGCTCGGCGTTGAGACTTTTGGCCAGGTCGATGCCAGTGAGTAATGCTCGTCCGGATTCCGGAGATTCATCGTATGCAACCAGAATTCTCTTGAACATCTTTGACTCCTTGCACTCGCTCCGGGAGCGTCTTCCGTATTGATTTGCTCCAATCGCGCGATCGGCACCCTTAGTGCACCCTGACTGTGGGCTCAACCGACATACCGGGCCGCAGCAGATGCTGAGGATCCTGGTCGCGGTTGAAACGAATCCGTACGGGCAGTCGCTGCACAACTTTGACAAAGTTGCCACTCGCGTTTTCAGGTGGGAGAAGGCTGAACAGTGTTCCAGCGGCGCCGGGTAGATTTTCGACTGTCCCTCGATAATCGCGACCGAACGTATCCACATGGATGATCACAGATTGACCCGGGCGCATGTATTTAAGCTGAGTTTCCTTGAAGTCGGCGGTCACCCAGATATCGTCAAGGGGAACGATGGCAAGAAAACTCTGACCCGGTTGAATCCGCTGGCCGAGTTCGACGGTCTTGCGGCCAATGACACCGCTGACCGGGGCGTAGATTTTCGTATAGCCGAGATTCAGTTCCGCGGTGCGTAAATCCGCTCGGGCCCGCTCCACTTCGCCGACGCTCGACTGTGACTTGGCTTGGGCGTCGACCACTTGCTCGGGAGCCGTTCGCGCTCCCTGCACCTGTGCCCGCCGCTCTGTGACGAGGCTACGTGCCTGTGCGATTTTCTGCTGGATGGAGGCGACAGCGGCGCGGTCGGATTCCAGCGCTTGTGCGGTTGCGATCGACTCCGTCTCCCGCGCGTCGTAATCAGAACGCGAGATCTCGCGCTTTTCGACCAGGGCTTGATAACGGACCCGGTCCCGCTCGGCACGGGAGTAGAGGGCCTCGTCCTGCTGGACTTTGTGTTGAGCGGCTACAAGGTTGGCCTCCTCCGCATCGACGCTGGCAGCGGCCGACTCTTGCGCCGCCTCGGCAAGGCGCAACTGGCTGAAAGCGCTCGTATCCGTGATTGGCACGTTGACACCTGCGGAACGCGCCTCGCCCTCCTTGGTCACAAGATCCGCCTTGGCATGGTCCAGGGCAGCCTGGTAATCATTCGGATCGAGTTCAAGCAGAAGTGTTCCCGCTTCGACGTATTGGTTGTTCTCCACCTTCGGATTGATATAGAGGACCGTACCGCTAATGCGAGCGCTGATCGCGTTCAGATGCCCATCGATCTGAGCATCATCGGTCGATTCAAAACGCCGGGCGTACAGCCACCAGGAAAGAAGAACAACCAAGGCGATCGCAGGAAAAACAAACAATGCCCACCGCGGAACTCTTCTCGGTCGAGATACGACCTTTGGTCGCGGCTCTTGTGGACTCGTGTGCTGTTCTCTCACCGTGGACGATATCGGGGGGTTCTCTTCGAGTGTGTCTATAGTTTGTGTCATGTTACTTGCCTCCGAAGAAATCCGAAAAACGGCGTTCCGCGACTCCCATGGCTCGCGCCAGAGCCATCTTCGATACGTTGAACGAATAAAGGCTCTGAATGTAATTCTCGCGGGCGGCGGTCAAGGTCTCCTGTGCCTGGAGGACTTCGAGATAATTTGTAACTCCGTTCGAGTAGCGGTCTCGCGATTGCGTAAGAGCACGTTCCGCCAAGGCCTGATTCTTCTGCGCCACCTTGACCCCGGTATCAGACGCGCCAAGGTCTAGCCAAGCGACGCGGACGTCATAAGCGACTCGCCCTCTCAGATCTTCATATTCCGCTTGCCTCCGGGTGAGATTCGCTCGTGCTTCGTCGACATCGGCCCGAATGCGACCGCCGGTATAGATGGGGAACGAGATGCTGCCAGCCACGGTGTAGACTGAGTTGAAGCTTCCTACGTTCACTCCGGCTCCGCCGTAGTCGGCGCGTAGCGAAAATGCGGGAAGACGCTGCGCTTTCTCGGCTTGAACGCTGTATTGTGCCGCGTGCACGTTCGCCTCCGCGCTGCGAAGATCGGCTCGATCCCGCAAAGCCTCTGCCGTCGCCGACTGCTGCGTGAATTCTGGCAGAGGCCGGTATTCAGAAGGGTCCACTACCGCGAACTTCTGATCAATGGGAATTCCGATAATGCGACCCAGCGCCAGCTTGTCTTTTTCGAAGGCGTCAGTGGTGTTGATCAGACGTTGCTCGGCGGTTTGCCTCTGGACCTGTGCCCGAATCGAATCAATCTCCGGGGAGACTTCCGCCCTGACCTGATCCGCCGTTTGTTGATCCAGTTCCTGTGCAGACGCGAGCTGGGCTTGCGCGGTCTCCACTCGCGCCGCACTCGCTACAACCTGGAGATAAGCAATCCCCACGGCGTAGACGACGACGTCTCTTGCATCCCGCGTGCTAAGCGCCGATGCCTGCTCAGCACTTTTCTGCGCCCCATAGCGGTCATGCAGCTCGGCGTTGTACACCGATTGCGCGACGCTGACGCGTGCATCCTGGTATCCAAAAGCTCCGGTCGTCGCGGGGAGGCCCGGAAAGCCCGGAATCGGTGGCAGCTTCAACCCAATTTCTTTCAGGCTGATATCCTCAAATGCCTGCTCGCCCTTTACAGATAGATTCGGGAGCAATGCCGAGAGAGCGCGCAACCGTTGGGCTCGAACCTCTGCTGTTCCCTGGTTGCTCTCAATAAGGCCAAGGTTGTAGCGCAGGCCGCGTTCGACCGCATCCCGAAGCGACAACGAAAGAACTTGGTCGGTTGCCTTACCCGCCGGCGTGCTGCCCAGGTAGGGGTTCTGCCCCTGCGTGGCCAGCGCGCTCGGGTTCGTTGTGCTGGCCGCTGGATTAATCGGGCGCGGCGTGGAAATTGAGTAGCCTTGCGGATCGGGCTGGGCCTGGCACATCGCAGATCCCGCACTCATAAGCGAAGCAACTAGTAATCCGACTTTGATCAGTCCTTTCATAGTTCAATCCAATTCAGTGCGCCGCCGGACCTCCTCCTTGCTGGAATTTGCGAATGAAAATGGCAAGGAGTGGTCCGATGAAAGCAACCAGTCCGAGAAGCCAGAAACAGTCAAAAAATCCGAGAATGGTCGCTTGCTGCTGCACGACGGCATAAACCTGTGCCACCGCGCTCTTCGCGGCATCCGCGGCCGAATAGCCGTGGTCGATAAAGCGACTGGCTATCCCCTCCACATTTGCCGAAAGAGTTCCGTCGAAACTCGTAACGTGTGTCACCAGGACCGACTGGTGATACTGAGCACGTCGCGCGAGCATAGTGGTCACGAAGGCTATGCCGAAACTAGCCCCCTGATTGCGAAACAGGTTGGTGAGGCTCGACGCTTTGTTGTTCTTGTTCTTGGGAAGATACGAATAGGCAAGCTGACTCACCGGCACAAACAGAAAAGCAATGCCTAGGCCCTGCAGCGCACGCGCCCCTGCTTCCCGCGCGTAGTTGGTTGCAAGATTGAAGCTCGCGAAATACCACATGGACAGACCGAGGATGGTAAATCCCACCGCGAGGAGCCGTGCGACAGGAATTCGGTTCACCAGACGAACGACTACCGGCGCCAGGATCACAATCACCATCGCGCCCGGTCCCAGCACCAACCCGGCATCGGTCGCTGTGTACCCATACAGAGATTGCAGCATCTGCGGAATCAACACAGTCGAGCCATAAAGCACAAAGCCGAAGAGGAAGTAGTAAGCATTGGCGATTGCAAAGTTGCGCTCCTTCAGCAGGCCGATTTCGACTACGGGGTCGGGATGGCGGAGTTCCCAGATGATCGCAAACACCAACGCGGCGATCGCGACTACGAAGAAACTTACGATGAAATTGCTCTCAAACCAGTCCAATCGTTCGCCGCGGTCGAGCACAACCTCCAGGCAGGCAAATCCGATCGCGACCATCAGAATGCCCAGATAGTCGATCTTGAGCTTGCCCGCCGCGCGTGCCGCTTCGACTTCCCGCTTGAATTCCGGCGGGTCGGAAACGATGCGGCTCGTCAGCACGAGCGAAAGGACCCCGATTGGAATGTTGATGAAGAAAATCCATCGCCAGGAAAAACTGTCCGTGATCCAACCGCCCAGCGGTGGTCCGATCGCCGGGGCCGTCACGATGGCCATGCTGTAAAGAGCAAACGCGGCTGCCCGCTTCGCCGGAGGAAATGTGTCGACCAGAATGGCCTGCTCGACGGGCGCCAATCCTCCACCGCCGATGCCTTGGAGCACTCGGAAAAAGATCAGCAAGTCCAGGCTTGGGGCGAGACCGCACATTAGCGAACTCACGCTGAACAGCGCGACACAAGTCATGTAGTAATTTTTGCGTCCGAAAACCCGGCTCAGCCAGGCGCTCAGCGGCAGAACGACGGCGTTCGCAACCAGGTAGCTGGTGAGGACCCATGTGCTTTCGTCGTAACTGGTGGCGAGGCCGCCGGCGATGTGTGGGAGGGACACGTTCGCGATCGCCGTATCGAGCAGCTCCATGAAGGTCGCGAGCGTCACCGTGATGGCAATCAGCCATGGGTTGACACTGTCGGGTCGATCGATCCCCGTGGAGAGCTCAGCAGTGTCGGTCGCCATTGTGCTCCTCTTGAGATAATCAGATGGCGAACGAGACCGATCGGTCGCAATATTACATTAAACGGTGCAGTGCGGCCGTACTCGCTTGCAATGGCACGAGAACGGCCTTCCGCTTGCCATAGATAAGGGTCGCCGATGTCGGCACCGAGATCGACTGTTCCTTGCCCGGCGGTAGGTTGCGGTTGAGGCCTTGCGTTTTGTCACGAGAACGTCGCACCTCCACGGAATGCTTACCGTGGCGGTTGGCATTTCGTTCCTCGTTTCGAGTGATGTGCAGTCGGCGCTTCACCAAGTTCGAGGGCGCTCTGCGAATTCCAGTCGTCAGGGACGCCCCATTACATGCAGATGCGCATAAAGCGAGCCTGCCCACATGACGTAGGCACCAGTCGGCTTGTGCGCGGTCGGCAGCCCAGTGGTCTTGGGATCAAACGGCCACATAATCATCCAGTGCGGTCCGACGGTAATCGGTTCGCTTGTTCGGTCATAAGGGTCAGAATCGCTCCTCTGTGTGGCGCCAGCGAGCATGTAGGTGATGCCTGGCACGGTGTTGGTCGGCTTGGGCTTGTGAGCCTTGAAGTCGGCGGCCCACTGCATTGACGCTGCATCCGCGCACATCGGCGGTTCACCGATTACCTTGGGATTTCCCGGCATACAGATGAAACCGTTGCTGCCCTCGCGCAGCACTACCATATTGCCCTGCGCGTCTGTGTCAGCGATTCTTGCTGAACTAGCGATGTCGGCCGGACCGGCCGACATCGCCCGGGCTATCTTGGCTTGAGTAGTCTCGCTCGCGTCCGTTGGTGAATTTCGAACAGGCCTCTTTGCGTTTGCAAAACCGCCGAAATTCATTCCAGCGACAAGGAGCGTCGCGACGGCCACCGCAGGGAATGTAAGCTTTGATTTAGCGAGATTTACTTATCCTCTTTTTCGCTGAGCACGTTCGGACTCAGGGTGCAATGGGATCGACCGTTTGTTTCCCGCTAAGGAGAGCAACTGCCTCCAGAAAACGCTGGTTCCCCAAGGAGAGCGGAATTGGACGTTCTCGGCTTGTGCTTCGCTCGGGTCATTGGCTCGCCTGTTCGGCGTGCTGCTTCCCATCACCTCGATCGGATGACATTAGAGACCGTTCGGTCGCACATTTGTGAGAGGATAATTTCAGTGCAGGAGCTGGCGGAGGGGGTTCACAGCTTTGGGGGGCTGCGTGTAGCTTGATCATCCTGTTTCACCTCGCGAAGACGAGGCATGCATTGGTTCCACCGAAGCCGAATGAATTGGTCATTGCGTATTCGAAGGTAGTTGCAATAGCCTCGTCCCGTATAAGCCTGAAACGGCACGCGTCGTCAACGCTCTGGACGTTTGTCGTGGGTGGAGCGACCTGGTCTCTCAGAGCGAGAACGGTTAGCCCTGCTTCAAGACTTCCGGCCGCTCCCAGCGGATGACCCGTCATCGACTTGGTTGAGCTGACCAGGAGATGCTCCGCATGGTCGCCAAAGGCATCACAGATTGCCTTCGCCTCAGCCCGATCACCAAGTTGGGTCGATGTGGCATGCGCATTCAGGTATCCAATTGCGGAGTGAGTGAGTCCAGCATCCTCCAACGCGAGTTCCATCACCCGACGAACTCCTCGACCATCCTCTGGTGGCGCATTTGTGTGAAAAGCGTCAGAATTCGCGGCGTAGCCCACAAGCTCCGCGAGCACTTTGGCGCCTCGGTGCAAAGCGTGTTCGCGCTCTTCAAGAATAACCACACCCGCCCCTTCACCGAGCACAAATCCATCCCGCTCCCGATCCCATGGGCGCGACGCAGTCTGCGGATCATCGTTTCGGGTCGAGAGCGCCCTCATCGCGGAAAAGCCCGCAACCGACAATGGCGTTATGGCAGCCTCGCTTCCTCCACAAATCATGACCTCTGCATCTCCCCGCTGTATGATGCGGAAGGCTTCTCCGATAGCATGCGCCCCCGTGGTACATGCAGTGGCGCATGTGATATTGGGGCCTTTCGCTCCGTACTGGATCGAGATCTGTCCGGCCGCCAGGTTTACGATGGAAGCCGTGATGAAGAATGGCGATACACGCGACGGTCCCTGCGCGACGAGTTTGCTGTGTTCTCGCTCGATCACTTCGAAGGCGCCGATGCCGCTTCCGACATAGACACCAACCCTCTCAGCATTTTCGGGCGTAACATGAAGCGCAGCTTGAGTCGTCGCGTAATGGGCAGCCGCCATCGCGAATTGGATGAAGCGTCCCATTTTCTTCACGTCTTTTCGCTCGATGAAGTCTTCCGGCACAAAACCCTTTACCTCGCCTGCAAATCTGCACGCATAATTATCGGCTGAGAAAAGAGTTAGGGGCGCTATGCCACTTCTCCCGTTCAGAATCGCCTTCCAGGTCTCTTCTGTCCCAACACCGAGGGGGCTGATCAGCCCGACGCCAGTGACGACGACAGAGCGGGACCGCTTCCGGCTAAATTCTTCAGGCATTACATCCTTTCTTGCTGGAGCCAGATGGTGAACGTTGAGGCGGGAACGCAGGAGGAAGTAAGTAGTCGGCCTGCAACCCACGTTGGAGACTGACGGGAATTACCGTCCTGCGGCCTTCTGGCCGCGAAGCACCATGCAGGTAGACGCCGCTTTCGCGACCATTCGATTCTCCTCGTCGGTTATGGTGCACTCTACGTACCCGATGGTGCGGCCCCGCTGTACAACCGTTCCCTCCGCTCTGAGTTGTGCTTGCCAGACCGGGCGAAAGAAATTGATTTTCAGTTCGACCGTCGTGAAAGATTCCTCCGGCGCTAGCGTGCTTGCAAACGCTATTCCCATTGCGGCGTCAGCGATGTCGCAAAGAATTCCGCCGTGCAGCGTACCCATGGGATTGGCATGCTGTGGTCCGGCTGCCAGGACAACCGTCGCCCGTCCGTCAGCAATATCTTTCGCCTCAAATCCAATCAGACGCGCCACCGGCACGTCGTTCGTCTTTGCTCGCTCCCTAAAATCGGGTTGCAACGGAATTCCCTGAGTACTCATGACTTGTCCGCTCCGGACTTCGATTTCCGTGCACGAACTTTCGTTTCGATGTATTCCTCCAGATGACGGCAGGCAAGATCAAGAGGCTCTTCCTTCCGCTGCAAACGACTCACCATGGAGCTTCCTTCGAGGGTGCTGGCAATCAATGTGGCCAATTTCGCGGAATCGACATTCGAACGGACCTCTCCTCGCCGTTTCCCCTCCTCGGCGATCAACTGCAGACGATCAAGCCATGAACTGAGGGCGTGCCGAGCCTTCGCTCGCAACCGAGGATTACCATCGTCGGAATCGATGGCCGTGTTCAGCAGCGGGCACCCTCCCGGTACCAGCCCAGCGCGCCGGTCCCGAAAGTTTCGGACGACTTGCTTTAAGCGGTCGACGGTATTCCGAATCTCCTCTGTTCCTTCGAAGCGCGTATCCATCGCGATTTTCCATGCGTGGTCGAAGGCGTCTACCGCAAGCTCTTGTTTGCTGTCAAAGTGTCGGTAGATTCCGCCTTTTTCCAGTCCGGTCGCTCGCATGAGATCGGACAGGGCGGCGCCGTCATACCCCTTCTGATTGAAGATCGGGGCTGCCTTACGAATGATTTCCTGCCGGGTTTCCTCGCCTTTGCGCACGCCGATGCTCCTGACTGATGACGGATTTAGCGACCGTCTGGTCGCTGATTGCACTATACCAGACTCAGATGAGACCGAGTGGTCTCTAGTCGCATCAAGGGCGAGCAGAGGCTGAGACTGGTCGGCTGAGTGCTCGACAGTTACCGGGAATTCCGGTGTCGGGCATCATCCTTGATACAAAGAGACCGCCCATCTCAAGTCCTTGCGTTGCGCGTTGGACAACTCAGCATGTGGCATTATGAGGGCATTTGATACCCTGACGACGCTTCGGGGGAATCAAACCTGAAGTCATCGAAAGTCAGGGCACTATCGCTTTGCTGCTGGTCATAGTGGCGTTCGAGCACTACACGCGACTCACTCCACACTTGATCAGTCCGGCGTCGGACAGGATCTTAAGATGATGTGAAATCGTCGTCGGCGACACGCCGCCCAGGGTCACAATTGCGCTCGCGCTGATTTCCTTGTTACTGGCGATAGCTTCGAAGATTAGAAACCGCGTTTCGTTAGCCAACGTTTTGAAAATTCGTTCGATGCTGGCCCTCTCCATAAAATTCGCGACAAAGCGCCCGTTGATGAGC
>WNFI01138271.1_pt1 | contig 31239 bp, 25 predicted proteins | sample 5400471 | NCBI WGS metagenome assembly WNFI01 (sample SAMN13153348, study PRJNA577476) | soil metagenome | isolation source: 100 cm saprolite on Douglas fir-dominated hillslope | place: USA:California | collected 2013-09-17
GTTCCACGAGCTCAAGGCGAAGCGCTTCGGGCCGGTGTTCCGGTTGTTCCCGCCGCTCGAGCGTCTGGACCAGTTGAACCATCTGTCGCTCGTGCTGGGCTTCCCGACCGTGACGCTGGGCGTGCTGCTCGGGTTCGGCGTGCAGTACGCCGGCGGCGCGTCGGTCGATGCCGCCCAGGTGGTGTGGGGGATGCTTACCTGGGTCGTCTTGGGGTGGGCCGTGGGCGTCCGGGTGGTGCGCCACTGGGCCGGTCGGCGCGCCGCGTTCGCGAGCATCGCGAGCTTCACCGCGGTGCTGCTCGTGTACGTCGCGCTCAAGCTCGCCGCGCCGGGCACCCAGCGGTTTCTCTGAGTGAGGGGACGATGAGCATCACCGTTCTGGGCGTGAATCACCGCACGGCGCCGCTCGAGGTGCGCGAGCGCTTTGCGCACGAGCCCCGCGAAGTGCCGACGTCACTCGCGCGTGTGCTGGCAGCGGGCGCCCGCGGCGGTGTGCTGCTCTCCACGTGCAATCGGACGGAATTCTATCTCGCCGAAGGGGACGAGGGCGTGCCGGAGGCCGTGTGGGCGATCCTGTCGGAGCGCCTGGGCGGCGGTCGCAGCGCCAGCGCGTACGGTTACACTCAGCGCGATCGCGATGCGGTGCGTCACCTCTACCGTGTCTCGGCCGGGCTCGATGCCATGATCCTCGGCGAATCGCAGATTCAGGGGCAGGTGCGGGACGCGTGGGAGACGTCGAAGGCCCAGGCGGGCCCCGTGTTGCATCGGCTGTTCCAGTCGGCCTTGCTCGTCGGCGCCCGTGTGCGCAGCGAGACGGGACTCGCGACCGGCGCGGCATCCGCGCCGTCCGCCGCGGTCGCGGTAGCGGCCCGCATCTTCACGCGGCTTGCGGGCCGCTCGGCGCTGATCCTCGGGGCGGGAGACATGGCGGAGCTCGCGGCGACGTGCCTCGTCTCCGAGGGCGTGCGGGTGACGCTCGTGGCGAACCGCACCTACGAGCGCGCGCGGGCGATCGCCGAACAGCTGGGCGCGCGCGCCCTCACGTTGGACGAGGCGTGGGAGCACTTCGCCGATGCCGACATCGTGCTCAGCTCGACTGCGGCGCCGCACGCCGTCGTCACCTGGGACCGGGTGGCGCCGGCCGTCGCTCGACGCCGCGGGCGTCCGCTGTGCATCCTCGATCTCGGCATGCCACGCGATGTGGAGCCCTCGGTCGCCCAGCTCGAGAACGTCTTCCTGTACGACATCGACGATCTCCAGGCGGTGGCGGCCCAGGCGGCGGCCGAGCGGCGCGGCGACATTCCGGCGGCGGAGCGCATCGTGAGCGAGGAGGTCGAGCGCTTTTGGGCCTGGTACGGCGGACTGGTGGTCGTGCCCGTCCTGAAGGAGTTCCGCGAGCGGTTGGATCAGGTGCGCGCCGCCGAGCTGGAGCGTGCGCTGCGCCGCCTCTCGCATTTGAGCCCGGAGGACCGCGGAGAAATCGAGCACTTCAGCCATACGCTGCTCAATAAGTTTCTGCACCAGCCGACCATCGCCCTCAAAGAGGCCGCGCAAGCCGGGCGGGGCTACGGCCTGCTCGAGGCGCTGAAGCGCCTCTTCGGCCTGGAGCACCGTGATGAGGGATAGTGTCCTCGTCACCGGTGGGGCGGGGTACATCGGCAGCGTCGTGGTCGCACAGCTTCTCGTCCGCGGGTACCCGGTCGTGGTTCTGGACGACCTCAGTCGCGGGCACCGGGCGGCGGTGGCGCCCGAGGCGACGTTCGTGCGGGGCGGGGTCGGAGACCGGGCCGGTCTGGACGCGTTGCTCCGGAGTCATCGCTGCAACGCGCTGGTGCATCTCGCCGCGTACGCCCTGGTGGGGGAGTCCGTGGCTGAGCCCGAGATGTATCGCGCCAACAATGTGACGGCCGGGCGCGTGCTCCTGGAGCGCGCCGCCGCGGCCGGCGTGCGGCGCGTCGTGTTCTCATCTTCGTGCGCGGTGTACGGCCATCCGCGTGTCACGCCGATTCCGGAGGACGCGGCCCTGGCGCCGGTCAACCCCTACGGCGAGACGAAGCGCGAGTTCGAGCGCGTGCTCGCGGACTACGCGAGGGCGGACGGTGCCACCGTCGTGAGCCTGCGCTACTTCAATGCCGCCGGGGCGACTGTCCATCACGGAGAGGATCACGTCCCCGAGACACACCTCATCCCCAACCTCTTGCGCGTGGCGTCCGGCCGGCAGCAGGCGCTCGACATCCAGGGGACGGATTACCCCACACCGGATGGGACGGCGGTGCGGGACTACGTGCACGTGCTGGACATTGCCGAGGCACACGTGCGGGCGCTCGAGGCGGATCTGGGGGGAGCGGGACCGCGGGGGAGGGCCACGGCCGTGAACCTCGGGACCGGGGTCGGGTACTCCGTGCTCGCGATCGCGGAAGCCGCCAGGCGGGTGACGGGCCGACAGATTCGGGCGGTGGCACGACCGCGCCGCCCGGGCGACCCGCCCGAGCTCGTCGCGGCGGCGGGTCGGGCCGAAGCAATGCTCGGCGTGCTCTTTCAGGTGGGCCGGGCGGTCCCCACAACGCCCTGGGAGCTGGTTCTCACGTCGAGCCGCGAGACCAAGTTCGTCCTCGCCGTTCTCGTCGTGTTTTCCATCGTCTCCTGGTATCTCATCTTCCTCAAGTGGTGGCAGTTTCGCCGGATGCGCCGGCAGGCCGACCGTTTCATGGCCGAGATCGAGCGGGCCACGCGGCTGGACGACGCCTACCACGCCGCCATGCGGCTGCCCGCCTCGCCCTACAACCGGTTGCTGCGCGAAGGCATCAATTTCTTCTCCGAGCTGAAGCCCGGCGGGTTGAAGGACAACGGCCCGGCCGTGGCGACCCAGACCGCGCTGACCACGACGCAGCTCGAGGCGCTGCGCATGGTGCTCGCGAAAGAGGTCGCGGCGGAGCGCGACGCCGCGGCGCGCTTCCTTCCCTGGCTCGCCACGTTCGGCTCGGTCAGCCCGCTCCTCGGGCTGCTCGGTACGGTGCTCGGCGTGATGGATGCGTTCATCGGAATCGCGGTCGGCGGATCCGGCAACATCGCGGCCGTGGCGCCGGGCGTCGCCGAAGCGTTGGTGACGACCGTGGCCGGGCTGGCGGTGGCGGTGCCGTCGGTCATGGCCTACAACCTGTTCGTGAATCGCCTCGGGCTGTTCGCCGGCGAGCTGGAAGGGTTCGCGCAGGAGATCATCGGCACGATGGCGCGCGAAGGGAGGCTCTAATGGCCGGGCTCCTGGGCGGTGGTGGAGGTGGGCTGCGCGGGCACGGTGAGCTGCCCCTGAACGCCGACATCAACGTCACGTCGCTCGTGGACGTCGCGTTCGTGCTGCTGATCATCTTCATGATCACCGCGCCGATCATGCAGGGGGGCGTGGACGTCCGACTGCCTCGCGCTGAAGCGAAGCCGCTCGAACCCAAGTCGGGTCTCGTGGTGACCCTCGACCGCGAGGGCCGCATCTTCATGGATCAGGCGCCCCTGTCCTATGCGGATTTCCGGGCCACCTTTCCGGCCTTCGTGCGAACCAAACGCCCCACTGGGGTGTACCTCCGAGCCGACGGTCGGGTCCCCTACGCGGACGTCGTGCGGGTGCTGGCGGCCATCCGCGCGGCGGGTGTGAACGACGTTGGCCTCGTCGCCGAGCCGGAAGAGGTCCAGCGGGGAGACGCGGGCCCCGGGGGTCGGACAGCACCAGCGTCGGACTCGTGGGCACGGTGGCGGTGCACGCGCTCGCCGCGATGTTCCTGATCGCCGGGGCGGCGGCCGCGCGCAAGCCCGTGCCTCCGACGTATCGCGTGCATCTCGTGGCGGCGCCCGAGCCGACTCCGGACGCGCGCAAAGCGCCCGAGGCGGTGGATCGGCCGGCGGAGGAAAAACCGGCACCGGCGCCGAAGGCCAAGTCGCCCAAGAGCACGGTCTCGCCGGCGCCGCCGCCCCCGGTGGCGGACAACACCAAGCGCGAGGCCGCGCCGCGTACCACGCCCAACGTGGCGCCGCTCCCCGGAGAGAGGCCGTCGACGGGTACGGACGTCGCGACGGTGAGCACGGAGGGGGTGGAGTTTCCGTTCCCCGAGTACTTGCAGAACATCGTGGCGCAGGTGCTGCGCGTCTGGCAGCGCCCGCTCCAAAGCACTCCTCTCGAGGCGGAGGTCTCGTTCTTGGTGCATCGCGACGGGTCGGTGAGCCATCTCCAGCTCCTCAAGCGCTCGGGGAATTATGCATTCGACCTCGAAGCGCAGGGGGCGGTCGAGCAGGCGGGGCGCGTCAAGGCGTTCCGGCCGCTGCCCGACGGCTGGACTGCCGACGTGCTGTTCGTCCGGTTTTACTTCTCGGGCAAGCGCCAGTGAGACGGCTGTTCCTCGGCCTCGCGGTTCTGTGCGTCGGTCCGACGGTGCGACCGTCCGGCGCTCAAGACACCTCGGCCATCGATCGCGGCGTCCGCATCGGTATCGTCTACCGTCCCGGGGTACGGCCGGGCATGGTCGTGTTGCCGGTGCACGTGGCGGCGCTCGACTCGGTGCGCACCATCATGTCGCGCGATCTCGCCTACAGCGACCGGTTCGAGCTGATCACGCTACCCGGCGGCGATTCGATCCGCGTCACCACGGCGCCCACCACCCGCCCGGCCACCGGAGGCGCGGCGGCCGCGACCACGCTCAACTATCCGCTGTACCAGGCGCTCGGCGCCGACTTCGCCGTCGGCGTGACCCCCGGTCCGGGCGATAGCGCGATCGTCACGGTGCACGACGTGGCGGCGGGTGGCGTGCGGCGCGAGGTCCGGGCGCGCCTGCCGGCGATCAAGGACCCTGGGTTTCGACTCGTGGTCCATCAGCTGGCCGACCGCGTGCTCGAAGCGGCGCTCGGTGTGGGCGGGACCGGCGCCACCCGGATCCTGTTCGTGATGGACGGCAAGGTGTACGCCATCGATCAGGACGGCGCCGACCAGAAGCTCGTGTCCTCGAGCGATCACCAGGCGATGTCGCCCGCGTGGGCGGGGGACGGACGTCGCTTCTCGTACATGGAATTCTGGCAGGGCCATGGGCGGCTGTTCGTCCAGGAGGTCGCGAGCGGCAAGCGGGCGCCGGTCGCTACGACCGGCCAGGCGCTCGACTTCACGCCGGCGTTCTCGCCTGACGGCAAAACGCTCGCGTTCAGCCGCGCGACCGAGGAGGGCACCGACCTCTACACGGTGAACTTCAAGGACGGCTGCTGCTTACAGCGCTTGACCGTGGGGCGCTTTTACGACAACTTGTCTCCGACCTACAGTCCCGACGGCCAGCGGATCGCGTTCGTGTCGACGCGAGCCGGGCTGCCGCAGATTTACGTGATGGCGGCGGACGGGACGGACCCGCAGCTCTTCGCGCCGTTCGACTACGGTGCCACCGGTTCGTCCAACGCGCCGGAGTGGTCGCCCGACGGCCAGACGGTCGCCTTCCACCGCGATGTGGGCGGCACCTTGCAGGTGTTCGTCCTCGACGTGCGGACGCGCGCGGTGCGGCAGCTCACCTCGGTCGGGCGGAACGAAGATCCAACCTGGGCACCCGACAGCCGCCATATGGCCTTCGTGTCGGATCGTTCGGGGTATCGGCAGCTCTGGATCATCGATGTGGAAACCGGCCGCATCCGCCCGCTGCTGCAAAAGAGCGGCGCGCGGCTGCCGGCCTGGTCTCCGCGGTTGCCGGAGACCGCATCGTCGACCCCTTGAAATCGGAGAGGACACGACGATTCCATGAAGGCGGCCCAGGAGGAAGCAGACCGGAGGGCCCAGGCAGAGGCGAAACGCCGTCAGGAGATCGCCGACTCGCTGGCTGCCATGGGTCGTGGGACGGAGGCAGTGAAGACGCTCCTTGCCACCATGATTCACTTCGACTACGACAAGGCGCTCATCCGGGGCGGGGACGCCGCGGTCCTGGACCAGAAGGTCGCGATCCTCCAGGCCAACTCGGCGCTGCGCATCCGCATCAGTGGTCATTGCGACGAGCGCGGGTCCGACGAATACAACCTGGCGCTCGGCAACCGGCGCGCGACGGCCGCCAAGCAGTACGTCGTCAGTCACGGCATCGATGCCAGCCGCATCGAGACCGCGTCCTACGGCGAGGAGCGGCCCCTCGCGCCCGGACACGACGAGGAGTCGTGGGCACAGAATCGCCGGGACGAGTTCGAGATTCTCTCCGGCGGCGAGAACCTGAAGCAGCCGTGAGGCGGCCCTTCCTGCTCGCCCTGGGGCTCACCGCCGGATGCGCGCTGAAAGGCGACGTCCGGCGGGTCGAGCTCCAGGTCGAGGCGCTGCGCGGGGAGCGCGCCCGTGCGGACAGCCAGCGCGCCGCTGAAATCGACACGGTGCGCGTCTTGCTCCGCACGGTGCAGGAGAAGCTGACGGCGCAGCAGGCCTACCTGGTGCAGCTGCGCGGCGACGTCAAGACTGATCTGCTCGCCGTGCAGCAGCAGCTCGTCAGCGTGCAGGAGCTGACGGGTCAGAGCCAGCAGCGCTTGACGGAGGTGCGGGGGCGCCTGGAAGAGCAGGCCCGCCAACCGGTGCCGGTCCTCGACACCAGCCGGGCCTGCGGGTGTTCCCAACCCACGAGCGGGCGCCCGACGCGCTCTACTTCATCGGGGAGTCGTTTGCGGGGGAGAACACGGACTCGGCCGCCGCGGTGTACCAACAGGTCGTGAAGACCTATGCGACTTCGCCACGGGCGGCCTCGGCGCTCTACAAGCTGGGCTTCCTCGCCGAGCAGCGGGGCGACAAGGCGGCGGCGCGCACGTACTACGCCCAGGTCATCTCCCGCTACCCCCGCTCTCCAGAGGCCAACCTCGCGCGCGACAAGCTCCAGCGCCTGGGGCGGTAGCCTCCCCCGCGTCTGAAGGCCGGGGTGGGGGAGGGGGCCGGCGTGTCGGAGACTCGTGAAGACCGGGGCGAAATGCCCTTCCTCGACCACGTCGAGGAGCTCCGCTGGCGTATCCTCAAAAGCCTCGTGGCGGTCCTGTTGGCGAGTCTGGTGGGCTGGGTAATCGTCGAGCATGTGGACGTGATCCGCATGCTGATGCGTCCCATCATCCCGCTACTCCCCGACGGCAAGCTCAAGTTCACCAGTCCCACCGAGCCGTTCCTCATCACGCTCAAGTTCGCCTTCGCCCTGGGTCTGGTGATCGCGTCGCCGGTGGTGATCTACCAGGTGTGGGCGTTCCTCACGCCGGCGCTGTACAACCGCGAGAAGCGGTTGATCGTGCCTGCGCTCTCGGTCGGCGTGGTGCTGTTCCTGACCGGGGCCGCCGTCGCCTACGAATGGTTGCTGCCGCGCGTCTTGCGGATGCTGTTCAGCTTCCAACCACAGGTGTTCTCCCCGATCATCACCGCCGACGGATATTTTTCGTTTGCGGCGCAGTTCCTGATCGCCATCGGGCTCGCCATGGAGCTGCCCCTCGTGGTGGTGATCCTCACGGCCCTGCGCCTCGTGACGCCTCAGTTCCTCGCCCGCCACCGGCGCTACGCTCTGGCCGTGTCCGCTGTCGCGGCCGCGCTGCTCGCGCCCCCGGATGCGCTGTCGATGCTGGTCGGGATCGTCTTGCTGATGGTGCTCTACGAAGTGAGCATCTGGTGCGCCTGGGTTGTGACCAAACGCCGGGACCGTCGCGAGAAGGCCGGCCGGGCGAGCGCCGCCGGGCTCGTTGCCCTGCTGCTGGCTGCCGCCGGCACCCTCGACGCCCAGACCCCGAGGCGGCCCCCTTCGCCTCCCCCCCGGCCCGACACGACGGCCCGGACCGCGGCGGACTCGGCCGCCCAGGGGCGCCTCGATACCGCGACCGCCCGCCGGCTCGGCCTGCCGACGGGCCCGACGCGCAGCTTCCCACCGTCCGACGCGGTGATCGATTCCCTGCTCAAGCTGCGGGGGTACCGCATCACGCAGTATGTCGCCGACACGCTGATCGCCCAGGGCGGTGATACCGAGACGATTCACCTGCGGGGCGAGGCGTTCGTGGAGCGCGAAGGCACGAAAGTGGAATCGGACTCGATCCGCTACCACCAGCGGAGCTGTCGGCTGGATGCGATCGGCGATCCCCGCTTGTTCGATCAGGCGACGGTCATGGTGGGGGAATCAATGCGGTATGATACCTGTCTCAAGCGCGGCACCGTGCACAATGCTCTCACCAACTTCCAGCAGGGCATCGCCAAGTGGATCGTGCGCGGCGACCTCGCGGTCGATTCGGGCTCCACACGCCTGTACGGGGCGAACAGCCAGGTCACATCAGACGAGAACCCCGTTCCCGATTACCACTTCGCCACCGGCGAGATGAAGTGGCTGAACAAAAACGTGATGGTGGCGCGGCCGGCCGTGCTGTACATCCACGACGTCCCGATCATGTGGCTGCCGTTCATCTTTCAGGACGTGCGCAAGGGACGGCGCAGCGGCATTCTGGTGCCGCGCTTCGGCTTGAACGACATCGTCCGCCCCGTCCGTAGCTACCAGCGCCACTTGCTCAACGTCGGCTACTACTGGGCGATCAACGATTACTTCGATTTCCTCGTTAAGGCGGACTGGTATGCGGCGCGCTATCTGTCGCTCCGAGCCGCCAGCAGCTACAAGTGGCTCGACCGATTCATCGACGGGAGCATCTCGTTCGAGCGCTATGGCCAACTCGACTCTCCCGGCTCCTCCATCCGCCTCGGGTGGCAGCACCAGCAGCGGTTTTCCTCGCGCACCCATTTCGGCGCCAGCATCGACTACGCGAGCAGCACCCGGGTCATTCAGACCAACACCGTGAATCCGTTTCTCGCGACCGCGAGCCTCACGTCGCAGGTGAACTTCACCAAGCAATTCGACTGGGGCACGTTGAGCGTGGGCGGCAATCGCAGCCAGGAGGTCGGGAATGGTCTCGTATCCCAGACCATACCGACGGTGAGCCTCGCGCCGTCCCCGATCAACATCACGCCATCGATCACCTGGTCGCCCGGGTTTTCGTTCACCAATCAGCAGGCGTTTCATCAGCAGCAGGCCCCCGTGGTCCTGCCTGGGGGCGGGTTGGACACCGCGTTCTTCGACAACCGGGCCACGACGCTGAGCTTTCAGACTCCGCTCCGCATCGGCCCCTGGAACTGGAGCAACAGTTTCGATGTGGCGGACAACATCAGCAATGCGCGGCAGGAAGTCGACATCGCGGACTCGACCGTCCCCGGTGGGCGCCGTCGGGTGCTGTTCGACCAGACGTTCAGCACGGCGATCAACTGGCAAACCGGGATCAACCTGCCCTCGTTCTTCACGGGGAGCTGGAAGCTGCAGCCCGGCATCGCGATCGTGAACCAGACGTCGCAAGGGCCGTTCATGATCCGCAATCAGTACACGAACGGGCAGTTTCTCCGCCAGGGCAAACGGCTGCAGTTCAGCGCCGGCCTCAGCCCCACTTTCTTCGGGTTCTTCCCGGGATTCGGGCCCATCGCCCGGATTCGCCATTCGGTCTCGCCGCAGATCAGCTACGCCTACGCGCCGGGATCCACGGTCGATTCGGCATTTGCGTTCGCCCTCGATCCCACCCGTCGGAACTTCACCGCCCGCAGCGATCCGCAGCAGACGATCAGCCTCGGCCTGTCGCAAAACTTCGAGGCCAAGCTCAAGCCGGCGCCGGGCGATACCGGCCAGCAAGCGGCGCGCAAGATCCGGATCCTGAGCATCAACACGAGCTCGCTGTCGTACAATTTCGAGCAGGCGAAGCAGCCGGGTCACACCGGCTGGCAGACCTCGGCGATCAGCAACTCGTTCGCGTCGGACTTGCTGCCGGGGTTCAGCCTGCGCATGTCGCATGACTTATGGAAAGGTCAGGTGGGTACCGACACCGCGCAATTCGATCCCTTCCTGACGAGCCTCACGGCCCAGTTCTCCGTCACCCCGGCCACGATACACGGCATCGCCGCGCTGTTCGGTTTGGCCGGCCGGTCGGGCGGCCAGCCCCCGGCTCCCCCGCCGGCCCCTGGGCCGGAGAGCCCACCGGGTGGCCTCCAACCCGGGTTCGGCCAGAAGGAGTTCACGGGGCCGGGGGGGGTGCCGCTCGGCGGCGGCAAGGGGTTCAACCTGTCGCTCCTCTACACCATTACACGGGCCCGCCCCCAGGTCGACACGGGTTTCGCCAGCACGCTGGGTGGGAGTCACAACGTCGGTTTCACCCTCTCATTTCAGCCGACGGCTCATTGGTCGGCGACCTGGACGTCCAATTACGATTTCGACACCCGGCAGTTCGGCGCCCACTTCATCCGGCTGGAGCGCGACCTGCCCCGCTGGCACGCGAGCTTCTCGTTCTCGAAGGCTCCGACCGGCAACTTCGCGTTCAGCTTTTTCGTGGCACTGCTCGACCAGCCGGACATCAAGTTCGACTACCAGCAGCAGTCGTTCGCTCGCTAGCCGTCCCCTCCAGATGACACACCGGGCTCGGCCTCGCTTGCCAACTGCCCACGCTTCCATGACTTACGTCTAGGCACGCCGCGTGCTTTCTGCCCAGCCATCTGAAGCCTTGAGGACGCCATGCGGCTCTCGCTCCGCTCTCTGCTGGTCGTTGCCGGCCTCGTCGCCGTCGCGTGCCAGAACAGCACAGCTCCCGGTAATCCGCCAGCGGGCACGCTGAACCCGCCCCAGAACCTCGCGTACCAGCTGGACCCGAGCGGCGACCCCAACCGGCCCGCGGGGATTCTGCTCGCCTGGGATGACGTTCTGAGCTCCGATCTCGCCAGCTACCGCATCTATTCGCGCGGCAGCACGGGGAGCTCCTACCTCCTGCGCGGCGAGACCACGTCCAACACTTTCCATGACAACGGCGTGCCGCACTTGCAGTACTACGTGACCGCCGTCGACGTGGGTGGGGGGGAGAGCAGTCGGTCGAACGTCATCACGGTGGACGAGCGGCTCCAGCTCCCGGCGCCGGACACGCTGGGCTCGATCTCGCTCAATCGAGCGATTCACCTGGGATGGGCGGACAACGCGGCCCAGTCGACGCGCTTCAAATGGTATCGCGTGTACAGCGCCAGCTACAACCTGGACACGGGCTTGTGCGGTAGCGACTGGGTGCTGGAAGGCACCACGGTGTCCAACGAGTTCCTCGCGACGCTGCTCACCAACGGGACGCCGCGCTGCTTCGGCGCGTCGGCGATCAGCACGGAAGGATATGAGAGTCTCTGGTCACCGCTGCGCCAGGATACACCGCGGCCGGATGCGCGCAACGTCCTGGTCTATGCGTTCCAGACCAATGCCGATTCGTCGGGGTTCCGGTTCTGGTCCGACGTCAACAGCGACGGCATCGGCCAGCCGAGCGAGCTGGGCTTGATCCAGAATGGCAGCCGGACCGACATCGATTTCGTGATTCATCGTCATGCCGATTCGACGTTGTGGGTCGTGCCGGTCTTCTCGGGCACGAGCATGCGGCTCTACAGCACGAGCCCGATCGCCGATCTCACGTCGATCGACTTCGCGCCGGCGAGCGGATACTCCGGCGATTCGCTGCTCGCCCGACCGGGCTTCGGTTATGTCTTCGAGATCGTGGACGGCACGGTGCTGCACTACGGTGCGTTGCGGATGACACATGTCGGCCGCCAGTACGCGATCTTCGATTGGAGCGTGCAGACGGATCCGGGGAACCCGGAGCTGGTGGTGCCGAAACAGCCTGCGTCGACCGGGAAACAGGTGGCGGGGTCGAGGTAGCGGCCGAGGCGGCGGATGAAGGTCGAGGGGTCAGGGGAGCATCCCCTGACCCCTCCTCGCGTCTACCTTGGCGTCTCGTATCGCAGGGCAGTAGCTTCCCTTCCGCATGCCACCCACTGTCACTGTGGACGGTTTTTCCCTGCGTTTCGGGAAGTTGGCCCACGTGCGCATCAAGCCGGAGCAGACACGGGAGCTGCAGCTCAATCTGATCCGCAGTCACGCATCGGGCGTGGGTGAGCCGCTGGCAGTGGATGCCGTCCGGGCGATGATGTTGCTGCGCGCTAATGTACTGGTGCGCGGGACGAGTGGCGTGCGACCGGCGTTGCCAGAGCTCATCGTCGAGATGCTCAATGCTCAGGTCCACCCGCGCGTTCCGTCACAGGGGAGCGTCGGCGCGTCGGGGGATCTCGCGCCGCTCGCGCACCTGGCCCTCGCGATGATCGGGGAGGGTGCCGATGGTGCGGCGCTCCGAGCCGGTCGGCTGCGCCCCATTACCCTCGAGGCGAAAGAGGGGCTGGCGTTCGTGAATGGGACACAGGCGCAGACAGGCATGGCCTCACTCCTCACCCACGATGCCTGGGTGTTGTGGCGCACGGCCCACGCAGCCGCCGCCATGAGCCTCGAGGCGGTGCGGGGCACGCCCGAGCCGTTCGACGCCCGGATCCACGACGCCCGTCCGCACCCGCTGCAGCAGCGCTCGGCGGCGCTGCTGCGCGACCTGCTGGCGGGCTCGGAGATCCGCGAGTCGCACCGCGAGAACGACCCGCGCGTCCAGGACGCCTATTCGCTACGTTGCACCCCCCAGGTGCTCGGCGCGGTAGGGGAAGCGCTGGCCTTCGCCGAGGGGCTGGTCACGACCGAATTGAACGCGGCGACAGATAACCCCCTCGTGTTCGACGATGCCATACTCTCCGGCGGCAACTTTCACGGGCAGCCGATCGCTCTGGCGCTCGACGTGATCGGCATCGCGCTCGCCACGCTCGCGGGGCTGGCGGAGCGGCGGATCGAGCGCATCGTCAACCCGGACCTGTCCTCCGGGCTCCCGCCCTTCCTCGCGCGGGATCCGGGCGTCGAGTCCGGGTTTATGATCCCGCAGATCGCCGCCGCGGCCCTGGTCGCTGAATGCCGAGTGCTCGCGACGCCGGCCAGCATCCAGTCAGTGCCCACCGAGGGGAACCAAGAGGACATCGTCCCGATGGGCATGACCGCCGCCTGGAAGGCGGAGCGGATTCTCGGCAACGCGGCGCGCATCGTGGCGGTGGAGCTGCTCGCCGCCGCTCAGGGGCTCGAGTTCCTCAAGCCGCTCAAGCCCGGGCAGGGAGTTGGACGCACGTACGCGGCCGTGCGCAAGGTGGCTGCACCGCTCGACGGCGACCGCCCGTTCACGGCCGCGCCGAGGGGTACGGTGAAGTCGTGCCGCGGCTGGATTCAGGAAGCGGCGCTCCGGATGCTCATGAACAACCTCGATCCGGAGGTGGCGGAGCGGCCCCAGGACCTGGTCGTATACGGCGGCACCGGCAAGGCGGCGCGCGACTGGCCTTCGTTCGACGCGATCTGCCGCACCCTGCTCACACTCGCGGACGACGAGACCCTGCTGGTGCAGTCGGGCAAGCCAGTGGGCGTGTTCACGACTCACCCGGAGGCTCCTCGGGTGCTCATCGCGAATGCGAATCTCGTCGGGCGCTGGGCGACCTGGGGCGTGTTCCGCGAGCTCGAGCGCCAGGGCCTGATCATGTACGGCCAGATGACCGCCGGGTCATGGATCTACATCGGTACACAAGGGATCCTGCAAGGCACCTACGAGACGTTCGGTGCCGTGGCGCGGCGGCACTTCGGTGGCTCGCTGCGCGGGCGCATCGTCCTGACCGGGGGCCTGGGCGGTATGGGAGGCGCCCAACCGCTCGCCGCCACGATGAACGAGGGCGTATGCCTGGTGGTGGAGGTGGATCCAGCGCGGGTACAGCGCCGGCTCGAGACCCGCTACCTCGATCGGTCCACTGCGTCTCTGGACGAGGCGGTGCGTTGGTGCGAGGACGCGAAGCGCGCGGGGCGGGCGGTCTCTGTAGGCCTGGTCGGCAACTGTGCCGAGGTGCTTTCGGAACTCGTGCGCCGGGGCTTCGTCCCGGACGCGCTCACGGACCAGACGTCGGCCCACGATCCTTTGAACGGATACATCCCCGCGGGGTTGAGCGTGGAGGCGGCGGCAGCGCTGCGGCGGAGCGCGCCGGCGGAGTACGTGAAGCGGTCGGTAGGGAGCATCGCCGCGCACGTGGAGGCGATGCTCGCGCTCAAGCGTCGTGGAGCCGTCACCTTCGACTACGGCAACAACATCCGCACGGAGGCACGCGACGCCGGAGTCGCCGATGCTTTCGAGATCCCCGGCTTCGTTCCCGAGTACATCCGGCCCCTGTTTTGCGAAGGCAAGGGTCCCTTCCGGTGGGTAGCCCTTTCGGGTGACGCAACCGACCTCCATCGCACCGACCGGCTAGTGCTCGAGCTTTTCCCTGAGCACGAGCATCTGCGTCGCTGGATCGGTCTCGCCCAGGAGCGGGTGGCGTTCCAGGGGCTTCCCGCGCGCATCTGCTGGCTGGGTCAGGGAGAGCGTGCGCGGTTCGGCTGCGCCCTCAACGACCTGGTGAAGCGGGGCGAGATCAGCGCACCCGTGGTCATCGGGCGAGATCACCTGGATACCGGTTCCGTCGCTTCACCGTTCCGCGAGACTGAGGCGATGCAGGACGGCTCGGATGCGATCGCCGATTGGCCGATTCTCAACGCGCTGCTCAACACGGCGTCGGGGGCGGGATGGGTTTCGTTCCATCATGGCGGCGGCGTCGGCATCGGAAACTCGCTGCACGCGGGACAGGTGAGCGTCGCCGATGGGTCGCCCTCGGCGGGACGGCGGCTGGAGCGCGTGCTCACGAACGACCCGGGCATTGGAGTGGCGCGGCATGCGGACGCTGGCTATCCCGAAGCCATCGATGCCGCCCACCGCCACGGAATTCGCCTCCCGATGCGCGAGGGGGAGGGGGGGGCGCACGACTGAAGACGCTCCTCGTCGGCGCCAGGCAGATTGTGACGTGTCGCGGACCCGCTCGTGCCCGCCGGGGTCGCGAATTGGCGGACCTGGAGGTGTTGCAGGACGGCGCCGTGCTGATCGAAGGCGAGCGCATCACCGCAGTCGGTCCGTACAAGGACGTGCAACGTGCAACGGGTGACGTGCAACGGGATGTGGCGGTGGTGGAGGTCGCCGGGGTCCTGTTCCCCGGCTTCGTCGACTGCCACACGCACGCGGTGTTCGGCGCACCCCGGCTCGACGATCATGAGCGCCGGGCGCTGGGTGAAGACTACAAGACCGTGGCCGCCCGGGGTGGAGGCATCCTGCAGTCGGTGCGGGATGTGCGGGCGCTGGGCCAGAGCGAGCTCGTGGCGCTCTTACGGGCGCGGGTGCGCGCACTCCTCGCGCACGGCAGCACCACGATCGAAGTGAAATCGGGGTACGGGCTCGACCCCGCCAACGAGCTCAAGCAGCTCCGCGCCATCCGGGAAACGGCGACCGTCGAACGGGCCGCGCTGGTACCGACTTTCCTCGGCGCGCACGACGTCCCGCCGGAGTTCCGGGATCGCCGAGCTGACTACGTTCGCCTCGTGTGCGAGGAGATGATTCCCGCCGTGGCCCGCGAACGACTGGCGGCGGCGGTCGACGTGTTCTGCGAGCCCGGGGTGTTCGACCTCGCGGAGACGCGCACGATTCTCACCGTCGCGCGGCAGCACGGGCTGGAGGTGAAGCTGCATGCCGACGAGCTGGAAGGATCAGGAGGGGCCGAGCTGGCTGCCGCGCTCGGCGCCCGCTCGGCGGATCACCTCGCCGCCATCTCCGATGCCGGCGTCCGGGCGCTCGCGACGAGCGACACGGTCGCGGTTCTGCTGCCCGCGACCATGATGTTCCTCGGGAAACGAACCCAGGCTCCGGCCCGTCGTCTGGTCGAGGCGGGCGCGGCTGTCGCGCTCGCGACCGATTTCAACCCGGGATCGTCACCCACGGTCGGGCTGCCGCTCGTGATGGCGCTCGGGGTCTCGCAGTTGGGCCTGCGCTATGCCGAGGTCGTGAGCGCGGTCACGGTCAACGCCGCGGCTGCGCTGGGCCTCGCCACGGACCGCGGCCAGATCGCCCCGGGGTTTCGCGCCGACGTGGTCTCCTGGGGCGTGTCGGATTGGCGGGAAGTAGCGTACTGGATGGGCGAACAGCTCGTAACCGCCGTCTGGACAGGAGGTTCCGCTTGTCCGGCCCCGGCGGGGTCCGTATCTTTAGGGCTCCATGTCAAAGCTTGAGAAGCTGAAGGAGAAGGCCCGGAGCCTCGAGGCCAAAGACCCGAAGGGGGCGATCGAGGCGTGGCAGCAGGTCCTTAAGGGGCAGGAGGAGGAAGGGGATCCCAACCCCGACCTCGCGATCTTCAATCGCATCGGTGACCTGTACCTGAAGGTCCGAGACCCAGCGCAAGCAGCGGACTACTACGACCAGGCCGTCGATAAGTACGCCGAGTTGGGCTTCCACAACAACGCCATCGCGATGTGCAACAAGGTGCTGCGCAACGCACCCGGGCGGCAGAACACCTACCTCAAGCTCGCCAAGCTGTACGCCTCGAAGGGCTTCATGGCCGAGGCCAAGCAGAACTTCGTGGACTACGCCGAGCGGATGCACAAGATCGGGAAGATCCAGCAGGCCTTCGCCGCGCTGAAGGAGCTGGCCGACATCTCGCCCGAAGGCGCGCACCTGCGCGAAACGTTGGGGGAGCACCTCCGGATGTATGGTGATCCGGAGCGGCGTCCGGCCGGGACGGCGGCGCCGGCGCCGCCGAAGGCTCCGACTGCGGACGACCCATCGGGTAAGCGGAAGACGTCGAGTCTAGTCTTCCTCGACGTGGATGCCCCTCCCGTTGGCAGGGGGCCGGGGCCGGTGAAGGGGCGCGTCCCACTCCCGCCCAAGCCGGCGCCCGCGCCTCCCCCCAAGCCCGAACCCGAGCCGGAGCCGGCGCTCGAGCCGGAGGCGGTTGGCGACAGCCTGCTCGAGACAGTGACGGCCGAGCCCGATACGTCGCTCGAGATCGAGACCACGAGCCTCGTCGAAGGGCTCGAACCCACCACTGTGGGAGGTACGCTCGAAGGGTTCGAGACGACCGGCGCGGAGTTCGGCGATATCAAGCTCGATGCGCCGGAGGTGCCTGCGCTTCAGGACGAAGTCTCTCCCGATGACATCCCTCCCCCCGCGGAGTTCGAGCCCACCGTCGCCGAGGTGGAGAGCACCCCCGAGCCGGCGGCGGAGCTCGAGCCGCTACCGGAAACGGAGATCGAGATCGAGGCGCCGGTCGCGAAAGCAGCGCCGCCGGCGGCGCCAGTCGCACCGAAGCGGCCGGCCGTTGGCGCCCCGCCCCGATTCGGCGGAGCGGCTGCTCCGAAGGCGCCCGAGCGGGGGCGCGGCACCTCCACCGGCTCGGCCGGAGGGGGACGCCGGTCGGGGGCGATCGACTTGAATCTGGACGGGGTGGTGAATCAGGGGGACGAACGCGGGTCGCTCGTCTTCACCGACATGGACATGACCCCGGCGAAGCCGACCATCGAGGAGCTCGAGGCGCGGGTCGCCGACGACCCAGACGATCCCGAAGCGCACCGGGCGTTGGGCGAGGCGCTGATCGAAACGGGCGAGCGGGAGCGGGGCGTCGAGGAGCTCGACCTGGCGACGACCGGCTTCGAGACCCGGGGGAACCTGGCGCGGGCGCAGGATCTAGTGGATGAGATTCTGCGGCTCGATCCCAACAGCGTGCGGCACCGCCAGAAGCAGGTCGAGTTCGCATTCAAATCGGGGGACAAGGCGAAGCTGATCGACGCCTATCTCGGGCTGGCAGACACGCTGCTGCGGAGCGACCTTCCCGACAAAGCGCGAGCCGTGTACAAGCGCGTCGCCGAGCACGATCCTGCCAACGAGCGTGCCAAGGCGGCGCTCGCCATGCTCGCCCCGGTGGGCACGCCGCCGCCCGAGCCGCCGGCCAAGCCGAAGGCGAAGGTGCGGGACACGGAGGGAAGGACCGCGGCTCGGGACGCGAAGATGAAGGTGCGAGACGAGGCCGTGGATTCGGGCGAGTTCGTGGACCTGAGCGCGATGATTCTCGAGGAGGACCTCCCCGTGCGCGACACGCGCATGAAGGTCGCCGACGAAGAGCCGACCGGGGACGAAGAGCGGGACTTCCAGGAGATGTTGGCGCGCTTCAAGCAGGGAATCGACGAGAACATCGACGAGGGCGACTTCCAGTCGCACTACGACCTGGGCGTCGCGTTCAAGGAGATGGGGCTCCTGGACGAGGCGATTGCGGAGCTGCAGAAGGCGCTGCGGGCGCCCGATGGGAAGCTGCGCAGCTCGGAGGCGCTGGGCGTGTGCTTCATCGACAAAGGCGCCTATGTCGTGGCGGAGTCGATCCTGCGGCGCGCGCTCGACCTGCCGGCCTCGGGAGACCAGGAGCGATTGGGCATCATTTACTGGCTGGGCCGCGCGCTCGAGGAGCAAGGCAAGAAAGTCGAGGCGCGCGACCTGTACGGCCGGGTGTTCGCCGTGGACATTCGATTCCGGGACGTGGGCGCGCGCTCCAAGGCGCTCGCCAAAGCGAAGTAACGTGAGCCAGCAGGTCGTTCCGATCGCGCTGCGAGACCTGCAACGGCCGGTGGCCGTGGAGCTCGAGCGTGTGGCCGACGAGTTGGTGCGGATCATTGCGGCCGACTTCCCGATCATCGCCGAGGTGAACGAGCGTCTGGTGCGCATGAAGGGAAAACTGTTCCGGCCCACGCTGCTGCTGCTGTCGAGTCAGGCTGCCGGCGCCCACGACCCGCGGGCGGTGACACTCGCCGCCGTGGTGGAGTTGATTCACCTCGCGACCCTGGTGCACGACGACTCCGTGGACCACTCCGTGCTGCGGCGCGGGATGCCGACCATCAACGCGCTGTTCTCGCACCAGGTCGCCGTGATCATGGGCGACTACCTGTACTCGCGGGCCATCATCGAGCTGGTTCGCCTCGACGATCGGGAGCCGCTGCGCGTATTCGCCCGGGTGACGAACGAAATGACGATCGGAGAGATGCGTCAGCTCGAGGCGCACGACAAGCTGGCGTACAGCGAAGAGCAGTACGATCAGCTCATCCGCGCCAAGACGGCCTCCCTCCTGTCGGGGGCGTGCGAGGTCGGTGCCCTCCAGGGTCCGGCTGTGTATCGTGAGGCGCTGGCCCGCTTCGGTATGCGGCTCGGCATGGCCTTCCAGATCGCCGACGACTTACTCGACTACACCGAGGGGGAAGCGGTGACGGGGAAACCGTCTGGGCTCGACCTGCGGGAGCACAAGGTGACGCTGCCGCTGATTGCGGCGCTCGGCGAGATGCCGCCCGGCGACCGCCGGCTGGTCGCCGGGCTGATGGCGGCACCGGAGCCGACGGATGCACTGGTCGCGGAGGTGGTACGGTGCGTGGCGGCGGCCGGGGGCCTGGATTACGCCCGGCGGCGCGCGCTGGAGCTGGCTCAGCAGGCGGAAGCGGAGCTCGATATCCTGCCCCTCTCGCCGGCGCGCGACGCCCTGCGCGACAGCATCGCGTACGCCGTGGAGCGGCGCAGCTAGCCCGTGGCGCAAGGCCCGCGCAGGCCGCTATTTTACTTGGGCGTGCTGGCCACCGGCTTCGTGCTGGGCGGCTTCGTCCACTCGCTGCTGCGGCGCTTCCTGCCGCAGGGACCGGCGAAAGAGATCTTCACCTGGTCGGTGACCCCCACGCTGGGGCCGGTCCACATGGACCTGCTGGTGGTGTCGATCACTGTCGGGCCGATCGGGCTCGATGTGTCGCTGCTCGCGCTGGTGGGAGTGGCGATCGCGTACTACGTCGCCCGATCGATCTTCTGAAGCGAGGCGCGTCATGTTCGGGGACTTGTCGTTCAGCCACATCCTGATCCTGCTGCTCGTGCTGGTGCTGGTCTTCGGTGCGAAGCGGATCCCGGAGATTGGATCCTCGCTGGGGCAGGGGATCAAGGAATTCAAGCGCAGCCTCAAGGACGCCACGAGCGACGACCCGCCCAGCGCGCCCCCGCGCGGTGTGCAGCCGCCCACCACGTCGAGCCCCCTCTCCTCGGGCGACCCGAAGCGTCTGAGCGACTAGCTCTGGCTCGCCGCTGGTCGGAACAACTCGCTGCGCCGATCCACGATCTTGGCATCGGCGCGCAGCGCCTGAACGAACTGCTGTAACCGCGCCTGCTCGACCGGCCGCAGCAGCGACTCGCGCTGCTGGTCCCGCTGCTTGAGCCACGCGGCGGAGTCGGCGCCGGCGTGGGCCAGCGCCTGCAGCACGAACCAACCCGTTTCGTCGGCGATGACGCCGCTCCGCTCGCCCCGCTGCAGCCCGAAGGCCGCTCCCAACAGGATCGGATCGCGCGCGAACTGCGCCGGCGCCGTTACGCGAGTGAACGGGCCCAGCTTCTCGACCCGGTTCCCCCGCGCCCGCCCGCCCGCGCCGAGATCGCCGGCGTCGCGCAGCGCCACCGCGGCCTGCTCCGCCTGTTGGCGGGCCACAGCCTTCTTCTTCTCGTAGCGGGCCGCGGCGAGCACTCGGGCGCGGATGCTCGCCAGCGGCGGTACGCCGGCCGCCTCGAGCGAATCCAGCCGGAAGACGTAGCTCGCCTGTGCCGCGTCGATCACAGGACTCGTCTCGCCCGGTCGTGCCTCGAACGCCCACACGCTCACGTCGGGCACCGTGGTCCGGCCCAGCAGCATCCGCTCTCCGGCGATGAGCTTCGGCGCGTGGGCGAGCGGGAGGCTCAACCGGTGCGCGGCGCTGTCCAGCCGGCTGCCGTCCGTCTGGTCCGCCGCGAGCCGATCGAGCGTATCCGTGCGCGCATCCACTGCGTCCAGGTGCGCACCGCGCAGCTGGATCGAAACGAGGATGTGCCGGGCGTGCACCGAATCGCCCTTGGCGGCGTCGATCCGGATGAGGTGAAGCCCGAATTCTGTGAGTACCGGCTCACTCACTACGCCAGGGGCGAGGCGGCGCAGCGCTGCGGCGAAGGGAGCGACGAAGCCGGTCCCGGTGCGCTTGACCCAACCCAGATCACCGCCCTTGGCGCCCGTGCCCGAGTCGGCGGACTCTCGCTTCGCGACGTCCTCGAATTTCGCTTTACCGCCGGCCAGCTCGGCGCGCAACGCGCGGGCGTGCGCCAGCGCCGCGGCGCTGTCGGCGGCGTTCGGGATGCGCGGCAGGGCGACGTAGCTGAGCCAGGCGGCCGCGGGTCGCTTGAAGTCGGCCTGGTGTGCGCCGTAGTAGCGCTCGAGCTCCGCGTCCGACACCGGCGCGAGTGAGTCCGGCACGTCATCGGGGTGCACCGCGAGCAGGGCGACCGTCACCGATTCGTGCTGGTCGCGCCAGATGCGCCACAGCTTTGCGTCGGACACGTAAACGTCGGCCGTCAGGTACTCTTCCAGCTTGCGCTGCGGCAGGTAGTCGCGGTACAGCTGCTCGACCTGCGCGGCGAACTCAGAGCCGGCGCTCGAGATGTAGCGCTGCCACTTGGTGATGTCGAACTGACCGTTGGTCTGGAAGGTCGGGTCCTCGAGCACCTGCTGCAGAATCTGCGGCGGCGGTGAACTGCGCGCAGCCTGAATGATTTCGTCGTCCGTGACGGTGATGCCGAACCGGCGGTAGGCCCGATCGAGCAGGATCTTCTGGATGAACTGGTCGACAACCCGATCCTGCACCTGACGTTCATCCTCGCGCGTCAGTCGGGCTCCACCCTGCTGCCGCCGATATTGCTCGAGCGTCGCTTGATATTGCTGTTGGAACGGCTGGGAGCGGACGATGGTGCCGTCCACCTTGAGGACGACGTCTCTCCCGCCGCCTACGATGTCGGTGACTTGTCCGTACGCCATCCAGCCGATAAACGTGATCGCTACCACCCAGAAGATAGGCTTCGCATACCCGCGCATCGCGCGCATCATATCGGGCAAGACTCCTACGAGAGCAGGTGAGAAGGGGCATAAGTCTAAAAACGACAACACGAAAACTCAAGCGAGCGAGCCCGTTTCCGATTGACAGCGCGCCCGAGCAAACACTATCTTTGTCCAACTCCCCCAAGCACTTAGGTGTGGCCTACACTAGCGAAATCGAGAAGCTGGAAAAGCGGTGGGCGGAGAACCCTAAGGGACGAAACTTCGCCCCCCTGGCCGATGCCTATCGTAAGGCAGGAGAACTAGATAGGGCTCTCGAGCTATGCACCGCCGGGCTCGAGCTCCATCCCGATTACGTCAGCGCCCACATCGTCTTCGGGCGCTGCATGATCGATCAGAAGAACGATGCCGGCGCCTCCGATGTGTTTCGCAAGGTTCTGACGCTCGATCCCGAGAACGTCCTTGCGCTCAAAATCTTGGCGGAGATCGCCGAACGCGGCGGCCGGCACGGCGAGGCGGCGCAGCGCTGCGGCGAAGGGAGCGACGAAGCCGGTCCCGGTGCGCTTGACCCAACCCAGATCACCGCCCGTCAAGGGCACGCCCGCCGACATCGAGACCTTCGACGGCACGCTCGACTTCAACGCGGTGGCGCACAGCGCCGCGAAGGCGGACGGGATCGAGGTGCAAGAGGAGGTGGAGCTCAAGCCCCAGGACCTGGTGGTCGAAGGGCTGGCCCATACGCAGTACGAGGCCGGACTTCTCGGCACGCCCCCCGACACGGTGGAACAGGACGACGAGCCGAAAATCGATCTCCCGCTGATCATGCCCGACGACGTAGCGGAGGCGGCGCCCCCAACGGCCCCCACTCCTCCTGTGGCCGCCTCGTGGGCTCCGCCGCCGCCCCCGCCTGCGGCGGTCGCCCTGTCGGACGACGATGGGGCAGCCGACACCGCCGCGCTGTCACGCGTCGAACCGGTGCTGACGGAGACGATGGCCGAGCTGTACTTGCGGCAGGGCCATCAAGAGGACGCGCTCCGAGTGTACCAGGCGCTCTTGGCGAAGCGGCCGATGGACGCCCGACTGCGCGGTCGGGTCGAGTCGCTGACCGGCGGGGGAGCAATGGACCCGGGGCGCGGGACGGGGGAGACCGTGCAGGTCTTCCTGAAGCGTATTCTCGCCGGCCGACCGGGGAGGCCCTCGTCCCCGCCGCCTCGTCCCCCAGCCAGGTCGCCGCTCGACGATGCGTTTGCCATCGTGCATTCTGATCCCGACCCAGGGCCCGCGCCAGGTGTCGTCTCCCCGGGCGAAGCGACCCGGCCGGCGACGGACAGCCTCTCGCTCGACCAGGTGTTCGGGGACGAAGGCATGCGCAACTCGGGTGCCGCCTCGGAACCCGCGCCTCTCCCTCCCCCTCCCGCGCCCGCCCTTCCCGCCGCGCTATCGGCTTCGGAGGATACCGGGGGGTTCTCATTCGACCAGTTCTTCAGCCCGACGGACAAACCGGCGAGCGGCGCGGAGGTCGCGCCGGCGACGCCCCAGCCGCCGGCGCGGAGCTCGGGCGGCAGGCTCCGGCCGCCGGTCGAGGACGAGGGCGACCTCGATCAGTTCCAGGCGTGGCTCAAGGGCCTCAAGTCCTAGTGCACATCGCCGTGTTGAACGGCCCGAACCTGAATCTGCTGGGGGAGCGGGAGCCGGAGCTGTACGGGCGAACCACCCTCGGGGAAATCGAGGCCCGCACACGCGAGCAGGCGCGCGCGCTCGGCGTCGAAGTATCATGGACGCAGACGAACCACGAGGGCGAGCTGGTCGACGCGATCCAGCGGCTCAAGGGGAAGGCGGACGGGCTGGTGATCAACGCGGCCGCGTTCACGCACACGAGTCTCGCGGTGCGCGATGCGCTGCTCGCGGTGCGCGTGCCGTTCGTGGAGGTGCATCTGTCGAACATCTTCGCGCGCGAGCCGGAGCGGCGCCGCTCGGTGCTGGCGGACGCCGCCGTGGGGATGGTGGCCGGCTTCGGCGCCGAGAGCTATCGGTTGGGACTCGAGGGTCTGGTCGGCTTTCTCCAGGCCCGCCATGGCGGCTGACCGGCGGCGCACCCGGCAGGAGGCGCTCGTCCGGGCCCTGGATGCGGAGGCGCTGGACGGGCTGGTCGTCACGTCACATGCCAACATCCGCTACCTGACGGGGTTCTCGGGCTCGGCGGCCGTCGTCGCGATCACGCGCGCCGATGTGCTGCTGGTGACGGACTTCCGCTACGACGAGCAGGCGCGCGCGGAGGCCGGCGGGGTGGCGCGGGTCGAAGTCGACAGTACCAGCGTGTGGGACCGCTTCTTCAAAGAGCTCGCCACGCTGGGCCCGCTCAACGCGCTGGGCTACGAGGCGCACGCGCTGTCCGTGCACGACGCCGAGCGGTTCGCGGCGGCCGGGAAAGCGTGGCGCTGGATGCCCACGACCGACCTGGTGGAGCGGCTGCGCGTGGCGAAGGACGACGGCGAAGTGGCGGCCATCCGAAGCGCCGCCCAGCTGGCCGGCGAGGCGCTGCGCCTGACGCTCGCGCAGGTGCAACCCGGCATGACTGAGCTCGCGATCGCCGGGGCGCTCGAGGGGGCGCTGCGGCGGCTGGGCAGCGAGGGTCATCCCTTCGCGACCATCGTGGCGTCGGGACCGCGCAGCGCGCTGCCGCACGCGCGCTCGAGCCCTCGAGCGGTGGCGGCCGGCGAGTGGCTGCTGCTAGACTTCGGGGCTCAGGTTGACGGGTACTGCGCGGACATCACGCGCACGGTGGTGGTGGGGGCGCGGGCGACGGAGCGCCAGCGGGTGTTGTACGGATTGGTGCGCGAGGCGCAGCAGCGAGCCCGGGCCGGCGTTCGTGCCGGCATGAGCGGGCGGGATGCGGACGCGCTGGCGCGCGAGCCGATCGCGGCACGCGGGTTCGGCGAAGCGTTCGGTCACTCGCTGGGCCACGGGCTCGGACTCGAGGTGCACGAAGCGCCGCGACTTTCCAAGACCAACCCCGAGCCGCTGCCCGCGGGCGCGGTGGTGACGATCGAGCCGGGCGTGTACCTGCCCCGGGACGGCGGGGTGCGAATCGAGGACGACGTGCATCTTGCGGCGGCGGGACCGGAGCTCCTGAGCGACGGCCTGACGGACCTGTTGGAGCTCGTGTAACTTTGGGAGCCATGAATCTCGACATCATCGCCCAGCTGGTGAAGATCCTGAAGGAGGCGCCCGAGCTGGGGGCGATCGAGGTCCGCCGGGGTTTGTTCGGGGCCTGGTCGTCGGTGCGAGTGAGCAAGGCCGGGCATTCGACCAATGAGGCAGGCCAGCACGTGGTCCTGGCTTCGGCGCAGGTCCCCCCCCTGGCGGCGGCTGCCGGCGCCCCCGCAGCGGCGGCGGCGCCGGCGACCCCGTCTCACCTGATGGAGATCAAGTCACCCATGGTGGGGACCTTCTATTCCGCCCCGGAGCCCGGTGCCGAGCCTTACGTCAAGGCCGGAAGCCGGGTGGCGACGGGCCAGGTGGTCTGCATCATCGAAGCGATGAAGATCATGAATGAAATCGAGTCCGAAGTCGCGGGCGTGGTACGGGAGGTGCTCGTGGAGAACGCCCAGCCCGTCGAGTTCGGCCAGCTCCTCTTCCGGGTGGACCCTCATGCCTGAAGCACCGCAAGCCGGACAAGCGACCTTCAACTTCAAGGCGGCCATTACCCAGATGGTCCAGCGCAACGCGTCGGACCTGCTGCTCAAGGTGGGTCGGCCCGCCACCATCCGGGTGAACGGCGAGCTGGTGCCGCTCGACTCGTCGCCGCTCAAGCCGGAGGAGCTGAAATCGCTGGCCGAACAGATCATGACTCCCCGCCAGGTGAAGGAGTTCGCCGAGCACAAGGAAGCGGACTTCGCGATCGGTGTGCCGGGGGTGGGGCGGTTCCGGACCAACGTATACCAGCAGCGTGGTACGGTGGCGTTCGCCTCTCGCGGCGATGATCAACCACATCAACACGAACCGGCGGGTCAACATCATCACGATCGAGGACCCGATCGAGTTCCTGCACCGCGACAACCTCGCCAACATCTCCCAGCGCGAGGTCGGGAACGACACCCTCTCCTTCAACGCGGCGTTGCGCCACGTGCTGCGGCAGGCGCCCGACGTGATCCTGATCGGCGAAATCCGCGACATGGAGACGCTCGACACGGCGCTGAAAGCCGCGGACACGGGGCACCTGGTGTTCTCGACGCTCCACACCACGGATGCGACCCAGACGATCAACCGGGTCATCTCGTTCTTTCCGCCGCATCAGCACGACGAGGTCCGCCACCTCCTGTCGACGGCGCTCCAGGCGATCGTGTCGCTGCGGCTCGTGCCGCGCAAAGACGGCAAGGGTCGGGTGCCGGCGTCCGAGGTGCTGATCAATACGGCGGCCGTGCAGGAGAACATGCGCGATCTCACCAAGTCGCTCAGCATTCCCGATCTCATCGCGCAGGGCTCGGTGCAGTACGGCATGCAGAGTTTCGACCAGTCGCTGCTCTACTGGTACCAGCAGGGGATCGTCAGCTACGAGAGCGCGATCTTCTACGCCACGAACCCGAGCGAGTTCGCGCTGAAGGTTTCGGGCGTGGACTCGGGCGAGAGCCAGTCGTTCGGCGGCGCCACGACCGCGGCCGGGCTGCGCGGCGACATCACGCCCTGATGTTCAAGAAGGTGCTGATCGCGAACCGCGGGGAGATCGCCCTGCGGGTGATCCGTGCGTGCAAGGAGCTGGACATCCATACGGTCGCCGTCTATTCGGAGGCGGACCGCGACAGCCTGCACACCCGGTTCGCCGACGACGACGTGTGCATCGGCCGGGCGCCCTCGCGCGACAGCTACCTCAACATCCCGCGCATCATCGCCGCCGCGGAGATCACCGGGGCCGACGCGATCCACCCGGGCTACGGCTTCCTCGCGGAGAACGCCGAGTTCGCCGACATCGTCCGCACCTCGAACATCACGTTCGTGGGGCCGAGCGGGGACCAGATCCGGCAGATGGGCGACAAGGCCGCGGCTCGCAAACTGGCGCAGAAGCTGAAGGTGCCCACGGTGCCCGGTTCTCCCGGACCGGTCGAAGACGCGGAGGCGGGAGCGAAGGTCGCCGAGAAGCTCGGTTTCCCGGTGATCATCAAGGCGGCGGCCGGCGGGGGCGGGAAGGGCATGCGCGTCGCGCAGGACGAGGAGACGTTCTCACAAGCGTTCTCGCTCGCGAAGCAGGAAGCGCTGGCCGCGTTCGGCTCTGATGAGGTGTACATCGAGAAGTACCTCGCGCGGCCGCGCCACATCGAGATCCAGATCATGGGCGACACGCACGGTCGGGTCATGCACCTGTGCGAGCGCGACTGCTCGGTGCAGCGGCGCCATCAAAAGCTGATCGAGGAGGCGCCCAGCCCCGCCGTGGATCAAACACTGCGGCACGACATCGGAGATGCGGCCGTGCGGCTGGCGGAGTCGATCGGCTACGTCGGCGCGGGAACGATCGAATTCCTGCTCGACGAGGACGGGTCCTTCTACTTCATGGAGATGAACACCCGCATCCAGGTGGAGCACCCGGTCACCGAGATGTGCACCAATTTCGACCTGGTGAAGGAGCAGATTCGCGTCGCCGCGGGCGAGCCGCTGTCGTTCGTGATGAACGGGAACCGGCTGCGCGGGCACGCCATCGAGTGCCGCGTGAACGCCGAAGACCCAGCCCGCAACTTTCAGCCGAGCCCGGGGACGATCACCGTGTACCACCCGCCGGGCGGTCCCGGCGTGCGGGCGCCATCCCGACTTCATCGCAGGCAAGGTGGACACGAAGTTCCTCGAGCGCGAACCCCAGCTCCTCCAGCCACCCAACTCGGCATGAAGATCGACGTCCACTTCACGCCGGCCGGCGTCGGGGCGGGGGATCTCGCCGGCCGGGGCGTCGTCGTCATCGACGTGCTGCGCGCCACCACCACGATCGTCACCGCGCTCGCCAACGGCGCCAAAGCCGTGATCCCAGCGGCGACCTCAGAGGAAGCGGTGCGCCTCGCCTCCAACCTCGAGAAGGACGGCGTGGTCCTGGCCGGCGAGCGGCGCAGCCTGAAAATCGAGGGGTTCGCCCTCGGCAATTCGCCGCGCGAGATGACGGCGGCGGCGGTGGCGGGCAAGACTATCGTGCTGGCCACGACCAATGGCACCCCCGCGCTGGTCGCGACCCAGGGAGGCGACCCGGTGCTCGTCGGTGCTGCGGCGAACATCAAGGCGCTGGCCGAGCGCGCGCGGGCGATTCTGGACCAGCGCGGCCACCTGGTGATCGTGTGCGGTGGTCGGGACAAACAGTTCGCCCTGGAGGACGCGTATGCCGCGGGCCGCCTCATCAAGGTGATCCGGAAAGGCATCCGCAAACTCGCCCTCAACGACGCCGGCCTAGCCACCGTCGCCCTGCTCGACAAGTTCGCCGGGTGGGAGGAGGCGCTCGAGGGGTCCGAGGCCGCGCAGCAGCTCGCGGACTCAGGGCTCGGCGACGACGTCGCCTTCGCCGCCCGGCCGGACCGCTTTGGCGTCGTCCCCGTATACGCGGATCGCCGTATCACATGAACCGCAAGGCGCGCCAGGAGCTGATCGGCATCGGCGCCCTCGCGGTCGGGCTGTTCCTCGGACTCACCCTGCTGCGGCTCCCCATCACCGGCAGCTGGGGCGACCGGATCGGCTCGCTCCTGTGGCACGTGTTGGGCGTGGGCTCGGTGCTCCTGCCCCTCCTGGGCATCGGTTGGGCACTGGCGGCGTTCGAGCGCCTCGGGAGCCTCTCGGCCGCGCGGGCGGCGGCGCTGGGAGCGGGGCTGATCCTGCTCCTCCCGTACGGGATCGGCACCGTGACGGGCGCCGGCTTTCCGACGCAGATGCTGGTCGGTTACGTACCCGCGATGCTCGCGCATGGGGTGCACAGGGCGGTCGGCACGGCGGGTGGGATCCTGGTAGGCCTGTTTGCGCTGTCGGCGCTGGGGATCCTGACGGTGGGCTGGCATCCGCTGGTGGCCTTGAGAACCCAGGAGCTGGCTGGGGAAAAGGCTCGCAGTAAGGCCGGTGCGAAGGCCGGGGAAGGGGGAAAGGCGAAAGACGAGAAGCCTGACGTCAAGCGACCCGAGCTACCGTTCCCCGTTCCCCTTTCCCGAAAAGCGCAGAAGGTCAAGCCCCCACCGCCGTCCCGACCGGCCTCTGTCCCGGCCGGTGTTCTCATTCCCCCCATTGATCTGCTACATCCCGCGCCCCCGGAAGATGGTGACGCCGGGCTCGCGCAGATCGAGCAGATGGGGCGGAAGTTGATCGAGACGCTGCAGACATTCCGGGTCGAAGGCTCGATCGCCGGACGCACGGTCGGACCGGTGGTGACCCAGTACGAAGTGGCACCCGGGCCGGGAGTGAAGGTGGGCCGCATTGCGGCCCTCGCCGACGATCTGGCGCTCGCGATGCGGGCCCCCTCCCTCCGCATCGTGGCGCCGATCCCGGGGAAGGCGGCCGTGGGCATCGAAGTCCCGAACCCGATGCCGCGTATGGTGCACGTCCGCGAGCTGATCGAGGGCGCCGAGTATCATCGCCCGACGCGCGCCTTGCCGATCGCCCTCGGCAAGAACCTCGAAGGCGAGGCCGTGGTCGCGGATCTCGCCAAGATGCCGCACCTTCTCATCGCCGGCGTGACGGGGTCGGGGAAGTCGGTGTGTATCAACACCATCATCACGAGCCTGATCTACACACACCCGCCCGAGAAGCTCAAGCTCCTGATGATCGACCCCAAGATGGTCGAGCTCTCGATGTACGCGGCGCTGCCGCATCTCGGGCTGCCGGTGGTAACGAACCACCACAAGGCGGCGAGCGTGCTCAAATGGGCGGGGTGGGAGATGGACCGGCGCTACCGGCTGCTGCATGCCAACCACGCCCGCAACATCGTGGACTTTAACCGCAAGGTCGAGGAGAAGAGACCACTCAAGGGTCCGCGCGAGACACTGGCGACGCAGGTCGGCATTCAGAAGGAGCTGCCGCTCGACGGCGAATACACCGGCGGCATCTTCCCGTACATCGTGCTGATCGTCGACGAGCTGGCGGATCTGATGCTCACGGTACAGGGCGAGATCGAAACGCCCCTCGCCACCCTCGCGCAGAAGGCGCGCGCCATCGGCATTCACCTGGTGCTCGCTACGCAGCGCCCGTCGGTGAACGTCATCACCGGGCTCATCAAGGCGAACTTCCCGTGCCGCATCGCGTTTCGGGTCTCCGCCAAGGTCGACAGCCGTACCATCCTCGATCAGAATGGCGCCGAGACCATGCTCGGGAACGGGGACATGCTGTTTCTGCCGCCCGGCAAGAGCGAGCTGCTCCGGGTGCAGGGAGCCTTCATCTCGACCGACGAGACCGAGCGGCTAATGGACTGGTACAAGGCACATGCCGCAAAAGCGGCAGTTGCGGGCACCAGCATCGATGAACAGGTGACGGCGCTGGAGGAAGCGGAGAAGGCCGGGGAGGACGGCAGCGGCAAGGGGGAGGAGGGCACCCCCGGCGAGCGCGATTCCTTGTTCCGCCAGGCCGCGGAGGTCTGCATCCAGAACCAGCTCGGCTCGACGTCGCTGCTCCAGCGGCGCATGAGCATCGGGTACGGGCGAGCGGCGAGAATAATCGACCAGCTGGAGCTGGCAGGGATCTTAGGACCGGCTAATGGATCGAAGCCGAGGGACGTGTTGGCAGGACTGGAAGAGCTGGATGAAATCTGCGGAAGCACCTAGCTCCGCATTGCTAGGGCCCCGTCGGCATTTTTTCGGTTACGTCCACGCTCGGCGCATCGGTAGTTTGCATCCGTGAGAAGCGGCGTCAGGACCGACCCTTCAGATTGGACCGACGAACGCCACCGGCGGGGCATTGCCGGGGAGGAGCAGGCGATCCGGTACCTCCTGTCCCGCGGTTGCAGTATCGTGGCGCATCGGTTTCGGGTGGGGCACACGGAAATCGACCTGATCGCGCGCCAGGGCGACCTGGTGACCTTCGTCGAAGTGAAGACCCGTCGGGGGAAGGCGTTCGGGAGCCCGCTCGAGGCGGTGACGGGGGCTAAGCGGCGTGAGCTCGTGAAGGCGGCGCGGGTCTGGGTGGACCGTTTCGGGAAGCCGGCCGACATCTACCGGTTCGACTGTATCGCGATCGTGGACAGCAAGCTGGAGCACCTGGCCGACGCGTTCTGCCCCGGGTGGCGATAACCGGGGCTTCGGTGTATATTCGGGCCTCACCAAACGAGGCTCCCAACCCATGTCGAGGACACTCATGGCGGCGGACAAGGAAGTCCCGCAGCTCTCGGACGAGCGCAAAAAGGCCCTCAACCTCGCCATCACGCAGATCGAAAAGACCTGCGGCAAGGGCGCCATCATGCGGATGGGGGCCGATTCGCCCCGAGTGCGGGTGGAGGTCATCCCCACGGGCGCGATCAATCTGGACGCCGCGATCGGGATCGGCGGCATTCCGCGTGGGCGGGTGACGGAGATCTTCGGCCCCGAGTCGAGCGGCAAGACCACGCTGGCGTTGCACGTGGTCGCGAATGC